>JACCDP010659700.1_pt1 | contig 13981 bp, 12 predicted proteins | sample 7445841 | NCBI WGS metagenome assembly JACCDP01 (sample SAMN15323441, study PRJNA562643) | freshwater metagenome | isolation source: river surface water | place: USA:Blue River Watershed | collected 2017-08-17
AATATTTGTATGCTCACAACCAGGAGAAAGATGTCGAGCAGAGCCGAGAGTACCGCTACTATTTCCCGCAGTCGGTACAGAAGTCGACCCAGCCACCTCCCAAGCATCTGAGTTGAGCCGAACCCATGGTCGGAGTATTTTTCGCTTATTTCGCATTGGTCAGTATTGCCGCTGGTGTTTTGACGGTGACCTTACGGCACCCTGTTCACTGTGCGCTCTCCTTGCTCGTGTTGCTGATGCACGTCTCCGGCCTGTTCATCCTCCTGAACGCGGAGTTTCTTTGGGCCGTGCAAGTCATTGTCTACGTCGGAGCCATTCTGGTGCTGTATCTCTTTGTGTTGATGTTGATGAATCTCAAAACGGATGAACGGTATTTCCACCACTCGGCGTTGTATGTTCTTGTGCCTGCGATCTTGGGGGCCAGCTACGTTCTGTACCACCTCCTACGGTCTCCATTTGATGGGACGAAGGGGAATACGCCGGCCAGTGCCGTGCTGCAAGATGGGGATACCTATGCCGTCGGTATCAAGATGTTCAGCGACCATCTCTTGCAGTTTGAGATCGTCGGCATATTTCTGCTTGGAGCTGTCATTGGTGCGATTGTCCTGGCCAAGACGCCGAAACAGCTCGATGCGGAGAGAGAGCGATCATGATCCCGCTGTCTGCCTATACAGCCGTCAGCGCCGTCCTTTTTATAATAGGGCTCATGGGTGTACTTGTCAGACGGAACTTCATCATTGTGCTGCTGTCGGTTGAAATCATGATGAATGCGGCCAATATCAATTTAGTCGCCTTTTCACATTACTTGGAATCAATGGCAGGGCAACTTGTGGCCTTGTTCATCATTGCGATTGCAGCGGGCGAAGCAGCCGTCGGGTTGGCCATCATTATCGTCGTGTTCAGGGGCAAGATTTCCACGAATGTGGATGAAATGAACCTATTAAAGTGGTAGCAGAATGTGGATAATCACCTCCACAGCACAGTCGGTAGCTCGTAGCCCTCAACGTACTTCCAAGCGTACGCTTTAGGATCCGGCTCCGTGAGCATGGTTGGCTAGGTGAACATCCTCGGAATGGCACAGGACTGTGTCTGACTTGACAGATCTCCTCATCAAATTGATTCCTGTTTTCCCGCTGCTCGCGGTCCTTGTGAACGGACTGCTCGGGCACCGCTATTCGCATGACCTGGCCCATCGATTGGCGTGGGGATCGGTCGGTCTCTCGTTTCTCTGTACGGTTGGTGTCTTCACCGACGTCATGCGGACAGGGGTTTCCCATGAAGTCATTGTCTATCAGTGGATCTTCGGGGGTGATCTCGCGATCAATTTAGCCTACCTGGTGGATCCCCTGACCTGTGCCTGGTTGCTGGTTGTCACCGGTGTGGGGTTTCTCATTCACGTCTATTCCGTCGGCTATATGCACGGAGAAGCGGGATTCACGCGCTTCTTCACCTACATGAATTTATTCATGGTCTCCATGCTGCTTCTTGTCATGGGGAATAACTATGTCGTGCTTTTTATCGGTTGGGAGGGTGTCGGACTCTGTTCGTATCTTTTAATCGGCTATTACTATGACAAGGTTTCCGCCGCCAAAGCAGCCTCCAAGGCGTTCGTGGTCAACCGGATCGGCGACGCGGGATTTCTTGTGGCCATATTTCTTGTCTTTATCAATTTTAAGACCCTCGACTACACAAAGGTCTTTGCCCAGGTTGGGCAGCTGTCCCCGGACATGGCCACCGCCATTGCCCTCTGTCTCCTCGTTGGTGCGATTGGGAAGTCTGCGCAGCTTCCCCTGCACACCTGGTTGCCCGATGCAATGGAAGGCCCGACGCCTGTGAGCGCGTTGATCCATGCGGCGACGATGGTGACGGCCGGTGTCTACATGATCGTCCGCAATCACGCCATTTTCGATCTCTCGCCCTTCGCGATGTCGATGGTCGCATTCGTCGGGGGAGGCACCGCGTTGTTTGCGGCGACCATTGGACTCGTCCAGACCGACATCAAACGCGTCTTAGCCTATTCGACCGTCAGCCAGCTCGGATACATGTTCCTGGGTTGCGGGATCGGGGCCTATACGGCCTCGGTGTTTCATGTCATGACCCACGCGTTCTTCAAAGCGTTGTTGTTCTTGTCGGCAGGGTCGGTGATCCATGCATTATCGGGGGAACAGGATATCCGGAAGATGGGCGGGCTGAGCAACCGAATTCCATGGACCCATCGTCTGTTTCTGATCGGCACCATTGCGATCGCCGGGCTTCCTCCCCTAGCGGGATTCTGGAGCAAAGACGAAATTATGGCCCATGCCTTCACCCATCATCACTATCTCCTGTATAGCATGGCGGCCGTCGGAGCCCTGATGACATCCTTTTATATGTTCCGTCTGACCTATCTGACGTTTTATGGTGCGTCTCGGATGGATACTCATACGGCCGAGCATGTGCACGAATCTCCGATGGTCATGGTCGCTCCCTTGCTGGTCCTTGCCTTTCTCTCGATCGTGGGTGGATTAATTTTAGGGTTTCCACCAGAGCATGGCTGGCTGCATGGATTTTTGGGACCGGTCGTCGGGGGTGGGGCTGAGCATGAGGCCGGTGCCGGCATGGTGATTCTGCTGATGAGCATCGCGATCGTCATTGCGTTGCTCGGATGGGGACTCGCACATTTCCTGTATGCCGTGAGTCCGATGACTGCGGAAGGATGGTCGGAGAGATTTTCAGGGGCCTATCGGGTCTTATTAAACAAGTACTATGTGGATGAACTCTATGACCTTCTTTTTGTTGAGCCGCTTAAGCGGCTGGGTGCTCTGCTTGACTGGTTCGATCGTACCGTCCTAGACGGGATCGTGCGCGGGGTGGGACGGCTGACGGATTGGGGTGCCTCTGGCTCCACATGGATTGAGAAGCACATCGTGTATGCCGGGCTCAACGTGATCGGTTATGGCAATCACCTCGCGGCTCGCGAAGGGCGGAAGCTGCAGAGTGGAATGGTCCATCATTATGCCGCCGTCATCGTTGCGGGACTGTTTCTGTTAGTTCTTATTGTTCAACTATTTGCTCAGATGTAGGCTGTAGCCGTATTAGACGGTCTTTCATGCTCGAAGAACTCACAGCGGGATTCCCGATTCTGTCATGTATTCTCTTCCTCCCAGTTGTCGGAGCGGCTGTGCTCTGGCTGTTCGAAGAAGAAGACATGGTCCGGACCTCAGCCCTCACGCTTGCGCTGGTTGGGCTTGCACTCTCTGGGTTTGTCCTGTTGCGTTTCGTCCCGGAATCGGCCGCCATGCAGTTTACGGAACGTGTTCAATGGATTCCGGCCTTAGGTATCAGCTATCACCTGGCAGTCGATGGAATCAGCGTATTGTTCGTGGGGCTCACTGCTTTTCTGACGGTTCTGGTGGTGGTGTACTCATGGGATGCAATCCGACATCAAGTCAAACTGTACATGATGTGCCTGTTAGCGCTCGAGACGACGACGATGGGCGTTTTCGTGTCGTTGGATTTGATTCTGTTCTTCGTGTTCTGGGAGCTCATGCTGATTCCCAGCTACTTCCTGATCAAACTGTGGGGAGGAGGGGCCGATCGTCACTATGCCGCGCTGAAGTTCGTCCTCTATACGCTCTTGGGCAGTGTCTTCATGCTCGTAGGCATCGCGTTACTGGATATCAACTATCATCAGTGGGCGTTGCTGCATCACACGGACCAGACTTATTCGTTTGATCTGCTCGATCTCTTGAGGGTGCCGATTCCGGTCTCTCAGCAACTCGTCATCTTTTGGCTGATGTTCCTGGGTTTTGCATTCAAAGCGCCAGTGTTTCCCTTTCACACCTGGCTGCCCGATGCGCTGTTGGAGGGGCCGATTGGGATGGCTGTGGTCTTGGCGGGTTTGAAGCTGGGCACGTTTGGTTTCATACGCTTCAGCATTCCGCTGCTCCCAGATGCGTCGAAAAGCGAGACGGTTGTCATGGTTGTGGTCGTGCTCGGGCTCTGCGCGATTCTCTATGGCGCGTGGATGGCCTTGGTTCAAGCCGATTTTCGACGCTTGCTGGCCTATAGTAGCGTCAGTCATCTTGGCTTTGTTGTCGTAGGGTTGTTTGCCTTGAATTATCAAGGTCTGCAAGGCAGCTTGCTCACAATGATCAATCTTGGCTTCAGCACGGCGGGGCTTTTCTTTATCGCGGGGTTTCTCTTCTCTCGGCAGCAGACGACAGAGTTGTCCGCGTTCGGCGGGATGGCGAAGCAAGTACCTCTGTTGGCGACCTTCTTTCTCATCATCGGGCTCGCGTCGATCGGACTTCCAGGCACCAACGGCTTTGTCGGCGAGTTTCTCATCCTGTTGGGGGCGTTCAAAGCCAAATGGTGGTTCGGTGCCGTCGCCGTTCTGGGGGTGATTTTCGGGGCCGCATATTTTCTGTGGTACTACGAACGGTCGATGTTCGGCCCGTTGGGTGCTGCGGTGAAGGGGACCATGAGCGACCTGCAACCGCGCGAGAAGATCATTGCGGTGTCACTGTCCGTCATGATTCTGTGGATCGGGCTGTATCCGTCACCGTTCCTCCGCATCATGAATGGATCGATCCAAGCACTTGTTGATCGAGTCCAACAGGAGACGAAGGTGTCACTACAAGACAACCGAACTGGAAGAGGGTATTAGGTCACGAGATGGGAGAATACGCACTGCTCTATATCCTCTTTGCGCCGTTCGCAGGCGCGCTCGCATTGATTTTTATTTCCAATCGGCAACCTCTGCTCGTTCGAAGCGTTGCGGCGAGTGCGGCGTTTGTGTCGCTGCTTGCGTCTATCTATCTCTTTTATGCGTATGATCCGGTGAAAGGTGGATTCCAGTTTGTCCAGAAATATGAATGGTCGAAACAGCTCGGTATTTCACTGCACCTTGGGGTGGATGGGATCGGCACGCCTCTCGTCCTCGCCTCATCGATTTTGCTGTTTGCCGGAATTTTCGTGTCGTGGCATATCAAGGACCGCGCGAAAGAGTTTTATATCTGGCTTCTGATCTTGGCTGCGGCCACGATCGGCGTGTTCATGTCCCTCGACCTGTTCTTCCTCTATTTCTTCTACGAGATGTCCGTCATTCCAATGTATTTATTGTTGGGGATGTGGGGTAGCCACACCAAGAAGTATTTGGAGATGACCGATTCTGAAGGTCTGAAGCTGCGTGACTCAGTCGGGTTTATCCTCAACTTTGGTTCGAACAGTAAAGAATATGCGGCGATGAAACTGGTGCTCTTCTTGTCGGCGTTTGCCGTTGCCGCGCTGATGGGCATCTTACTCATCTACAAATACTCTGGCCTGAACACCTTCGACATTCTGGTGCTTCGTGAACAGGCGCATCTCATGAATATTCCGGTGCTTGGTACGACCTTGGACAAGATCATCTGGCTGTTGGTGTTCTTTGGTTTTGCGTCGATCGCTCCACTATGGCCGTTGCACTCGTGGTCTCCGGTCGGCCATGCGGCTGCGCCGGCCGCAACCAGCATGCTTCATGCGGGTGTCTTGATGAAGCTCGGACACTTTTCCATTATTCGGGTGGCCTTCGAAATTCTCCCTGAAACGACCAGAGAACTGATGCCGATCGCCGCTGTCCTGTGCATGTTCAGCATTGTGTACGGCGGCTTCGTTGCGTTTTACGCCAAAGACACCAAATACGTGATCGGCTATTCCAGTTCCAGTCACATGGGCTATGTATTTTTAGGCATGGCAGCGTTGAATTACATCAGCTTAAGTGGGGCCGTGATCTATATGTTCGCCCATGCGATGGCGACCGGCATGCTCTTCGCGATGGCCGGCTGGGTCTATGACCAAACGCATACGAGGGATATCCCGTCGTTAGGTGGTCTGTCCAACAAGATGCCGTTCATCTCGGTGTGTTTTGTCGTAGGCTGTATGGCATCAATTGGGATGCCGGGCACGGTCAACTTTATTGCAGAAATCATGATCATTGTCGGAAGTTGGGATAAGTACCCCCTCCAAGTCATCGTGGCCATGTTAGGGATTGTGTTGACCTTGGCCTACCTGTTCAAAATGATGCGAGGGCTTTTCTACGGTCCGATGAACCAAAAGTACAGTCATGCGCACGATGCGATCTCTGCGGTCGATCGCCTCCCTTTGTTGATCATGATCTCGGTCAGTATTGGGTTCGGAATTTTCCCGATGCATTTGTATGATGTCGTTCGGTCCGGAGTCGATCCGTTAGTGGCGAGGATTACGCGCGTGGTTCCCGTCGCGGAAACCGGTGAGGGGTTAGGAGTGAGGGGTCAGGCGACCACGTCTGAAAATAGGTCCGCCTCATTGGCCGCAAACAAGCCCGTCTCCCTTACGCCTCCGGTCTCGCAAGGAGAAGGCGAATGACGTTCTCGCTGAATTTGGCCTTCTCCGATCTTCTGCTGTTATTGCCGGAGATCTTTCTCACGTGTTGGCTCTGTGTGGTCCTCATCGTTGATTTTTCCTTTCCTCGTGTACCTAAAGAGCGACTGGCCTATCTCAGTGTCGCAGGTCTGGTCGTCGCGCTTGGCTGTTTGGCGGGGTTTGACATGAACCATATTTCCGGCACGCTCTTCGGTAACATGTTCGTGCTGGATCGCATGGCGATCTTTTTCAAAGTCGTGATCCTCGGAGCCACGATACTCGTCATCCTTGCGTCGATCGAGTACGTCAATCGCTTCACGCTTTTTCGGGGGGAATATTATTGCCTCGTCGTCATGTCGGCACTGGGCATGATGTTCATGGTATCCGCCAATGATTTGCTGTCCGTCTTCGTCAGCCTGGAGTTTGCCACGCTTGGGTTCTACGTTCTGGTCTCGTATCTACGTGATGATTTGGCTTCAAATGAAGGAGGGCTCAAGTTTTTTATCCTGGGCGTCCTTGCCGCCGGCTTACTTGCCTACGGGATCAGCCTTGTCTACGGTGAAACCGGTAAGCTCGTGTTTTCGGACATGGCAGCCGCACAGCCAACGCCAGGCTTAATCATTGGGTTTCTGCTGATCTTTGCTGCCCTGGGATTTAAGGTCGGTGCCGTTCCATTCCACTCGTGGATTCCCGATACCTACCATGGAGCTCCGACTCCTGTAACAACATTTTTGTCGATTGCTCCAAAGGCCGCAGCGTTTGCGATATTGCTCCGCATTTTCCTGGTCGCCTTGGGAACGTTTAAGCCGTTATGGGTGGTTCTCTTAGTGGCTGTGTCCATCCTCTCGATGACCTATGCCAATATTGTGGCCATTGCGCAACGCAACATTAAGCGACTGCTGGCGTATTCGGGTATCGCCCAAGTAGGGAATGTATTGATCGGCCTTGCAGCAGGCACCAAAATGGGAAACGATGCCATTTTGTTTTATCTTCTCGCATACTTGTTTGCGAATATCGGGGCCTTTGCGGTCGTGATTGCGGTCAGCCAAGCGATTGGAACAGATGAAATCTCCGATTACCGGGGCCTCAGCAGACGGTCGCCGTTTTTGGCGTTTGCGATGTTGCTGTTTCTCCTGTCGCTGGCCGGCGTCCCACCTCTCGCCGGGTTTATCGGCAAGCTCTATATTTTCGTGGCTGCCATCAAAGAAGGCCTCTACACATTGATCGCGGTCGGTCTGATCAACATCGTGATTTCCATGTACTATTACCTCATCGTCGTGAAACAGATGTATATCAATGAGCCGATCGATCCCTCTCCGATCGCGATTTCCGGTCCGATGAAGACGGTGATCTATGTCGGGTTAGCCGGCACGTTGGTGATCGGCATTTACCCGCAACCCTTCACCGACTGGGTCGTCTCCGCGACTCTCATGTTCGCCAATTTTGTCGGTCCTTCGGTGACGATCATTCCTCCGGGCGCTCCGCTGGGCGGGTAGTTTCTGCTTCCGCCTTACACGAGTTCTGCTACAATTACCAGTGAGAGACGCTTTCACTGTCTGGCTTCCGTACGATCGCCGAAGTCTCGTGATGCAAGTCATCCTGATCGATGGAATCAGCCTCCAACCATCATTCACGGACTCCTTCCTTAGCGACTGAGGAACCCGCGCCTTCATCCTCCGTTCCTGCCGGCTCATCCAGTTTGTACCGTGGCGCAGTCGCGTGGTTTTACCGACTGACCATTGAGCAACGGGTGTTAGCTGGCTTTAGCCTGGTGTTCGTGGGGATTCTTATCGTGAGCGCAGTATCCTATGGCAATATGAAGATCCTACTTGCGAACAGGGGATTGGATGGCCGCAGTCAGGAGCTCATCCAGCTCCTGAACAATATCGATGTGGCGATGAGTGAAGCAGAAGATACACACCGTCGTTATCTGGTGACTGGAGAGGCGTCGTATCTGGAAGCGTACAAGCAGGTTGTGAAGCAGAAGCCGACATTCACCGCGTATCTTAATGACTTGATCCGTGAATCACCGGAGCAGCAACAACGGGCCGGACTTCTCGATCGGATCATGGACCGGCAACTGAGCGCTGAATCAAAAGCGATCGCCCAGTTTCAAGAGGGCGGCTTCCGAGCCGTCAAGAAAATAGCCTTTGAGGTAGCCGGAAAACGTGAGCTTGGCGTGATTCATAATATTATTGCGGAAATGGATGTGCATGAGCGACAGGCAGTAAGTCGGCGTGTCGTGGAATCATCCGCCGGAACCAAAACTACCATCATACTCCTCGGCATCGGTGCATTGCTGCAGCTGGTTCTGCTGGCATGGGTCTACTATCTCATTCGTCATGACCTCACGGAACGGCGACGTGTAGCGGGGGAACTCCAACGGCGAGGAGAGCTCTTGGAGGCCGCAAACAAGGAGCTGGAAGCGTTCAGCTATTCCGTTTCCCACGACCTCCGAGCTCCGCTGCGACATATTGACGGCTATGCCGCACTCTTACGGAAAGCGGTCGACCAGTCTCTGAACGATAAGGCTGCTCGATATTTGCAGACGATCTCCGACTCTGCCAAACAGATGGGACAGCTGATCGACGACTTGTTGGTGTTCTCCCGTATGGGTCGGCAAGAAATGCTTCATACCGCCGTCAACCTGGATCAGTTGATCAAGAACATCCTTTCCGATCTCCGCCTGGACTTGCAAGGACGAGAGATATCATGGACAATCGCGGCATTGCCTTACGTGCAGGGCGATCCGGCCATGCTCCGACAGGTCTTTATGAACGTGATCGCAAATGCCGTGAAGTTTACGAGTACCAGGCCGATGGCGACGATTGAGATTGGTGTGGAGCACCCCAGCTCGACGGAGATCGTCCTGTTCGTCCGCGACAATGGCGTGGGATTCGACATGCAGTATGCCCCCAAACTGTTTGGAGTATTTCAGAGACTGCACCGAGTCGATGAGTTTGAAGGAACCGGTATTGGGCTTGCCAACGTTCGTCGGATTGTTCATCGTCATGGGGGACGGACCTGGGCCGAAGGTGTGCCGGACAAGGGAGCGACGTTCTACGTCCTGCTTCCAACAAGGAGGCGCGACTCATGACTGCAGCCAAACCGATTCTACTCGCCGAGGATAACCCGAGAGACGCCGAGCTGGCCTTGGCTGCCATGGAGGCAGATCATATCTCCGAGAAAGTCGTGCTGTGCCATGACGGCGCTGAAGTGTTGGACTACTTGTATTGTCGCGGACAGTTCAAGTCACGGCTGAAAGGGAATCCAGCGGTTGTGTTCCTGGACCTCAAAATGCCAAAAGTGAACGGGCTGGAGGTCTTGCGTACCATCAAGGCGGACGTCAATCTTCGTCCGATTCCTGTCGTGATGCTGACATCGTCGCGAGAAGAACGTGACCTGGCCGAGAGCTATGCCTTGGGAGCCAACGCCTACGTCGTCAAACCCGTGGAGTTTCACAAGTTCTTGTCCGCGGTCAAAGAGCTAGGAACATTCTGGGGTGTCATCAATGAACCCCCTCCTGAAAATTGCCGTTCCACCCACTGACCTTGCCATGACGACTGCGCTGAGAGTCTTGCATCTAGAGGCTAACCCACAGGATGGCGATCGTATCGAGGCCCTGTTGGTCGAGGGAGGGCTGTCGTGTGCGATGCGACGGGTCGAAACTCACCGCGCCTTTACTTCCGCTCTGAACGATGGCCAGGTGGACCTCATCTTGGCTGCATTCTCCCTTCATGGGTTTGATGAGGGAGGCGCTCTAGCGGTGGCTCAGCAGGCAGCTCCTGACGTGCCGTTTATCTTTATCTCGGCAGCAGATGCTGAGACGCGGTGTATCGAGCACATGCATCGTGGTGCGACGGATTGCATTTCCAAAGAAGGATTAGGTCGACTGGTTCCATCGGTGCGCCGTGTACTGCGTGAGCGAGAAGCACGAGTGGCACGAATGCAAGCAGAGGAGGCGCTGCGACAAAGTGAACTGCAACTTCGGCAGCTTCAGAAACTCGAGCCCGTCGGCCGTTTGGCGGGAGGTCTGGCACACGATTTCAATAACTTACTGATGGTCATCATGGGACAGAGTCAGGTTCTGCTCAGTGAAATGGGTTTGGATCACCCGCTGAGGAATAGGGTGGAAGAAATGCAGAAGGCGGGTGAGCGCGCGAGGGTGCTCATCCGGCAGTTGCTCACCTTCAGCAGAAAACAGCTTTCCGGATCGAAAGTTCTGAGCTTGAACGCCATCCTCAGTAACTGTGAGAGCATGCTTCGGAGGTTGATAGGAGCGGATATTCAACTGACGTTGAGGCTGAGTGTAGACGACCTCCGAATCAAGGCTGACCCTGTTTTTGTCGAGCAGATTCTGATGAATCTGGTCGTCAACGCACGAGATGCGATGCCGAACGGCGGCAAGCTGATGATTGAGACGACATCGGTCGATCTCGGCCACGCGCCGAAGTATCAGGTCAATCCGATCGTGCAAGGAGAGTATGTGAAGATATCGGTGTCCGACACAGGCTGCGGAATGTCTCCTGAGGTACAGGCGCAGATCTTCAAGCCGTTTTTTACGACCAAGGAGGAAGGAAAAGGAACCGGACTTGGGCTATCGACCGTGTTGGGTATCGTGACCGAGAGTGGCGGAGGATTGGATGTGATCAGCGAGATAGGAGAGGGGACGCGTTTTGATGTCTACCTCCCGCGTGCGATCAGCGAGATTGAGGTGCCAGCAGACGAGAACGTACAGGTGCAGTCGGTCGAGGGCCATGAAACCATTCTCCTTGTTGAGGATGAGGAGGATGTTCGTGTACTCATTCGGGATGAGCTTCGGAAGCTCGGCTATCGCATCGTCGAAGCAAGAAACGGGATAGAGGCTTGTCTGGTGGCCACGCCGCATATTGGAAAGCTCAAGCTATTGCTTACGGATATCGTGATGCCGGGCATGAGTGGAACTGAACTGGCGAAGCATCTTCGCGTGATTAAACCGGAATTGAAGCTTCTCTTCATATCTGGGTATACGGATGATGTTGGTATCGGGGCCGGCGACCCGGCGAGTGCCTTTCTGCAGAAGCCGTTTACACCGGAAGCATTGGCAAGTTCCGTACGTGAGTTGTTGGATATGAAGCTGACAACGCGGACAAGGGGCGATCACCAACCGGAGGCAGGCGAACCGTCACGGAGCGTCACTCGCTCCTGAACTATGAGCTGTTGTTACCTGCCAGCTCGCTCCAACTGGATGTCCGTAGGGGCCGTCATGAACAGACCCTGGTGGTGTGAAAGAGCCAAGCATGCCGTGCGCATCCTCTTCCTGAGCGTCGTTCTACTGCCTAACCTGTGTCCGGCCCAAGATATCTCGTGGGAGCGCCTATCCGACGGCCTCATGGTGTCGGTGTGGAAGCCAGGCGATGTGTGTCCTACCATGCCGACCATGCTCGTTGTCGATATGGATCCGGAACGTACAAAGTTCTCCGTTCATCATTACGCCCAAGAATCACTTTTGGAACCGCCCAGGATCGACGAATGGCAGAAACGAACGGGCCATCATGTGCTATTCAATGCCGGGTTGTTCCGGGAAAACTTTGCGTATCTTGGTCTTCTCTATAAGGACGGACGCCCGTTAGGAAGCCGGCGCCACACCTCATGGCAGGGATTGTTTGTCGCAGAACCGTTCGCCTTGGGGTTGAAGAAGGCGCGGATTCTTGATCTGGCCGCAGAGCGTTTCGACGAAGAACAACCGCGCTACCGTGAAGCAGCACAGGCGTTAATGCTGCTGGATCTGACCGGCAAGATCCGCGTCCGCGAGGGTGGGAAACATGCCTATCAGACGATTGTCGCTGAAACGGACGCCGGACACATTCTTCTCTTGAAGAGCCTCGGAGCCGTTCGCTTATACGACATCGGTCAGTGTTTCAAGGATGCGTTTCCCACTGTGCGTCAAGCGATGGCCATGGACGGTGGGTCTTCCTCAGATGTCCGAATTTTGGGGTCGCTGTGGGAAAAAGACTTCCTGGTACCAGAACATGCTTCCTGGAAGAGTTTGTTCGGCGGAAGCACGGGGAGTCATATCCCGTTGCCGACCGTGATCGGGGCCAGTCCCAGGTAATGATTCAATCTTGGCTAAAAACTGTCCTGGCAGCGGCCTGCCTAGCCGTTGGAGGCTGTGCCGATGGCGCAAAGATGGTTCAGCAACACGACACAGGTGGGGTCGTCATCTATCCATTTAAAGAGGGACAGGGGCCAATGCTCTCCTCCTTTCGTAAGGAGGCGCTTGACCTCATGAAAGAGAAATGTGGCGGCAGTTCCTACAGCATCGTTCGCGAGGGAGAAGCCAAAGGGCGCACTCGAGTCGTGAGTCCGCTGGATGGAGCGCAAGAACTTGTAGAGGAGCGGCGTTGGGGGATTCAGTTCGAATGTAAATGAATGGATGCGAAATGCACAATCTATGCGGGTGGCACTAGCGCTTCGTCATCATACCCATGAGGTCCTGAATGGTTAAAAGGCTGATCAGCTGAATCTTTTCTCTTTCCACACGTGCTCTCCCATCCTGCTCTTGGCGATCCACAATCACTAATGCATGATCCACCCTAAGCCCAGCTTCCCGAGCGACCGCCACTGCTTTCAACAAGGACCCACCGCTCGTGAGTACATCATCCACGATCAGTGCTCGATCGCTGGGACGAATACTGCCTTCGATCAATTTCCCTAGCCCATGGTCTTTGGGTTGCTTGCGCACCACAAATGTTCGCCAGAGACGCTGGCGCGAAGCGGCACAGGCAAAATCTGAAATAGTCATGGCGATCGGGATAGCTCCGAGTTCGAGGCCGCCCAGACAGTCGAATTCAATGTCAGTGAGCGCTTCATAGGCCAGTTGGGCGACCAGGCGACGCGCTTCCGGATGTGCCATGAGGGCGCGACAATCGACATAGAAAGGACTGATCTCGCCGGAGGCGAGCTTGAATCCCTTGTCACGATCCCATTTAAACGACTGCGTATCGTGAAATGCTTGCGCTAGTTGCTCACGAACCGTCACCTTTTATCCCTCCTTGTGGGGTGGCCGATACTCGCGAGCATTCTACACTGTAGGGCCGGCTCATAACATGTCTTTTCACGGCAAAGGAACGCTAGCACGACGAAGCTCTCTACGAGCAGAGAGGGCCACGGCAATACATCAGCATCCTGTAGATTGAGGCCGCCAATCCGGTTTGCAAAAGAGCATGTGCACGGTGCTGATTGTTCTCTCAAGGAAGCCGCCTTCACAGTAGGACAGATAGAACTCCCACAGGCGAAGGAATTCAGGTTGATACCCCAACGCTTTGATCTCTGGAAGTTTCACGGCGATGTTTTTCCCCCAGGCCCGAAGCGTCGGAGCGTAGTGTGCTCCGATATCTTCAAAGTGAATCAGTCCCAGATCCCCAACTTTCGCCGACGCTTGCATCAGGGCACTCACGGACGGGATGCAGCTGCCGGGGAAAATGAAGCGCTGAATAAAGTCCACGGAGCGCTTTGCCCGTTCGTAGAATCGTTCGTCGATCGTGATACCTTGGATGAGGGCAAGCCCCTGCGGCTTCAACATGCGGCTACAGACCTCGAAAAACGTCCTGTAATACTGATGTCCAACGGCCTCAATCAT
>JACCDP011271411.1_pt1 | contig 13980 bp, 9 predicted proteins | sample 7445841 | NCBI WGS metagenome assembly JACCDP01 (sample SAMN15323441, study PRJNA562643) | freshwater metagenome | isolation source: river surface water | place: USA:Blue River Watershed | collected 2017-08-17
TCGGCTCCTCGGGTGCTTTCGGAGCGATCCCGCTCTTTGCCGGCACCTTGCTGATTTCGTTCATCGCGATGCTCGTCGCGGTGCCCATCGGTTTGTTCTCCGCGATTTATTTGGCCGAGTACGCGCCCTCGCGAGTGCGCAAGATCGTCAAGCCCTTACTCGAAGTGCTCGCGGGTGTACCCACGGTGGTGTACGGATTTTTTGCCGTCACGACGGTCGGGCCCATTCTGCGCGTCTGGGGTGAATCGATCGGCCTCAATGTGGCGGGCGAGAGTGCGCTTGCCGCGGGACTCGTCATGGGCATCATGATCATCCCGTTCGTATCCTCACTCGCCGACGACATGATCACGGCGGTCCCGCAGAGTCTGCGTGATGGTGCCTATGCGCTCGGTGCTACACGCTCGGAGACGATCAAGCAGGTCGTGCTGCGCGCTGCGCTGCCGGGCATCGTGGGTGGCGTATTGCTCGCGATCTCGCGAGCGATCGGCGAGACCATGATCGTCGTGATGGCCGCCGGCCTCGCGGCCAATCTCACGGCCAATCCCCTCGAGGCGGTGACGACCGTGACGGTGCAGATCGTGACGCTGCTCGTCGGCGATCAAGAATTCGATAGTCCCAAAACCTTGGCGGCTTTTGCGCTCGGCTTGATGCTGTTCGTGGTGACCTTGGTGTTGAACGTCATCGCGCTCTACGTCGTGAGGAAGTACCGTGAACAGTACGAATAACGGGGCGTTGAAAACCGCCGCCGAGACGCAGCAGCAGGTACGCAAAAGTCTCGCGCGTCGCTATAGAGCGGAGCGTCGGTTCCGTTTTTATGGATTAGCTGCGGTCACCGCCGGCATTGCGTTTGTCGTCTTCCTGTTCGGCACGATTTTCGCGCAAGGTCTTTCGGTCTTTCAGCAGAGCTACGTCAAGCTCGAGGTGTTCTACGATCCCGACACCATCGACCCTGCTGGGAATCGCGATCCCGATGATCTCGTCGTCGCCGACTACCAGGCCCTCGTGCGTGCATCACTGCGTGAGGAATTTCCGCAGGTCGAGGGGCGCCCCAACTTACGCGAACTCTATGGCTTGATGAGTAGTGCTGCGTCGATCGAGTTGCAGCGCGCCGTGACGTCGGATCCCGATCTCATCGGGCAACGACAAGCCGTGTGGCTGCTGGCGGATGACACCGTCGACATGGTGATGAAGGGTAAGGTCCGTCGCACTGCGCCCGAAGACGAGCGTCGACTCTCCGATCAGCAGATCGGCTGGTTGCAGGAGCTCGAGCGTCGCGGCGATATCGATTTGCGTTTCAACCGGTCGTTCTTCTCAAACGGCGACTCACGCGATCCGGAGCAGGCGGGTGTGCGCGGTGCGTTGATCGGCTCCTTGTTGACGCTGCTCATTACGCTATTGCTCTCGTTTCCCATCGGCGTCGGCGCTGCCGTTTACCTCGAAGAATTCGCACCACGCAATCGTTTGACGGACATCATTGAGGTCAACATCAACAACCTCGCGGCCGTGCCCTCGATCGTGTTCGGTTTGTTGGGTTTGGCGGTCTTCATTGGTTTCTTTGGCATGCCGCGCTCGGCGCCGCTGGTTGGCGGTTTCGTGCTGACGCTACTCACACTGCCGACCATCATCATCGCCTCGCGCGCCGCACTCAAGGCGGTCCCGCCCTCGATCCGTGAGGCGGCACTCGGTATGGGGGCCTCTCGTTTGCAGATGGTCGGTCACCATGTGCTGCCGCTCGCGCTGCCAGGCATGTTGACGGGCGCCATCATCGGTATGGCCCGTGCGCTCGGCGAGAGCGCGCCACTGCTGATGATCGGCATGGTGGCCTTCATCGTCGAAGTGCCGCAGGGCATCGTTGATCCGGCCACCGCGCTGCCGGTGCAAGTATTCCTGTGGTCCGACCTGCCCGAACGGGGCTTCGTCGAGCGAACCTCCGGTGCCATCATCGTGTTGTTGCTGTTCCTGCTCGTGATGAACGCAACGGCCGTGTGGCTGCGCAACAAGTTTGAAAAACGCTGGTGATCTCCATGAGTGATTCTGCCGCTACCGTCGACTCTCTTAAGAGCAAGGCGCCCGCCAAAACGATTGGTGATATCACCGTGCCGGCGCCGGTGTTTTCGTGTCGCGACGTTGACGTGTTCTACGGCGACAAGCACGCAATCAAAAAAGTGAGCATCGATATTGGCCGTCAGCAGGTATTGGCGATGATCGGCCCATCCGGCTGTGGCAAGTCGACCTTCCTGCGTTGCTTGAATCGGATGAACGACACCATCGTCGGTGCGCGCGTCGAAGGGCAAATCACACTCGATGGGCAGGATATCCACGACAAGCGCCAGGACGTCGTCCAACTGCGCGCGCGGGTTGGCATGGTGTTCCAGAAACCCAATCCCTTCCCGAAGTCGATTTATGAAAATGTGGCTTACGGTCCGCGTATCCATGGTCTTGCGGCCAATCGTGGTGAGCTCGATGACATCGTCAATCAGAGTTTGCGTCGTGCGGGTCTCTGGGAAGAAGTCAAAGATCGACTCAACCAACCGGGTACGAGTCTCTCCGGTGGTCAGCAGCAGCGCCTGTGTATCGCCCGCACGATCGCGGTGAATCCGGAAGTGATTCTGATGGACGAGCCGTGCTCGGCGCTCGATCCGATTGCAACCGCGCGTATTGAGGATCTGATCGACGAGTTGCGTGAGAGCTATGCAATTTGCATCGTGACGCACTCAATGCAGCAGGCAGCTCGCGTGTCGCAGCGCACCGCTTACTTCCACTTGGGTGATCTCGTCGAAGTAGGCGAGACGAACAAGATCTTCACTAATCCGCAAGCGAAGCTCACCGAGGACTATATTACCGGTCGCTTCGGCTGACGGTGCTTTGCGCTTGCGCTAGCGGTGCTCCGCTTCGCGGAGCCATTTTGTCGCCACCCATTTTTCGCCGGCGCGCACCGGCATGCCGCCGTGTCGGCTGCGTGTCATCGGGTGAGGGCGGTCGTAACTGAAGTAGAGCGCGCAGCCTCGATGCGCTGCGATTTCGAAGCCTACGTCAGGAAAGTTCGTGCCGCCACCGTCGAGCGGCGTATTCAGATACATCACAAGTGACGCCACGCGCTGACCGCCGCGCGCGAGGAAGGGTGCCGCACCGGGCTGCGTCGGATCGACGTAGTCGTAGTGCGGTTTGTATTCCTGACCCACTTCATAGCGCAGGATTTGCAGCGCTTCGCCACGCTCGTAAGGCCATTGCAAAAGTGCCTCAATGCGTCGCTCGATGCGCTCGATGAAGGGGCTCTCGCCACGATGGAAGGCCGTGCCACTGCTCGTTCTGCCGGCGTCGGCGCGTGTGTTGCCCGATTCCATGTCGATTACGTGCGAGGCGGTCATGCGATCACGCGATAGGCGAATGAGCTCCTCGCATTCGGTGTCGCTCAAAAAATTCTGAAATAGCACCACGCGTGGCTGATCGAGGCTGAACATCACCTGGATGTCTCGATCGAGATTCGGGCGGCTGCCCGCCGCGATGACCGAGGGCCACTCGATCGAGAGCGGCTGCGGAATCGCCGACACCGGATCGGGAACCGGCGCACCACGGTGGGCCGCTTTTTCTTTGAGTTCTTCGAGACGCGCCTCCAGGGTGCGCGTCATGAAGGCGACGGCTGTCTCTTCATCGATGCCGCGGTCGATCAGGGTCTTTAGCAGAGCATCGGGGGACTCACCCTTCTCGATGCGGGCGATGACCCAAGTGCGGGTTTCGGGAGTGATAGCGGCATTCGTCGACACGCTCAAATCATAGCGCCGCGTCATGTGACACGCATTGTCATATGGCGGTCATGGCCTTGTCACATTCGAGCTCCATCATCGCGAGCGTCTGAATTCGCGCCCTCGCGTTTGCGCCCCAACGGAGTCTTTCCCACATGAACAACGCTTCCCAGTCTCGCAATCTTCTGTTCTTGGCCGCCTCCGTGGCGGTGCTCGCTGCGTGCGGCGCCGAGGAAATTTCCTCGCCCGGTAGCGGTGGCAACATCAGCATCACCAACAACACGCCGGCTCCGCCGCCGCCGCCACCGCCGCCGGTCAGCACGCTGGTGACCCCGGCTGCCGGCTGCCCGACCATCGATGATCCCGCGGGTCTCACCGACCTCGGTACGATCTCGGGTCCGACCGGTACCTACCGTAACTGCGCGCTGCCGGCGCGCATCACGCGCAGCAGCAAGCTGACTCGCGTTCCGGGCCTGCTGTACTCATTACCGGGGCGCGTCGATGTCGGTACTGACTTGGGTGCCTCGGGCGGTTCGGGCGTCACGCTCACCATCGACCCGGGCGTCACGATCTTTGGTGCGACGGGTGTGTCTTGGTTGGCCGTTAATCGCGGCAACCGCATCAGCGCCGTCGGTACGGCGACTTCGCCGATCGTCTTTACGAGCCGCGACAACGTTCTTGGTCTTGCGACCGACGACTCGCAGGGTCAGTGGGGCGGTGTGGTGTTGCTCGGCCGCGCGCCGATCACCGATTGCACGGTCGCCCCGAACGCCGAGCCGGGCTCGGTGAGCTGCGAGCGTCAGACCGAAGGCGCGACGGATCCCGCTTACTACGGCGGTGCGACGCCGACGGACAACAGTGGCACGATGAAGTACGTGCAGATCCGCTACTCGGGCTATGTGCTTTCGGGCAATAGCGAGTTGCAGGCGCTGACCACCGGTGGTGTGGGTAGCGGCACGGTGCTCGAATACATCCAGTCGCACAACAGCTCGGATGACGGTCTCGAGTTCTTTGGCGGCACGCACGATATGAAGCGTTTGGTCGTGACCGGTGCCGACGACGATAACGTCGATCTCGATACGGGCTATCGCGGCTTGATTCAGTACGTCATCGCGGTCCAGAAGACCTCGGGCAATGCCGACTCGATGATCGAGCTCGATTCCACCAACGCGCTTGAGAATAACAAGCCGCGCACGTGGATGCGTATCGCCAACTTCACCATGATTCATCGCAATCCGGCCACGGGTAACGGCGCCGCCTGGCGCTTCCGCGGCGGTGCGGATGTGTCGATGGTGAACGGTTTGCTCGTTTCGCCGATGACCTGCTTGCGTCTCGACGGCGCGAACATGCTCACGACAGATGCCGCGATCGACAAGCTCGGTCCGCCGGTGTTCAAGTCGGTGGCGATGCAGTGCGGCGCCACGCCGTTTGCAGGCTCGAGCGGTTTGACGGCGGCGCAGGTCGATGCGGCCTTCAACGTCGCGGGTAACAACAACATCTCGACCTTCACTAACACCTTGACCGGCGGCTTCATCAACGGAGCTAACGAGACGGCTCGTACGGCAACCGATCCGAAGACCATTGCGGCGGGCTTCGACACCACCACCTACATCGGTGCGGTGAAAGATGCCAACGACACGTGGTACGCCGGTTGGACCTGCAACTCGGCCACCGCGAACTTCGGTTCCACCAGCAAGTCCTGCACCTCCATCCCGTAACGGAAATCGCTCCGACGTGTGGGTCGCGGTCATCGGGCCGCGACCCACTGGGTGCTAAGACTGCGGACGAACACGAGGACGATCATGGATCACCTGCTTAACCGTCAAAGAATGCTGTTGCTCGTCACAGCATTCGCCATGCCACTCGCCGCCGCTCAGGAGGTGCCACCGCCCGCTGATCAAGCTGCGCAGCAGCCTGCTGCGGAAGAGGTGGCCGAAGAAGTGGTCGATATCGACATCGCGGGCGAGATCGTGGTCGTGGGTCGTCGCGACCGCAATATCCAGCAGGCGACGACACAGGTGATCTCGGTGCTCTCGGCCGAAGACATCGCCCGAACGGGTGATGGTGACGTAGCCGGTGCTTTGAGCCGTGTGACCGGTTTGAGCGTCGCGAGCAATGGCTTCGTCTACGTTCGTGGCCTCGGTGATCGTTATTCGCAAGCGTTCTTGAACGGCTCACCACTGCCGAGTCCTGAGCCGCTGCGTCGTGCCGTGCCGCTCGACATTTTCCCGACGGACATCGTGGCTTCGTCGCTCGTTCAAAAGAGCTTCTCGGCGAATATGCCGGGCGAGTTCGGTGGCGGTCTGATTAACATCACGACCTTGGCCGTACCGAAGGAGTCTTTCGTCAAGGTGGGTTTTGGTACCAGCGGTGATTCCGAGACCACCGGTCAGATCGGTTACTCGCACTTTGGTAGTAAGTGGGATCCGTCGGGCAAAGATAGTGGCGTCCGCGACGTGCCGCCAGCATTGGCAGCGTTCTTCGCCAGTGGCGAGCGCATGAGCTCGGGCAAGGTAAATACTGGTGCCATCGCAAAACAGCTCGTCAACACCCGCACGGGTCTTGTGCAGCTGATTGATCAGATGCCGGCGAACTTCTCCGGCAACATCACCGCCGGCACGTCGGTGGCGATGGGTGAGGGTGAGCTCGGTTTGATTGGTACCGCGGGTTACAGCAACGCCTGGCGCACCAAGGACATCATTGAGCAGAGCCCGGCGAGCCTCGATCTGTCGCGTCTCGACAAAGATTATCGGAAGGTGGCGAGCGAGAATCGTATCGTCATCAATGGCCTTGCGGGCCTCGGTTACGAGTACGGCGATGGACATCGTCTGCGCTGGACGAATCTCATCGTCCGCGACACCTTGAAGCGCACGAGTCTTGCCGAGGGTAAGCAGAACAACCAGCGTCCAACCTTCGATTTCCTGGAGCAGGAGACGGGTTGGTACGAGCGTCAGTTGTGGTCCACGCAACTGAGTGCGGGCTTCAACCTCGATCCGCTCAAAGTCGATGCGCGCGTCGCTTTGGCGAAATCGACTCGTGAGGCTCCGTTCGAGCTCGGCATGGGCTACTCCAAGTCGAACATAGCCGCGAGCCCCTACGGTGGCTATTTCATCAACCGACTCGACAACGGCCAGACGGGATACGGACGCATCTCGTTCTCGGATCTCGAAGAGGACTTGTTCTCTTACGGCGTCGATTTGACCTACTCGGTGTCGCCGACGACGGTGCTCTCCGCCGGTATCGAGTACGGCAAGACGGAGCGTGATTCGGAGCGCCGTGAGTTTTTGATGCTCGCGCCCTCGAGTTTCCTTTCGGGTGTGGCGATGTTCCGCCCGGATTATTTGTTAGGTTCGGCGGTCGTCGACTATTTCGGTATTGGCTTGGTCGAATCCACCGAAACCGATCCTGCCTTCACGGCCTCGCTTGAGACCCAAGCGGCCTACGCGCAGTTACAGGCCGAGATTGCTGACGGCTTGGAACTGAGCGTCGGTGCGCGCTACGAGCAGGGCGAGCAAACGGTGGCGCCTTTGAAGGTCTTCAATGTGGCGTCGACCTCGGAAGCCGGCACGAATCTCGATAACGATTACGTGCTCCCGGCGGTGACGCTGACTTACAAGTTCGGTGAGAACATGCAGCTGCGTTTGAACGGCTCGAAGACGGTCGCTCGCCCGCAGTTCCGTGAGTTGATGTTCCAGGCCTACTTCGATCCCGAATCGAACCGCTCCTATCGCGGTAATCCGCTGTTGGTCGATAGCGAATTCACCAATGCCGAGTTGCGTTACGAGTGGTACTTCGCCCCCGAGCAGCGCTTCTCGGTGGCAGGTTTCTACAAGCAGATCGATAAGCCGATCGAGGCTTTCACGGCATTCAACGACAACACGCCGGTGACGAGCTTCGCGAACGCGCCGAAGGCGACGCTGCTCGGTATCGAGCTCGAGTCTCAGAAGTACATCGACATGGATCTCGTGTTCGATAGTGCGTTCTTTGCGTCACGCCGCGGTGTCTTGATCGGCAACTACACCTGGTCGGATTCGAAGATCGACGTGGGCAGTGGCGACACCGTGGACGTCTTCGGTACGACGACACAACCGGCTAGCAACTTCTTCGTCGACGGTTCGCCGCTCACGGGGCAGTCCAATCACTTGGTGAACTTGCAGATCGGTCTCGAGGATCGCGAGTCGCTGTCGCAGCAGACGCTCCTGATTTCGTATGCCGCCGACCGCGCTTTCAGCCGCGGCGCAGCAGGGCTGCCGGATGTGGTCGAGTCACCGGGCGTTAACGTCGATTTCGTGGTGCGTCAAGGCGTCAACTGGTTCGGTCAGGACCTCGAACTGAAGTTCGAAGCTCGCAACCTGCTCGAGACCGAGTACCAAGAGTTCCAGGAGCGATCTGGAAACAAGGTGTTCTTCAACCGCTACGACAGCGGCGTGAAGTTCTCGGCCTCGATCTCGGCCAGCTTCTAAGAAAGGGTTTCGATCCGCTGCGGTCGACGGTCAGTCCGTCGATCGCAGCAGGTCGTTGATTGAGGTCTTCGCGCGCGTCTGCGCATCGACTTTCTTCACGATGATGGCGGCGTAGAGCGAGTGGCTGCCGTCCTTCGAGGGCAGGTTGCCCGGCACCACCACCGAGCCTGCCGGCACGCGGCCCTGTAAAATCTCCCTCGTCTCGCGATCGTATATTCGCGTGCTTTGACCGATGAAGACGCCCATCGAGATCACCGACCCTTCTTCGACGATCACACCCTCGACCACTTCGGAGCGCGCACCGATGAAGCAGTTATCCTCGATGATGGTCGGTGATGCCTGCAGCGGTTCGAGCACGCCACCGATGCCAACGCCACCGGATAGATGCACGTTCTTGCCAATCTGTGCGCAGGAGCCGACCGTTGCCCAGGTGTCGACCATCGTGCCGGTATCGACGTAAGCGCCGATATTCACGTAGGACGGCATCAGCACCACGTTCGAGCCGATGAAGCTGCCCTTGCGCACCAAGGCGTGGGGCACGACGCGATTGCCGCTCGCGCGTAACGCATTCTCATCCCAAGCAGAATATTTGAGCGGAACCTTGTCGAAGAAGCGGGTGTAGCTGCCTTCGATGACGCGGTTGTCATTCGCGCGGAAGTAGAGCAGCACGGCCTTCTTCAGCCATTCGTGCACTTGCCAGCGGCCGTCGATCTTTTCGGCAACGCGGGCTTTGCCGCTATCGAGTAGATCAAGCACCTCATCGAGTGCCACCCGAAGTTCGCGTGAGACGCTCTTCGGCGTGATGTCAGCGCGCGCTTCGAACGCCGCTTCGATGAGACTTTTGAGTTCGGTGTGATTGTTCATGAGGGTCTTCCTTGAGATTGAATTCCTTGGATGAAATCGGCGCTGCGCCTGGCGGCCGTGACGCAATCCTCGACATCGGCAACGAGTGAGATGCGGACGCGGCCTGCGCCTGGATTATCTCCGCTCGGATCGATAGCGCCATCGCGCGTGTGACGTGCCAGATACGAGCCCGGGACGACGGTTACGTTTTGCTCGGCAAAGAGATCGCGCGTGAAGCGCGCATCGTCGCCCTGGACCTTAGGCCACAAGTAGAAGCCACCGGCGGGCTGCATCACGTCAAGATGTGGCGCGAGGATCGGCAGTACACGCGCGTATTTTTCACGATAGAGCGCTCGATTGGCTTTGACATGCTCATCGTCATTCCAAGCGGCGATGCTCGCGAGCTGCGTCGGAATGGGCATCGCGCAGCCGTGATAGGTGCGATACAGCAGAAAGTCGCGCAATACGGTTGGGTCGCCGGCGACGAAGCCTGAACGTAGGCCCGGGAGGCTCGAGCGCTTCGAGAGACTGTGAAAGACCACGCAGCGTTCGAAGTTCGAATGCCCCGCCTCGAGCGCTGCATTGAGCAACGAGGGCGGTGGATGGTTCTCGTCGGCATAGAGCTCGGCGTAGCACTCGTCTGAGGCGATCAGAAAATCGTATCGGTCTGCGAGCTCGATCGCACGTCGCAGTCGCGACGTCGACATCACCGCGCCCCCGGGGTTACCCGGTGAGCAGAGATACAGCAACTGGACACGCTCCCAAACTGAGGCGGGGATCGCATCGAGATCCGGTAGGAAGTGGTTCTCGGCGGGCGTCTCAAAGAAATAGGGGGTCGCACCGGCGAGCAGCGCGGCACCCTCGTAGATCTGGTAGAACGGGTTCGGCATCGCAACGAGAGGCGAATTGCGCTGTGATGGATCAATGACCGCTTGCGCAAAAGCAAATAACGCCTCGCGGGTTCCGTTAACCGGCAGGACCGCATCGAGACCGACTCGGTTGGCGCCAAGCTTGAAGCGTCGCTCCAGCCAGCGCGCGCACGCAGCGCGAAGATCGGGTAAGCCGATGGTAGAGGGGTATTGTCCAAGGCCAGCCAACGAGTCGCGCAAGACTTGCAGTGCGAAATCCGGCGGCGCGTGCTTGGGTTCACCGATCGAGAGCGGGATGTGCGCCAAGTGCGCGGGCGGCGTGACACCGTCTTTGAGTTTGGCGAGCCGCTCGAACGGGTAGGCCTGCAGTTCGCGAAGTTGCGGGTTCATGCGGCGCGGCGCTGATTCAGGGCATCGGTCAAACGGGCAACGAGACGCTCAGCCGTGGCCGCGGGCAGAGGACCATGATCGTGATCACTGACATAGAACACGTCCTCGGCGCGTTCACCGACCGTCATGACCTTGGCGGCGAGCAAGTCGATGCGCTCGTCCATCATCACTTTACCGATATCGCACAAAAGGCCCGGTCGATCGCCGGCGATGATTTCAAGGACGGAGCGTTGATTGCGCTCGTCGACGTTGATGTGGATTTGCGTCGGAGTATTGAACATGCGCACCTGCCGCGGCGCTCGACGCGAGACGCCCATCAAGGCATCGCGAGGCGCAGCGAGTGATCGACGCAGTGCGCGCTCGATCTCTTCGTGACGTTCGATATCGGAGATCGGCGTGCCGTCTTCTTCAAGCACGTGATAGAGATCGATGCTGTTGCCATCCTGGGTCGGCGTGATGCGTGCATCGACGATGTTAAGCCCGAGCTGATCGAGCACGGCCGTCGTGCGCGCAAAGCCGTGGGCACGATGTGGCGCATAGGTCATGATCGCCGTCGTGCCACGCTCGCTTTCGGCTTGCAGCGACACCACCGGATCATCGCCCTCATGATCGCGCTCTAAGAGGACTCGCGTGTGCCAAGCGATCTCCTGCGGTGTGTGCCGCAGAAAGTAAGCATCGCTCAGGATCGTCCAGACTCGCTCCGTGTCGGCCTCGGTGATGCCGGTGGCGGCGAGCAGCTCGCGCGCATCGAGTTGATTGGCTCGCTTGAGTTCATCCTGATCGATGGGCGTCTCAAGGCCGCGGCGCAGCGCGTGTTTTACACGATCATGGAATTCGGCAAACAGCGAAGCCTTCCACGAGTTCCACAAACGCGGGTTCGTCGCACGCACATCGGCAGCAGTGAGCACATACAGGTAATCAAGATGCGTCTCATCGCCCACGAGACGCGCAAAGGCATTGATGACTTCGGGATCGGAGATATCTTGTTTCTGCGCCGTGAGCGACAGCAGCAAGTGATTGCGGACGAGCCACGCGACGAGGCGTGCATCGTACCGAGTCAGTCCTTGCTCAAGACAAAACGCTTCGGCATCGACCGCGCCGAGATCCGAGTGGTCACCGCCACGACCTTTGGCGATGTCGTGAAAGAGCGCAGCGAGATAGGCAATCTCCGGGCGCGGCAAAGACTGCATGATACGCGAGAGATTCGGCAACTCGTGATCGAAGCGAGGGAGCGCCAAACGGCGCAAGTTGCTCACGACGAAGAGCGTGTGCGCGTCGACCGTATAGGCGTGAAAGAGGTCGTACTGCATACGACCGACGATGCGTCCAAACGAAGGGATGTAGCGCCCGAGTACACCATAGGTGTTCATGCGACGCAGTTCGTTCGTGACGCCCGCGGGTGCCCGCAAGATCTCGAGGAAGAGACGATGGTTCTTCGGGTTCTGTCTAAATTCCTCGTCGATCAACCACAAGTTTTTGACGATGGCGCGAATGGTGTGCGCGCGTACGCCTTGGATCGAGGGGTTCTGCTGTAAGAGCGCGAACACTTCGAGCAGCATCGAGGGTTGCCGAACGAAGATCTCATCGTGCAGCGCCTCGAGATAGCCGTTGCGAACCTGAAAGCGCGCATTGAGTGGCTCGGGCGCCGAGCTCTCATCGAGTATGGCCTCACGGAAGAGCTGCAATAACAATTCATTTAACAGCGAGACATCCATCACGGTGCGGTAGTAACGCTGCATGAGCTGCTCAACCGCGAGCGTGAAAGAGGCATCTTCATAACCGAAGATGCGCGCGAGCTTCATCTGATGATCGAACAGCAAGCGATCTTCGCGACGACCCGTGATGCTGTGCAGTGCGAAGCGTACTTTCCACAAAAAAGACTGCGCGCTTTGCAAGCGACGCAGTTCAGCGGGCGTCAGAAAGCCAAGATCAACGAGATCATCGAGCGTGTCGGCGCCAAAGTGACGCTTCGCGACCCAGGCAATCGTCTGGATGTCGCGCAGGCCACCAGGGCCTGTTTTGACGTTCGGTTCGAGGTTGTAAGCCGTGTCGTTCGCTTTTAGGTGGCGCTCGTTCTGCTCGCGCACCTTCGCTTCGAAGAAATCGCGCACGGGCCAAATTGCGGCGGGGGCCAGCGCCGAGCGCATACCGGCGACCAAGGGCTCGGAGCCCGCGAGACGGCGCGCTTCGATCAGCGTCGTCATGATGCCCACATCTTTGCCCGCTTCTTCGTGGCACTGCTCGATGGTGCGCACGCTGTGGCCGACCTCGAGACCGATGTCCCAAAGAAAAGCCACGAACTGTTCGAGCGCACGGCGACCGGCTTCGTCGGTAGCGGCAGGCACGAGCACGAGGATGTCGACATCCGAGGAGGGGTGCAGCTCGCCACGACCATAGCCGCCAACAGCGACGAGTGCCCAGTCGGCATCGTGAGCGCCGAGTTTGCTGCGCCAAGCTTCAGCGAGTACCGCATCGATCAGCTTTGCTCGGGCGCGAACCAGTGTTTCGACAGGTTCGTCGCTCTCGAATAATTCTTTGAGTCGAGCTTGCGCTTCGCGCAGTGCTGCCGAGTAAGCCTCTGCGGTATCGCCCGCGTCACGCAGGCGGGAGGGCAGGGCGTCGAGCAGCGCGGTGAGTGGCATCAGGCGGCCTCGCGGCGCGCCTCGGCACCCTGGGTCAACACTTCGAAGCCACTGTCGGTCACGAGGACCGTGTGCTCCCACTGTGCCGAGAGGGAATGATCTTTGGTGATGACAGTCCAGCCATCGGGAAGCAATTTCACGTGGCGCTTGCCGGCGTTGATCATCGGTTCGATGGTGAAAGTCATGCCTGGCCGCAACTCGAGACCTGTACCCGGGTCACCGTAATGCAGTACCTGCGGGTCTTCGTGATACACCCGACCGATGCCATGGCCGCAGTACTCGCGCACCACGGAGAAGCCCTCGCTCTCGACGTAGGTCTGGATGGCGTGACCGATATCGCCCAAGCGCTTGCCCGGCGCAACGGCACGGATGCCGCGCCACATGCCTTCGAAGCAGGTCTCGACGAGGCGGCGGGCGTGCGGTTGGGGCTTGCCCACGAAATACATGCGGCTCGTGTCGCCGTGGAATCCGTCGCGGATGACCGTGACGTCGATATTGATGATGTCCCCGTCTTTCAGGCGTTTATCACCCGGAATGCCATGGCACACCACGTGGTTGACCGAGGTGCAGATCGTCTTCGGGAAGCCGCGGTAGTTGAGGTTCGCCGGAACGGCTTTCTGCACCTGCACGATATGGTCGTGGCACAGGCGATCGAGCTCATCGGTGGTCACGCCGGGTTTGACGTGTTCACCGATCATGTCGAGCACTTCGGCAGCCAAACGGCCGGCCTCGCGCATGTTCTGCTGCTCTTGGGGGGATTTCAGGGTCACGGGCATGGTAAGTGGGCCCGTAAAGCGTTGTTTTTACGGGACCTGCATGGTATAAAGCGCGGCCTTTTTTGGCAACGTAAACCAACCCACACGCACATCGTTTAACTGGTTGCTGGGTGTTTCGCTTCGGCGAAATGGCAACCGGGGATGTGCGGAGGCCCAACCCGACAAGGAGAAACTGATGTCCAGCGTGTCCATGCGACAGATGCTGGAAGCGGGCGTCCACTTCGGACACCAAACCCGCTTCTGGAACCCGAAAA
>JACCDP010938466.1_pt1 | contig 13979 bp, 12 predicted proteins | sample 7445841 | NCBI WGS metagenome assembly JACCDP01 (sample SAMN15323441, study PRJNA562643) | freshwater metagenome | isolation source: river surface water | place: USA:Blue River Watershed | collected 2017-08-17
GTCGCTGGTGCTGCTCGAAGCGATACGCCTGATCTGGGGCAGCCTGCCGGTCAGCTATCCGGTGCCGGCCGGACTGGATGCGCCGCTGTGGCAGGTGGGCGGCGTCAGTCTGCCGACCTATCGCTTGTTCATCGTCGCGGTGTCGGTGCTGGTGCTGGGCGTCCTGGCGGTTTTTCTGCGCTATTCGCTCTCCGGGCTGGTCATCCAGGCGGCCTTGACCCATCCGCAGATGGTGCAGGCGCTGGGGTACGACGTGCCCGCCGTTTTCATGCGGGTCTTTGCCCTGGGCTGCGGCCTGGCGGGTCTGGCCGGCGTGCTCGGTGGACATGCGTTTGTCACCGAGCCGGGCATGGCCGCCACCATCGGCTCAATGCTGTTCGTGGTGATTGTGGTGGGCGGTCTGGGTTCTCTGACCGGCACACTGCTGGCGAGCCTGCTCATTGCGGGTGTGCAGACGATGGCGGTGGCGGTCGATGTCCGCCTGGGTTCGCTCTTGGGCTTGAGCCAACCGGTTGCGCTGGCCGAGCTCAGGGTGAGCCAGCTGGCCCCCTTGTTGCCCTACCTGCTGATGGTGCTGGTGCTGGTGCTCAGGCCGCGTGGGCTGCTGGGGCAGCGCGCATGAGGCCCGTCCCCCTGGGGCCGGTGGCCTTGATGGGCGCGGCCTTGCTGATCACCCCCTTCATGGGCGATCAGGCCCTGGGCCTGATGGTGCAGATGGCAGCGGCCATCATCTTGTGCCTGAGTTTCTGGCTGCTCATCGGCCAGGGGGGCATGGTCAGCTTTGGCCACGCGGTCTACAGCGGCGCCGGGGCCTTTGCCGCTGTACACCTGATGCGCGCCCTTGAACATGGCCTGAACGTCCCCATGCTGGCGGTGCCGCTGGCCGCCGGACTGGCCGCAGCCGCACTGGCCTGGCCGCTGGGCTGGCTGGCCACCCGTCATCACTCGGCCACTGCATTTGCCATGATCACACTGGGCACCGGCGAGCTGGTCTGGGCGGCGGCGCAAATGTTTCCCGCGGTCTTTGGTGGCGAGGCTGGGTTGACCGCCAATCGCGGGGCCACTCTGAGCTGGGAGCCCGACTGGACACAGTTGCCGGCCCTCTACGCCCTGGCCTGGGCCTACGGGGTTCTGGTGCTGTGGCTGATCCGGGCCTACACCCGCACCCCCACGGGACGGTGCTTGCCGGCCGTGCGCGAGAACGCGCAGCGTGTGGCTTTTTTGGGGCAGGATCCGCGCCGCATTCGGCATCTGAGCTTTGTGGTGGCGGCCTTCGTGGCGGGCATTGCGGGTGGGCTGGGGGCGCTGTTCAATGAGATCGTCAGCACCGAGGTGCTGTCGAGCCACCGCTCGGCGGCGGTGCTGATCTTTACCTTGATGGGGGGCGCGGCGCTCATGAGCGGTGCGGTGGCGGGCGGCGTGCTGATGGTGCTGGGCTCGGTGGTTTTGTCGGGCTGGACACCGGCCTGGTTGCTCTACCTGGGCGTGGCCTTCGCGGGCGTCCTGTGGCTGATGCCCGGCGGCCTGGTTCCTGGGGGGGCTGTACTCGCGCGGGGTCTGCTGCTTCGGCCGTGGAACGCGCTGGCTGCCGTCGGGTTCATGCTCGGTTTTGCCGCCCTGGTTGAAATGGGCTACCAGTGGCGGCTCTCCGATACCCTGGGTTCGCAGCGGGTCTACCTGGGCCTGCGGCTGGACACCGCCCAAGCTTGGCATTGGCTGCTGGGGCCTGTTTTGATGGCGCTGGCGCTGGGTTTGGCCTGGGTGACCCGCCGCAGGCCGCAGAGCGATCAGGAGGGGCGATGAGCGGCCTGCAGGTTCGGGATCTGCACGTGCAATTGGGGCCGCACCGCATCCTCAAGGGCGTGGACCTGGACGTGGCTGCGGGCCAGCGGCTGGCCCTGATTGGACCCAATGGCGCTGGCAAGTCCACCCTGTTCAATGCGATCACGGGGTTGTTGCAGCCCCAGCAGGGTCAGATTCTTTTTGAGGGACGATCACTGCTCGGGCTCAGTGCCCACCAAATCGTGCGACGCGGGCTCGGCCGCAGCTTTCAGATCAGCCAGTTTTTCGGCAGCCTGACGGTATCTGAGCATCTGCGCCTGGCCAGCCTGACGCCGCTGGGCTATCAGGCCGGTCGCTGGTGGGACCTGACGCGCCGTCTGGATCGTCTGGGCAACGTGAGGCAGCGCGTCGATCACTGGCTCGAAGCGCTCGAACTGGCCGATGTGGCGGCCACGCCGGCCGCTCAGCTGCCCTATGCGCGTCAGCGCATGCTCGAGCTTGGTCTGGTGCTGGCGCTTGAACCGCGCGTCGTGCTGCTGGACGAGCCGACCGCTGGCATGAGCCGCAGCGAGACCGAGCAGTTTGTCCGGCGCATCGACCGGCTGTGCCGCGGCCGCGCGCTGGTGCTGGTCGAGCATGACATGTCGGTGGTGTTCGAGCTCGCCGATCAGGTGGCGGTGCTCCATGACGGCCGGGTCCTGGTGTGCGACTCGGCCGAGGCGGTGCAGGCCCACGAGGAGGTGCGCCGACTCTATTTGTCCGATCGGGAGGTGGCGTGCTCAAAGTCCGAGGCCTGAGCGTCTGGCACGGGCCGGTGCAGGCCCTGCGCGAGGTCGACCTGGACCTGGCTCCGGGTGAGGTGCTGGCGGTGCTGGGCCGCAATGGATCGGGGCGCTCCAGCCTGGCCCGCGCTCTGATGGGGCTGGTGCCGGTCAGCGGTCAGATGACCTGGAAGACCGATTCGCTGGCCGGGCGGCCGGTGCACCAGATGGCCCGCCTGGGCTTGTCCTACGTGCCCGAGACGCGCGATGTGTTTGCGCTGCTGTCGGTGCACGACAACCTGCGCCTGGGCGCCCGCGGTGGCGATGTGCGTGCGCGGCTGGCTCGGGTGTGCGAGCTGTTCCCGCAGCTGCATGCGCGGCTGCACCAGCGGGCCGGCGTTCTCTCTGGCGGCGAGCAGCAGATGCTCAGCCTGGCGCGGGCCCTGATGGTCGATCCGCAACTGCTGATTGCCGATGAGCCCACCGAGGGCCTGGCCCCGCATCTGGTCCAGCGGGTCGGTCAGGTCCTGCGGCAGCAGGCGCAGCAAGGCGCCGCCGTCTTGCTGATGGAGCAAAAGCTGGACCTCTGCCTGCAACTGGCTGACCGGGTGTTGGTGCTGGGGCGGGGGCAGGTGGTCTTTAGCGGCAGCCCGGCCCAGCTGCAGGCCCAGGAGGCCTTGCGCCTGCAATGGCTCGATCTCTGAAAACCCCGACAGCTGGTGTCGATCCGGCCGTCTACAATGCGCAGAAAAAGAACGGTCGTTCTATTTGGAGACCTCCGTGGTCGGCCAAGTTCTCCCCCTCCTTTTTTCAGCAGAGGCATCGCCCATGACGGCACGCTATGACAAGCACGGCTCGGTGGCCGTGATCACCCTGGACAACCCACCGGTCAATGGCCTGGGCCATGCCACCCGCAAAGCGATCACCGACGGATTGCAGCAAGCCAATGCCGATGCCGGCATCCGGGCCATCGTCATCACCGGGGCTGGCAAGGCGTTTTCAGGCGGCGCCGACATCCGTGAATTTGGCAAGCCCGCTGCGCTGGCCGAGCCCAATTTGCTCAGTGTCATCCGCGCCTGCGAACTGTCGGACAAGCCGGTGGTCGCTGCGGTGCATTCGGTGGTCATGGGGGGCGGGCTGGAACTGGCCCTGGGCTGCCATTACCGCATCGCCGCGCCCGGCGCGCAGGTGGCCTTGCCCGAGGTCAAGCTGGGTTTGCTGCCCGGTGCCGGTGGCACCCAGCGACTGCCCCGGGTTCTGGGGGTAGAGCCGGCCCTCAACATGATTCTCACCGGCGAGCCGGTCAAAAGCGAGTTGCTGGCGCGGCTGCCTGGGCAGAAGCTGTTTGACCGCATGGCCGATTTGCCCGACACGCTGCTGACCCAGGCGCTGGCGCTGGCCCAGGAGATCGCCGATGTGCGACCGCTGCCCCTGGTGCGGCACCTCAAATGCGCGCATCCGCAGGGCGATGCCTATTTCCAGTTTGCCCGCAACACCGCATCGGCGATGGCGCGCAACCTGCCGGCGCCGGTCAAGTGTGTCGATGCGGTGCAGAACGCCACCCGGCTGGGTTTTGAAGAGGGCATGCTGCGCGAGCGCGAGATGTTCATCAACCTGATGTGGACGCCGCAGTCCCGCGCCCTGCGCCATTTGTTCGCGTCTGAGCGCGCGGCGGCCAAGATCCCCGATGTCCCCGAGGACACGCCCAAGCGGTCGGTGCAGTCGGTGGGCATCATTGGCGCCGGCACCATGGGCGGCGGCATCGCCATGAATTTCCTCAATGCCGGCCTGCCGGTCACCCTGGTGGAGACCAGCCAGCCGGCCCTGGACCGAGGCTTGAACACCCTCAAGGGCAACTATGAGGCGCAGGTGCGCAAAGGCAAACTGCAGGCCGACAAGATGCAGGAGCGTCTGGCTCTGCTCAAGCCTTCGCTGGACCTGGCTGATCTGGCCCAGGCCGATCTGGTCATCGAAGCGGTCTTTGAAGACATAGGCGTCAAGGAGCAGGTGTTTCGTCAGCTCGACCGGGTGTGCAAGCCCGGTGCGATTCTGGCCAGCAACACCTCCACCCTGGACCTGGATCGCATTGCTGCCTTCACCGGCCGACCGCAGGACGTGATTGGTCTGCATTTTTTCAGCCCCGCCCATGGGATGAAGCTGCTGGAGGTGGTGCGTGGCAAGCACACCGGCAAGGACGTGCTGGCCACCGCCATGAGCCTGAGCAAGAAGATTCGCAAGACCGCGGTGGTCTCGGGGGTCTGCGACGGCTTTATCGGCAATCGCATGATCGAGCAGTACGCCCGGCAAGCGGGCTTTTTGCTCGATGAAGGCTGCACGCCGGCTCAGGTGGACAAGGCGATCGAGAAATTTGGCTTTGCCATGGGCCCGTTTCGCATGGGCGACCTGGCCGGCAATGACATCGGCTGGGCCATCCGCAAGCGCCGCGCCCTTGAAAAGCCCGGTCTGCGCTACAGCAAGACAGCAGACCTGCTGTGTGAAGCCGGTCGCTTCGGGCAAAAGACCGGCAGCGGCTGGTACGACTACGCCCCCGGTCGGCGCGAGGCCCAGCCCAGCGCTGCGGTGGTGCAGATGATCGAGCAGCACCGGGCCAGCCTGGGCATCCAGGCGCGCCGGATCGACGATGAGGAGATCGTGCAGCGGCTGGTGTTCGCGCTGGTCAACGAGGCCGCCCACATTCTGGAGGAGGGCATTGCCGCGCGTGCCAGCGACATCGACATGGTGTATGTCACTGGCTACGGCTTTCCCCTCTGGCGCGGCGGCCCCATGCACTACGCCGACGGCATCGGCTTGTTCAATGTCGTGCAGGCGATGCAGCGTTTTGCCCGCAACCCCCAAGACGATGCGGCCTTCTGGCAACCGGCTCCGCTGCTGGCGCGCCTGGCCGCCGAAGGCAAGACCTTCAACAACGCATGAGACCCCATCCACCAGGTTCCCAGGAGATTTCCGCATGAGCCGAGCCGTCATCGTATCGACCGCCCGTACGCCCCTGACCAAGAGCTGGAAGGGCGCCTTCAACATGACCCATGGGGCCACCCTGGGCGGCCACGCGGTCGAGCATGCCGTGCGGCGTGCAGGCATCGAGGCCGCCGAGGTCGAAGACGTGATCATGGGCTGCGCCAACCCCGAGGGTGCCACCGGGGCCAACATCGCCCGCCAGATTGCCCTGAAGGCCGGACTGCCCGTCAGCGTTTCGGGCATGACGGTCAATCGCTTTTGTTCCTCGGGCCTGCAGACCATTGCCCTGGCGGCCCAGCGCATCGCCGCCGGTGAAGGCCAGGTCTATGTGGCCGGTGGGGTGGAGAGCATCTCTTGTGTGCAACAGGAAATGAACCAGCACATGCTCAAGGACCCGGCGCTCGACCGGCAAAAGCCCGAGATCTACTGGAACATGTTGCAGACGGCCGAGCAGGTGGCCAAGCGCTACCAGATCGGACGCGCCGCCATGGACGAATACGGAGCGGCCAGCCAGCAAAAGGCGACGGCGGCGCAGGAGGCCGGCCGCTTGCGCGAAGAAATCGCGCCCATCACCGTCACCGCCGGTGTGGCTGACAAGACCCTGGGCCTGATCACCCGCCAGGTGACGGTCGAGCACGATGAGGGCATCCGCCCGGGCACCACGCTCGAGGCCATTGCCGGCCTGCGCTCGGCCTTGCCCGGCGGCCTGGTGTCGGCCGGCAACGCCAGCCAGTTCTCTGACGGTGCGGGTGCCTGCGTGGTCATGGAGGAGGCCCTGGCCGAAAAGCGTGGGCTCAAGCCTTTGGGGCGCTTCCTGGGCTTTGCGGTGGCCGGTTGCGAGCCCGATGAAATGGGCATTGGTCCGGTGTTCGCCGTCCCCAAAGTGTTGCAGCGGCTGGGCCTGAAGGTATCGGACATCGATCTGTGGGAGCTCAATGAGGCCTTCGCGGTGCAGGTGATCTACTGCCGCGATCGCCTGGGCATTGACCCCGACCGGCTCAATGTGAACGGAGGCGCTATTGCGCTGGGGCATCCCTATGGCGTGAGCGGCCAGCGCTTGACGGGCCACGCCCTGATCGAGGGCAAGCGCCGCGGTGCCAAGCGCGTGTGCGTGACCATGTGCATTGGCGGCGGCATGGGGGCGGCAGGCGTCTTTGAGGTGCTCTGAGATGCAGCCTGGGCAGCGCCTGCGCGCCACCCTGGAGTTTCTGCTCTACGACTGGCTGGACGCCCCGGGCCTGGCCAGCCGTGAGCGCTTTGCCGACCACAGCCGTGACACCTTCGATGCGGTGCTGGAGACCTGCGAGCGCATCGCGCGCGAGAAGTACGCCCCTTTCAACCGCCTGGTCGACACCGAGGAGCCGCGCTTTGACGGCGAGCGGGTGATTCTGCCGGCCGCCACCCATGCGGCCCACCAGGCCTATGCCGACTCCGGCATGCTGGCGGCGGCGCAGGACCACGCGCTGGGGGGCATGCAGCTGCCCTTCACCGTGGAGGCGGCGGCCAACAGTTTTTTTGCCTTGGGCTCGGTGAGCATCAACACCGCCATGCTGACGGTGGGCAATGCCAACTTGCTCATGGCCCACGGCAGCCCGGTGCAGCAGCGGGTGTTTGCGCATCCTGAGTTTTCGGGCCGCTGGGCCGGCACGATGTGCCTGTCCGAGCCGCACGCCGGCTCCAGCCTGGGCGACATCACGACCCGGGCCGAGCCCGACGGCGAGGACTATGCGAGCGACCCGCTGGGCCCGCGTTACCGTCTGCGCGGCCACAAGATGTGGATTTCCGCGGGCGATCACGAGCTGACGGAGAACATTGTTCACCTGGTGTTGGCCAAGATCCCGGACGCCGGTGGCAAGCTGCCAGCGGGCGTCAAGGGCATTTCGCTGTTCATCGTGCCCAAGAAACTGGTGGACCCCGAAGGGCGTCTGACCGGCGAGCGCAACGACGTGGCGCTGGCCGGCCTGAACCACAAGCTGGGCTGGCGTGGCACGACCAACACGCTGCTCAACTTCGGCGAGGGTCGCTATCCGGTGCGCAGCCAGCCTGGGGCCGTGGGCTACCGGGTGGGGCAGCCCGGCCAGGGCCTGCAGTGCATGTTCCACATGATGAACGAAGCGCGCATCGGCGTGGGCATGGCCGCCACCCTGCTGGGCCTGGCGGGTTATTACGCCAGCCTCGATTACGCCAGAAGCAGGCCCCAGGGCCGCCCGGCCGGGGGCAAACAGGCCGAACAGGCGCCGGTGCCCATCATGGAGCACGCCGATGTCAAACGCATGCTGCTGGCGCAAAAGAGCTATGGCGAAGGTGCGCTGGCGCTGGCGCTTTACTGCGCCCGGCTGGTCGACGAGCAGCACACGGGCGATGCGGCCTCGGCCGACGAGGCGCGGCTGCTGCTGGAATTGCTCACGCCCATTGCCAAGAGCTGGCCGAGCGAATGGTGTCTGGAGGCCAACAGCCTGGCCATTCAGGTGCATGGCGGCTACGGCTACACGCGGGACTTTCCGGTCGAGCAGTACTGGCGCGACAACCGGCTCAATATGATCCATGAGGGCACCCACGGCATCCAGGCGGCCGATCTGCTCGGGCGCAAGGTGCGCATGGCCGGCGGGCGGGCCATGCAGGTGCTGGCCCGGCGCATCGAAGCGACGGCCTCTGCCTTCGCCGCCGATGGACCGTGGGCGGGCGAGGCGAGGGCGCTCGGGCAGGCCTGGGGAGAGCTGCAGGAGGCGGCGAGCAGTGCCTGGCAGGGCGAGGATGCCCGGCGGGCGCTGGCCAATGCCGTGCCCTTCATGCAGGCCTTCGGTCACACCGTGGTGGCCTGGATCTGGCTGGACCTGGTGCGCGTGATCGGCGATGCACCCCGGAGTCCGGGCTGCGCAGGCCGTCTGGCGGCAGCCCGGTTTTTCTTTCGCTATGAATTGCCCCGCATCGGCGCCTGGCTGGCCGTGGTCCGCGCACAGGACATGACCTGCGCCGACCTGCCGCCCGAGGCCTTCTGAAAGGCCTGCCTATACTCGGCCGGCGCCTTCATTCGATCAAGTCCCCACCCCCATGACCCCTCGCACTGCCCGTCGCCTCGATGTCTGGATATGGGTCTGTGTGTTCGGCGGTCTGCTGACCCTGGTGCTCGGTGTGTCGGCCCAGCGTCTGCAGCCGCTGTGGGGTTGGCTGCTGATAGCGATCGGCGGGTCGGCCACCGTGCTGGGCTTTGTTTTGTGGATCGTGCGTTCCAGACACCCCGATGACAGCGGGGGGGACACTTCAAGGAGTTGAATCAACCATGGCCAGAACCGTACAGCAGTTGTTCGATCTCAGCGGCAAGACCGCGCTGGTGACCGGGGGGTCGCGCGGCCTGGGCCTGCAGATGGCGCAGGCTCTGGGTGAGGCCGGCGCACGCCTGTTCCTGAGCTCGCGCAAGGCCAAAGACCTGGAGGAAGCGGCTGCGCATCTGCGGGCCCAGTCCATCGAGGTGGACTGGATGGCGGCCGACTGCGCCGACCCGGGGCAGATCGAGCAGCTGGCGCACAAGGCCATGGCCACCTTGGGTCATGTGGATATTCTGGTCAACAACGCGGGCGCAGCCTGGGGAGCACCGGCCGAGACGTATCCGATCGAGGCCTGGGACAAGGTGATGAACCTCAATATCCGGGGCTATTTCCTCCTGAGTCAGCAGATCGGGCGGCTGAGCATGATTCCGCGCCAGTACGGCCGCATCATCAACCTGGCCTCCATCGCCGGACTGGGCGGCAACCCCAAGTCGATCAAGACATTGGCCTACAACACCTCCAAGGGGGCGGTGATCAATTTCGCCCGTGCCCTGGCTTGTGAGTGGGGGGTGCACGGCATCACCGTCAATTCGATTTGCCCCGGCTTTTTCCCGAGCAAGATGTCCGATGGGCTGCTCAAGTCCATGGGGCTGGACGAAATGGCCTCGCACGCGCCGCTCAATCGCCTGGGCGACGACGAAGACCTCAAGGGCCTGTGTGTGCTGCTGGCCTCCGATGCGGGCAAGCACATCACCGGCCAGTGGATCGCTGTCGATGGCGGCGTCTCCGTGGTCACCGGTGGTTAAGCTGCGTCGCCCGCTCGCCCGGTCCCGGCCGACTGTGTTGCCTCCTGCAAGCTTCTGACCATGAGTTTTGGCGTCCGCATCCCGTTCATCGAGCACCTCGGTTATGAGCTGCTGCGGTTCGAGGGCGGTCAATCGGAGGTCGGCTACAGCCCCCGGCCCGAGCACCTGAATATTTTTGGCAAGGTGCACGGCGGTGTGATCATGACCCTGATGGACACCACCATGGCCCAGGCTGCGCGCAGCGTGCAGCCCGACCATGGGGCGATCACGATCGAGATGAAGACCAGCTTCTTCCGCCCGGTCGACGGTGCGGCACCGGTGCGTGCCCGGGGCCAGCTCTTGCATCGCACCCGGTCCATGGCCTTTGTGGAGGCCACCGTCTACGACGAATCGGGCCAGGCCTGCGCCCATGCCACCGGCACGTTCAAGTACGCCCCGCTGTCGGCCCGTCAGAGCTGACGGCTCTCGTTAACCGTTTGAAGGACCTTCCATGCCTCAAAACCAGCTCATCGTTCTGGCCGCCCGCCCGCAAGGCGCGGCCGGTCTGGAGCATTTCAAACTGATCAGCCAGGGCACCCCGGCCTTGCAGGACGGGCAGGTGCTGGTGCGGCACCACTACCTCAGCCTCGATCCCTACATGCGAGGCCGCATGAACGAGGGCAAAAGCTATGCCGCGCCGCAGCCCTTGGGCGAGGTCATGATCGGCGGCACCGTCGGCGAGGTGGTGGAGAGCCGTTCGAACCGTTTCGTGGTGGGCGACCAGGTCGTGGGCATGGGCGGCTGGCAGCTCTACAGCGTGGTCGATGCCGAGCAGGTCGGGGCTTTGCGCAAGGTGGACACCACCCATGTGCCGCTGTCGCACTATTTGGGCGCGGTCGGTATGCCGGGTGTGACCGCCTGGCATGGACTGGTGCGCATCATCGATCCGCAAGCGGGCCAGACGGTGGTGGTCAGCGCGGCCTCGGGGGCCGTGGGCAGCGCCGTGGGTGTGCTGGCCAAGGCCCGGGGCGCCCGGGTGGTGGGCATTGCAGGGGGCGCCGACAAATGCGACTACGTGGTGCGCGAGCTGGGCTTTGACGCTTGCGTGGACCACCGCGCCCACGCCGATACCGCCGCCTTGTCCAAGGCGATCAAGGCCGCTTGCCCGGACGGGGTGGATGGTTACTTTGAGAATGTGGGCGGCAAGGTGCTCGACGCCGTCATGCTGCGCATGAATGCCTTTGGCCGCATCGCGATCTGCGGCATGATCGCCGGCTACGATGGGCAGCCCCTGCCCATGGCACACCCGGCGCTGATCTTGGTGCAGCGGCTCAAGGTGCAAGGCTTCATTGTCAGCGAGCACATGCAGGACTGGCCCCCAGCGCTCAAGGAATTGGGCCAGCTGGTCGGTAGCGGCCGCTTTCGGCCGCGCGAGACGGTGGCCCAAGGCCTGGAAGCGGCGCCGCAGGCCCTGCTCGACCTGCTGCAAGGCCGCAATTTTGGCAAGCAGCTGGTGCGGCTGGTCTGACGGGCGGTTCGGGGCGAGCCTCGTGGCCCACGCCTGCAGCTTTCAACCCGATCAGCCCCACCGCATCAAGATTTTTGGAGGAACCCCATGACCGCGCCCATCGTCCTGCATCACTACCCGGGTTCGCCTTTTGCCGAAAAAGCCCGCCTCATGCTCGGGCACAAGGGCCTGGCCTGGCAGTCGGTGTTCATTCCCATGGTCATGCCCAAGCCCGATGTCATCGCCTTGACCGGGGGTTACCGCAAGACGCCGATCCTGCAGGTCGGGGCCGATATTTACTGCGACACCGCCCTGATCGCCGAGGTGCTCGAGCACTTGCAACCGGCCCCGGCGCTGCTGCCTGCTGCCGGCCAGGGGCTGGCCAGGTCGATCGCCCAGTGGGCCGACTCGGCCCTGTTCTGGGCCGCGGTGGCTTACAGCACCCAGCCGGCCGGCCTGGCCCAGATGTTTGAGAAGGCACCGCCTGAGGCGGTGCAGAGCTTTGCTGCCGATCGCAAAGCCATGGCCGCCGGCGCCCCTTCCCTGCGCCCGGTCGACGCCCGTTCGGCCTACCGGGCTTATCTGGAGCGCCTGGCCGACATGCTCTCGCACTCGCCGTATCTGTTGGGCCCGCAGCCCTGTCTGGCCGACTTTTCGGCCTACCACCCGCTGTGGTTCACCCGCAAGCAGACCCCGGCCTTGGCCGGCATCTTGCAGGACTGGCCGGTGCTGACGGCCTGGATGGACCGCATGGCCGCCATCGGCCACGGTCAGCCGCAGCGCAGCACGTCGCAAGCGGCCATCGACCTGGCCCGATCGCATGAGCCGGCGCCGGTCGCCGGGCGCCCCTTTGTGGACGACCACGGCCTTGCACTGGGCAGCCGGGTCAGTCTGGCGGCCGAGAGTTTTGGCACCGAGCCGACCGAAGGCGTGCTGGTGTCGGCCACGGCCAGTGCCTACACCCTGGCGCGTGAGGACGAGCGGGCAGGGCGGGTCCATGTGCATTTCCCGCGCATCGGCTACGTGCTGCGGGCCTCGCGGAGCTAAGACCATGCAGTGGCAGGGCAAGACCGCACTCATCACCGGGGCCGGCTCCGGTTTCGGTCTGGAGCTGGCGCGCCGGGCTGCTGCCCAAGGCATGCGCATGGTGCTGCTCGATGTGCAGCGCGATGCGCTGGAGCAGGCCGCAGCCGAACAACAAGCCGCCGGCGCCCAGGTGCTGCCTTTTTGCCTGAGCGTGGCCGACGCGCCGGCCATGCAGGCCATGGCCGAGGCGGTGCAGCGCCAATGGGGCGCCCCGCATTTGCTGTTCAACAACGCTGGCGTGGGGGCGGGTGGGTTGATCTGGGAAAACTCCCTGGACGATTGGCAATGGGTGCTGGGCGTCAACCTGATGGGCGTGGTGCACGGCATCCGCCTGTTCACGCCCATGATGCTGGAGGCGGCCCGAACCGATCCGGCCTGGCGCGGGCATATCGTCAACACCGCCAGCATGGCCGGGCTGGTCAATCCGCCCAATATGGGGGTCTACAACGTGAGCAAGCACGCGGTGGTCTCGCTCACCGAGACCCTGCATCACGATCTGCAGTTGGTGACCGCGCAGATTGGGGTCTCCGTGCTCTGTCCCTTTTTTGTGGCCACCGGCATCAGCCGCAGCGAACGCAATCGACCGGGGTTTTCGGGGGCGATGACGGCCAGCCAGCGCGTCGGCGCGGCCATGATCGACAAGGCGGTGCGGGCCGGCAAGGTCAGCGCCGCCGAGGTGGCCGCCAAAACCTTTGAGGCCATTGCCGAGCGCCAGTTCTACATCTACAGCCACCCGCAGGCGCTGGCCTCGGTGCGCGAGCGCATGCGCGATGTGGTCGAGGGCCGTCAACCGGCCGACCCCTTTGCCGGCCGGGGCGATATCCGCGAACAGCTGCAGACGGCTCTGCAGTCCGGTGGGCAAGCGTCCTCTTAAAGCGGCAGAACTTGGGCCGGATCGGGCCGCTCGAGCCACTGCGCCAGTTCATCGGCCAGCACCTGGCTGGCGCGAGCCGCCTCGGTCCAGACGCGGATGCGAGTGGGCAGATCGTGGGCGTAACGGGTGAAGTCCGTGCGGTCCGGCAGCTTCCCATTGGGCAGGCTGTGCACCCAGGCGGGGTCGGGCGCCAGCAGCAGCATGCGGTCCAGGAAGGGCGTGGCCCGGTGGCGCCAGCGCAGGGCCTTGTCGAGCCAGCCGGGCACCACCTGTCGCTGAAAGTGCGGGTAGAGCACGATGCCCGGGCCAGGTCGCGGGCTGCGGTAGGCCAGGTGCAGGTGGTAGTCGGTGATGCCGCCGTCCCAGTAAGCCCCCCGCGGTGCTCCGGGGATGTGGGGCACGGCCCGCAGCGCAAATGGGATCGAGCAGCTCGCTTGCACCGCGCTCATGAAGTTCTCTGCGCTGAGCCCAACCTGGCGCGTGCGGTAGTCGCGGCTGTCAAAGGGCAGGGGGTGCGGCTGACCCTCGGGGCCGCTTGAGAACACCACCCGTTCGAGCCAGGCGTCGAGCAGGCGGCGGTGCAGGGCATTGCTGAGGTAGGCGCCGGCATAGCCCAAAGGCGTGAGCAGGCGGTGCTCGCGTGAGAGCAGGCCGATGCCGCGGCTGGTCATCACGTGCAGCCGGTAGCGGGGGTGGGAGAGTACCTGCGCCATGCGACCGCCGTAGAAGTCCTGCAGGCTGCGACCGAATTCGCGGCTGACCTGATCGGCACTTGGACGTTTGCGACCCGGGGGCAGCTCGTAGTGCTGGGCGATGTAATCGCGTTCGAGCCGCTCGAAGGCGCTGACGCAATCGTCCAGGCAGGCGGTGGCCAGACGCCAGGCCCCGATGGAGGCACCCACCAGATCCACAGGGTGTTCGCTGTGCGCCAGCCACTGGCCA
>JACCDP010115187.1_pt1 | contig 13978 bp, 13 predicted proteins | sample 7445841 | NCBI WGS metagenome assembly JACCDP01 (sample SAMN15323441, study PRJNA562643) | freshwater metagenome | isolation source: river surface water | place: USA:Blue River Watershed | collected 2017-08-17
GCAGGTAACTCGGCCGGGGTGCGCTTATAGCGTCTGGCCAAAGAAACCCACAAGCCCAATCGCGCGTCCAGTTCTTCCAGTCCTTGCGGGTCTAAGTCAGAGCGGCGCAGCCATGTTTGCAAGCTGTGAACGGCGTCTTCGGTTTGGGCGAGGCTGGCGGCCAATTGCTCAGCCAGCGTCTGGAATGCTGGTTCGATCTCACTTTGCGCCAGCAACACATTTTGTGCATGGGCCAAGGCCAGCGTGGCGCCAGTGTCATCGCCATTCAGGTGTTGCAGGGCCGATTGCGCTGCTTCCATCAGCGTTTGCACATTGGACAAACGGGCATGTTGCGCATTGAGTTCGTCCCATTCGTCATCGCGCGGGGCAAGTTTGTCGACTTCGCCCATTTGCCAAGCCAGGCGCTCTCGTTCTTGTTGCAATTGGTTTTGTGCTTGCCGTGCGTGGGCCAAGGTCTGTTGTGCACCGCGCCATGATTCCCAAGCTTGTTGCAAGCTGTGCGAATCGACACCAGCATAGGCATCGAGCAGTCCGCGAACGGCGCTGGGACGGGTCAGGCTTTGCCAAGCATGTTGACCGTGGATGTCCACCAAATGGTCACCGACATCGCGCAGTTGCGCGGCGGTGGCCGCACTGCCGTTGATCCACGCGCGGCTTTTGCCTTGGGCATCCATGCTGCGCCTGAGCAGCAATTGTTCGTCAGCATCAAAGCCGTTGTCTTGCAGCCATTGCACCACGCTCCCACTGACTTGAAATTCGGCGCTGATCTCTGCGCGCGCTGCGCCTTCACGCACCACATTGGCATCACCTCTTGCGCCCAGCACCAATTGAAGCGCATCGATCAAAATAGATTTACCCGCGCCGGTTTCGCCGCTGAGCACACCAAAGCCATGGGCGACTTCCAGCTCGAGTTGCCGCACGATGACAAAGTCGCGCAGGCTGATGCGTTGCAAACTCATGAACCTCCCTCGTTCCAGTGCATTTTTTGTCTGAGTGTGTCAAAGTAACTCCAGCCTCGGGGGTGGAGAAAAACCGCATGGTGTTGTGATTTACGCACTTTGACTTGGTCACCCAGCGCCAACGAGGCCAAGGATTGCATGTCAAAGTTGGCGCTGGCGTCACGCCCTGCCACCAACTCGATGACGATCTCGGCCGGGTCGGCCAGCACCAACGGGCGGTTTGACAAGGTATGCGGTGCAATGGGCACCATCACCAGGCCGCCGAGCGAGGGCTGCAGCAAAGGCCCGCCAGCTGACAATGAATAAGCCGTGGAACCGGTGGGCGTGGCGATGATCAAGCCGTCAGCGCGTTGGTTGGCCACAAAATGGCCGTCAACGCTGACCCGCAATTCAACCATGCCGGCGGTGGCGCCTCGGTTCACCACCACATCATTCAATGCTTGCGCTTGAAACACACTTTCGTTGCCGCGCCAAACATGGGCATGCAGCATCACGCGATGGTCTTCTTCGTAATCCCCATTCAGCATGGGTTCGAGCTTGGCTTCCAGTTGGTTCAATGCGATGTCGGTGATGAAGCCCAAGCGCCCTTGGTTGATACCGATCAGCGGTATGCCATGCGGCGCCAATTGGCGGCCAAACCCCAACATGGTGCCGTCGCCGCCCACCACCAGTGCCAGATCGCATTCCCGACCGATGCCTTGCACGTCCAGGCTGGGCGCAGCGTCCAGACCCATTTGTTGCGCAGAGTCTTGTTCTAAAAACACCTGTGCACCGAGTTGCTTTAACCATTGGGTGAGCGAGGTCAACACTTGCCGAGCTTGGTCAGGCGGCGCGTGGTTGCACGCGGAGTGGTGTTTACCGATCAAGGCGATTTGGCGGAATTTCAGGCTCATGGGCAAATTACATCATTAAAATGAGCCGAAAGGATGACCATGCTCGATGACCGTGCCAAGTTGCTGTTGAAAACCCTGGTTGAGCGCTACATAGCCGATGGCCAACCGGTGGGCTCTCGCACCTTGTCCAAAGCCCATGGCATCGAATTGTCGCCCGCCACCGTGCGCAATGTGATGGCGGATTTGGAAGAACTGGGCTTGATCGTCAGTCCTCACACCTCCGCCGGACGCATTCCGACTGCCAAGGGCTACCGCTTGTTTGTCGACACCATGTTGACCATCAACCGAGGCGAGATGCCAACCGCTTCATTGGCGCCGGAACAACCCCAACGAGTCATCGCCAACGCCGCCAGTTTGCTTTCCAACTTATCGCAGTTTGTCGGGGTGGTCATGTCGCCACGAAGAGGATCGGTGTTTCACCACATCGAATTCTTGCGACTGTCTGATCGACGCGTGCTGGTCATCATTGTGTCCCCTGATGGCGATGTGCAAAACCGGGTGATATTCACCGACACCGATGTCGCGCAGTCGCAATTGATCGAGGCATCCAATTACCTCAACACGCATTTTGTGGGCATGGCCATCGACGAAGTCAGACACCGATTGCAAATGGAAGTGGAAACACTGCGTGGAGAGATAGCTTCACTCATGCAAGCTGCGGTGCAATTCAGTTCGGAAGCCATGCGATCGAACGAAGACGAGGTCGTGATCAGCGGTGAGAGAAATTTATTGTCTGTGTCAGATTTTTCCAGTGACATGGGGCAATTGCGCCGCGCGTTCGATGTGTTTGAGCAAAAAACCCAACTCATGCGCTTGTTGGACATGTCCAACCAAGCCGAAGGTGTGCGCATTTACATTGGCGGTGAGAGCCAGATCGTTCCATTCGAGGAGCTTTCGGTGGTCAGCGCCAATTACGAAGTCGACGGGCAAGTGGTAGGCACGTTGGGCGTGATCGGCCCCACCCGCATGCCCTACGACCGCATGATTCAAATCGTGGACATCACAGCCAAGCTCGTCAGCAACGCGCTCAGCCACAAGTAAACCGGCGCTGAAACTGCATGGCAGTTGTCAGCACTTGCCATCAGCGTTACACCTTGCCCAAATAATCGCGCTTGCCAATCTCCACGCCGTTGTGACGCAGAATGGCATACACAGTGGTCACATGAAAATAGATATTCGGCATGGCATGGTTCAACAAAAACTGCATGCCTTTGTAATGGGTTTCCACATCCCCGCGTTTGGTGACGATGTCTTTGTCCTCGGTGCCGTCGATTTGCGCTGCAGTGAACCCTTGCACAAAGGCCAGTGTTTTGGCAACCCGTTGCTGTAAGTCAGCCATGCTGACTTCGTTGTCTTCATAAGCGGGAATGTCTGCGCCCGCAAGCCTGGCCACCACGCCTTTGGCGGTATCGCAAGCGATTTGCACTTGGCGAGTCAATGGAAGCATGTCTGGGTACAGCCGGAATTGCGTCAAAGCAGCTTCATTCCATTTCTTACTTTCAACATGGGCATGCGCTTTAGCAAGCAAATGGTTCAAGTTGGTCAACATGTTGACAATGCGCGGAACACTGGCTTGGTACATGGAAATGGTCATGGTTTGTCTTTCAGTCAAAGAGGTGGATCTTCTCATGTTCACCCAAATTGAATGCGTAAAATGGACTGCTTGGGCCCCTAGCTCATGCTTGGTTAGAGCAGCGGACTCATAATCCGTTGGTGCCGTGTTCGACTCACGGGGGGCCCACCAGGTTTTCGCTGGCCTGTTTGGGCGTGGCGGCATGTTAAGATGCGAAGCAGTGCGGCTGTAGCTCAGCTGGATAGAGTACTTGGCTACGAACCAAGGGGTCGTGGGTTCGATTCCTGCCAGCCGCACCATATTTACCTCTGCTTAGCGTGTTGTCACGCTAGGTTTTTTTTTGGAAATGATGCAACGCGTTTCGCGCTTTACATGCCCATCAGTTTTCAACCCATGTCACATTTTTTTGCATGACTCTCCAAGCCCAAGTGGTTGTCATCGGAGCCGGGGTGGTCGGCTTGGCTTGTGCCCGCGCTTTGGCTCGCCTTGGCAAAGAAGTCATTATTCTTGAAAGAAACAGCGCATTCGGACAGGAAACCAGTTCGCGCAACAGCGAAGTGATTCACGCAGGCATTTATTACCCACCAGGCTCTCGCAAAGCGCAGTGGTGTGTCAGTGGCCGTCAGCGCTTGTATGCGTTTTGCGAGGCACATGGGGTTGAATTTCGCCAATGCGGCAAATTGATTGTGGCGACCTCCGTTGAACAAACACCGGGTCTTGAACAAATCCAATCGCGTGCCGTGGCCAACGGCGTTAACGATTTGGTCTGGCTGAGTGCGCAAGAGGCTAAGGCTTTAGAGCCGCAGTTGGAATGCGTGGCGGCGTTGTTCTCGCCTTCTACTGGCATCGTCGATTCGCATGGGTTGATGTTGGCTTTGTTGGGTGATGCAGAGCGTCACGGTGCCGTGTTGGCGTACAACAGCAAAGTACAAACCATGCAAACCACGCCCAACGGCATGGAAATCACTGTGGCGTGTGACGGACGCATCGAGGTTTTGCAGGCCAATGCAGTGGTGAATGCAGCGGGACACCAGGCCATTCCTTTGGCCAACACGTGTGAGGCTTTGGCCAAAGACAATTTGCCCAAAGCCTACTTGGCCAAGGGCAATTACTTTTCCTTGGCGGGTCGCTCCCCCTTTTCGCGTTTGATTTACCCCGTGCCTGAGCCGGGTGGGTTGGGGGTGCATTTGACATTGGACTTGGGCATGCAAGCGCGATTTGGGCCAGATGTGGAATGGGTGGATGTTGAAGACTATGTGGTGAACCCCCAACGTGCCGACGTGTTTTACGCGGCTGTTCGACGCTATTGGCCCGGCTTGCAAGACAACGCTTTGATGCCTGCGTATGCAGGTATTCGTCCCAAGATCACGCCTCAGCAGGGACCCGATGCGGATTTTTTGCTGCACACCTCCGAGCACCATGGCGTTCAAGGCTTGGTGAATTTGTTCGGCATCGAGTCCCCTGGATTGACAGCCAGCTTGGCGATCGCCGACGAAGTGGCGCTTGCAGTCATGGCAGACCCACCCGCACGAGGCTGAGATGAATGAACAGCCCATCGCAAAAGGCATGATGTCGTGAGCAAAGCTTTCACCCGTGAACCGAATGCCGAAGAGGACGACGACGATGCAGGTTTGCCGCCGATTCCCTCTGGCGGTAAAAACTACATCACGCCGCAGGGATACGCCCGCATTCGCGCAGAGCTGTTGCAATTGATTGACGAGGAGCGGCCCAAGGTGGTCGAGATTGTCCACTGGGCGGCCAGCAACGGGGACCGATCGGAAAACGGCGACTACATCTATGGCAAAAAGCGCTTGCGTGAAATTGACCGGCGAATTCGGTTTCTCACCAAGCGGATGGAGTTGGCCAGTGTGACCGACCCCAGCGTTCACCACGGCAGTGACCAGGTTTTTTTTGGCGCCCAGGTGACTTATGAAAACGAATCGGGTGAATCGAACACCATCACTATCTTGGGCATTGACGAAGCCGACAGCTTGCAAGGACAAGTGAGTTGGGTCTCGCCAGTGGCGCGGGCATTGTTGAAATCGCGGGTGGGTGATGTGGTCAATTTACAAACGCCAGCGGGCATTCAAGCCATCGAAGTGACCCGCGTTTCCTATCCCCCGCCCGCCAGCCCACACTAGCCGATGGATCAGCTGTGCCTTTGCGAGCTGGCGCGTTTGGCTTGACTGACCGAGGGCAATCTTTGCAAACTGCCCAGCACACTTTCTAGGTGTGATGTGTCTTGCACCGCAATCAAAAAACGCAAGTCGGTGGCTTGCTTGCCACTGACCTCGTCGGCCATGCTGACCAACTTGATGTCGGCTTGGGCCGATGTGATGGCAGCAGCCACGCTGGCCAAGACACCTTTGCCATTGAGCACGGTGACCACAATGCCAGCCTCAAAACTTCTCACGGGTTCATCAGACCATTCCACCGAAATAAAGCGCTCGCTGTCTTTGTGCTGTAAACGTTGCGCAACATGGCAGTCTTGCACGTGAACCACCAAGCCTTCACCACGACCCAAATAGCCGACGATGGCGTCACCCGGAACCGGGTGACAGCACTGGCCGTAAGTGACCGACGCGTTGTCGCTGCCGTCAACCACCACGCCACCTTGCGACAAGGTTTCATGCGCAGTGAAACGCTCTCGGCTCAATAGCAAGGGGTCAGGGCGTTCGCCAAGGTCGGCCAACAACGCCACCATGCGCTTGGCGACGATACTGGCCACGCGTTTGCCCAGGCCCAGATCGGTCAGTAAATCTTCGCGGGTTTTGCTGCCCGTGAAGCGCAACAACCTTTCCCACAAAGATTTGTGTGCAGGGTCGTAAGCGGGCAAACCGACAAAACCTTCGGCGCGAAGCGCTTGTGCCAGCAATTTTTCGCCCAAGTCTTGGGATTCGGTTTGCGCCCTGGTCTTTAGGTAGTGCCGAATTTTGGACCGTGCGCGTCCTGTTTTGACGAAAGCCAACCAAGCGGGATTGGGGGTGGCGTCTTCAGCAGTTTCGACTTCAATCACGTCGCCATTGCGCAGTTCGGTACGCAGCGACACGGGTTCGCTGTTGATGCGCGCCGTGACCACATGGTCGCCCACATTGCTGTGCACAGCGTACGCAAAGTCAACGACCGTGGCGCCGCGTGGCAACGCCATGATGTGGCTTTTTGGTGTGAACACATAGACCGCATCCGGAAACAAATCGACTTTGACGTGGTCCCAAAATTCGGTGGCGTCGCGGGTCTCGTCTTGGATGTCCAGCAGAGATTGCAACCACTGGGTGCCTAGTCTTTCGGCTTTTTCGCTGGACTCGTGGGACTTGTACAACCAATGCGCGGCGATGCCAGACTCCGCCACCAAGTGCATGGCTTCGGTTCGCAGTTGAAACTCGACGTTGATGCCAGCAGGCCCAACCAGTGTTGTGTGAAGTGATTGGTAGCCGTTGATCTTGGCGATGGCAATATGGTCTTTGAATTTACCGGGCACCGGTTTGTAGAGTTGGTGCAGGATGCCCAGACCGGTGTAGCAATCCATCAGGTTGGGCAGCAACACACGCATGCCATAAATATCGGTCACTTGCGCAAAGCTCAAATGTTTGCCGCGCATTTTTTGGTAAATGGAGAACAGGGTTTTTTCTCTGCCAAAAATGCTGATCTGTAAATTGCCTTGCTTGAAAGCGGTTTCCACTTCGAGTTGGAGTTTTTGCAGCAGGTCGCGACGCCGGTTGCGGGCCCGCATCACCGCTTTTTCTAGCGTGGCATAACGCCAGGGATTCAAGTGTTTGAAGCTGAGGTCTTGCAACTCGCGATAGGTCTGGTTGAGTCCCAGCCGGTGGGCAATCGGTGCGTATATTTCCAGCGTCTCACTGCTGATGGCTTTCCAACGTGCGCGAGGCATGGCTTCCATGGTGCGCATGTTGTGTGTTCGATCAGCGAGTTTGACCAAAATCACGCGCACATCGCGCGCCATGGCCAACAACATTTTTCGAAACGATTCGACTTGGCCTTCTTCTTGTGTGTCAAAGCTGAGCTTGTCTAATTTGGTCAAGCCATCGACCAATTCAGCCACCGTGGGGCCAAACTTCTCCAGCAAATCGGTTTTGGTAACGCCGCAGTCTTCCATCACATCATGCAACAAGGCCGCCATCAGCGCTTGGCTGTCCAGCTTCCACTCGGTGCATTGCAATGCCACGGCAATTGGGTGGGTGATGTAAGGTTCGCCGCTTCGGCGGGTCACACCCAAATGGGCTTCATCGGCGAATTTGTAAGCCCGTCGGACTTGCTCGATGCCTTCGGCGCTCAGGTAGTCCAATTTGGCGACCAATGAGGCGAAGCTGGCCGCTGCCGCATTGCTTGCAGGCGTCGGTGGAGCAGGGGGGTGTGCGACGGTAGCCATGGCCTAAATGTAGCGTTTTGCCCGCATCAGCGGTCAATCGGCCAAAAAAAAGCACTGCAGATGCAGTGCCTTGTGTGTGAAAAAAGCAATGGGCGATCAGCCGGGCACTTTTTTCAGCATTTCCAAACCGATTTTGCCCGCAGCGATTTCGCGCAAGGCGGTCACGCCAGGCTTGTTTTTGCTTTCGATTTTGGGGGTGTGGCCTTGGGCCAGCATGCGGGCTCGGTAGGTGGCGGCCAACACCAATTGGAAGCGGTTGGGGATTTGTTCTAAACAGTCTTCAACGGTGATGCGTGCCATGGGGTTGCTCCGGTTCAATCAAGTGAGGTTTAAGGCTTTGAAGATATCTGACCTGCTTTGGCGCTGCGACGCGTATTTGAGTCTTTGCGCATGGACAATGGCTTTGAGGTCAAACAAAGCTTTGTCAAAAAGTTGGTTGATTATAACGAAGTCGAATTCGTGGGCCTGTGACATTTCCTGGGCGGCATTTTGCAGCCGTAGCTCAATCACTTCGGGGCTGTCCTCGCCCCGGCGTTGCAAACGTGCACGCAACTCCTCCATGCTGGGGGGCAAGATGAAAATCAGCACCGCATTGGTGAAGAGTTTTTTGATTTGTACCGCGCCTTGGAAATCAATTTCCAAGATCACGTCCATGCCGTGGGCAATGCGTTCTTCGATCGTGGCGCGGGAGGTGCCATAGCGGTTGCCGTGCACATGCGCCCATTCCAGAAAAGCCCCGTCAGCAATCATGCGATCAAACGCTTCATTGCTGATAAAGAAATATTCGCGGCCATGGAATTCTTGACCACGCGGTGCGCGGGTGGTGTGCGAGACCGAGGGTTGCACGCCAGCGTCAAGCTCCATCAAGGCTTTGACCAAGCTCGATTTGCCAGCGCCGCTGGGCGCCGCCACCACATACAAGTTGCCAGGGTAGGTATTCATCATTCCAGATTTTGAACTTGTTCACGCATTTGTTCAATCAGCACTTTCATGTCCAACGAAATGCGTGTGAGTTCGATGGCGCTGGATTTCGAGCCCAAGGTATTGGCTTCGCGGTGTAATTCTTGGATCAAAAAATCCAAGCGCTTGCCAACACCTTCGGGGTGATTTTTTTGTTTCAGCAAACGGGTTATTTCATTCAAATGGGTGGTCAATCGGGTGATTTCTTCGGCGACATCCGAGCGAATGGCAAAGCTGGCGGCCTCGGCCAAGGCGCGTTCGTGGACCGTCTCTGGCAGTGCTTGTGTGTCTGCCAAAGCCAGCGCTTCGCGCCAACGTTCCAAAAATTTTTGTTTTTGCAAAGCCACGGCTTGCGGCACCAGTGGCAATGCTTGTTCGGCCAGCGCATGCAACTGGGTGACGCGCTGGCGCAAATCTTCGGCCAATGTGAGGCCTTCGCGTTGCCTTGCTTCGCAGATGTGTTTCACCACATCGCCAGCCAGTGCCAAGACATGCGGGGCTATTTCAGCCAATGGCAAGGAATGCGCTTGGGATGACAGCCGCATGACTTCCGACACAGACAAGAGCGGCGCATCCGGTAGCCACATGCGAACATGGTTTTGCACATTCACCAAGTTTTTCAGTAACGCGGTGTCTGGCGTTCCCACGCTGTGGGCGTTGTCTGACTCGGTATGCAGGCGAAGTTCAACTTTTCCGCGTTTGATGTGCTTGTTGATCAGCTCACGCAAACTTGGTTCAAGTTGGCGAAACTCCTCTGGCAATCGAAAGCTGACGTCAAGGTAACGGCTGTTGACGGATCGAATTTCCAGTCCCAGCCGTACGCCGGTATTGGTGGGCGCTTCAGAGCCAATGTGTGACTGTGCACTGGCATAGCCGGTCATGCTTTGCAGGGACATGGCGCTTTCATTTCAAAATTTCATTATCTCAGGCGCACCTGCTTTGGCTGAACGACAATGGCCGCTGTGTTTCATTCTCCAATCCAACCCCATGACTTCTATCGCTTCACGCCTGACCCGTTCACCCGATGCATTGCGCACGGTTCGCATCACACGCCACTACACCATGCATGCAGAAGGATCGGTATTGATTGAATTTGGCAATACCAAAGTGTTATGCACTGCATCGGTCGAAGAAAAAGTCCCGCCACACAAGCGCGGTTCGGGCGAGGGGTGGGTGACAGCCGAATACGGCATGTTGCCGCGCGCGACCCACACCCGCAGTGACAGGGAAGCAGCCAAAGGCAAACAAAGCGGCCGCACGCAGGAAATTCAACGCTTGATTGGTCGCTCCATGCGCGCGGTGTTTGATTTGAAAAAACTCGGTGAACGAAGCATTCAACTCGATTGTGATGTGTTGCAAGCCGATGGCGGGACCCGAACCGCTGCCATCACGGGTGCGTTTGTGGCCGCACAAGACGCGGGCAATGGCTTGTTGAAAGCCGGTCTGTTGACCGTGTCGCCCATCATCGATCACGTGGCTGCCATCTCGGTCGGGTTGCTGCATGGCGTGCCCTTGCTGGATTTGGAATACGTGGAAGATGCTGTGTGTGACACCGACATGAATGTGGTGATGACGGGTTCGGGTGGCTATGTGGAAGTGCAGGGCACTGCCGAAGGTTGCGCGTTCAGTCGCTCGGAGATGGACCAATTGCTCGCATTGGCAGACAAGGGCATTCGCGAATTGGTGGTCATGCAAAAAGCCGCTTTGGCAAGCTGACATGTCTGCCATCACCCGAATCGTTTTGGCTTCCAACAACCCAGGCAAGCTGCAAGAGTTGCAAGCCATGTTTGCGCCGCTGGGTTTGCAGTTGATGGCGCAATCCGAACTCGATATTCCTGAAGCGCCTGAGCCATTTCACACATTTGTTGAGAATGCACTGGCCAAAGCACGGCATGCCAGTCGTTACAGCGGCTTGCCTGCATTGGCCGACGATGCAGGTTTGTGTGTGGATGCGTTTCAGGGTTTGCCAGGCGTGCAAACAGCTTTTTATTGCACGCAGTTTGGTTACACCAAAAGTGACGACAACAACCGCCGTGCATTGCTGGAGCAAATGCAAGACATCACGAACCGCAAAGCGGCGCTGGTCAGCACGTTGGTGGCGTTGCGGCATACCGATGACCCCGAACCCTTGATTGCCAGTGGCCGTGCGGCGGGTGAAATCACACGCGAGTTGCGTGGCACAAATGGCTTTGGGTTTGACCCGGTGATGTTGATTCCCGAATTGAACATGACGTTTGCTGAAATGACCGAGGAAGAAAAAAACCATCGAAGCCACCGAGGACAGGCCGCTCGTTTGATGCGGGAATTGATGGCGCAGCGCTGGCTGACATGAAGCTCGACATCGGACACTTGATGCGGCCCGGCACATTGACACTGCCTGCCTTGCCGCCGTTGTCCGTTTACGTGCATTTGCCTTGGTGTTTGAAAAAATGCCCTTATTGCGATTTCAATTCGCACGAATGGCGAACGGCGACGTCAACGGCGGCGCTGATACCGGTGCAAGCCGCTTCACCCAGCTTGCCTGAACCCGCTTATTTGGATGCGTTGTGCGCCGACTTAGAGAGCAGTTTGCCGTTGGTGTGGGGCAGACCGGTGCACAGCCTGTTCATCGGTGGTGGCACGCCGAGTTTGTTTTCCCCCTCTGGCATCGCACGGTTGATCAGCGATTTGCGCGCACGTTTGCCATTGGTGCCAGACTGTGAAATCACGCTCGAGGCCAACCCGGGCACGTTTGAAACTGACCGGTTTCACGCCTACAGACAAGCTGGCGTGACGCGTTTATCGGTCGGCGTGCAAAGCTTTGATGACCAGCATTTGAAAGCCATTGGAAGGGTGCACGATGGTGCGCAAGCCTTGGCCGCTGTGCGCGAAGCATCGGTGGCGTTTGACACATTCAACATCGATTTGATGTATGCCTTGCCCGGGCAGCAGCAGAACGACTTGAAGCGAGATCTTTCAACGGCGTTGGATCTGAAGCCTTCGCATCTCTCCATCTACCACTTGACGATTGAACCCAACACCTTGTTTGCAAAGCATGCGCCCCCCGGGTTGCCACAGGAAGACCAAGCCTATGACATGCTCGATGCCATCATTGGCGAGACAGAGAGACTGGGTTTGCAGCGCTACGAAGTCTCAGCGTTTGCCAAAGAGGGGCACCGTTGTTGGCACAACACCAATTACTGGCAGTTTGGCGATTATTTGGGTTTGGGTGCGGGCGCACACAGCAAGATCAGTTTTGCCCACCGGATTTGCAGAATGGTCAGGCACCGCGAACCCGGTTTGTACATGCAAAAAGCCATGGCAGAGGACGCGGTGGCCCAATTTGAAGAAGTCAGCCGCTCCCAATTGCCTTTTGAATTCATGCTCAATGCATTGCGATTGAAAGAAGGCGTGCCGATCGCTGCCTTCATGGAGCGGACCGGCATGCCGCTGTCTGCCATCGAACCGGGCTTGCAAAAGGCGCAAGCACGGGGGTTGTTGTCCGTCGATCACGCTTGTATGCGACCGACAGAAAAAGGATTTGATTTTTTGAGCGACCTGCAAGCCCTTTTTCTGCCTGACAGCGCCGAGTAAAGAGCTGGTTAGAATGCACGAGCTTGACCCAGCACGATTAGGAAGCGTGGCAGAGTGGTCGATTGCACCGGTCTTGAAAACCGGCAACCCGCAAGGGTTCGTGAGTTCGAATCTCACCGCTTCCGCCAACCTGGCCGGTTAACTTTCGAAATGTCAAAGAGGCAGCCCCCATGAACGCACCCGCAGATATTTCCAACATGCACGACCGTCACCAGAAATTAGGGGATGGCGTGTCTCCTGCACTGCCGCAGCCGCCCAAATTCAACAACCTGCAAGACGAGCGCTTGCATCGCAAACAAATGTTGGCGGCTGCGTTTCGCTTGTTCTCGCGGTTTGGGTTTGACGAGGGTGTGGCCGGTCACATCACTGCACGGGACCCGGAATTCAAAGACACGTTTTGGGTCAATCCGTTTGGCGTGCATTTCAGCCAAATCAAAGTCTCTAACCTGATTCGGGTTGACCACCGAGGCAATGTGGTCGAGGGTGTGCTGCCAGTGAACGAAGCCGCATTCGCCATTCATTCGCGAATCCACCATGCCCGACCCGATGTGGTGGCTGCCGCCCATACCCATGCGCCGCATGGCCGCGCTTGGGCGACGCTGGGCAAACCGCTGGACATCATTTCGCTGGATTCATGCGCTTTCTACAAAGACCATGTGGTGCATGACGATTTTGAAGGCGTGGTGTTAGAGCTCGATGAGGGAGAGCGCATTGCCAAAGCTCTGGGTAAAAACAAAGGTGTGATTTTGCAAAACCACGGTTTGTTGACCGTGGGGGATTCTGTCGAAGCAGCAGCATGGTGGTATATCGCCATGGAACGTTGCTGTCAGGTGCAGTTGATGGCCGAGGCAGCTTCGCACGGCAAGCCTTTGAAAATGGTCACCCAGGCAGCTGCTGAGCAGGCTTACCCCATCGTCGGCTCGTCATACGCGGGTTGGTTCCAGTTCCAGCCTTTGCTTGCGCGCATTTCGAAAGACCAGCCCGATTTGTTTGACTGACTCACATACGCTTCGTTAGGGCTTGTGTGCAGTTGAACAAGCAAGTCGTCAATCACAATGAAAAAAGCGCCCACAGGGCGCTTTTTGTTTGGTGGTTCTAGACCTTGCAGTTCAGAATTTCAAGCCCACACCAACGGTATAACCTGTTGAGCTTGTTGAGCCAGTCGTAGATTGATAGCCACTAGACACAAATACCAAGTCAGTGATGTTGTATTTCAAGTTAAGACCAAATGTGTTGTAGGTGGAAGACCCAGCAGTGCTGTATGCGTAAGAACCTGCAATATCTGCATCAGAGGACACTTTTGCTCTGAGACCAAGAGCCAAGTTGTAACCAGTCTTGGTTGAACCAGCGGTTTGTGAGGCATATGCCAAAGAGGTGAAAGCATCTGCGCTGGAAGAAATAGGCATGCGGTAGCCTAATCCTAAGTTGGATTTCTCGATGTCAGTACTGCCTGATTTAGAAACACTCGCATAGTTAGCTAAAACGAAAATACTTTCGCTGATCAAAAACGAGCCTGTGGTGTAGTAGCCAGAATAGCCAGATACTGATCCAACTTTTGCCGACATGTAGTCAACTTCAATCTTGTTGTAATCCAAACCCGTGTCTGTTTTTCCAGGCTCATTGGCAAGCGCCA
>JACCDP010085869.1_pt1 | contig 13977 bp, 3 predicted proteins | sample 7445841 | NCBI WGS metagenome assembly JACCDP01 (sample SAMN15323441, study PRJNA562643) | freshwater metagenome | isolation source: river surface water | place: USA:Blue River Watershed | collected 2017-08-17
CGTTGGGGTCACTGACCGATTTGACGACCACCCAACTGATCAAGGTGCTGTGATGGCTGGACACCCCAACGACTCCGATGACAACAGCGCGATTTTTTGGCCGGGCTATGTGGACGCCGTGTCCAACCTGGTGCTCAACCTGTTGTTTCTGGTCATGATTTTGTGTCTGGCTATTTTTGTGTTGAGCCAACAGACCAGCCATTCATCCGCGCCACAGTCCTCTGTGCCCCAAGAAACCCGGCTGGAAGAAGCGCGACCCGACCTGGGCACCAAGTTGAGCAGCGGGGGGAAAACCGATGTTGTCCAAAAGCGTGCCGAGATCGAGGTGCGCCCGTTACCGGTTGGCCAGAAGCCCGGTGCCGTTCAGATCAAGTCGCCCACCGTGTCCGATCAGGGCGTGTATGTAGAGGTGCAATTTTTGGACGATGCGCTGGAGTTGTTGCCGGAATCGCAACAAGCCTTGCGTCAACTGCTCCAACCGCTGTTGCAGCAAGGCTATGGGCAATGGGAGTTGGTGGTCGTCACTGACACCGCATTTGCCTCCATGCGGCGCAGTGCCTTGTTGCGTCTATTGAGGGTGCGCGATGCCCTCAACACGCCCGAATTGGCCGGCATCAAAAGCAACACCCGGATCGAATCGGGGGGCACGCCCGCCACCACCGCGGTGGTTCGGATGTACGGACGCCCGGCACCTCCGGTCGATTAGGCTTCCGCAGCCCCGACGGTTCAAACCACCCCGCGCTTACCTTCCCGTTGATCACGCTCACTGAAAGACCGCTGCCATGCATTCATTCCGTCCCTTTGCGTTGAAGGCCCTGACCCCATTCGGGATTGTGTTGGGGCTGGGTCTGTCCTTCCGTCAGGACGTGGTGGACTCCATCCTCTTCACGCCGCACCCGGCGATCGTGTTCATCATCTTTGGCATGAGCGCGCTGGGCATGCTCAATCTATTTTTCAACATGGGGCATTTGTGGCAAGACCACCGCCAACTCGCGCTCGTGCTGGCCCAGGACCCTTCACAGCGCGGCGCTGCTTTGCAAGCGCTGCATCAGGGTGCAGGGCGATTCGGCACCTTGGCGGGGCTCTTGGCTTCGCTGCCGCAGTGGGGTCGTCAGGAGCACCGCCAAGCCTGTGAGGCTGAAATCGATCGCATACAGTATTTCTACAACGAGGCCTTGTCCTTTCCGGCCTTTCTGAGCGGTGCGCTAGTGGGCATGGGGTTGGTGGGTACCTTCATCGGTCTGCTGGGTGCGCTGGGCGACATTGCCGAGCTGATCTCCGGCTTGAGCGCCATGGGCAACCAGAGCGGCAGCGTGACCGACATGTTTGCGCAACTGGTCAGACAACTGCAGAACCCGATGAAAAGTATGGCCACTGCGTTTGTGGCCTCGTTGTATGGGTTATTGGGTTCAATGACCTTGGGTTTTACTGTGTTCGCGCATCGCAAATATGTGCCCATCCTGGTCAACCAGTGGCGCAGTCTCACCGATCTCACCTTGCTGGACGAAGCGAGCGACCGCATCCCCGAAGGGGCCAGCCCGGCCGAGAACTTGAAAATCGTCCAGACCGAGGCCGAGCAATGGAAGCACCTGTTTTCTGAATTGCGCACCGAGCACAAACAACTGATCGAGCACAGCCAGCAGTTGCAGCAACAGTCCACCGACATGGTCCTGCAATTCCAGGAGCAGCAGCAGGCGTTGTTCAACCAGCAAGCCGTGCACCACCAGGAGTCGCTGCAAAGACAGGAAACCTGGCATCAGGAATTGTTGCAGCAGCAAGAGGCGCGCCATCAGGACATGCAACAGCACACGGCGCAGCAGGTCTTTCAGATTCAGAGTGACACGCGCGAGCTTGCCAAGGTGCTGCACGAGCGTAACGAAACCGATGCGCTTGTACGACGCGCTTTGGGAGAGGGCGAGCATTGGATACAGACCCTCATGCAATTGCAAGAGGTCGCCCTCCAGTTTGTTGCCAACGATCAAGAGCGCAGCGCTACCGAAATAGCGGCCACACAAGCGGCTACGGAATCCATGCAACGTCTGCTTGAGCGCCAGCAACGCGATGTGCAACAGCTGACACTGGAGGTGCGCGAATTGGTGGGTCAGATGCAACGGTTCGAGTCAACCGCCAGTCAGGTGTCCTTGGCCGTGTTGCACAGCGTCAAGACCCATCAATCCGCCTTGCAAGACAGCGTGGCGAAGCTTCGCACCCTGATTGCCCTACAAGCCGATGGGCCTGGCGTTGCCGCGCCCACCCCGTGAGCTGCGAAAAACGAGATTGACTGACCCATTCAACTGAGTGGGGCGACTTTTTGTGAACTGTTTGCATTGAATTCAGGAGCCACATCATGGCCACATCGCCGACCAAGACCGTCAAGATTTCCCAAACTATCATGCTGGACATCGATTTTTCCAAGGTCGACTCGGTTCGCATCGTGGATGTCGACTTGCTCATCCTGCTCAAGGACGGACAGCGACTCATCGTGCCCGAGGGGGCTGTTCGCGCCATGATGGACAACGAGTTCTCCATCAATTTCAAGGGCCGCTTGTTCAGTGTGGCGTCACTGATGGAGTTGCAGACTTTCCAGGCTTTGCGTGTCACCGAGGTCGGCATTGCCAGCAAGCCCGCGTTGCCAGAAACCAGTACCGCTCCCGTTGCTCGCGACGTGCAACGGCTCGATCTAAGCGGCGACCTCGCCAACGAGTCCCGACAACAGGCGCCGACCCCGCCTGAGCCGATACCTGAGGTGAAGACCGCTCTGGTGTCTGCCGATCAACCACCGGCATCCCCCAAGGCCAGCACCGAAGCCGATGCCCAGGCCCGCGAGACTGCCAGCACGCTGGACCGTCAGACGGGTGTCACCCCGTCCCAGTTGGTGATTGGAACCCCGACACCTGGCGCCGAGGAACGCCCCGGCGCTGACACTGCTTTGTCAACATCGGCCCTCAAGCCGACAGATTCGGCGGCACTGGTCACGCCCACCGGTTCTCTGGCCAGTGCGGCGACATCGGGTCTGTCGTCGATGTGGAAATATGCCATGGGCGTGCTGGGCGCCGGACTGGCCGCGGTGGCCGCACGAGCGGGCAGCCAGGCGGCGGAAACAGTGGCCAACGCCGTCAACCCGACCCAGGCGGCGGCGGGCGACATCACGCTCACCGGGGTGTTGGCCCTGGGCCCCTACCAGGAGGGGACCCAACTCAAAGTGGTGGTGCGCGGGGTGGACTCCGAGGGCAAGTCCATCGATCTCACCAACACGACAATGGCGGTGGGTGCCAACAGCAGGTACAGCCTGAAACTCGACAGTGCCTTCAACCGCTACACCGGCCCGATCATGCTGGTGTTCATGGATGCTGACCCTCTAAACCCGGGCGACTACCGGGATGAGGCCACGGGCCAACTCGTGAACATGGGATCACTCACGCTGCGTGCCGCCGGCAACCTCAGCACTTCCGGGGAAACCTCCATCAACGTCACCCCACTGACCGAACTGGCCGTGCGTGTCGCACAGGCCGGTACCACCGACCTGCAACGGGTGCCGAGTCAGGCCAGTATCAACAACGCCAACGCCACCGTGGCGAAGGCATTTGGCCTGGGCACACAGCAGGATGTGACCTCCGCCACGGTCAAGACGGTTTTTGATCAGAGTTTTGACCCCACCGATACCAGTGTGGGAACGAAATACGCTTGGGTCCTGGCCGCTTTGTCGGGGGTGGATAGCATGCAGCAAGCGGGGGATGCTGCGGCCAATGCCGAGGCGACCATGCAGGAATTTGCCGCCCACTTCACCACGACGACATCGACGACGTCCACGTTGTCGCAGGCTTTGATCGGAAAACTGCTGGAGGGAGCGGTGGTCGCTCAGCCCACCGTGCTGGGAACCGCTGGCACCATCACCCTGAACGTAGCCGCCTTGCTAGCACGGCAGATCGCCGAAACCACCTCCTCGGCCAGTTCGGCCAAGACGCTGGCGTTGGTGACCTCTTCGGTGACGGCTTTGGGCGCCAAGGGCACTACCGTGGAATTCCTTTTCGACAAAGCGGTCGCTGCCCTCCAGGCTTCGGATGTGACCTTCAGTGACCAGCGCTACAGCCTGACGGCGATGACCCGACTCGATGCCACGGGCACCCACTGGTCTGCCACGCTGGTGCCCCCCGCAAACGCAACAGGTTCGGTCACGATCAGTTTCAACAACGCCAATTGGAATGGCAACACCTGGACTTGGGGCGTCGACCTGATCGCGCCCTCCAGTCCAGAGTCGATCATGCTCTTGCCCGCCACTGCGACCACCCCGGGTTCGGACAGCGGGGTCAGCGACACCGATCAAATTTCCCAGGTCAAAACTCCTACGGTGCGCATCAAACTGGGTACAGATACCGTAGCCGGCGACGTGGTGACGGTGCGTCAAATCGACACGTCCACCGACCATCCCATCCTGGGTGCCGACGGCAAGCCGCGCAATGTGGTGAACAAGGTGATCACCGCCAAAGACGTGGGGGCGGGCACGGTGGACATCACCCTGGGAGACCTTGGCGCCGATAGCGAGTACCGCTTGGTGGTCTCGCAGCAGGATGCGGCTGGCAACGCATCCACGCCTGAAAGCCGCAACTACCTTGCCTATACCCTAGACACCTTAGCGCCCCTGGCACCCGACCTGTCCAATGTGGTTAACGGCGCCATCAACTTCGGCCCTCAGACCCCGTTGGGGCTGGTGAATGCGGCGACCAAGCAGGCCGGCTTCGTCCTCAAAGGCACTGGTGAGGCTGGAAGCATGGTCTCCCTGGCCTGGGGCAACACCCTCTTGACGACGCGGGTGAACCAGCAAGGAGAGTGGTCCTTGTCGATCGATGACAGCAAAGTGCCCGCCGACAACACCAACTCGCAACTCACGCTCACCCAGGCTGACGTGGCGGGCAACGTCAGCAAGGCCAAGACCTACAAGGTGGAAATTGCCACCGCGGGCGTGACCGCGCAGGTGGTCTCTATTGTGGTGAGCGACGACAACGCAGAGACCGCCGCCGGGGCCTACTCTGGCAACGCCAGCGGGGTGATGACAGCGGGCATGTCCACCGACGACAACACCCCGGTGGTGACGGTCAAGCTCGACCGACCGCTTTACAACAACGAGGTTATCGAGGTGTACGACGGCACGCGCAACGCGCAGTCGACACCGCTCTTCACCTTGTCGGGCGATTACGCATCGATCCAGGACAAGCTCTACGCCTGGACCTTCAACACCTCCAACTGGCCCACCACGAAAGCCCTGAGCGCCGGCACACACAGGTTGACCGCCCGAGTGGTCAACACCTACACCCTGGATGTTGGAGCCGACACCGACACAGAGAGCGCTGGTCCCACGTTTGTGGTGCAGACCCTGGACTTCAACCAGTTGTTGGTGCCCACCGGTGACGGTGAGCTCACCAACCTGATTCAACCAGGCAAGTCAGCGGGTGCCGAGAGCATCGCCAGCACGCCGTCCAACACGCCCAAACTGGGTGGTACCTTGACGGCGGCATTGGGCACAGGAGAACGCTTGGGCATCTACTACGGCGAGCAGTACCTCGGCGATGCCACGCTGACCCCCGTGACAGACCGAACCAGCCCGCATGCCTACACCTGGGAATACCAGATCACCCAGGCCCTGAAAAACGGCGCCCATGACTTGAGCGTGCGTCTGGAAACCAGCACCAGCACCAGCACACCGCTGGTGCGCATGGCCATGTCGCAGGACATGACGATTTCGCTGCCGGTGCTGAACATGGAGGGCACCGTCGATCTCAATGGCACCCTCGTTGTCAACGACACCGGTTGGTCCAGTAGCGATGGCTACAGCAACAACCGCACGCCCACCCTGACCCTGACCCTGCCAGCGGGGTACCAGGTAGGAGACCGTATCACGTTGATGGGCACCTCGTCCGCCATGTCTCCCAATGCCCCACCCATCGAAGTGGCGAGCTATGTCCTGACGCCACTCGATTTGGACCAAGGCTTTGCCCGCATCACCACCAATGCCTTGGGCAACACGGGCCAGGCCAACCGGGTGTGGCGCTTGTGGGCCACTTTCGAGAACACCCAGGGCGGCGTGCAAGTGTCCAATACGGCGCCGGTTATTTATGAACTCGACACCACGCAACCGGATTTGCCTGAGGCTTCTCAGATCAGCCTCAAGAACGACACCAGCAAGGGGTTTTTCACCTCGCAGACGGGTCAGCTCAATGCCATCAACTTTGACGTCACGCGCGAGCGATTGCAATACAAAATTGACAAGGATGGTAAAACCCTTCAAGACTGGACCCACACCCCTCCCGGCATCGAGCTGGATGTTGGAGCCTCGGGCCTCAAATGGGGTGATGGCAAGTACACCATCTCGGCTCGCCTGGTAGACAAGGCGGGCAACTTCAAACCGATGTCGGCCGGTTCGGCCCTGGGGGCGGGCAACGGCTACATCAACTTCGTGCTTGACACCACCAAGCCTCTGGCCTTGGCTGCGCCCACCTTGCAGGCCGACACCACCAACAACTTGCCGGCCAACGCATCGGACAAGGTGACCAGCAATTTTTTGCTGGCAGACCCCACACCCAAAACGGAGACAGGCGCCACCCTGCAGTACAGCGTGGCCGCACCTGGCTCCGACGTGTCGACGGTGACGTGGTACGGCACTTACCTCGACGCCATGGGGGCTGCCAATGGGCTGAGCGGGGCTGCGCTGACCAGCTGGGTGGAATTGGCCGGCAGTGCGGGAACCTTGGCACAAGCAGCGGCCCAGCTCAAAGAGGGTGTCTACGTCGTCACACGCCGACAAATCGACAAGGCGGGGAATGAAAGCCCCCAAGCGTCCTTGAGTTTCAAACTTAACACCAAGCCCTTGCCCATCACGGCAGCGTTGAGCAACGACACCTCGTTCGGGCAAAAGGTCTCCAGCGATGTGACAGTGGGGGTGTCGGGCCTGGAGGGCACCGCCGGCACCGACGTGGTGCTCACCTACACCCTGACGCGCTACGCCGATGCCACACGAACACCCAACAAGCAGATCGGCTCCCCCATCATCACCAACGTGGCCCCCAGCAACGCCTACAAACCGCCGACCGCCGATGGTTTCTACACCCTGGTGGTCCGGTCGGTCAACAAGGCTGGCCTGATCAGCACCAGCACGCTGAATTTCGAACTCGACACCACCAACCCGCTGGCGCCGGGTGCCATCACGCTCGACGCCTCGTCGAACTCTGCCCGCCAGGCGTTTGACGACGACACAGCGGGCACCACCGACACCACCAGCACCAACACCGCACCCACCTTCAACGTGGTTTTGCCCAGCGGGGCCCGGATCGGCGACCGGTTGAAACTGTTCCTCAACGGTGATATGACAAAACCCTGGGGTGAGGTGGTGCTGACAGCCGATCACCTTTTGAGCGGCACAGCACCCGTGCCGCTTAACCCGTTGCCTACGAAGAACGACGATGGCGTTACTCCTCTGGATGGGGCTTACACGTTCAAAGCTCGATTGTTCGATGTGGCTGGCAACGCTTCCGATGGGGGCCCTGCCTTTACCTATACCCAGGACACGCAGGCATCGGAGCCGGTCATCGCGGGATTGGCCTTGCCGGGTCTGCCGCCGAATTTCATCAACCACCGAGACGACGTGACCTTCAGCGGCACCGGCGAGCCCGGGGCTTATTTGACGCTCACCTGGACCTCCAAGGACGGGGACAACGCCGAGGTGGTGAAAACCTTCCACACCGAGGTCAACCCACAGGGGATGTGGACCCTCACCGTGTCCAAGGCCGACTTCCCGCCCGACACAGCCCGCTTGGGGTATGACAGCAGCGTCACCGTGTCGCAGATCGATCCCTCGGGTAATGTCTCGGGTGTTTCCGCGCCCTTGATGCTGGCGCTGAACGCGCAGGCACAAACCATCACAGCCAGTATCACCGCCATCACCGACCTCAATCAGAGCAATGTGGCCAGTGGCACCCCGCTGGCCGACGATTACTATGCGGTCAACCCGACTGGGGTCATCATCGGCAAAGGGCAAACCACCGATGAGCACAGGCCATGGTTAACCGGCACCTTGAGCGCTGCCTTGCCAGCGCTCATGACCGGTGACGGTGTGCCCTCGAACCAGGTGGTGGTGAAGGACTAGGATGGCGAAACCTACCTGGGCAATGCGACCATCGACCCGGTCAATCCCCAGGCATGGTCTTATCAGGTGCCTACCGCACTCGCCGACGGTCTTCATCGGTTTCGCGTCGACGTGTTTGATCCGCTCACCTTGCAGTCCAGTGCAGCCAGCCCGATCTACAGCATCAGTAGCAACGTGCTCACGCTCACGCCTCTGGACCCGACACCGGCCCATCGTGACAACTGGGTGATCACAACCACCAGCAAACCCGTCTTCCAAGGCACTCTCAAGGCCTTGTTGGCGGTGGACGAGGTGGTGGCCGTGTACGACTCGGTAGACGGCATCTCCTGGAGTCTGTTGGGAACGGTCGATTCGTCCAAGATGCAACTGGTCTCGGGCAGCTACCAGTGGTCGTTCGACACCCCCAAGGCCATGTTTGGGCAACACACCTTCCGTGTGCAAATCGAGCAACGTACCCCGGGCAAGGCCCCCCAACCCCTGCTGGCCATCGACCAGGCCGTTAAGTTCGATTTCAACAGCCTCACACTGGCCCCGTCATCGGACACAGGAAGCTCCAATTTTGACAACCTCAGCAATGTCACCACGCCAACCCTGTTGCTTCACCTGGCTGCCAGCAGCACGGCCGGGGATGTCGTGGTGTTGAAAGTGCAAGGCAACAATGTGAACCTGACCGTCACAGGGGAGTCAACGAGTCGCAGCACATACACACTCAGCCAGGCAGACATCAATGCGGGTGTGGTCAGCCTGGCACCCCCCGATTTGTATCAATTTCTCAATGCCGAGGGTAATCCCTCCAGAGACGGCACGTTCACCCTCAATGCTACTGTGGGTGGAATCCAGATGGTGAGCCCTCTCAACTACAAGCTCGACACCACGGCGCCTGTGTACACCCCCGTGGCAAAGATCCAGAATCTGACGGGTGTTGACCTGAGCCTGTCCATCAACACAGGCTACACCTCGGACAAGACGCTGGTCTCGCACAGCGCTGTTGGGGCTGATAAAACCGCCCACGAACAGGTGAAGGTGGTCCATGCGGACAATACGATGTCCATAGTCAAGGACTGGCTCAGCCTGGCCGATTTCAACGCAGACTCGCTGGCGGACGGGCATTACACGCTCTACACCCGCATGGTTGACACGGCCGGTAATGTGGGTAAGCCAGGAGACAACATCGACCTGAGACTAGATACCCAGGCCGCCACGCTGAGTACCCCAGCGCTCGCCGCCACGGCAGCAGCAACACAGGCCTTGCAAACGGATGCATGGCTTAACCAAAATGAAGTGACGTCCACGTTGCAATACAAACTGGAATTCACCGAGAAAATCAAAGGCCTCAGCCTGAGCCATCTGCAATTGGTGGTGTCGGGCGCAGCGAATCAATGGCCCGCCCTGGAGAGCGTTTCACCCGTGGAACTTGACGCCAATGGTTATGCGTCGGTCTGGATGGTGAAGGTCAAAGACTTGAGCCAACTGACCGATGCCAATACCCTGACGTTGAGGCTACTCAACGGCGTGGGGGTGGTGGATCAGGCCGGTAACCACAACGACTCACTCAGCTTCACCACCACCCCATTGACCGTGGACCTCACGGCGCGTTACAGCGTCTCCTCGGTGAAAACCTTGAGTGAACTGAATTCGGGTGAAGGCTTGCGGGAGTTGCTGGTCGGTGGGATTCCTTCGTTCACGATCAATGGCCAGGCTCAGCAGGCGGGGGTTCGAATCACCGGGGCCACTGTGGGCGTTGAAGCCGGGCAAGCCGTGGAGGTGTCGTTGATTGGCAAGGATGGCGACGGCAACCCCGTGGTCATGGGCAGCCCTGTGAGTACGACAGTATTGGCGGACCACACCTGGACGCTGGACTTGGATGCCACTGCCTTGGCCCATGTCCTCACCGATAAAACCGACTACACCTTGAAGGTGATCATTCAGGACCAGGCGGGGAACACTGCCACCGGCACGGCCTTGGTCCTCAAGGCCCGCTTGGCAGCCAGTATCGACGTCAACCTGGTCGAGGCCAATAGCCTGACAACGAGCGGCGAGAACGGGACCGTGCTGGATTTCAGCAACACAGACACCGCCGATCGATTTGTCAACCTGAAAGACAAGCAAAACGGTTCTGTAGGGGCGATAGACCCAGACGACACGGGATTCAGCATTCGAGGTACCTCCAACATTGGCACCGGGCGCACGATCACCGTGACCCTCTCAAAGGTGGGTATGACCATGGTGCCTGTGATCGAGACCGGAACAGTGCAGTCCGACGGCAGTTGGTCGGTGCATGTTTCTTCGGGGGCGGTCGGCAACTTCACGGACGGCACTTGGCAATTGAAAGCCACGGGCACGGATGCGGACGGCAACGATGCGGCGGTGAATGAGTTCAGCCAACCTTCGTTCATCGTGGACACGAGTGCGAGCGTGACCCTCAACCCACTGGGAGCGGCGAACAATAACCAGGTCAACAAGTCACTCGATGGTGAGACCTTGACGGTCAGCGGTACGTTTGTGGATATTGAGGGGGGCAACAGCCTCACGTTGACCCTGCGCGACAAATTTGCCATCGACACCACCGCGGTGGTCAAGTCGTGGACCCTTGATTACGACGACTTGACCCTTCACACGAACGATGGCGTCACCACCTGGAGCTACCAACTCCAGTTATCTGATCTGGATGACTTGAGCTTGGTCTACGGCTCTGCACTCAGCCAGGCCGAATTGGCCCGCTTGTCGCTCACGGCCAGTTCCGCCGACGCTGCCGGCAACCGGGCTGGTGTTGCCGTGGTCTTTGACCTGGACCGCACGCGACCGGTCACGCCCGACCTGGGGCCGGCTGTTCGTCAGATCGCGGGCAGCACCCTGGAGGATGGTTCCACCACCAGCCTCAAAAGCAGCACCACCCTGCAAGTCGCCGACAAGGGGGTGGCGATCGCACCTGCCCCGGCGGCTCCGGTGTCCCAGGACATTACTGAAATAAGGGTGGATGCAGTCAGCTTCATGCAGGGGGCAGACCAATGGCGTCTGGGCCAGACACGATGGTCCATGAGCGATCCCGCGCTAGGCCAACAAACAGCCTCGCTCGGAACAGCACCGAACACGGTAGACGTGTCGTTCACCCAGACGGTGGATGCAGACGGAAGAGGGCATTTGATCATCCGTAGCAACAGTGGCGACGCGCTCACCCCTTCGCAGGTACAAACCGTTTTGACAAGCTTGTTCTGGGTCAACACCAGCTCGGACAACAACCTGAGTCAGGCAGATCGTAGATTTGTCGTCACTTACATCGATGCCCTGGGCAACCTCAGCGAGCCTTCCACCCTGGACTTCAGCGTCGACACCCAAGCCCCCACGACCTTGTCGGGTGTGACGATCATGCCCATCGGGGACGTGGTGGTGGCCGACACATTGAACTCCACCACCACCTCCATGGCGTTCAGGGCCACGATCGAGAAAGGTCAAGCCACCAACGGACGGGCAGATTTTTATGTGGGCAACACCCTGATGGGGACGGTTGCATCCATCGGGGCTTCTGATGAGACCGTGACCCTGAACCTCAACACACCCACCACCGCGGCGTTGCAGTCGAAGATTCCTGCCGGGGGCCTGGTCAGTGTGAAACTGTATGACCATGCGGGCAACATGACCAGCGCCACGGGCAACGTACTTCAGTATGACATCACGGTGCCCACGGTCGTAAGTATCACCTCCTCCACGCAGGATGGTGGCTACAAGGCTGGCTCCAAAATCCAGTTGCGTCTGGAAGCGAGCGAGGACATGACTGAAGGCAGCTCGCTGGTGCTGACCCTGAACACCGGTCACGACGCGTCAGGGGCCAATCCGGCCGTCGCCAATCAGCAAGTGACACTCACCCGAGATGGCAGCATCGGAACCTTGTTCTTGGGTGAATACACCGTGGCAGACGGCGATACCAGCGCCGACTTGGCTGTGGTTGACATCGCGGCGGGCAGCGTTGTTCCCCACGATGCGGCGGGCAACGCCTTGAACATCGGTTTGAGTGGACTAGCGGCTGAAGCCACCTTGGCAGGCAGCAAGAACATCGTGATCGACACCACGGCCCCCGTCCTGAATAGCGTGACGTTGAGCGCCCAGCGCGGCATTGTGGACTTGGCCAGCGGCAGCGATCTCAGGGCGGGCGACACCGTCACAGTCACTGCAGCCTATGACGATACCGTGTTCGGTAGTCCCACCACGGCGCCCACGCTGAGCATTGGCAACGAGACGGGCATTACCCTGACGGCTGGAACCACCTCGGGGAACACCCGCACCTGGACGTATACCCTCAGTGACAGCGGTATCACCGACACCGGCAGCATCAGCGTAGGGGGCAGTCTCACTGACGGTGTGACCGACTCGGTGGGCAACACCGCCGTCGGGACGCCAAGTACGACAAACCACTATACGGCAGACACCACTGTCACCGCACCTCAGGTGTCCCTGGCAACCTCCAGCGACACCGGAGGCTCCAGCACCGACCAAATCCTGAATGCCAGCACGGCCATTGTTCTCCATGGCACGGCTGAACAAAGTGCGACGGTGACGGTGAAGCAGGGGACGTCGCTGATCGGAACCGTGACTGCGTCCAACGTGGACGGCAGTTGGTCGTTGACAGTTACCCCCCGTGTGGTGGTGAGTGGCCTGATGGCCGACTCGGTGACAACCAGCACGGCCAACGGCTCATATACCTTGCTCACCGCAGCCGAAGTCGCCGCCTTGAGTGCATTCAGCAACGATTTTTCACCCACGACGGGCGTGGCGACCGTGCTCGACCTGGGTAAACCGGTGTACCAGTGGGTCAATGGTTCCCAGACCTGGTACTTGTGGGCGCGTCAAGGTGGTGGTTATCACATTTCCCAGGCGAACAGCACCAGCGAATGGTATTGGGAGTCCTCCAACGCTGGCACGTTTGCCAGCGCCCCAGAAAGTGTAGACGCCGGTGCTTGGGTACGAAGCAATGTGCCGGCCACCACGGTGAAAGATGTCGGCGACCCCTTGAATGCGATTGCCCAAAGTGGTGTTTCCATCACCAACCTAGGTGGCCAAGGAGAACACACCTACACCGTCACGCAAGTCGATCAAGCCGGTAACGACAGCGCGGCGCTTGCCTCGGGCGGAACGTCATTGATCACTTTCAAGGTGGATTCGATCCCGCCGAGTGCGCCCCTATTGGGCGCGGCTCAACAAAATGGCGTCAATAGCTCCACGGTCACAAGCGGCATTGCCTTGTTCGAGACCCTCTCGACGCCCGTTGCATCCGATATCCAATCGGTGACGATCGTCCTGGATGGCGCGGGGCGAGATGTAGCGAAGGACCAACTCACCATTGCTGGGGCCGATTACAGCCTCAACAGCACAATCGCTCTGACCTCGGGTAGCATCTTTGGAGTCTCACCCAACACCGTGAGCGGTGTGGACTGGAGCTATGACAGTGGCTCGAACACCTTGTTGTTCAAAACCCAATCCGGTGCTGCCCTCCCAGCCAGCGACTGGTTCACGGTGTTGACCAGCCTGCGCTTCAAAACCACGAGCGATGCCACCCAGGGCGACCGCACTTTTGCACTGACCTACGTCAGTGTGGCCGGCAACGCGTCGGCGTCTCGCACCCAAACTATCACCGACGATTCCATCGAGCCACAACTCGACCTGGACACCAGCCAGACGGGTAACAACTACAGCAGCCAAATTTCCAACGTAGCGACCAATATCGCTCTGAGCTCGACCCTATCGGGATCACTTGCGTCGGTCATAGAAGCCAATTCGATCGGCAAGATCACGTTGACGGCCTCCAACATCGTGGATTCCAACGAAATCCTGGTGGTGGGCGGTAC
>JACCDP010184710.1_pt1 | contig 13975 bp, 7 predicted proteins | sample 7445841 | NCBI WGS metagenome assembly JACCDP01 (sample SAMN15323441, study PRJNA562643) | freshwater metagenome | isolation source: river surface water | place: USA:Blue River Watershed | collected 2017-08-17
AGCGTGGCGAGGTAGGCTGGAGCGAACGTCGAGTAGAGTGCGAACGGGGCGCCGAGGCCCCAGAGGAATTCCCAACCCGCGAAAACCGTGCGATTGCGGCGGTAGTCGGCTGCGACCGACGCCCGATGCGCATCGGGGCCGCCGGGGATCCGACTGGCCAGACCCGGGAGAAGCCTCGCCCGGCCCGCCGGTGCCGACTCAGTGGTTGAGGGCTGCACGATCCGCCTCCGTCATGTCCTGTGGCCGAGGCTGAGGGCGCCACGGCAGCTTCAGGAAGACCATCGCGGTGGTCGCAATCAGGAGCAGCAAGGCCGCGATGAAACTCGCGCGCAGCCCCCAGTTATCCGAGATGAAGCCATAGCCCACGGGAGCGAGGCCGACCAAGGCGGAGATGAGCATCAGGAAGGAGATGTTGCGCCGGACCTGCGAGCGCGGTGAGCACTGGGCGGGGTAATTGACGTAGTAGACCCCGAAGAGCTCGCCGGCGCCGTTGATGCCGAACGCCAACAGGAACCAATAGCCGGGCGCAAACAGCACCCACAGGACCCCGAGCATGAGCAGCCCCGCGGTGACTAGCAGCGGCACCTTCGGGTTGGTGCGGACCAGCAGCCAGCCGAGGAGGAAGCCCGCGAGGATCTTGAAGGAGAAGCGAAGGGCGAGCTGGTAGCCCGCCAGGTTTTCCGCCATCTGACCCACCGCCTCCTTGGTGAAGATGCTCATGTTGATCTGCACGAGGTTGCCCGCGTACATGAGCAGGTACGCCAGCGAGGCGATGAGCAGGATCGGATACCCGAGGATCGCGCGGAACCCGCCCACGATCCCGTCCTGGAACGACTGGCGCGGCGGCTCCTGCGGCGGCACGGGAATCCGGTAGCGCGTGATCAGCCATGCGGAAACGATCGTGCACCCGGCGCTGATCGTGAAGAGCAGCGCGTAGCTGTACGGGTAGACAGGCGTCCACGCCTCGGGCAGGCGGAGATCAAAGATTTTTCCGTCCAGCACCAACTGCGCACTGAGTGAGCCGACGACCGCGAAGCCGGGTCCGACCCCGTAGGCAAGACCCAGCGCGCGCCCGCGCAGCTTCTTCGATACCCCGCGGTCCAGCACCTCCCAGCCCAACGCCCCGATCAGTGGGACGGAGATGCCGACCAGCGCGCCGTGCAGAACCAGTGCCGCCACGATCGCGATCGTACCCGGTTGGATGACCAGAACGGTTGCCACCATCAATCCCGCGCCGGCCATCAACAAATAGGCGCTTGAGAGCAATCGCTTCAGCAGTCGGGCCTGCGGGAAGAGCCACGCGATCACCACCGTCGTCCACGCCATGGCGAGGTAGACGGTGCTCGGCAGGTTCGCGATCGTGTCCGACGTCTCGAGCCGCTTGCAGAGGCTCGCCTGCATGAACCCGATGTAGATCGCTGGCGCCGCGAAGTACGTGATCGAAATCTGGGCCGCGTAAATCAGGGCGTTGCGCCGCTGGTCGCCCTCGGACAGCAGTGCGGGATCGTCTGCGGCGACCGGCGTGGGGGTATCCGGACTCGAGCTCGGCATGAGGGGATGGGGTGGGACCGGTGAGTCGGGAAAGGGGTGTCCCGGGAAAAGCTCCGCCGATGTATACACCCTGCGACTTCGGCCTGCGGGTCGTCAATCGGGAAGCGGCGTGATCCTCGATGGTGATGCGGGCGTGCTGCGGCGTGGAGCGACGGATCCGGTGGGTCGCGTTCCGGGAGAATGATCGGCTTGGGGTAAGGCGGGGCCGCGTCGCGCGATTGCTTCGGCTGGGTGAGCGGTTCAGTCTGGCGGGATGCGTTCGGCCGACGAGGCATCGCGTACTTGGGGAGGCACGGCGCTCATGTTGGCGTCGGTGGCCTGCTTTGCTGCGTCTGTGCTCACGATCCGGGCTCTCGGCCCCCAAGCGGACGGGCGCGTGTGGTGGACGTGCAGCGTGCGGTTCGTCGTCGGGCTCACAGTGGTGATGGTCGTGTTTCGGGCGCAGTGGGATCCCGTGGCGTTGTGGCGGAATCGGAAACTGATGGAGCGCGGCATCATCGGTGGCCTGTCGGTGTGTGGTTTCTACCTCACCCTGCCACTCCTGGGGGCGGGCCGCGCGACGTTCATCAACAACACCTATGTTGTCTTTGGCCCGCTGATGGCGGCGGTGTGGTTGCGCGAGCCGCTGCGGCGTTCGCTGGTGTTTGGGGCGGCGGTTTCGGTGGTCGGCTTGGCCCTGCTGACGAATGCGGTCGGTCGGGGGAGCGCGGCGGGTGTTGAGGATATGTTTGCGGTTGGAGTCGCTCTCGCGTCCGCCTGGGTGGTGATCACGATCCGGCAGCTGCATGCGAGCGGGGTGCATACGGCGACCATTTTTTCGGCGCAGTGTGGGTACGGACTGGTTCTCTGTCTCCCCTTGGCGCTGGTCTACGGGGCGACACCGAGCGCGACCGAGTGGATGCTCATGGTCGTGGCGGCTCTCGCGGCGACGGGAGGGCAGCTTTTCATGACGTATGGATTTGCGCGGCTGTCGGTTGCGGCGGGTTCCTTGATTCAGATGCTGGTCCCGGTCGTCGTCGCGGCGGGCGGGATCGTGTGCTTTGGGGAAGGCCTGCGGCCCGGCGAGTGGCTGGGGGCGGCTCTGGTGCTGGCGGGGACGGCGGTGCCTTTTCTTAAAGCACGAGTGGGGCGCGGGGATTCCGGCGTTGCCTGACGCGGTGACGGATGCTCCGATCGCCCCGGATGCTCCGCTTCGTTTTTCACCCCGCCATGCGTTCTCTTCCGCTCTCCCTTTTCTCGGTCCTGGTTGTGCTCGCCACCCCTGCGGCGGCGCTTGCGGCCTCGGCTGCCGAACTCCGTTTCTCCAAGCAGAAGCTCGACGGCTTCTTCTATGCGGAGGGCGGGACGATTGCGGACTTTGACGGAGACGGCCGTGCTGATCTGGTCGCGGGGCCGCGGATCTTCCTCGGTCCGGAGTTCAAAAAGAGCGTGGTGTACCGTGCGCCGCATGCTTTCGACCGCCTGAGTTACTCCAACAATTTCCTCACCTACCACGACGACTTCAACGGGGATGGCCGTCCGGACATCCTCGTGATCGGCTGGCCCGGCAAGGAAGCCTTCTGGTACGAGAACCCCGGCGCGGGTGTTGCGGGCGACTGGCCGCAGCACCTCGCGTATTTCAACGTGGATACGGAGTCGCCCGTGTTTGGTGATGTGGATGGCGACGGGAAGGCGGAATTGGTGGCCGGAAGTCTCGCCCGTCTGGGCTATATGAAGCGCGACCCTCGCGACCCGAAGGCGCCGTGGAGCTTTCATCCGGTCACTCCGCCGGGCAAGTGGCAGCGGTACACGCATGGCATCGGACTCGGCGATGTGAATGGAGATGGCCGCCCGGACATCTTGGAGGCGAACGGCTGGTGGGAGCAACCGGCCAGCCTCGAAGGCAATCCAGTGTGGCGCTTTCATGCGCAGTCGTTCGGTCCCGGCGGCGCGCAGATGTACACGTACGACGTGAACGGCGACGGCGTGGCGGATGTGCTGACGAGCATCGCGGCTCACGGCTACGGGGTGAGCTGGTTCGAGCAGCGGCGCGAGGCTGACGGCCGCGCCGCTTGGGTGGAGCACCCGATCACCAGCCGGACCGGCACGGAGCAGATCGCCGGCGTCCAGTTTTCCCAGCCGCATGCGGTGATGTTGGAGGACGTGGATGGCGACGGGTTGAAGGATCTGATCACCGGCAAGCGGCACTGGGCGCACGGGGACAAAGGTGACCCCGAGCCGAACGCTCCGGCGGTACTGTATGTCTTTCGCCTCGGGCGCGGGGCGTCGGGAGTGACGTTCACGCCGGTGCGCGTCGACGATGACTCCGGAGTGGGCTGCCAGTTTCCGGTCGGCGATCTCAACGGCGATGGCCGTCTCGATCTCGCGATCGTCAACAAGAAGGGCGTTTTCGTCTTCCGCCAGGAGCCCTGAGAGCCAGCGCGCCGTGTACGGACGGCCGTCGCAGGGGTGTGAGTTTGCTGTAAAATCGGAGTAGGGGATTCCATCCACTCTTGTCATTGAGGCGTTAGAAACGCTCCGTTCCAACGTGCACCACGGAAACCGACGCGTCGCCGGCTTCACGCTGCTTGAAATCATCGTGGCCGTCACCGTCATCGGCTTTCTCGCTGCGATGGCGATTCCGGCGTTTCGGATCATGCGAGAGCGTTCGCAGGCCGGGCGGATTGCCGGAGACCTGCGGGCGTTTCGGACTGTCTTTACCACCTACGCGTTGGAGAATGGCAGCTGGCCACCCTCCGCGGGTGCCGGAGAAATCCCGGATGGGCTGCGCACCGCCCTGCCGATCAATTGGACGCAGGAATCTCCCCTGGGCGGAAACTGGCAGTGGGAGTCTGATCCCGCTGCCGGCACGGGGACGATCGTGCTGTCCGGTGGTCAAACTACCCGCTCCGTCTACCTGAAGGTCGACGAACTGTTTGACGATGGCGACATCAGCGCCGGTCCCCTGCAGTTCGACGGCTCGAGCCTCCGTCTCGCGATGGAGCTCTGAACGCAGCGGAGTCGTCGAGTTCACTGCGCTCGATCGCGAGAGCCTGCGCGCGGGCGCAGCACCGCGCCGAGAGGTCGACGCCCTCCGCGTGGAGTCCGAGCGCGTTGGCCACCGCGAGCACCGTCCCGGCGCCGCAGAACGGGTCAATGATCGTGTGTGCACCGGTTTCGTCCCGGGCGAAACGGATGGCCAGCGCGGCCGCCTTGATTCCCATCGCGCGAGGCCAGACCGCGCGCCCCGGCTCGGTAATGACATCGGGCATGCCATCACCCGCGCGGGCCGGGAGCGCGCGCGACAGGGCGATCAGGTGCGTGTACGTCGGGCGGCCCCGGACCGCGCGTCCGGGCTCGAAACGGCAGACGATCCGATGGAAGACCACGTGGGCGCCGACGGCGGCGCCGGCCGCCACCACGATCGCGCCCTTGTCGATCCAGTGGTCCTCGTATCGCACATCGGACTGAAAGAACAGCGCCACGCTCGCCGGCGGCGTGGCGTGCACGACGCACCCCACGGCATCCGTGAACCACGCCCGCCAGTCGCGTTCCGGCTTCCCCACTTCGGAAATGTCCGGCAGCGAAGTCACCAGAGCGGCGCCGGTCCTCACGCCGCCGGTACGCAACCACGGCAGCGCATCTCCGCAGTGCACCGTCCGCCGGGGAATGATCCGCTCCGGGATCGTGCTCACGGTTGACCTCGATGACGGTTCGCTTCGCGTCGCTCCACGCGGGCTCCCTTACACGCGCTCAAACTTGAGGGGGTAGGTCCGCCCGGAGTCGAATTGCGCCACGTAGAGGCTGCCCTCGGCGTCGACGATGGCATCGTGCGGATGGATGAAGGTCTCGCCCACCTGCCGCATCGGCCGCAGCTGTCCGGCGTCGTCGTACTCCGGCGCGGTGCCGCCGACATTGGCGACGACACGGAGGTCCGCATCGAGGATCGAGACGAAGCCCCGGCTTTGGCGGTCGCGCGGCCAGTTATCCGCGAGGTGGGCGACAACAGCGTGGGATCCGAAGCGACGGATCTGGCGCGGATTTCCGCCCGGCAATGCGGTGCGACTGATCGGCTGGCCGGCGAGGTCGAGTCGCAGCAGGTACTGCTGGTCACTCATCGCGATGAGCAAGGACTCGCGGCCCGCAGCGTCGGTGTCGACCATGCCACCGTGCGGACCCCAGTGCGTGATGCCACCTTCGGCCCCACCAAACACCCCGATGCGACGACCCGTGGCGTCGTAATGCAGGATGTAATCGCGGCCATAGCCATCGAGCACGTAGAACTCGCCGTTGGCGCGGTGCAGCGTCCACGAAGGACGATACTGATCCTCCTTCTCGTAGCGACCGGTGTCCGAGGGCCAGCGCCATTCCGCCAAGACGGTGCCGTCCAGCGTGGTTTTCACGACCCGATGCGTGCGCAAATCCGTCAGAAACAGCACCTCGTGTTCGCCCTCTCGGACGAGTGACAGCCCATGCGCACCCGGGTAAGCAGTGCCCCACTTGTGCACCAGACGCCCCCGGCGGTCATAAATGATCACATTGTTGCGCACCTCGTCGGTGAGGAGAATGACGTGACCCTTGCGATCGATCGCCAGCCCGTGGCCGTGGTTGACGGGGGTTAGCGCGTCGAGCACGCCCCAACCGGGAACCTGGCGATAGCGGAAGTCGCCATGGCCGAGAACGGGCGTGGACGGAAGGATGGCGGGCGCGCTGGCGAGCGGCGACGCCCCCAAAGTGCGGGCCGAGGCGAGGGCGGTGGCCGCACCGCTGAGTTGGAGGAAACGGCGACGGGAGAACGTGGAAGACATGGAGGCGGCGACGGACGGAAGCGTACGGCAGCGCGGCCGGATGGCGAGACCGTGCGGTACACGGATGAACGAGAGCGACCCTGCTTTCCGGACACGCAGCGGTCCTGCGGTGGAGGCGCGCGGCGGACTGGCTCCGGACGGGCCCCGCGAAGCCGCACGTCACACCGCGCGGGCGGAGGCCGTCGGAGCGGACCTCGCGGTGAATCGATTAGGCGCAGTTATCAATGTCAGCTAACGTGCTAATGCGCTTAGAGTTGACGGCCTGTGAAAGTGGGATGAATCTTGTGAGTCTGTATGTGTTTCCTGTGTCTCGGTCGTCGTTTGCCCGGAGCTTTTGCGGTGTGTGTCGGTACGCTTCTCCTCGCCTGTGCGGGGCTGCACGCGCGGGCGGAAGTGGAGTGGCCGGCGTATTTGGGGGACGCGGGAGCGACCCATTATTCGCGATTGAGTGAGCTGACGCCCGAGAATGTGGCCCAGCTGCAGCCGGTGTGGACGTGGCGCTCGGGTGACATGCGCGGGAACAAGACCCAGAATCAGTGCAATCCGCTGATGGTGGACGGGGTCCTTTACGTGACCACGCCCGGCTTGGCGGTGGCGGCGCTGGATGCCGCGACGGGTCAGCAGCGCTGGCGCTTCGAATCCGGGCAGACGGCGGGATTGAGTCGCGGGCTGGCGACCTGGACGGATGGCAAGCAGCGGCGGATCTACTTTGGAGCGGGACGCTTCCTGCATGCGTTGGATGCGGCGACGGGACAACGGGCGACGGATTTCGGCGAAGGCGGGCGCATCGACCTGTCGGAAAACCTGGGGCGGGATGCGCGTGGGCTTAACCTCTTCGTGAATACGCCCGGCGTGATCTTCCGCGACCTCATCATCATGGGCATGCGCGTGGGAGAAGGCCCGGCCCCGGCGGCGCCGGGCCATATTCGGGCCTACGACGTTCGTTCGGGTCGCTTGGTCTGGACGTTCCGGACTGTTCCGCAGCCGGGCGAGCCGGGGCACGAGACGTGGCCTCCGGATGCGTGGCAGCGGGCCGGGGGAGCGAATGTCTGGGCGGGCATGACGGTCGACGAGGAACGCGGAATGGTCTTCTGTCCCACCGGTTCGGCGTCGTTTGATTTCTGGGGTGGCGACCGCGTGGGAGACAATCTGTACGCGAATTGCCTCTTGGCGCTGGATGCGGCCACTGGGCGAAGGATCTGGCACTATCAGTTTGTGCGGCATGATCTCTGGGACCGGGACCTGCCGGCGCCGCCGACGCTGGTGACTGTCCGACGCGAGGGCCGGGACATCCCGGCGGTCGCGCAACCCACGAAATCGGGGCACGTCTTCGTGTTTCACCGGGAGACGGGTGAGCCCCTCTTTCCCATCGTGGAGGACATCGCACCGAGTTCGGACCTGGTGGGAGAAGTGACGGCCCCCACGCAGCCGCGGCCCTTGAAGCCGGAGCCCTTCGCGCGACAGATCTTTTCGGCTGATCAGATCACTCAGCGCACCCCGGAGGCGTACCGGGCGGTGCTCGAACGCTTCATCCGCCTGCGCCCGCATGCTCCCTGGGTCCCGCCGAGCAAGGAAGGCACGGTGATCTTTCCGGGTTTTGACGGGGCGGCCGAGTGGGGTGGAGCGGCGGCGGACCCGGAAGGCATCCTCTACGTGAATTCGAACGAGATGCCATGGATCCTGACGATGATCGACATGCGGGACGGCGGCGGCAGCCTCGGGCGTCACGTCTACCTGCAGAACTGCACGGGCTGCCACGGTGCTGACCTGCGCGGCAACGCGGCGGCGAACATCCCGTCCCTGGTGGATGTGGGATCCCGGCTGACCCGTGACCAGATGGCGGACGTGATCCTGCGCGGCCGAGGCGTCATGCCGGCCTGGGGTTTTCTCTCGGCGAAGGAGCGCGGCGCCGTGGTGGACTTCCTGCGCGGTGAAGCGGAGAAGGATGGCACGCTCGTGTCGATGTCGTTGCCGGGTGCACCTGCCGCGGAGCGGCCGGCCGGAAGCCCGCCGTATACGCATACCGGCTACAATCGATTTCTCGACCCGGATGGCTATCCGGCGGTGAAGCCGCCCTGGGGGACGCTCAACGCCATCGACCTGAACACCGGCGAGTACCTTTGGCGTGTGCCGCTCGGTGAGTACCCCGAATTGATCGCGCAAGGGATTCCGCCCACCGGCACGGAGAACTACGGCGGCCCGGTCGTCACGGCTGGAGGCCTGGTCTTCATTGCGGCGAGCCGGGACGAACACATCCGCGCTTTTGATCGTCGCAATGGCCGTGAACTCTGGCGGGCGCGCCTGCCGGCGGCCGGCTACGCCACCCCGGCCGTCTACTCGGTGGGCGGCCGTCCCTTCCTGGTGATCACGTGCGGCGGCGGAAAGAGTGGAACCCCGAGTGGCGACGCGTTCGTCGCCTTCTCTCTGCCGAACGGCCCCTGATTGGTGCAGCCGGTCAGGAAGCCGCTCACGGAAAGCGGCGAATGGTCTGTCTTACAGCTGCTGGCGTTCATCTCCCTCGGAATAGCACCTAGATTGGTCCGTAAACTTACCTGGTTACCCGCGTGTGACTCTCCCTATGGTCTATGGTGTATCTTGACCATGGATGTATTCTTGCCGGGTCGGGGGTACGTGCCGTGCATGAAGAGTTTTCATTGCGATTATCTGATAACCGAGTGTATTCAGATAATTCATAATCATCAATCATCTGCTGATCTCGCCTGCAGTCATGTTCCTCTGGCCTCCTGTGCTCACTCAGCGGACGGCCATGTCTTCCATGCGCGCGACGAATCCAGTGGTCATCCCTCGTCGCCTTCTCTCTCGCTTCGCGCGCCGACCCCGTGAGCTCGGTCCACCGTCATGCCCGCAGTCCGTTCTGGCAGGGTTCCTTCAAAGGCCCTGACGGGCGGTGGCGTATGCGCTCGACGGGGGAGCGGGATCGTGCGGCGGCGCTGGCGGTGGTGGAGCGCTGGCAACGGGAGGCGCAGGCGTTGGTGCCGGATCCGGACGGGCCCTTGCGGGTGCCGAATGCCCCGGAGCTCCACGAGCGCTTCATCACGCTGACAAAGCGGATGGCCTCGGGCAGCCTGCAGCGCTCGGATGTGGAGAGTCTTCTTTCGGATCTGCTGGCCGCGAGTGGGCAGGAGCCCCTGAGGGCCACGAGTGCGCGGCAGTTCTTCGAGACGTACCTCGAGGAGAAAGCGAAGTCCCGGGCGGTGGCGACGGCCCTGCGGTACCGGGCGATCCTGCTTGGTTTCATCGAGTTTCTGGGTGCACGGGCGGACCTGCCGTTGGCCAACCTGTCGTCACGGGACGTCCAGTCGTTTCGCGACGCGGAGTTGGCCCGCGGGGTGTCGAGCCAGTCGGCGAACATGATCCTCAAGGTGCTGCGGGGCCCCTTCAATCGGGCCCGGCGCCAGGGATTGCTCTCCGTGAATCCGGCGGAGGGCGTGGATTTCGTCGGCGGCGAGAAGTTGAGTCGGCGTGCGTTCACGCTCGAGGAGATGCGGGCGGTGTTGGCGGTGGCGGACTGGGAGTGGAAAGGAATGATCCTCCTCGGCTATTACTGTGGCTTCCGGATTCAGGACGCGGCGAACCTCACCTATGCGGAGATCGACTTCGAGCGGCAGGTGATCGTGCTGCGGCCGAAGAAGGAGCGGCGTGACCGGGTGGCGAAGAAGACCGAGACCGTGATCCTGCCGGAGTTGCGTGAGTGGCTGGAGGCGAACCGGCGGGATCCCGTCCAGCCGCTCTTCCCGAGTTTCCACGGACGCTACACCGGAGGGCAGAACGGCCTGTCGCTCGCGTTCCGCGAGCTCCTCAAGAAGGCGGGGGTAAAATTCGTCAACCTCGCCGAGTCGGGCTCGCTGCGGAGGTTCTACGACCTCGGCTTTCATGCCCTGCGTCACTCCTGTGTGACGCACGCAGCGAACGCGGGTGTGCCGGAAGAGATCCGGCGGGAGCACGTCGGACATGCGTCCGACGTGCACCGTACGTACACTCACCGCGAAGTCGCCGTGAAGCAGCGTGCCTTCGCGGACATGCCGCGCTTGAAGAACGATCCGGAGCTTGATCTCTGGACGACCAAGTGATCGGGCGCGGCTGCGATCAGAACGAGAACGTATTCGTCAGGGACCAGAGCGCCGGCTGGGGGATGCGGGCGGAGGCGATCGTGCCGTTCGGCTGGGCGGTGACCGCGATCAGGTCGTCGTTCCCGAACAGGTCGCGCACGTTGAGCTGAGCGGTCCAGCGCACCTTGTCGCGGCGGAGCTTCTTCGTGTAGCGGAGCCACACGTCGACATCGAGCTCGTCGCTCCCGAAGAACGGCTGGTTCACATCGGAGACCCAGATCCCCAGCTCGTTCTTCTTCACGCCGTAGCCCACGGCCACGCGGTCCTGCCAGCGGGCGGCGCCGCCGATGCTGAAGCCCTTGAGGCGCTGGTGTTGGAAATCATAGTTCGTGACCAGGTTGAAGCGCCACTTGCGGAGTTCCTGGACCGACGCGTTGTTGGCCGCGAGGGCGTTCAGGTACGGGATGTACATGTTGTTGATCGCGAGCACGCCGAAGCGCGAACCGGTGACGCTGTTGAAGTACGGGATGTCCTCGAGACCGTTCTGCGCCCGGATGCTCGAAGCGATGACGCCGTCGCCATCGGTCCACAGCGGCAGGTTGCGGGTGATGAACTCCTCAAAGTCCTTGCCGTAGTTGGCCCGGAAGGCCTCCTGGCGGGCGGCGTTGAAGGTCATGCGCCAGTGCGGCAGCGGATTGTAGGTGGCTTCGAACTCCCAGCCGCGCGACAGGGTATCGGCAATGTTGCCGACATTCGGTGGGCGGGTGGCGGTCCAGCTGCCGCTGCTGTTCTGGGTGATGTTCCAGCTCGAGATGAGGAGCGGATCGACCCGCTTGAGCCATTCGTCGCGGGTGCGGGCGGCGAACCACGCGTTACGTGCCGCCGTCTCCGCGGTGGTCAGCGTGGGGTTGGCCACATTGGCCTGCGCCGGGTTGGTCAGGCTGGCGCGCAGCGGGAGGTAGCGCGAGTCGCCGGGGGCGAAGCCAAACCAGCGGTTGATCAGCACCTCGGAGGTCTGGGAGCCGCGGAGACCGTTCATGGCGCGGACGATGTCGTTGCCGGGCCAGAACGTGTTGTAGAACGTGCTCGCGTCGTTGGTCTGAGTCGTCTCGTAGCGGATCACGCGCAGGACGAACTTGTTGTCCGCGAGCGACAGCGTGATGCCGGCATCCTCGGTCGAACCGGAAGGCGGCGCAAAGGGGCGACCGTAGACGTCGGCCACGGTGGACGACGGACGGAAGTTCTCCGAGCGGTTGTACGACAGGCTGACATCGGTGCCGCGGGGCAGGCGGCGCTTGATGAAGTCGGGGGTATGGCCGACGATGCTCCAGCTGACCGTTTCGTCCTTGGCGTCGATGTTGGGCGAAGCCGGGTAAGTCCAGGTGGGATCGAAAGGATTCACCTGATCGGTGACGGGCACGCGCTTCGGGACGCCGGCGTCGAAGAGTGAGAACTCATCGCGGCGCCAGCCGACGAGGCCGACGAGTTTGCGATTGAGCAGGAAGCTCTGCCAGATGAGCGACTGGCTCTTGGTCTGGTTCAGCGAGCGGGAGGCGGTGGTGTAGAGCTTGTCGAGGCTGCCCTCGGCATCGAGCACGGTGACGGGCGCGTAGGTCCAGACATCCGTGCGATTGTCGAAGAGCAAGGCGGTGCCGGTGGTGGCGGGCGAGTGCAGGGCGGTCAGGCCCTGGACGTTGGCGCCGGCGGGCGAGGAGAGGTTGGCGATGGAGGGCCCGAGGTAGTGGATCGCGGCGTAGCCCGGGTAGGATTGGGCGCTGGGATTGTCGGCGTAGACGTTTTGGTCGAGCGTGTACACGTAGCCTTGGTGGGTGCGCGAGAGGCGCGTGCTTTCCTGATCGCTGTAGACGCCGGTGAAGACGTGGCGGCCGAGGAAACGCGAGAACCCATTGCGGCGGGTGAAGTCGAGGGTCGCGTACGCGGTGGCGCGGAACGCCTCGCGGTCTGTATCGATCGAGTAGTTGCCGATCGAGTCGGAGGCGAAGTAGGGGCGGCCGAAGTTCGGGTTCGGCTTTCCGTCGACCAGCTTGGTCTGCATGTCGACGTGGATCGTGGCGGCGTCGAAGCCGATCAGGCTGCGGTTGCGGCGGGCGTGGTCCTGTTTGTCGTAGGCAACCTCGAAGCCGATGGCGTCGTTGAGGAACGTCTGACGCAGGACGGCGTTGAGGGCATTGAAGTCGGAGCCCTCGCTCTTGTTCGGGCCGTCGAGCAGGGTGTTGTAGAAGTTGAAGACCGACGGATCGCGGATTTCCTGGTAGCGCCAGAGGCCGGCGTAGGCCTGGCCCGCCGGGGCGAATTGCTGGTTGAGGAAGAAGGCGGGATTGTTGCCGAGCGAAGTGTAGTTGCCGACGCCGAACCACTGCGTGAAGGGCGTGCCGCCGCGGCTCATCATGTACGGCGGAACGCCGTTGCCGCCTTGGGCATTGGAGGCGGGATCGGTGAACACCGCGCCCACTTGGCCAAACCAGCGGCCGGCGGAGCCGAGGTGCGCGGCGAGGAATGGATTGTTGGTCACCGCGCTCGGATTGGTCGGATCAAGCTGCACCTTGTTGAGCACGTTGTACCACACCGACAGACCGTCGGCGGGCGGGGTCACGCGCGGCCGGTTGGCGCGGATCGAGCCGTCCTCGTAGCTCACCTGCAGCTGCGTAAGGCCGTTGCGGAACAGCTTCGGCTCCCAGCGCATCGCTGCGTAAAGACGGCGGTCATTCTCGAAGGCCGGCTTCTGGCGGAATTCCTCCTCGTCGTTCAGGCCGATGACGCGGACGGCGAGCTGGTTCTTCAGCACCACTTGGTTGACGTCGAGGATCTCGCGGTGCGAGCCGTAGCGGCTGACGTTCTGGCTGAAGGTCACGCCGTTCTTCCGGAGGTTCGCCATCTTCAACTGGTTGTTGATGATGCCCGCCGGGCTGCCGAGGCCGAAGAGGATCGCGTTGGCACCGCGCGAGATGTCCACGCGCTCGGTGTTGTACGAGTCCATGCCGATGTCCGTCGCGAAGAAGTCGCGCGTGAGATCGGCGCCGCTCAGGCCGCGCACGCGGGTCTGCTGGTTGGGGCTGAGGAGGCCTTCTTCCGGATTCGAGAAACCGTTGCCCGTGGAGACGCCGGAGATATTGCCGCCCATGCCGGCCGCTTCGGTGCCCGTGGTGTAGACGAGGATGTCCTTGGCGTTTGTCGAGGCCGTGTCGGCCATGAACTGCGCGTTCACCACCGAGATGGCGGCGCCGACGTCACGTAGTTCCGTGCGCAGGCGCGTGCCGGCGAGGGTCGAGGTCGACTGGTAACCACGATCCGCATCGGCCGCGACGACGAAGGGCGTCAGCTCGACAATGTCTTCCTCGGACGCGTTGGCGTCACTCGTGCTCGTGCTGACCACCGGGACGGTCGCGCGGGCGGGCGCGGGAGCGGCGGGCGCGGGCGCGGGCACGGATTGGGCCTGCGCGGCGGCCGTCGCCATCAGCGCGAGGAGGCCAAGGGCGAGCGCGCGCTTGGTTTTCGGAAGGACAGGGAGCTGTCGGGAGGGCATGAGGTGCGGGTTGGGTTGACGGA
>JACCDP011514297.1_pt1 | contig 13975 bp, 12 predicted proteins | sample 7445841 | NCBI WGS metagenome assembly JACCDP01 (sample SAMN15323441, study PRJNA562643) | freshwater metagenome | isolation source: river surface water | place: USA:Blue River Watershed | collected 2017-08-17
CAGGACATTGACCCCAGGTCGGGGTGATTATTCTTCGACCGATGCATTCGAGATCGATAACACCTCCCGATGGCCTCCTTGAGGTTGCCGCTTCGGTTTCAGGCCCGGACTTGACTGGTTGCAGATATAGCAGATACTGTATTCCTCCCTCACCGCCGACCATGGACACCGCGACCAGAATGGAACCTCCCAAAGACAAGCGTGCGCTCGAGAAACTCGTCCGCATCGCCGGCCTCACGGCCGCCCGGCGCAAGCAACCCTGTCTCGTCGACTCCGAAGGCAGGGAGATCCCTCTGCCTGAGCAGTTGTTCGCGCTCGTCGTGATGGTCGCCCGCGACCTCCAGGCTGGCCGGTCCGTCTTCGTGGTCTCGGGCGAGCAGGCGATGACGCCCCAGGCTGCCGCGGACTTCCTTGGCATGTCCCGGCAGTTCCTGGCCAGACTGCTGGACGATGGTGCCATGCCGTTCCACAAGGTCGGCACTCATCGCCGGCTGCTTTTCAAGGATGTGCAGAGCTTCGCGACCACGCGGGCACGGTCTCGTCGTGCCACGCTGGAGAAGCTTCGCGACAAGCTTCATGCCGCTGGCGTCGATTCCTGAACTTTGATGCATCGCGCCCGGGCCGTCGTCTTGGACGCATGCGTCCTGGCTGACTTCATCGTTTCAGACCTATTGCTCCGGATGGCGGAGGAACCGGTGCTCATCCTCCCGCGCTGGTCCGAAGTGATCTTCGCCGAGGTGCGTCGCACGCATCGTAAGCTGAAGTGGGAGGACTTGATCGCGGAGAGCTGGCAGGAGTCAGTAAGGGAAGCTTTCCCGGAATCCTTCTTTGATCCGCCCAAGGAAGTCATATCCCGCCTCAGGAATCATCGTAAGGATCGTCATGTGCTCGGAACGGCGATTGTCAGCAGGGCTGAGACAATCGTGACCTATAACCTTAGGGATTTTAAGCCCACGGCGCTTGAGCCTTGGGGCGTGGTCGCCATATCCCCGGATGATTTCCTCTGCCAACTGTACGAGAGCCATCCCGACCTAGTGGCTTTGAAGGTCATGGATATGGCCAATCGACATACTCTGAAGGGCCTTATCTTCAAAATCCGACGATCTGCACCGAAGTTCGCTGAGGCCATCGAACGCGATTCACGCCGGCATAGCCGTGGTTTCTCCGATAACTAAAAGGGGGCGAGGTCTGGACTATCCTTGCGGAAAGCCGCCCATGGTGAGGCTACCCGTATCAGGTGGAAGCGGTTGGCGGTTAGCGGTTGGGAACGCAAACGCGGCAGCGGTACCTAGGGCCGCACGCGGTGCTGCCCCTACCTCGATACACGGACGCGTCGCCGACGCGTCCCTACCTTGTTCAGCGGAGGACGAAGCCAAAGAAAGCGAAGATCAGGACGATGACGATCACGAGGCAGCTGCAGTAGGGCCCGCAGCCGTCGATGCGGCGCTGCCATTTGTCCCGGAAGGCGGCTTCTTCGTCCACGCTGTATATTGGGCGCAGGTCTGATTACTTTACCGCGAAGCGACGCGCGAAGGGGCTGATGAAGCGCTCTTCGGGAGAAGTATCTACGATGGCGAAGGTGACTTCCTTGAAGGCCCCCGCGAAGTCGACGGTCAGGGCCCGATGGAAGAGCTCGGCGACCTGATGGCCGTCGTTCCCGAATGCTCCGCAACCCCAGGCTCCGAGGATCAGGGAGTCGTGGCCATGGGATTGGGCGACGGAGAGTATCTTGGCGATCCGCTCGCGTAGTACCTCCGGCAGGAGGGTGTACTCGGCATGGCTGGCGTGCTTGGCCAGCGGGGCGGCGGACGTGATGAAGGAGGCGTGGTAGGGGGAGGGGAGCAGGTCGTGCTCGTCATCCCGGAACACCGGGACGTCCGGCGAGTAGATCATGGCGTCGCTGTAGAGGCACCCGCCCTTGGCCCGGTTGTAGCCATACATGGGCCAGTCCTTGAGGGTCAGGTACAGGGCGCTGGAACGACATAGGTATTCCTCCTGGGCGCGGGACCCGCTGAGGAAGCCGCCACCGGGATGGGTGGCGGAGGCGAAGTTGAGCGAGACGACGTTATGTCCCTTAGCCTGATGCCGACGATGGGCGGAGAGGGTGGTCTCGTTGGTGACCTCAAACCGCGTCTGGTGGGATCCCTTCTGAGGCGCTGGGTGGTCATGCTCAGGGGCGTAGTAACGGGTTTTCTTCAGGGAGGTGGTCACGTGGGCCGTGATCTCGACCTCGCCAGCTGGACCGACGTATCGGCCGGCTTTGGAGATGGCGACGGCTTCCTCGCCGAGGCGCATGGCAAGGTCTCTAGGAATGCGGGGTTCGAATTGGCTCATGGCAGGATTTATCCGGTTCTTTGAATAGTTATATATAAACTGACAGCGACTGTTAGCATTGCAAGAGGATAGGATGTCTGTATCTGTGAAGCGGTCAGCTCGCATGCCTGACAGCCATGTTCCTCGATCGATTCATCCATGCCCAGGAAAAGACCTACGCGGGGGCGTTGGCCGAACTGAAGGCCGGCAAGAAGACCGGCCACTGGATCTGGTGGATCTTCCCGCAGCTGAGGGGGCTGTGTAAGTCTGAGTATTCTATTTTCTACGGCCTGGCTGACGAAGCCGAAGCCAGGGGGCTCATGCGGGGTCAGGTCGTTACTCATGAGAACTTACACCAAACTCAGCCCTTTCGGAGGCAGATTCAGTTTCAATCCGAGTTGGTAATGGCCTCACCCAATGATTCTAACCATGTTAAAGGCTTTCGAGACTAGAGCGGATCGGGCACGCTTCGCCTGTTAATAAAAATTTATATCCGAGGCGTGGTTCCGATCAGTTCTTACTTGAGGGTGAAGTTTGCTGGCATTGGTTCGACCGTAAACTATCACCGTTAACTAATGATCATAAACCATCACCTCTTCCTGCCTCTCTTGGGCTTGTTGTTAGCGCCCTTTGCCATGGCCGGACAAAGTGTGACCCGTGTGAACTGGGAGTCCATCGACGGGGCCGGCCCCGGCAGGCCCACCGTGTCGGTCGTCGCCTGGGATTCGACCGCCTCCGGCAGCTCGCTCTCGGTCAAGGATCCCGGCACGCTCGAATGGATTCAGCTGCGGCACCTTGGCACCAAGCGTAATGAAACCTCCTTGGGCGCCATGTTCATCGGACAGGGTTCGGACGGCCGGCGCGTCCAGCTGACCCTCATTGGAAAACCCTATTACGCCCCGACACGTTTCGAGTATGCCCTGACCTTCACGAAGGGTCCTAAGGAGCGCATGTTCTACGGCAACTGCAACGACGAGCTGGAGGCCTGCTTCAAGGCCAATCGCTGATCGTTGCGGCCAAGGTAGTCATTGCGGCCTCTACGGCTGCCACCTCGGGGGCGGCAGGGCGGGGTGGTGTTCCTCAGACCCTTGCGCCAGCATAGGCGTGCTTTTCTCCAGTCATTCTTTAGCCTCTTCGGTCATAGAACGTTCTGGATTAAACAAGAAAACGCCGTATCACGGAGAGACCCCTTACCAGACATGAGCGAGCCCGCGCTTTATAAGAGAAAAACCAAGAGTGGGCATGTCTTGCCTGGAGTAACCTTGGAAGAGTTGAGGGTCATGCTTGCTTCCGGTCGCGGACTGCAGCCTGACGAACTCATCCAGGCGGTGGGAATCCGGACTTTCGTGAGCGACGAAAAGTGGCTCCCGGCGAGTGATTACCCGGAGTTGGCGGAGCATTTTCCGACCGTCTCCGGACGTCAGATCATCGTCACGGAAGTGCGGAAGACCAAGGCCGTCCGTTTTTACGCCGCCGGCGCCTTTATGCTCTGCCTCCTGGCGGCCGGGATTTTTTGGTTGAAGCCTTACCATGACGCCGAGGACGCCCGCGGTAACCTGGGGCGGGTCAAGGGCGAGCTGGAGTCCACCCGTAAAAGCGCAGCCGATCAGGCCGCCGACCTCAAGGCGATGTATGATGGCGCCATCAAGCGGCAGGCCAAGCTGGAGGAGAGCCTGGCCGTCGAAATGAAGAAACTGTCGGCGTCTATGGAAAAGCTTAAGCGGGCCGAGGAATCGGCCAGGAATCTCAGAGAGACCGGCGCGTCGGCCTCCGCGGACGTTGCTGAGCTCAGAAGCACGGTCGCCTCTCTCAGCGAACGGCTCAGAGAGGCCGAACAGATGCCTAAGTTCTGGCCTGGCGCGGACGTCCTGCGCGCGCCGGAAGACGCCGCGCAGGTTCGGGTCGTCTCGATGATTCCCGATCGGGGCTACATCTACGTCGTCGGAAAGCTCTCCTACTCCAAAGGTGACATCCTTGTGCTCAGGCAGTCCGGCCTTTTCGGCACCCGTGTCCACGTGCGCGTCGTCAATACCTATGACCACGGGCAAGGAGAAAGGGGGCTTTCGCTCCAGACGCCCGACCTGGACGACTTGTCGGCCAAGAAGATCACGGCGTTCGGCTATGGCGAGGTGCTGGACGTCTCACTCGTCTCCACGGGTCGATGACAAATGACTTCAATGACTAAAAATCCCTTGATTGATTGGTATTGGCAGCATGGCGTCCTCCGCAAGGACGAGTATGCCCTTTCCCGCGGACACTGGCTTGATGATGTCTACGCCATCGCAGAGCGACGTGCCAAGCTGGACTCCCTGGATACGGCCGAAGGCGCCAAGAAGGCCTTCGGGGTCTGGGGACCGTCCCAGACCGGCAAGTCTACGCTGCTCTCGCGTTATCTCGACGTCGGACGGATTGCCAAGGGCAGTCCCTGTCTGAGCTGGGATGAATCTTCGCCCACCGTCTTCCTGAGTTATGAAGGTCGAGCGGACGACACGGTCGTGCTCAATCCGTTCAACAACGAGAGTGATGGAACCGGTTGCGTCACCCGCTATACCTTGGCCGAACAAGTCAGGCATCCCCGCCACCCAGTCTCGGTCCGCCTCAATTCCCTCGGCGACATCATGCATGCCTTCGCCTGCGGCTATCTCAGCGAATGCAAGGTTGAGGAAATCGAAGGTGCCGAGGTCGAGTGGGATGCTGATTCCTTCAGGGCCGCCTTCCTGGCTGCGCAGCTCGACAAGGAGGCGATGGTCAGTCAGCAGGCCTACGAACTCCTTCGCGAGGTGCTCCGCATCGTCGAGCTCTTCGTCTCGGCCAGGCATGCGCGTTACCGGAAGCTGGCCAGGGACTGGGACAAGCTCCGACGCAAGATGCTTAACGAGTGCACGGCCCTGCGTTCCGTCGATGACGTGATCCGCCTGGCCAAGAGGCTTTTCTGGGACGACGTCCTGCCGATCTCGGCCGTCTTTGATCGCGTCCGCGCCAAGGAGGCCAGGCTCAATTGGTCCGGCTCCAAGGTCTATTGTACCACCCAGGTGGCTGCCTTGCTCATGAACATCGAGACCTTCCGACGTTCCAAGAAAGCCGATAAGAACGTTGATGATGAGCGCGTAGCTAAAGCCGTCGAACGGCTTGGATTCAGGAAGCAGGGCGGTGATATCTTAGTCGAGGTCTTTAATGAGTCGGTGGAGATCGCTGGCGATAATTTCGGCCTTTTCCAGGCCTTGGTCCGCGAGGTCGTGGTGCCGGTCCGCAAACCTGCCGACAAGGCCAACGCTGATTCGGCCTTCTTTCGTCTCCTTTCCGCGGCGGATCTACTCGATTTCCCCGGAGTGGCTAACCAACACTCCAACGCCTCTGAGCCGACCTTGATTAACCCGAGGACAACCCAGGAGGACGACCCGCGATGGCTTACCGCCGTTTTCAAGCGAGGTAAGACCGAATCGATGGTGCTGGGCTATGCAAAGGATGTCACCGTCGATGCCTTCGCGCTGCTGGTCAAGGCGCAGACGTTCCCTCCGCGTCCTAAGCAGCTGACTGCCGGAATCGAGCACTGGTGGAAATGCGTCGATCCTGATTACAAGGCAAGCGATGCCTCGCCTGGTACCAAGGCCCCGTTGCCTTTGTCGATCTGTCTGACTTTCTTCGCCAAGGTGGTCAACCAGCGCCAGATCGGTTCGGGCGCCGGACTCGAATCCGTCTTTGGTCATGATATGCTTGGTCAGCTCTCTCCTCTGACCTTGCCTGGAAACTCGCGCCTCTTCGCTACCACTTACAAGCAGTTTGAGGTTTCAGGCGGCAAGATCCTGGGAACCTCTGCAGAAATCGCCCAGCGAGCCGACATCATCAGGAAGGATTCGGCCTTCCGTCAGGCTTTCCGGGATGAGGTCTCCCGGGAGTCCTTCGACCAGATGATCGCCGAGGAGGACGGCGGGGTGGAATTCTTCCTGGAGCAGCAGGTCGCCGCGGTAAATTCGTCACCTCGTCGGGCCAAACTTTCTTCCTTGGATTCCAGGGACAGGGTGAGGTTGCTTGAGCTCATCGAAGAAGCCGTCCCTTCAGGCAGCAACGAGGGCGCCGAACAGGCGCGAGTCATCAGGAAGGTCGCAGAGCATCTCGCTTCGGGGCGGTCGACAATCCCCGACGCGGACAAGCCGGACCTGAGGTTCCAGGAATTGGAGTCGGCGGATTCCCTGTTCGCCTACTGGATCAGGCTGCTTTCCTACGTCGACGAAGCAGAACTTGACCCCGTGCCCAAGAGTTTCTCCCAGCACAATCCGGAGTTCCGACGGAATTACGTGAACAACCAATGGAAGAACTGGATGCAGTCCGCGCTGATGCGGCTGCGGACCTCGCCGGGCTTCGAGTGGTCTCAGCTGGGCCTCGATGGGGAGAATGAAGGGACGCTTTTCCTACGCTATCTTTCCGAGCAGCTGGGTTCGCAATGCCTCTACGACTGGATCCAGAAAGAACTCGCGGACATCTCCTCCGATGTCGTCGCCAAGTCGGCCCGACGCGAGATCGCCGTCGCGATGGGCAATATCATCCGTGGCGGGTCCCATCATCTCCCGGACCGGGCCAACCCTGACCCGCTTGCGCTGCTGCGGACGCAGTTGGATCAGCGGAGTTCAGAGGTGATGGGCGTATCGCCCTACGACCTCGCCATCACCGACGGTTTCCTTACGCTGCTCCGTAGCTTCCGGCCCTCATTGGCCAAACGCCCTACCCAAAGCGGCGACGAAGAGATGAACCGGCTCCGCCGTAATTACTAATTCCATCCACGATGAATAAATTCGGACAAAAACTGTACGTCGTCCCTAACTCCGGCTTCCAGCTTTTTTTCTTCCCTCTGATGATAGCGGATGATGACAACGGCGGTACGCTCACCGCTCTGAGTCGCTCCAGCGCGGACACGGCCGAGGGGCAGAAGAAACTAGCCCTCAGCGCCGCCATCAACGCCAACCAAAAGGCCGTGGAATGGAGTCCCGCCCTGAGGAAGGAGTGCCGCATCGATGATTACGAAAAGCTCGGTTGGAACGGATGCCAGAGCAGCGAAAACCCTTTTGTACGTCATCGTTTCGGCCCTTGCCGGTTCGACGAGGATTTATCCCTGCTCGGTCTTTGGCTGGCGATCGAGACCAATCTGGGCGATCGTGAGAACGGCTGGTATTTCCGCACCGACAATCCCAGTCCCATACATACCGAAGCGTTGCTCAACCGGAATCCTTACGTCGCCTCCTCCCTGCAACCCTTGGCCGAACCGAAGCGATTCCATGTCGACTGCATGGGGAAGAAGATCGAGTTCCTGGTCAAATGGACGACCCCGTCCGCGGAAGACATCGATGTCGACCTCATCTTGGATTTCGGCAATTCACGGACTTGTGCGCTCATCCTGGAGCGTCAGAAGTCCACGGGTGCGTCTGGGGTCAACGATCGTTTTGCGGAGATCTGCCGACCTTTGCCCCTGCGCCTTCCTTTCCTTGCGGACGTGGCTGATTTTTCGGTGGAAGACGCGATGGTCAGCTCCCGTTTCGTCCTCAAGACCCCGGAATTCCGCTCCCTTGATTGCGACGCTCCAGGATCATCCAGCAACCCTCACGCACTGAGCGCCTATCTCCCCAAGTTCGCCCAGGAGCCTCAGGGGTGGAAGTTCTGGGAGAAGCCCAAGGAGGTCCTTGACCAGGTCGAACTGCGTATTCCGCACATGTTTACAAAGCTGTCCCCCGTCTGCCTGGGCGATGATGTCACCGAGATGGTGCGCGGGACCAGCTCCGTCGGTAAACAATACGAAGGACGACTGCATCAAGGTCAGCTGATGCAGCAGAGTTCTGCCAAACGTTTCTTCTGGGATGACCGCAGGCTCGATTCCGCCAGGCACGGCGACACTTGGTCCATGATGCCGAATTTCGGCGATAACGCCTACAGTCAGCAGGAGAACTTCGAAAAGATTCCCTTGTCGGGACTGATGCTGAGGTTCCAGCCGGCCGATGGCTCCGCTTGGACCATCGAAAACCCTCCCAGCCAATGGGGAGTAGGCGAAGAGGGCGGCCAACGTCGGCCGCCGCCAACGTGTCCGGCAAAGCCCGACTACCCGAGGCGCAATACCCTGACGTGGTCAATCCTCGCCATCATGGAGACGGCCCAGCGTTACATCAACAGTCCCAACTGGACCGCCGGCGGCCAGGTATCCCGACGTCGCCGGATCCGTACCGTCGTCGGTTCCTATCCTTCGGGCTGGTCCAGTTCGGAACTTTCGGCCTATCGCGCCAAATGGCTCGAGGCTTTGAACATCTTCTCGTTGACGCAGTATCCTGAGGGTTCCGCACCCGTTAAGCTGGAGATGAACCTCGATGAGTCGGTGGCCAGCCAGTTGCCGCTGCTGTATTCGTGCATCAAGAGCTTCACCAGTCAGAATAGGGGAGAGAACTGGATCCAGCTCAACGGCGTGGACCGTCCGGGTAAGATGCCGGCAATCCGCGTCATGAACCTGGACATCGGGGGCGGGACTACGGACGTATCCGTGGTCGAATACGTCGATGAGGAGAAGGGGGTCGATGTCGACCTTCGCGCGACCGTAAAATTCCGCGATTCCTACGGCGAAGCCGGCGACGGACTCCTGAAACTTATCATTGAATCCATATTGCTGGACAAACTTGCCGGCGAGGCGGAAAAGCCGGACGAGGACAAGGTTTCCAGGGAGCTCAAGAGGATGGCGCGCAATTCGACCTTCGCCCGTTTCCGCGAGGTCTTCGAGGAGGTCGGCGTGGACTCAGAGGGGGGGGCGGGTAGTTCGAACCAGCAGCACCGTCAGGCGGAACGCACTTCAGTGCGCATCCGATGGATCGTCGCGGTCCTGATCCCTTTGGCGATAGCGTTGCTTAAGAAGCGCGCGGCCGGCGAGGAACTCAAGGTCGGGCCGGCCAGCGCGGGGATCGACGAGCGTAACTGGAGTCTCTTCGCCAAGAAGTTCGCCATCTCGCTCCGACATGGTTCAGATTTCACGATCAGACCGGAAGAGCTGGACGCCCTGGTCGTGAAGCATTTCGGCCTGCTGGTCAAAAGGCTCGCTAGCATCGTCGCCTCATTCGATGTGCACATGGTCTTCGTCTGCGGCAAGCCGTCCGAGCAGCCTGCCATCCGTGAACTCGTAGACAGGCTTCTGCCGATCCCGCTGGAACGCATCCATTTCGCCTCGGGGTTCCGCTCCGGATCATGGTATCCGTTCCGCCGCCGCATCAGCCTGATGGGGGGGAGCTCAGGCGCGAAGCTCGACGCCCTGACTTCGGATGCCAATGAGCGCATCGATGACGCCAAGACCGTCACCTGCGTCGGCGCGGCGCTGGCACGCGCGATCTCGGCGGGTCTGATTCCCGGCTGGCGCCTTGATATCTCCAAGCAGCCGGGACTGTCCAATCATTGGGGCGAGATCACCTACGATCCCGAACACGGCATCCCGCGTTCCTTCCTGACCCGGATCGATTTCTCCGCGTCGGGCGACACCTCCGCCGAAGCCGTTCTCGGGCTGGGGGACAACCGGTGGATTGGCCGTAAGATGTTCGAGAGCGATTCTCAGCGTCCGGAGCCGGTCTATAAGCTCAGGTGGACCGGTGACGACGCCAGTCGTCCGGACAAGGTCAGGGTCGTCTTCCGTCGTATTGCCGCCACGGCCGAATGCGCCGACGCTCTGGAACTCATCCGCGTGACGGACCGGGACGGCAAGGTCGAGCTCTCCGCACGTGTTCGCCTTCAGTTGGAACCAGTCTCGGAGACCTCCTGGCTCGATACAGGGAGACTTTTCTGAAACACGAAACAAACAAAGGATACATAGTCTCATGTACGAAAAAATCCGTGCTTTAATGCCGATTATCATCACCGTAGGACGGTTCATACTTATCCCGCTGCTGTTGGTCATTCCCTTGTATTATGCGGCTCCGAGAACGAACGTGTCTCCGTTGGCACAAGTCCTCCTTCATTTCGGCATCACGCTTGGCTTGCTCATGTTCTTCGATTTCATGAGGGGCGGAGAACAACCTCGTGAAGGATGCGACAACTTCGAGCTCAAGGATATTGCCAAGGAACTGAAGAATCTCGCTTCCATTCAGAAGGATGTTCCCGGCCAAGTCAGGTTCCTCTACTATGCATCGCAAGATGTTTCGAAAATCGATGACCTCAAGGCGCAGCTGAGGTCTGAATCGGAAAAATCTTCCATATACCTTGCCGAACTTACGGAGGTGCGTCAGCTGTCCGCGGACCATGAACTGCGATTTAGGGAACTGGAAGAAGAATTAGATCGGCGACTCAAGCAGACCTCGGAGCTGGAAAAAAAGTTGAAGTATTCTCTCAGCGAACTTGAAGCTCTTAAAAATTCACAGGAACAGCGGCTGAGCAGCATTTTCCCGGCCGAACTGCTTTCCTCGGAGGTCGGTGAAAGCGTACGATGGTCTGCGGAGGCCGCCACTCAAAAGGATTTCATCGCAACGACGATCTTCGCATCCCTGCAGTCCCTTTTCGCTTCCCAGCTCGACCCCGAGGCTTCCGAGCAGTCGTTGGATTGTCTACGCACCTTAGGCAGGGCTTTGTCCAAGATGGCCCGTCGTGAAGGTTGGTCTTCTGCCCGACGTCACGAAATGTTCTCAGCTTGGGCCAGGGTGTTGAACGGACTTTCGGATAATAATTTTACCCTCTACGTTCCCGATATCGGTGCCCGGGTAAGGAATGACACCATGACCGGGCTCCATGACGGCGCGGTGTCGGAAGTCCATTGCTGGGGTGTGCGAAATCACAAGCAAGGCATCGCCTATCTGGCCGAGGTCGGATGAAATCGAGCCCGCTCACGCCTATCAGGCTGGCCGAGCCCCATCGCGGGCTTTGTTTCGATCGTTCTGCCGGTCACCTCTACCGGCCTTCCTTCGTCGACGGCGACGGGAAGTTGCTTCAATGGGATCGGAGTTTCTCTGCCTTGATCCGGCGCTCGGCGTTGGCGGAGTTTCTGGCCGATCCGGCATATTGGGATGAAGGAGGGAAGGTCATCTTCACGCGAATGGAGGCCGGATGCGAGGTCTTGTCCGAGACCCAGGGGCTTGACAAAGGTGCGAAGCTGCCACGCGCCCTGTACGCCCGCCTGCGTAAGGCTGAAAAGGAATTCCAGGACCTCCGACTCAGCGGACGGCTCACGCCCGAAGAAGAGGAGTTTCTGCGCGCCTTCCGGCTTCCGGATGTGGCGGCATTTCCTGCGGCCTACCGGGTCAAGAAGGCGGGCATGCTGAGCCGGCGTCGGCTCTATGTCCTCTGGGGTCTCGTGCCGGAGCCGGCCAGGGCCATTCCGACGATCAAGATCGGCGGGCAAGCGGCCGCAGGGTCAGGCTTCGGTGAGACCCAAGGCATGCCAGATGACGGCCGGTCGCCCGGGCTTGCTGACGATTCCCAAGAGCAGATCGCCTATGACGATAGCCTAGGTTGGCCGAAATGGCTGGAATGGCTGCTGTTCTTGCTCGGCATCGCCTTGGTTTTGTTCTGCCTTTGGGTCTTGCTCAGCCTGCTTTCGCCTGGCTGCGAGGTCGCGACAAAAGACGAAGTTCACCTCAGGGTGCCGCCTTCTTCGGAGGCGCAGAGGCGGGAATTGGAAGGGAAGATCGTTGAATTGAAGAAGGACGATCCTGATGGGCGTCGTCTTTACGCGCTCGAGCACGCCTTGGCCGCCCGCAAGAAAGCCGAAGCCGAAAAACAGGCGGCGGATGCCGCCAGGCGTGCCGCCGGCGAAGCTGAACGGAACGCAGCTGCGAGCGGGAAACCTGACGATGCAGCGCAGGCCGATCGTCTTCGCAAAGAGGCCGATGCCAAGGCGGCGGCCGCCAAGGTGGATGATGAGGCCGCCGACCAAGCTTATTTACGACCGGAGGAAACCCTGCGGTCCGATCAGTTGGCCCAGAGCGAACGTCTCAAGGATCTCTCCCGCCAGGCAGCCGAAGCTGAAAAGAAGGCGAAGGATTCCGGTAGCGCCGAGGACGTCGCGAAGGTCGAGAGCATCCGACGGGAGACCGAAGCGGTGCGACGCAGCCTACCGGAACCACCGCTCTCGCCTGAGGCGGAGCGCGAGGCCAGAAATCGTCTTTACGTCAAACCCAAGGCTTCCAGCCAGGACGGTGAAGTTATCGTGCGCCGATTCAAGGCTGACGAGCTCGTTCCAAAGAAAGGCATCAAACTCCATCTCGAGGCGGCCGCTAACGGTCGCAAGGATTTCAAGGTGCTTGGTTGGGCCTTCGGACTGACCCCGATGATCGAAACCGAGCGGCTGGAGGGCTTTGTTCCCGTCGGCCCCGGCCTCTCGATCGAAACACCCTTGGATCTTTATTTCGAATACCGCGGTGCGGACGGCCAGATGCATGAAGACTGTGCTCCCTTCGTCATCAGCGGAGAGATCGAATTCAGGCTTAGCCTGGAGATCGAACACGCCAAAGAAGCGCCCCCGGAACAACCAATACGAAAAGAAGTTCCCGGTGCCTAGCATCTCGGCCATCATTATGTAGGCCGATGACATGTTCGCCATATTATCCGATATCCACGGTAACCGTCCAGCTTTGGAGGCGGTGTTCGCGGAGATGGAACAGCTGGGCGTGAAGCGGATGTTGGTGCTGGGCGATGTCATCGGCTACGGGCCTTTTCCGAACGATTGCCTGCGGATGGTGGCCAAGGCCGAGGTATGTCTGCAGGGTAACCACGAGGCCGGGGTCATCGGTGCTTTGGGTGAGCAATGGTTCAATGACGCGGCCTGGGGCGCGATCGAATGGACACGCAGGAAGCTCACCCATGCCGATCGCGAACTGATTTCGAAGTGGCGCCCGACCGGGCAGCACGAGGGTATCCAGCTGGCGCATGCCTCCCTGAACCCGGAGGCGGTCTTTGATTACCTCCTGACGCCCCGGGCGCTAAAGGCTCACTTTGCCGCCCAGACAGAGCCGCTTTGCTTCGTGGGGCATACCCATGTGCCCGAAATCTGGACCGAAGGCTGTGAAGACCCCGTAGCGTGGCCTAAATCAGGGGTGTATGCCCTCGAGCCGGGCTGTAAGACGGTCATCAACGTCGGTAGTGTCGGCCTGCCGCGAGGCGGGGACAAACGTGCCACCTGGGCGACCTACGACGCAGAGAAGGGGGAGGTGACTTTGCGCCGAACGGCCTACGACGTCCAAGAGGTCATCAGGACGATTAAGCACCTGCGGCATGACCCAATCATCGAGAGCAAACTTCTCCGGGATCTGGGAGCATAGGGTGGGGTGCGACTACGTCGCGACCGGGGGCAGGGCGGGCGCGTGCGCCGACGCGTCCCCAAATCGATACAGGCTATGTCGTGACGCGGTCCCGACCCTACCATGAGAAGCCGATGCCATCGGCCAAAGGCTTCTTCATCCACGACCGGAGGGCGGGGAAGGGGCATACCGGGAGGCCTGGTCATGGTATTTATACGATTGTTATACGATAAATATTATATTTAGTTACTGTAGAAAAACAGGCTTGGCGGACGGGCGGTCGAGGGCATGCTAGTAGATGATATGAAGAATACCCTACTGACCGTCTCCCTCCTGTCCGCCGCCGCTGCGCTTTCCGCGCAGAGCGCCGGTTCCCCCAAGATGTCCTATGATTTCATCCGCGCCGGCTACGTCCAGGGCGA
>JACCDP010664957.1_pt1 | contig 13973 bp, 10 predicted proteins | sample 7445841 | NCBI WGS metagenome assembly JACCDP01 (sample SAMN15323441, study PRJNA562643) | freshwater metagenome | isolation source: river surface water | place: USA:Blue River Watershed | collected 2017-08-17
AAAATACCAAAAGAAAAGGCAACCAAGTAGTTGATCAATATCGCCTCAAAAACATGAACGCCCTTGATGGCAAACCATTTGAAAAGCAAGTATAGTCCAGTGGTGCTGATAATGGAAGCGAGTAGAAAAATCATGAAATTAAATTTTAGGGTAATAAGTCATTAAAGTATCTCCACCTTCAATGATTGTCTCATTTGCCAATGAGGCATTTTTTATTTGAGGAGCTTTGACTCCGTCTTGTAAATTTTCTTGAGATACAAAACGTCTGATTTCATCAAACAAATCATTATCTATAAAATGCTGATGTGTGATTGCACCTCCCTCAACCAAGACAGAAAGAATGTGATTGTTGTATAGGAAATTCAAAATGTCAGGGAGAAAGTTTTCTTCACTGCAAGTGATCATTTCAGCACCTTCCATCAACGAATGATACAGAGATTGGTGGTGAAATATTATCGTGCGAAAGCGACCATTCCAGATGTTCAATTCTGGATGATGAATGCTCTTGAGATGGGGATCGATAACCAATCGAATGGGTGAATCCCCAACATGCCAGCGCACATCGAGCTGTGGATTATCGGCAAGAACAGTATTGATACCAACCATGATTCCCATCTCCTCACTGCGCCATTGGTGCACCAATGTTCGGGATGGTTTGCTGCTTATGGCGACACTTTGCGCAATGTTGTTGGTCCTGATTGGATCAATGATTCCATCTTTGGATTCGGCCCATTTCAAAACCACGTAGGGTCGTTTCTTTTGATGAAAAGTATTGAAGCGTTTATTTAAATCAAGACATTCTTGATGCATCACACCGTCAATTACTTCGATACCATGTGATCGCAGATAATCGATTCCTTGACCATTCACCTTTGGATTGGGATCCTTTTGTCCAATAACAACTCTCCCGATTTTACTGGTTACAATCAACTCAGTACAAGGCGGCGTTTTGCCAAAATGTACGCAGGGTTCTAAATTGACATACAGCGTAGCGTGGGGGAGAAGCGCCAAGTCTTTGACACTATTGATGGCATTGACCTCCGCATGTGGACCTCCAAAAAACTCGTGACAACCTTCTCCAATGATCTCGTTATTGTATACGACAACAGCCCCCACCATGGGATTGGATTTGACTTTCCCCAATCTTGAAGATGCGAGGGCAATACACCGTTGCATGAATTGTTCGTGATTGGTGCTGGTCATCATTTCCATTGTTGGTTAAACTTTCCCATTTCCTTTTTAAAAATAGGTACAGTGGTTTTGATTTGATCAAGGGCATTGTCCAACGCTGCAAATACTTCCTTGCGATGTCCACCTGAAATACCCACCCAAATAGAGGCTTGACCAACCGCAACTTTACCGATGATGTGATGGAAATAGAATCGATGTATTTTGAAAGTATGATGGAGATCGAGTGCAATTTTTTTTACTTCACTTTCAATCATCCCTTCGATTCCCTCGTATTCAATTGCAATCACTTCATCTTGATTACCCAATTGGTCATTGCGAACAACACCTTGAAAAATCACTTCGGCCCCGCAAGATACTTGTCTAATAAATGACTCAACATCTCCAGTGTTTACTGGTGATGGACCAAAAGTTATTTGATATTGAAACAAATTATCCACCGCTCACTGGAGGTATGATGTAATACAAAAATTCAGGTTTTAAAAGTTCGTCCTCGTTACAAAACGCATTGAGACAAACAACTGAAATCGGCAAGTCAGGATGAACCATATGATGTGTCCTCACGTGATTCAACAAAAATTGAACGGTGGAGTGTTGAGGCACCTCCATTTCAAATTGCATATTCCCAAAGTAATCTTTGAGAATGCCCATGGCCTGTATGTTGATTTTAAAAGTGGTCATCCTACCATGCAAATATGGTTTGAAAAACCATTTACACACGGATCATTTATGAGCTATTCTGTTTTGAAAAGTTGGGATTGTTTTCATTTCTTCAGCGCAATTGAAGGTTACTTTCGTTCAAGTGAATAAGTTGGGTTACTTCAAACTTTCGGTCTTGTATTCGGCTCTGGCTGCATTGCCACCGTTCTTGCAATTGCTTGTTCAGCCATTGATAGAAGGAAAGGGTAGATTGAATGCCATTGACTTTTCTCAAATTGGAATAGCCGAGCAAGTAACAGCTTTGGCTTTTACATTGGTTTTGTTTTCCATGTCTGCTGCACTTACTCGTTTTTATTACGACGTAGAGGATGATCAGGAGAAGTACAATAAAATGGTATCTGGAACTTTGATATCCATTTTATTCAGGGGATTGATTGTTTTGATTGTCGCATTTGTTTTTCAAGATTTCATTGGTCAAGTTTTTTCTCAAACCGCTTTGCAGGATTTTGGAAACTATGGATTGTTGGCCGTTGGTATAGGAATCAACAGGGCCATTCACATGACGGCGACAGCGCTTTATCGAAATGAGAAAAAAGTTGGCGCCTTTGTCACAGCCAATGTTTCATTGGCGTTGTTGCGTTCAGCCTTTCAAGTGATTGGTGTATTGTATTGGGACATGTCCTTCATCGGGTATTTGTACGGTACTTTAATTGGTTCAAGTATCGTGACCTTGGTTATTTTGCTTTACAGTTTCAAAAAGTGTGGGTGGTCTTATGACCGCGAATTCATGAAACCCATGTATGAGTTTGCGCATCCCTTGTTTCAATATGCTTTGGTGAGTTGGGCATTGTACTTTGTAGACAAATACTTTTTGGAATCGTCCCCAAAAACTTTGGGTATTTATATCACAGCAATGAACTTTGCCAATGGATTGCAATTGATCATTCAAGGCGCTCAATCCGCGACACAACCTGAAGTTTTTCGTTATCTCAAATTGGGATTGAAAGAGAACATTCAATCCATAAGAAGTTTGGGCAATATGCTTATCGTTCAAACCCAGATGTTACTCATACTGGCCATACTGCCCATTATTTTTTACATCGATTTTTCATTTGAAACAGAGATCAAGGAGGCTGCATCTTTTGTGGCCATTATTCTTATTCGTTTTATTCCAAGAGCCCAATACTTTGTTTTTTCTTTCATCCTTTTTTACGAGAAAAAAACCAAAGTGCTCTCTTATTTGAATTTGTTGAATCTGTTGGTTGCCATTGTTTTGAATTATTTATTGATTCCTATTTTAGGTATTTACGGAGTGATAGTTTCTGTTCTTGTAGCAGAGTGTATTCTGGCTTGGGGTGTAGCCTATTATGCGCACCAGCATTTTAAAATGGATTGGAACTGGATGAAAGTCATGGTAGTTCCAACGGTCGTGATGTTTGGAGTCATGACACTTGAGTTGATTAAAATCCAATATCAAATTTCGGCCTTCACCATGGGGTTACTCGTAACCCTTTGGATGTTGGTTGGCATTGCGATTTCTTACAGAGCTGAGTTTACCAAAGTGGTTTTTAGAAAATGAGATTGCACGTTTGGAACAGGGAGCCGCTAGAGAGTGAATTGGCCAATGTGGCTAAGGAAGATATCATTTGGGGTACTCGGAAATTGAATAACTCTGTTTTTCCAAAGGATATCCAACATGTTTCTTTGGATGACATCAAGCAAGATGTAAATGCAAAATTGATTTCCATTTGGAATCAAACTGGTGATAAAGAAATCAATGGCAAGCCTCTTAGTGATTGTTTGCAAATTGATGGTCAATCATTTTGGCATTATTACAAGTACAAAGGATATTTTACGGTAAGAGAGTGGTTGTATGAAATACAATTTTTAGAGCAGCATTTGAATGAGTACCCTGAGATAATTTGGTACACCAGTCATCACGAATTAACCAAATTACACTGGCCCCATCATGTAAAAATCATTTGCAAAAATGAAACGACCATTGACTCTGTTTCTTCTGCATTTGCGGATTACATGAAACATTCCCTTAAATGCTTTTTTAAGTCATCCAGTTTGAAAGGTATACGAGGCAAGCATTTGATTATCAATAAATCGATTCCGCAAAATATTTGGCGTTCGGATTCGGGTCAATGGAAATTGGGGAATGTCTATTTGGAAAATGTGATGCAGCAAGATTCATTCGAGAGTATGTGTATCACGGATTCGGATATTCCACCCTTGAAAGGAAAGAAGTTTGTTTCTCATTTTTCACCGAACGAAAATTCAATGGGAGAAGCCATTTTCTTTAAGTCTTTGATCAATCCCATTTCTGTTTGGCAAGCTTTGCAAGTTTCTAAAAAGCTCAAAACGATTGTCAATGGATTGAACTTTTCGGAATGGACACAAACAGAAAAATTGATTGTTTCATTTTTGAAAAGTCAGATTTCCTCATCAGCCATATATGCCTTAAAATACAATGCTTGGAAAAAAGCTTTGCGAAAGAACAGACCATCTAGCATTACCTTGATTGATGAAAATAGTCCATTGACACGTTGTGTTGTCGATGCAGCAAGGGATTGTGATGTTCCGACTTTTGCTATTCAACATGGCTCCATTCATGATCAGCATCCTGCATACATGTTTTCTGCTCAAGATCAGTATCGAAATGTTTTTCCAACTTTTACTTTGACCTGGGGAGAGCATTGGAAAAATGTTTTGATTGAAAAAGGCAATTACCCCAAGGACTCCATATACGTTTCCGGTCAGCAACGAACAGATACAATATTTCAATTGATTGAAAAGAGAGAACAACTGAGAGCAAGTTTCTTTCAATCCAATGTGCCCATCATTTTGTTTGCTACGCAACCCCAGCAAGATGCTCAAATGCGAAAGCGAATAGCGCAGGATTTCTTTGAATCACTCCTGACATTGCCTCAAGCTTTGGGTGTGTTGAAATTACATCCAGCCGAAAAAAATCAAGATGGTTTTTACTTGGATATCGCAAAGGAAGTAGGGTGCAGCAATTTTAAAATTCAGAATGATACTGATTTGTATGCGCTCATTGCCGCAGCAGATGTCGTGATTACTGCATTTTCAACAGTCGGAACAGAGGCCGTTTATTTCAAGAAGCCTATCGTGATTTGGGATCCATTGAATCTTGATTTGTTGGGTTTGATCAAACAAGATTTGGCTTGGGGGGTAAAAGATGTATCAGACCTTTCAGCTGCTTTGAATCGAATTATCAATGAAGGAGAAAGAAAAGAAAGAGTTGTTTTTGATCGATTTATTCAGCAATATGCTTTCAAAATCGATGGAAGCTCATCCAAGCGAATTTGTGATTTTATACAATCGCATTCCAAATAAATTGTCCGCCAACTGCAATCAAAATGATTGAGGTTATCCATTTGATCTGATTTGGCGTTAGTATTTTGATTCCAGTAATACTTCCAACAATTCCACCAAGCACACTCGCTAGCGGTAAAGTCCAATCGAAGTTGAAAGTATTTTGATTGGTGAAGAAGAAGATAATCGTCAGGCTAATGATTGAATTGGTAAGAATCAAAATGGAACACAATGTGGCAATGGATTTTGCATCCCTCCATTTGGTTAAGTGCAGAATAGGGGAGAGGTATATGCCACCGCCAATCCCTGTCATACCAGCAAGTATGCCGACAACAGCAGAAAGAATTGTAAGGTTGAAAGGATGTATAGCAACCTGTTTTTTTTGAATTCGTTCTTGAAACAACATAATGAAACCAGCAGTAATGAGTGCTAGACTCATTGCCCATTGTACAATGCCATCATTTCGAAAATAATATGCCGTTGCTGAACAGGTCACCGCGGCACTCAATAACATGGGCCAACCACTTATTACAGCTTGCTTATGTGCTGATGTCCATTGAAAAGATCCTTGAAGCGTCACCACTGAATTACAAAGTAATCCATTGATTTTATTTGTTATTCCAGCTGTGGGATAGTAAGCATTCAATACCGCCAAATACATGCTTCCGCCTCCAAATCCAGCAGACGAATAAATCAATGCGATAAAGAAGAAAACAAATATCATGTGCTCTGATTGGGCTTCATTTGCTCAATCACACGAGCCACATCTTTTTCGGCTTGGCGCAATTTCTCTTGGCAGAAGTTGACCAATAAAGCCGCTCTTGCAACTTGTGTAGAAAGTTGATCAATGGATATTTCATCACTTTCAATGGCTTTTGCTATTTGAAGCAACTCTTCATAGGCCGCTTCATAAGTGTTGGGTAATGAGTTATTTTGATTTTCCATGTGGTTCTATGGCTTTAATGGTTGTGGTGATTTTTCCGTCTTTCATTTCAATGGATAAATCTTGGGTTTGATCTATTTGCTCAATCGAACTTACAAACTTTCCATTGGACGAAATTCTGGCGTAGCCTCTCTGAATCCAAACTTTGGGATCTTTGGATTCAATGGTTTTATCCATCACATCGAGCATTTGCCTTTTGACTGAAATGCGATGATAGGCATGACTTGAAATATGTTGAATGATGGGATCCAAAGACTGCTTGGCGATTTTGATTCTTCCTTGGGCGATGTGCTTGATGGGAATGCTATTTACTTCGATTTGATTTCTTTTGTTGACGATGTTACGAATCGTAAAATTTTCAATGTTGTTCTTTAATCCGTTGATCCATTCCATTTGTTGTCGCAAAAGGGTATGTGGTTCAACACTAAATGCCAAAGTGGTCAGTTGTAAATTTCTTTTGCACTTTTCAATTTGTTCCGATGAAAAAGAAAGTAGCTCTGTCATTTTCATCATCAAGTTATTTTCAAATTGAGATTTCAAGTGAATCAACTCTTCAGCAACTTTCGTCGGCGCTTTAAAATTGGCTTTGGCCAATTCATCCGCTAGGGAAATGTTTCGGGTATGACCAATTCCAGTGAAGATCGGAATGGGACAACGAGCAATAATTTCAGCCAACTTGAAATGATCAAAAGCATGAAGGTCCAAATTGGCTCCGCCGCCTCTCACAATAACGATCACATCATATTCCTGATTGGAATTGAATATTTGAATGATCGCATTTTTAATACTATCAGGAGCCTGATCTCCTTGCATGGTTGCAAAGAATGGGGTAATGTTCCAACGATAACCAAATCGATTGTTTTGCAACTCATGCAAAAAATCGATTCCTCCTTCTGCTTGTTGAGCGGTGATCAATGCGATGTTATCGATAACCAATGGGAGAGGCAAGGTTTGATTGTATGAATGCAGCACACCATCGATGCGTTGTACTTTGTCCGGATGCTTAGACAGTAGTTGAAGAATGGTCTTTTCTTTGGCTTGGGCAAGTGCCCCAATGGTATATTGCGGATCGATGTGAATGATTTCAGCACTTAATCCGTAAACCTGATTGAACTTAATTTGCAACTTGAACAAAACTTCCATTCCAGCTTTGAGCTGCTGTTGCGTAGCCGTTTCAAATTGCTCAATGAGCTCAAACTTTCTCCAGAGATTGGCGTTTAATCTGGCTTTGAATCCATTTTGCTCCGCCTCCTTTTCAACCAATTCGAAAAAAGCTTGCTTCTTGTTTTGCTTGATATTGACCTGACCAATCTCTGCGATAACATCGAATACTTGAGAGCGAAAAGCTTGCTCCAAAGTATTTTGAATAAGGACAGTTAGTTCAGAAAGACGAATCATCAAATGTCAGTGGCGGATTTTACTTTTCGATGGAAAAGATTTTTCAGTAAACCACGTCGCTTCTTTTCTTTTTTCAGAATGGTAGCCTCGATTCCAAGTTGACCTTGCCAAGCAATACCAGTGTTGTCCACTTGCCAAGCAGTTCCAGATATGGCTTTTTGCATATCGGCACTGTTCCATGCAGGGGTCATTTGCAAGTTTACAAATGGAGATAGCACACAACGTTGTCCAATTAAAAACATGCGATGCCCCATTCCAGCTGAGAAAGTAGGGTAGGCGCGTCTTTCACTGGTATATGAAATTTCACCATCGACTTTTATTTGACTTTGCCAAAAATGATAACCTGCACCCGCCATGAAATAAAATCGAGGACCCAACGGACCTGTGGTCATTTTGCCTTTGATTGCTTTGGGGTTGAAAATCAATTGGGCATTTAATCCCAATTGAGATGTATTGAATTTTCTATTTACGGTTCCCCATTGACTCCATTGATCCAGGCGTTGATAAGGCATTTCAAGTCGCACATAAATGCCGCGTGGACCAGATACTTTGAGATACTTGTTGAGAGCAATGCCATAGCCGTGGTGCACATACTGCGTTCCCTCATCAAGAAATGAATGAGACAAATTCATGGCTTCGACAGCCTTGTTCACTTGTGTGTTTTGGAAATATAGATATCGAAAATCCACTGACCATTGTCCCAAAGTGTTCAATGCACCAATCAAAAAGAAAAATATCAACCCTTTTTTCATGCTTCTTCTAATATGAGTTGAACAGCCCTAACTGCAGTTTCCATTGCGCCGTGAATGGTTCCATGATGTCCTTCTGTATGCGTTGCTTCACCGGCCCAGTACAATTTTTGATTGACACTCTCCGCAAATCCATATCTCACTTGACTACCTCCGACAGGACTATAGCTCTGGGTTCCCTGAATCCAAGGATCTTGTCCCCAATCATACGATTCTGAGTTAACCCATGCATTGGTTGCTATGCTATCGCCAAAAAAAGTATCCAGTTGCTGAAGCAATGCGGGCACTATCGGCATTGGACCTTCGAGTGCCGTTTCATAAGCGGTGCCATATAAATTGGCCATCAAACTTAAGTTTTCATTGGATCTCCCTCCAGATCCGATTACCTCAAAGTTGGGACATAAACCATCCATTTGAAGTCGCTTGGCATCTCCAGCCCAAAATCGTTGGTTGAATTTCAGTAATACTTGCATTCCTCCACGCATGGCGGTACCATCAATGGCGGCTTGAGCTTTAGAGGGAAGGGTAGGGTAAAACTGAATATTGTTTTTCAAAATGGGAATGGGAGCCGTGACAATAACCTTATCATGTTTCCATTCAATCCCATTTGTATCGGTTAACAATACCGCATTTCCTGAGTAATCAATATCAACAATGGGGGTGGAGTAGGTGATGGGGACATCTCTAAAGGTGCTAAGAATCAACGTTTCTAAATCACCACTTTTCACCAATCTTTCAGTATTTCCGGAAGATGCATTTTGAATACTCGATGCTATTCCTTCGATGCCCATGATATCTGTTGTCGAACCGTTCTTAATTCCCAATCGAGCATTCCAAATATGTTGGGTTGAAACGGGGAGACCTTTGATGGTCGCATACAAATTGGCTGACATGTCTGCACCCTGATAAGTTTTTAAACTATCCAGGATGGTATTCAGTTTCTTCACCGATTGTTGCTCACCCATGATGGATTCGCTTAGCCAATATCCCTCAACAAATGCATAGTCTTGTATAGCTTGATCTACCCATTCCACTCCATTATTGGTAAGCAATTGAAACAAAGCGTGGTTTTCTCCCCAAATTCGATGTGCACCCCATTCGACAGCATGATCAAGTAAGCCTGATTGGGATTTGATTCGACCACCTTTTCTGTCTGAAGCTTCATAGATCATTACGGAGATACCTTGCTGCTGTAACATATAGCCCGCATAAAGTCCCGCAATTCCACCACCAACAATTCCAACGGTGCCAGAAAAATTCTTTTCCGGTAAAGGAAATTTGCTACAAGAGGTCAAAGCAGAAATCGACAACAATAGCCCGGGAAGTCCCAAACCTACCATCCGCAAAACCTCTTCGCGGGTGTACAATTTCTTATTTTCAGAATTTTCCATGGTTGAGATAGCGAATATGCAACGTAAAAAATTAGCTCATGCGGATGTTAATAAAAAAAAGCGAATGTGAATCATCAAACCCACTATCCACAATACTTTCGTGGTTTCGACAACTTTGAAAAGATGGCAGAGAATGTAAGTTACACAGAGGATAATATCCGGTCATTAGAATGGCACGAGCATATTCGTCTTCGCCCGGGTATGTACATCGGTAAATTGGGAGATGGTTCATCATACGATGATGGTATATACGTATTGCTCAAAGAAATATTGGATAACAGTATTGATGAATTTGTCATGGGCAATGGAAAAGTCATTGACATAACCATCAAAGACAATACGGTTTCCGTTCGAGATTATGGTCGTGGTATCCCTTTGGGAAAAGTGATAGACTGCGTTTCTAAAATCAATACGGGTGGAAAGTATGATTCCAGGGCATTTAAAAAATCAGTAGGATTAAATGGTGTGGGTACCAAGGCTGTGAATGCCTTGAGTACTTATTTCAAAGTTGAAAGTTTCAGAGAAGGCCAAACCAAGGCTGCAGAGTTTGAAAAAGGTAACATTACCAAGGATCATAAGCAAGCCAGTTCAAGTGCCAAGGATGGAACTGCCATGACATTCATTCCTGATGGTTCAATTTTCAATAATTTCCAATTCCGTATTCAACACGTTGAAAAGCTCCTTTGGAATTATTGTTATTTGAATGCTGGACTGACCATCGTTTTTAACGGCCAGAAATACAAATCGGAAAATGGACTTCAGGATTTGTTGAATGCCAACATGAGTGAAGATCCTCTTTACCCGATAATACATTTAAAAGGTTCGGATATTGAAGTCGCCATCACACATACACAAAGTTATGGTGAAGAATATTACAGCTTTGTCAATGGTCAGTACACCACACAAGGTGGAACGCACCAAGCTGCTTTTCGCGAAGCGTATGTAAAAGTGCTTCGTGATTTTTATCAAAAAGACTATGAGGCAGTGGACATTCGCGCGGGAATTGTGGCGGCTGTTGCTGTAAAAGTCATCGAACCTGTATTTGAATCACAGACTAAAACCAAATTGGGTTCTAATGAAATAGAACCTGAGGGTAAATCGATCAAAGCCTTTATTCAAGAATTCTTGAGCAAAGAGTTGGACAATTATTTGCACAAGAATCCAGAGGTTGCTCAAAATCTTTTAAAGAAAATTCTTCAGAGTGAACGAGAGCGAAAAGAGTTAGCGGGTATCGCCAAATTGGCAAGAGAACGCGCAAAAAAGGCCAATCTGCACAACCGAAAATTACGCGATTGCAAATTGCATTTTGGTGACAAACATGAAAGAGCAGGGGAGACCACCCTTTTCATCACCGAGGGAGATTCAGCATCCGGTTCCATCACTATTTCGCGCGATGTTCAAACGCAAAGCGTATTTTCATTAAAAGGTAAGCCCCTCAATACGTATGGATTGACCAAGAAAGTGGTTTATGAAAATGAGGAGTTCAACCTATTACAAGCTGCTTTAAATATTGAGGATGGCTTAGAAGGTTTGCGATACAACAACGTGGTTTTGGCAACCGATGCCGATGTGGATGGTATGCACATTCGTTTGCTCATGATCACTTTTTTCTTACAATTCTTCCCGGATTTGGTGAAATCGGGACACTTGTATGTGTTGCAAACCCCATTGTTCCGTGTAAGAAATAAAAAGGAAACCATTTATTGTTACAGTGATGAAGAAAGGGTAAACGCAATCAAGAAACTGGGAGCCAAACCAGAGATTACCCGATTCAAGGGATTGGGAGAAATTTCTCCGGAGGAGTTCAAGAAATTCATTGGTCCCGATATTCGTTTGGAGCCAGTTGTCATTGGAAAGGAAATGCACATCAAAGACCTTTTGGAATTTTACATGGGTAAGAACACCCCGGACAGACAAGAGTTTATTATCTCTAATTTGAAAGTGGAGAAAGACGATATTGATACTTTGAAATCTGAAAAAATTGAGGAGGAAATATGAGCGAAATGGATGAATTGAATGAAAATATGGAGATGCCTGCAGAGGAAACTCAATTGTCAGGCGTCACCGAAGTCAACGGCTTATACAAAAACTGGTTTTTGGACTATGCGTCATATGTAATTCTTGAACGCGCTGTTCCTCATATCAACGATGGTTTGAAACCTGTACAGCGTCGAATTCTTCACAGCTTGTGGGAAATGGACGATGGCCGTTTCAACAAGGTGGCCAACGTTATTGGAAATACCATGAAGTACCATCCGCACGGAGATGCTTCAATTGGTGATGCATTGGTACAGTTGGGTCAGAAGAATTTGTTCTTGGATACCCAAGGAAACTGGGGAAATATCTATACTGGTGATAGTGCAGCGGCTCCTCGTTACATCGAGGTACGACTAAACAAGTTTGGCCAAGATGTTATTTTCAATCCCAAAACCACCAAGTGGTTGATGTCTTATGACGGAAGAAACAAGGAACCCGAAACATTGCCAATGAAATTCCCGATGCTTTTGGCATTGGGCGTTGAAGGTATTGCCGTGGGTTTGGCTTGTAAGATATTGCCGCACAACTTTAATGAGTTAATTGATGCTTCGATAGACATTCTTCGTGGCAAAAAGACCCATATTCAACCTGATTTTCCAACAGGAGGATTGATTGACTGCACCGATTACAACCACGGATTGCGTGGAGGCAAAATACGTTGTCGTGCCAAAATCAAAAAGGATGATACTGGAAAATTGTTGATCATTACCGAGATTCCTTTTGGAACTACAACCACCTCTTTGATTGATAGTATTCTAAAAGCCAACGACAAAGGCAAAATCAAGATTAAGAAAATTGAGGACAACACCGCTGAGCATGTTGAGATTATGGTTCATCTTGCTCCAGGTGTTTCTCCTGATAAAACCATTGATGCTCTTTTTGCTTTCACGGATTGTGAGGTGAGTATTTCGCCCAACTCATGTGTCATTGAAAATGATAAGCCACATTTCCTAAGTGTTGATGAGTTATTGCGACACAGCACTGAGCATACCAAGGAGTTGATCAAATTGGAATTGTTGATTGAGCTTTCTGAGTTAAAAGAGGAATGGCATTTTGCTTCCTTGGAAAAGATTTTCATTGAGAAAAGAATTTACCGAGATATTGAAGAATGCGAGACTTGGGAGGAAATAATCGCAACAATCCACAAGGGATTGAAGCCATTTACCAAGCAATTCATCAGAGAGGTCACAGATGAGGACGTTGCGAAATTGACAGAAATCAAAATCAAGCGAATTTCTAAATTCGATGCCAAGAAGGCCGATGACCACATGGCCAAATTGGATGGATTGATAGACGATTGTCAAGAAAAGTTAGATGCATTGACAGAGACGGCAATTGCATATTTCAAAGAAATCAAAGCCAAATACGGTAAAAACAAGGACAGAAAGTCGGAAATACGCACTTTTGATACCGTTCAGGCGGCAAAAGTGGCCATTGCCAATGCCAAGTTGTTTGTGAATAAAGCAGAAGGTTTTATTGGCACAGGTTTAAAGCGAGACGAAGGCGAATTTGTTGAGGAGTGTTCTGACATCGATGATATTATCGTCTTCAGAAGAGATGGTAAAATGATCGTCACAAGAGTTTCTGCAAAATCCTTTGTTGGAAAGGACATCATTTATTGTGCGGTTTGGAAGAAGGATGATAAGCGCACCATTTATAATTTGATGTACAAAGATGGACGTAACGGCGCCATGATGAAGCGATTTGCTGTTACCGCCATTACTCGTGACAAGGAATATGACTTAACCAAAGGAACTACTGGAAGTGAAGTTGTTTATTTCAGTGCAAACCCAAATGGGGAGGCCGAAGTTGTAACAGTTCATTTAAGAGCCTTGGACAAATTGAAAAAATTGACCTTTGATGTCGACTTTGCGCAATTGGCCGTTAAGGGTCGGGATGCTGTTGGAAACATTGTAACCAAGTACGCAGTTAAGAAAGTTGAACTTAAAGAGAAAGGGGTTAGTACATTAGGTGCCAGAACATTATGGTACGATGCTTCTATCAAAAGATTGAATGATGAAGGACGTGGTCAGAGTCTTGGAGATTTCTTAGCCAATGATAAATTGTTGATCTTGATGAGTTCAGGAGACTATCAATTGGTGACGCCAGAATTGAGCATGCACTTTGAAGAAACGACAACGCACATTGAGAAATGGATTCCAAATAAACCTATATCAGCAGTTTATTTTGATGGTGATAAGGAACAATGGATGGTTAAACGTTTCTTGGCTGAGCCAAACAAAGGTTGGGTTCGTTTCATTACCG
>JACCDP010635958.1_pt1 | contig 13969 bp, 24 predicted proteins | sample 7445841 | NCBI WGS metagenome assembly JACCDP01 (sample SAMN15323441, study PRJNA562643) | freshwater metagenome | isolation source: river surface water | place: USA:Blue River Watershed | collected 2017-08-17
ACTCTTTATATACATGCGCTACCTTTGCACCATCAAGTCGGTAGTTCACTACAATATTTGTATGCACAATCTGCAAGTCTTTAGTTCCTGCATTGGCATTTTGTAGTTCTGTCTTAGTAACACGAACACTGACTTCACTGATGTTTGATAGCGGATTTACAAGGTGTAAACCTTCATTCAATGTGTTCATATTTACTTCGCCTAACGTTACTTGCACACCTTGATGACCTGCTGAGATAATTGTAAACGACCCCAAAGCAGTACCACCTAAAACACCTAATGCTAATGATGCAATCAGGATACTAGGTGAAAACTTATCGTTCAAAAACATAACTACATTTAATGCTACTGCGGCGGCTACGCCTAAGATAATCCAACTCATATTATTTCTCTCCGTATTTAGTTTGTAACAACATCTCGCAATAATGTATCGCCTTGCGGATATCCTCTGCTCCGTTCTTGGCATGATGACGGCAAATATATTTAACTACATTCCCCTCCAAAAACCCCAAGTCATTAGCCGTAATAAACTCTACTGGCTGTATCTTCATGCTCTTATAGTGGTCGCCACCTTCTTGCTTGGCTAATGCGTTCATTGCTAGTTCTCGCATCATCTCCGTTGCACCATCACTCATTTATACCTCCTAATAGCTGTTGAACAAACTCATACTACTACCGACTCCCACTTTGTTTGCTTTCTTTGGTTCGTCTTTAGGTGCAGGTAGAGGGTTATCTAATAATCTAATAACTCGTGTTGCTTTCTCTAGGGGAGTGGGTTCTCGTTTTTTGTTAATGAGTTCCAGCACCTCTGCGTTAGACGAATAGTCTTTATCTGTCACGACGTACATGGAGTGTCGAGTCTTGTTAATAGTTTTATGACTACTTTCTAGATACCCTCTGTCTGTCAGGAAATTGCAGAAATGATGTACTCTAGCCCTTGTTACCTTCACAGCTTCTGCTATTTCTACTGTGGTAGATTGTGGATTATCTCTAACGAAGCACCATATTTTATATTTAACTTCCTCTATATCTTTTATTAACTGTGCTTTTGTCTTTCCATCGTGCATGCTACTTCACTCCTGTCTTTCGTTTTACTGAGTTAGAAAGTAAATACTTGTGACCTAATTGTTTCTTCAGTGTCTCCACTTTCTCTTGGCGACGCTTTACTTCTTCCTCGTCTATCGGAAATTTAATACCATAGAAACTAGTCAGCACTTCGTCTCTATCATCCTCTAGCACTTGCTTTAAGAATCTAGTAATGAAATTCATTTTCTGTCCTTTACTTGTTTATCCATGAATTTATTAAAGTCCTCACGGAGTTCATCTGTTGTCATATTGTTTTTCTCTTCTACGTACTCGATGAGTGCAGTTGCAAACCCCACCGCTTTCTTTAATTCCCCGCCAATCTTGAATCCACCTTTAAGTAAGATGATGATGCACCCAAAAAGAATTACGTTTAATGCGAATGAAATTGCCATGATTGATAGTTCCATTTAAACCCCCACTAAAAATCCTAGGTTGATACCAGTTATCTGCCTAGCTTGCTTCTTGAAATTAGTAACCGCACGTACATCACTAGGACTTGTCGGCACTGTAAGCCACTTGCCGTTAGGCGCTAGTATTTTCAGGTGCTTACCTTTAGTCTTAGATAGCGGTTCCCAGCCACTACGTATTAGTTCTTTCACTGCTTTATTTATGTCTTTGTTATTGCTGTACTTGTTCATATAACCAATCCTCTAATTGTTCTATATTTGTTTCGTTGATTACACATACACTACCTTCATTTAATTCTATCTTACGCATCTCATTTTGTTGTAATGCAGTTGGCTTGTTATCTCCAGCCTTGCACTCGATACCTATGAAATGCCCTTGAAAGCACACAATAAAATCAGGTACACCACTTCTGCCATACCCTCCAGTTGCAGGGTTGAAGTAATAGCAGTTTATTTTATTTAATATGTCTTTAACTTTCTTTTTAACTTTTGCTTCAGGCGTTGCCATGTTCCCTCCTATTTAGTTGTTCACCTTGCAGTGAACTCAATTCTTCCGACGTCAGTATTAACATATACAGGTCAGACGTAACTCGCCACCCTAATAGGTTTTCGTTGAATGTATCTGCATCAGGCCATACTTCATATGCTAAGGTGAAACGGAGTAAGTCCCAAGTTGGGTTCTCAGTAAGGCGTGGGATGTCGCCATTGGCTTTGAGCATTGTGAGCTTTACCTTGAGTAAATCAGGTAGGGTTGCATCAGAATAAATTCTCTCTGCCATTGGTGACACATACACGTGGTATGAATCCGAGATTACCTTCATTGGGACTCTCCAGTTATTTGTATCTCCTATCTCTAAAGGAACAAAGTATCCTAGTCCGTAGGAATCTGTAGGGGGATAACTAGCCATGCGCCTCCATAGTGACTATCTCTGCTTGAATAATAAGCGCCGATATTTAAGTCACGAATATGGGTATCACTCCATATCATATGGGTTTGCTTGTCGTAGCGTCCTTCATAGTCGGGGTTGCCCTCAACATGAATTTTATACATAGCAAAGATAGCATTGAGTTCATCTGACTCGTAGTCCTCAATGGTAAGCACTCTGCGGAAAGGTTCTATTTCTTCTATCAAATCTGAATCTGTGAAATGATAGTCCGCAGGGTCTAATTTATACATAACTTTGCCTACAACATAACCTAGTGATGCTGACTTATGTATCACATAGAAAGGATTTTGAAACATCATCCTCGCTTTGCGCTTATACGAATCAGCATTCTTATCTATCGTGTTCCATTTGTCAAGTAATATTTTACATCTGTCTTTTAGTTCTACTGTGATGTCGTTCTTACTCATATCAGTTGCGGCTAGTTCTAATAGCTTATGCATATCAGGCACTGAGATATCTGTTCGGTCTTTATCCGAGCGTTTATTCTCATTTATATCTTTTAGCACTTCATTAACTGCTCGTATGATACACCCGTAATTGCGACAAGCCTCTTTCGAGTCTGACGGAACAGCTCCGTTTTTCTCTAAGGTTCTCATCAATGATGCTAACTTTGTAGAGCGTAAAGTCTGTCTATCTCTATCGCTTGTGCCTCGTTGCTTTTTAAATACAGGTGAGAGATAGCAATACTCTATCTTGTTAGTATCTGTGTTAGTATCGTATACTTCATCTACCCACACTGAGCCATAATAAAACCCATCTAGCGTCAGTAGATACTCTATAATAGGATTACCTACTCTCATTTCATATACTCTTAATCCATACTTGTAAAACATTTCCATGATTAAGGGCTTGGCTCCATCTGATTCAATAGAATTCTCTAATGCTTGTGTCCAACATGATTCGTAAATATAGTTCTGCATATTAACCTCCGTATTGTTCTACTAATTGACCATCTTGCATAATCTCAATGTCCCAATGAGAGTTAGGGATTCGGTATTCTGTGCAAGGGATAATTCGATTCTTAAATGTATCGTGTTGTTTATACAATTCTCTAACAATGTCCTTCTTAGTCTGAGCATATAAATCTATCGGTTCTGATACAAACCAACTATTGAACCTACCACTCGATACAGCATTTCTTACATGATAACTAGCCAACATTGGTCTTAATAAGAAGTATGCTATCGGGTCAGCAATCATAGATATTTTTTGCTCTAACAATTCTGCGATATCACCTGAATAGAAATAACTATGCTCTGCATCTATATTATGTTCCGCTAACACTTGTCGTGCCTGCATGATATATGTTTCTCTATCCATGACTTTGTACACTGTTTCGGCTAACTTAAATACATTCTCATATTCTTTAAGCATCTCGCTACTACTGCCACGATTAACTACTCGTGTGATAATTTCATACTTACTACTCTCATGCACCTCAAGTGTGTCAATGTCTACCCGCAACCCCTCAAATAATGGCACTGTGCGACGTTCTCCATTTATATACTTGTACCATACAACACCACCCTGACGCACATTTGAAAGTATGTATCCACCGAATATTTTAAATAAATATCCTCGCTCACCTTGATGCAAGTTTCCAGTATTTTTAGTAAATTCAATCGTATTATCATCACGTATTGTTGCTACTTTGTTCTTAGTTTGTAATAGCCAGCGCCATTTGTTATCCTCTGCATATTTACTGCAATTAGCTTTATCATCATCAGATAACAGATTGTATTCATCATCTGATAGTGTTTTAGTCGTATAGTAATTGCCATAGTAAATGTCATACTCTATTTTGCCATTCACCTCTCTCGGAATAAAATATTTATGACGATGCTTCCGATTGATAAACGGATATTCATCTGTATTGCGATATGGTTTTACGTGTTTATGCACGTCTGCTAACTGATTATATGTATTCATTTTTTCCCTTTCACTGTGTAAATAATCTAATACTCGTTGCCATAGTATGCGACCTTCCTCTGACGGATTATTCATAATTTGGTCTAATATATAAAAAGCATAAGTGTCGGGATACATAGTCCTCGCGCTTTGCAATAGTGATTCTATAATTCCAACACTATTCATCTTTATATACCATCTTTCCAACTGGAGGGTTAAATGATTTGTTCTGGGTAACTAGCCACAGCGTCGGGCAAGAAACTCTCCAATCAATGTCACTCTCAACATACCCATCAGTGAATACCAATACACCTTCGGCTGTCACTTTCTGCTTAGTGAGATAGTCAGATACACAACTAACTCGTGTACCCCCACCGCCTTGTGGTTTAAGCATGTGTGCTATGCCAGTGTAGTTATCCACGAATACTTGTTCGCCATGAACCTCAGTATCCCACCAAAGCACACGAACCTTTTCGGGCGATACATTCTCACAGATTGATGCTAGTTCTGATGCAAACTCATTCAACTCTACACCGCCAATCGAACCTGATGTGTCGATTGCAATAATCAACTCACCAACACTCTCGTTCTCTAGACTTGGTAGGTAGTAATCGTTTGCCACCATGCGTTTGTTAAACTTGCGCCATGTAAACTCATCACTACCACGTGTGCTACTTGTCACGAAGTCACGCAGGGCTTCCTTCCAATCAACTTTAGGTTCAAGCATTTCAGTGATTGCTCTAGGTAACTTAGCGCCCATACGACCTGCCAGTATGCCACCTTCTCGTAATGCTCTGTCGATTGCATCTGACATCTGCGCTTGCTCGGCTGCCGACATTTCTTCACCACCACCGCTAAAGTCGTGTTCATCCGATGCTGAAACCTCATACTTCTTACCATCTATACTTATAGTTATTTTGTCCTCACCATCCTCACCTTTACCTTTTGATATTTTTACTTGGGGTTGGGGCGGTAGGTTTTGTTTCAGATAGTTATATATCTCACGAGCCGACCAGTTTTTAAACTTCTCATCATACAGTCCACCTTGTGGTAGCTCACAGAATGAACTATCGTCTAAGTTTTTAATTACTGAATTAACTGCATAGTCAGTCGCTACATTTACCAACATGCGGTCTTGCATAAACTCCTTACGAAAGCGTAGTGTATGTTTCAATGCCACGTGAAGATTCTCGTGTAGCACTAAGCCACGCAACTCTGCATCTGTCAGTTTAGATATAAACTCCTCACCATACTTCTTATTCAGTCCGTCGGTGAATGCAGTCGGTATACCCTTCTCAACTGAACTACTACCCATCAGTATCACACCCGAATACAACGAAGTTTCGGGGTGTTTCATCAAGGCGACGTGGGCTTTCTTCAGCCTCATTTCTTGACTAACCATCTGTTCCTCCATATTCAATAAACTTAATAGCCTTCTTGCTTAGTCTAGGATTCCATCTAGTATCAGTTATACCTACGATAAACCCTCTGTCTAAAGCATCATGCCAACATCTTTCATTACCATCATCTACCATGTCATCTAACGAGTCTGCTAGCTCTACCTCTTTTGCTTTTAAACTTCTAGTACCGATAACAGCTAGCCATGTCAAGAGATACTGTCGCATCAAATCATCATCGACTCTATCATCGCTATGCAAAAAGTAGCGGGTACGATATGTAAACCCTCTCATATAACCTCCTAGAACAATGTATGATTCTCAGTAGCCCACTTAGCGATTTCCATATTAGTGCGAGCCAACTTAGCGCCATTACGACTACGCATCATCATGGTAAAGAATACTGCTTGAACCTCACGACTATCAATGCGACCCACGAACTTCATAAACTTATTCAGGTTATCCTGAGTGTCTAATCTATCAACTGCTTGGAACATCAACATCAACAATGCCGCAATATCTTTAGGAAGTTTAATAGACGATGGGTCATCTAGAATATCCTCGAACTTCGGTAACTCACGTTCAAGGGCTAGGAATGCCGACATATCACCTGCCGCACTTGCACCAACTGTACCTGCCAATGCAACCATCGTGGCGTTATCACCTATCGCATCTCGGTTATCCACAATCACACTTGCTTTAGCCAACGAGCGAGGGCTTACAAAAGATAACATGGATTTGCTTGGATTAAAGATATATGGATTGTCGTCTTGATTGCCGTCGGTATAACTATTCAAACAGCGTGGGAACATATTGACCCATGCACGAATAAGCGGATTGACCTTGTTATCACTAGCCCACAACAACCACTCATCTACTGTCGGTTTAGCCATACGCATGATACACACACGATTACCTGCATGAGCAAGCATACTGTCACCTACACCATCTGACGCATTGTTACTTGTAGCGAATACTATTGAACCATCAGGTAGGGGCGTATCACCAACACTTCTCTCTAACATCAGTCGGGTAAAGATTACCTGCAACAACTTGGGCGATTTCATGAACTCGTCTAGCAGTATCACCTTCGGTTTATTGCTATTCATCTTGAACAGACTACCAACATAACTCTCCAATGTTTTTGTATTATGATTAGGAATAGTCATAGCTATGTCGGACATATCTTTCACGGGACAGTCTACATAGATATAGTCATACGCATCCCCTAAGTCCTCCTCTAGCATTTTTAGTAGGCTAGTCTTACCACAGCCTGGCTCGCTCTGTATGACGGGCGTTAATTCCTTACCGATTGCAGGTATTACTTTGCGTAACTCATTGATTGATACTGTATTTACTGTACTGACCTTAGCCATTTTTACTCTCCTTAGAAATTAAATTTACTCAAGATACTATCTACATCTGTCTTAACTTTGTGTCGCACAGCTTCACTATCTCGGATAGTTTCTGCACTCACACCATTTAATGCTTGCTTCAACATCTCGCTGGCTTCACGTAGGCGTACATCACCACCCAAGTTAAAGTCTTTATACAAGTCTGCCAACTCTAATGCTTTTTGAATTGTTGTGTCGTATATCTTGCGTTTCTTAATTTTCTTTTCACCTTCACCTGAACCCTCAACTTCCTGATAACCACAGCAGTGACTGATACTCTCCATCACCTCAGTTAAGCGTTCTACTTGTTGTCCCATGATATTATTGATAATGTCACCTGCTTGTTTTTCGTATTGTAGTTTTAAATCACTAGCCAACTCCTCGCTTACCTTGCATCTAAAGTCTTGCGTAGGCACTTCGCTTACATACAGCTTGATACCGAACTTCTGACGCACCTCGTCTACACTCGGATAGTCGTCACGATTGAACATGTCGCCTTGCTTGAATGCCATGTCCGATACGATAGAAGAATAATTAGCGAGAAAATTTTCTAGTAAGCGATGGAACTCCGCCTCGTGGTCTGCATACTGGGTCTTGAACTCCATCAGGTTTTGCACAGGCAATAAGTCCTGACTGTTATTCCAACGATATGTATTTCGTTTTAGCCAGTTATAAATTGTCTGTCTGTAATTGCTGATTTTCTTGTGGTGTTGGTCATCAGCTAAAAGATTCTTAACGAACCGCCCTGCTGATTGGTCTGCTCTCTTAGCCTGCGTCACCTCGCTACTGATTTCTCGGTCTTGCTTGGTCGCACTCCACACATTGACATCAACACTAACTAATACTGCACTTGTCGCTAGGCTGATAATATGATTTGGATTGTCTAACTTAACTTCACTGGTTATTACTTCATTTATTACTTCGTTCATTACTTCGTTCATAACTGCCTCCTAACTAAATAAGCGTTCACGTTACCATGAACTTTTGATTAACTATCTTTACTATCTTTTACTAACATCTTTACAATCTTTTACTAACATCTTTACAATCTTTTACTAACATCTTTACTATCTTTTATTACCTTCTACTTAACTTACTCATCCATTGAAATACTATTATACCACAACTTTACATATAATCATAGGGCCTACACTATCTTTTTTATGCTTCGCTAAATAATTAAATACACCATCTCACTCCGATATCCCATATCGTTCTCCTCTGCTTGCGAAGTCTAATTTGTAGTGCGCCATTGGGTTTAGCTTGAATCTGCATAGCTGTATATTCCGCCTCATTATCATTGGGTTCATTTCTTTGCATGCTTGTGCAAATTCATCCTTACCTTCCCAACTGATAAATGCGTTGTCTACCCATCCCCAAATGTTCAGCCTTTGATGAAGCTCTAATTCACTACCTTCCACCCAGTCGTCACCATACTGTCCGAGCCACTCAATTATGTATTCAACTCTCATGGGCTTTCTCCTTTTTATCTAGCCAACACTTCCAATAAGGAACGGCGTGATACCAGTTCTTGCATCTGTCTAGTATTAAACTCTCTATCTATGGAATATGGTCTAGCCTGCGACTGATGGCGTGTTGTTGAGCGAGAGTATTTCTCGTTGTTCGCTATCCACAAATTAGTTTTTGAATCATACGCATATATGGGGAAGTGCTCGCCATAACTGAATACAACATACAAACCATGCTCGTCATCATCCCAACTATTGAACCATGTCGCATACATATTACTGCCGATAAACTGCGCCTTGTCCCTGACATACCCGTAGGCATCCTTGTTCGCTATTCTTACTGAATCCCTCTGTCTACTCATTTTGTTTCTCCTAGTTAATTAAGGGTTCACGTTGTCATGAACCCTCGTTTTGTTCCGTGATTTGTTAAACTTTCTAATCACGCCTTTGCTTGCCAGCGCGGGTTGGCTGGGTTCTTTGTGTACTTGCGTTTAGGTTTTGGGCGTGACACACTCAGCACCTCCTCTACCTTTCGGCTGTACTCTGACCACTGTGTAAAGAATCTAACAAGCACTACAAATAACACTACACCTAAGATAACTTCTAACATCATTTTCTCCTTTAATAAGATTTAACTACACCTACTCTAACAACTTCTACCTGACTACCTTGTTTCATGACACTCACCTCACATACTTTTTTATCAGGCACAGCAAGCATCAAACTACACAAACTAAGACACCCGATAAAAAATCCTGCTATGTACGCATCTGCTCTATATACCCACATACCATTACTCATCACCACTCACCTCGCATTATCTTGTTAGCCTTGATTGCTGACGCTCTCGTTTCCAACTCCATCAACATCATCTGCATGCAAGCTAGTATTACCTTGTCCTTTTTATGCGTCATTTCACCACTCCTTTGCTGATTTATAAACAACCCATGCCAAACAAAACCCTATACTCAAAACAACAAATGCAACCGAACCAACCAAGATAACCCCCGCCCAATCCGCTACGCTACACATCATTTCACTCCTCCTTTATGGCTACTGTTTAACCCGACTAACAAAGCTGGGTTAGTTACGACGATATAATTACTCTTGGGCATGGGGACAATGCAGTGCTTGACCTTCTTAGCCTCTGCCTCACCACATACAAGACATGTACGATAGCCTCTGTCCCATCTGCGTTTGTCTACTTCATCACCGCAACCCCAACAACTATACTTATCTTTACTATCACTCATTTAGCCCTCCTATACCTAGTCTGCGAACCTATGCCGTTCCACTCTGTTCTTTGTTTCTGTCTTTCTGTTCTTTGTTTCTGCTTTTTACTTCTTTACTCAACTTTCCAACTCACGCATGACTGAATCGAAAAACTCTTGTCCTCTGTTGTCGTTGTCATCACCATCCCACAAATGATATGGGTCGTGATAAGTGTTGTGCCGTTCTCGTATGCTCTCGGCTTTTTGTTCCTCTAAGTATTTAAGTCTGTCTGTTTCTGTCATATATAGCTTTTTCATCTTACCCATCTTAGTATCCTCCGTTAAACATTAACCAAATGTAAACTACCCAACAAACCATGCTAAACCAAAACACTATCTTGTCGCCTTTATCACCTGTCATCATAGCCTCCTATTAAAATAAAAAATTCACGAATACGTGAACGACTAAATAACAACCTACCAAACATATATATCAGCTAAGAAACTTTTATCCCACCAACAACTGCAGTATACCATAACTTGACATATAATCATATACTTTACAATAACTTTTTTACCTCACTCACGACGCCTTTTTACCCCTACATGTTCTTGTTCCAAGTTTTGATTTTGATATGTATAGTTTGGCGTGGGTTTGTTCAATGTTTTGTTCAATCTGTTCAATCTGTTCAATCTGTTCAATATGTCCAGTGGAACAAAATCTGATGATTATAGTGAGAGAAAGCTTGGAATTTTTGAGGGTTGGATAGGTTGTTAAGTTGTTGTTTTATATATATTTATTATTATTATATTATTATTATTATTATTTTTAGTTTTGGACTGAAAAAAGCTTGTTCAACGTGTTCAATGATTTTTTGCTATTTCGGCTGGGGGGATTGAAATGGACTTTGCACTTGCAAAACAAGACGAACGAAACCAAAAATTGCGAAACTCTAGCCAAAACACGAAAAAAACATTGAACACGTTGAACAATTGAACAAAACTAAATAAACATAATGATATCAAACACTTACGAAGTCAGTTTTGTTCAACGCCCACTAAAAAACATTGAACAAACTATTGAACAAAAAAGTCTTGACAACTGCCAAAACAGACATTAAAATCCAACTTGTTGGATTTCAAACAAAAAATTAAAAACAAAGTCAACTTCTAAAACATAATTCACCCAACCCTGAATTCTTATATAACTGTTTTAGCTAATTCACTAACCTTCCCATATAACTTTTTAGTATATAGCCAATCACGCTCACTTTGCGCTCTCTCTACACATAACTGGTTTCAACTACACCATACAATAATCAACTAAGATATTCTTAACTGATACTAAACCTAGTAATGTAATAACTATACAATTAGAGCAATTTAGATTTTCGCGGGGTATATCTTAGTATGGGGCAAAAAGGGCAAAATAGAACTTCATGAGGGGCTGAACTGGCAAACAGACGCTAGCTACGCTCGCGCTACACGGAACTGGTTTCAAAAAATGAGGGCAATAAAAAACCGCCCCGAAGGGCGGTCTAGTTAGATTATGTTATTATTGATGATTCCATACTGTATTAAAAGCAACGAGGGCTTTGCGGAACTTAGCTTCGTCAGCCGTTTCATCACCGCGCGCCTTAGCGTTTACTATTTTCTTGCGGCAATCGTCAAAGAAACTTTTCAGCGTTTCGTCAAAGCTCTTTGTAGCGCTTCGGGTTTTAGGTACGCCCTTGCTTTCGCGGTCTATCTCAGCTACTTGCTTTTTAAAGGCGTTGTATGTATTGGATACATACTTTTGAACCGCTTGGCGTATTGGTAGCATTAGCGCATGCAACGCTGGATTGCTATTCTTAAGCGCCCCGAACTTTTGCTGACTCTCAGCCATCACAAAGCCAACGGATAATTGTAGCTTTTCGCCTTTAAATGCTTTCGCCTTGTCAGCGTCAAGCAGAACATAGTTTCCGTCAATGTAGCCATATGTAGCGTTGAATTGCGGGTTCGCGTCAGTGTATGCAACCGTGAAGCCTAGCTTTAATTCCTGCTCAACATGCTCAGGAATATGTTCTGCTGATACTAAGCCTGCTTGCATCATTGTCATACAGATAGCGCGCTGTTTACCTTTAGCTACTGCAAACTGATTGCCAAGATTTTTAGTGTTTAAGTTTTCCATTTTTAAAGCCTTTCGTATAAAAGATAAATAAAAGATTGTATTGCGTGGCATGTATTGCCCTGCCACGATTGAACTATAGCCGAAGCCGTTTAATAATGTAAAGTTTTAATCCAAAATTCACGCTGAACTGAATAGCTATATAGCCGAACCCCACCCATACCCCACCCCCCAATATGACTATGACCACCCCGCCCGCTGCGCCGCACCTTAATCCACACAAATCACTACACAATTTTGAAAACTATATACGTCGGAGTCCCTACCTCCCCTACTTGCAGAAAATATTTCGCAAAAAATTACCAAAACTAACTTTACATATCACATCCTCAAATAAAACCATAGCCGATACTTGACACTCTTCATCTAATTATGTAAATTGTGTTCTGTATCAATTTTTAGGGTTTTAAATAAAACCCATTTAGCTGCATATTAATTTCTCAAGGTGTAAACAGCGACACATGACTGATTTTCAGAATCAAAATCTTCAACACATCCTTAATAAGTATGGCGAAAAGCTTGATAAAGCTAGGGCCGAGGAAGAAGTTCGACAAAAAGCTGCCGAAAAAGAGGCGGAGGCGAACAAAAAACCCGAATTAAACACCATTGACATGCTAGAACCTGATGGTGTGCCCATTATGATGCCCGAAATTGAGGAAGAAATCCCCTTACCTAGTAACGCTAGGGACGCCATGCCAGAATTAACGCCGGCACAAGAGCTCGAAGTAAGAGCAGCGACCATAAAACTCATATCAGACCTGACCGGGGAACCACTTGAAGCAGACGCAACACACAAAGCCGACGCAACAATGCTTGCACAGCAGATGATAAGTGACCCGACCATGCGGCCTACGTACGCTAACTACCCAAATGAGACCATCGCATTCCTAGCAGGGATGGTGGCACAGACAAACCACGCAGTGGTGGAAGAACTCGCGGACCTCAAGCTGTATGTAGTGAACAACCTCATCAAGATGGCGGAAATCGCTAAGAGTGATAAGGATAAAATCGCGGCCCTCAAGGCTATTGGTGAGATAGATGGGGTAGATGCATTCAAGAAACGTAGCGAGGTTACTGTCAAACAACAAAGCATCGAGGAAGTCGAGGCTGAGCTATATAAAACCCTGCAGGCCATACGAGGTAAAGTTATTGAGGGTGAGATAGTTAAAGATGAGTAATAAAAAGATAGCAAAAAAGGTAAGTAGTGGACTTAAATAAGATAGCCGAGCTAAAAGCAAAGGACTTAGTTAAGCTAACTCCTGACGAGCTCATTGAGATTGAGGCGGCTATTCCCTACATGCCAGACAAACTAATGCGGAGTACGCTGGAGCTACTTAAGACCTACTATGAACAGATAACTTCCGTAGCAGCTAAGTCTACATTTTTAGACTTTGTGCGGCATGTATACCCAGACTATAAGGTAGGACCACACCATGAGAAACTGGCTAAGATTTTTGAAGATATTGCTTCAGGTAAGAAAAAACGAGTCGTCGTTAACATCGCTCCGCGTCATGGTAAGTCGGAACTTATATCCTATCTCGCTCCTGCCTGGTTCCTGGGTAAGTTTCCTCAGAAAAAGGTCATCATGGCATCCCACACAGCGGATTTGGCTGTTAACTTTGGACGTCGTGTACGTAACCTGGTGGGTTCCGAGGCATATAAAGACATATTTCCGCAGGTAGAACTGCAAGCTGACTCTAAGTCTGCATCACGATGGGGGACTAACTTTAATGGAGAGTACTTTGCGATTGGTGTTGGTGGTGCACTTGCTGGGCGTGGTGCTGATTTGTTTATCATTGACGACCCTCACTCTGAACAAGAGGCAAAGCTTGGTCGACCTGATGTCTTTCTTCCTGCTTGGGAGTGGTTCCAGTCTGGTCCTATTCAGCGTCTTATGCCTGGTGGGGCTATTATTGTAGTGATGACTCGGTGGTCTAAGCTAGACCTAACAGGGCAGATTATCAACCAGATGGAAAAGAATGA
>JACCDP010694494.1_pt1 | contig 13969 bp, 13 predicted proteins | sample 7445841 | NCBI WGS metagenome assembly JACCDP01 (sample SAMN15323441, study PRJNA562643) | freshwater metagenome | isolation source: river surface water | place: USA:Blue River Watershed | collected 2017-08-17
AAAAATTGACGTCGACGGACTCGAAAGCTCGGTAATCCAAGGTTTAGAAGATTTCGTAAATAACATTCGGTATATCTTGGTTGAAATTGACGCCAAAAATCTAAATGAAAATGCAAAAATATCAACTTTACTAACCTCAAAAGATTTTTCAAGAATTAGTGAATTTTCAGGCTACAAATTTGATGAAAATCAATTGTGGAAAAACAATAGGAATCTGGAGTAAAATTAAATATGTTCTTTCCACTAATGAAAACTCCTGGCTTAGAAGGCTTTCTAGATCTAGTTTACGAAGCACCAAATAATTGGGAAAATAGAATCCGAAAAACTATTTATATGCACTTAGTTTGGTCGGAGAACACGCATTGGAGAACCCGCCTTGTATCTGTTATGAAAAAAGGGGATATTCATAGGCTGAATACAAAAGATTTAGAATCGAATATAATGCAAAACGATCTTGCACTTGCCTATCCTTCTCTCTCTCCTTTACCTGAAAAAATATCAAGTTTACCCACAGAAAAAACTTGGTTCTCAGAAGTACCTGCATGGCGTAACACTTCCGGATTTTATAATTCCTTTGCGCAAGTAAGTTATCAGGCCGATGTGGAACCATTGCCTTTAAAGGCTAGTTTGATGACTTTTCATCCATTTATTCAATTTTCAGAAATTGAAAATAGATTGGTTGTATTAAATGCTACTAACTCACCAGAGTTAATTGAATCTAAAATCCAAATCTATAACTCTAGTAAAATGAAATTAATTTCTGAAGAAAAAGTAATATCTAATTCTCTAACGACAATATACCTAGATAAATTTGAATTTCAACCTACGGATCTACCCATTTTCTATTGTCCTAATATGGCTGGAATACCCTTCGGTTTAGGAATCTCAAAAGATTCTAAAATGTTAAGTATGGAACACACGCACCCTCCAGCGAGTTTAGTTTTGCATGGGAATAGAAGGGCAGTACAGGGCGAGATTAAAAAGAATTGGATAGGTAAAATGAAATTAGGTGTTCATGAATAAAAATGCTATTGCAAACATTGCTCGAAAGATAAAGTTCGGAATTAATATACCGTTAAAGGTTTTCAAGAAGCCAAAGTTTTCTGACTCCGTAACAAGCGACTTATTTCCCATTCGTAATGGTGTAGACTGGACAACTGAATTTGAGTTTCTTAATCTCCCAGGCCTAATTAAGGGGGATACCACTAAAACTCATCGGGCAAAAATGGTTTTCTTCGATCGTAAAGGCGTGCAGCTAGGATCAAAAAACTTAGAAATATCTGGCGTCAATCGTAAAACTATTCAAGTCAGTGAGTTTATTAACGATGAAATTAAGGATGCTTCAACATTCGCAGTGTTTCATGAAAATGAACCGGGCAACACCGACCTAGGTGGAAGTTTTTTGGCGGAAAGGGGCTACACCGGATATAAATATAGAAACATTTCCGTGAAAGGTTATGTCCATGGAAATTTGGATGCTGTGGCATATTCTGCTGGAAAAATTGAAAATTTGGGAAATTATGGTTTAGTAAAAAAAACCTACTTCGTACAGCATATACTTACCGGTCCATCTGAATACGACTTTTTTTTCACAAATCCAACTTCAAAAAAACAGAAGTTAAAACCTGTTTTTGAAGTGAACAATAAAATGATTAAAATACAAGAAATCGAGTTAGCTAGTTTAGGACTTGGCGTTGTAAAAATAAAATTGAATAGTGGTGAAATTGGAAAAATTAAGTTTAAAAGCCTCTTATACTTGGCGAGACCAGTTGTTTTTAGATTGACAGCTGATTCTTTCGATGTTTTTCATGGATAATTTCAAATTAATGATTACAAACTTGATCCGTAGATTCTCAAGGCTAAAAAGAAATTTTTTAGAAATTAAATACAGATCTGAGTACATCAAATTTGTACAAAAAGGGGATTTAGCTCATTATCGAACTAAGCTAAACTTTCAGTTTTTTAAATTGAATAAAGATTATTCTGAAATCGATAAATCTTTTTTATACTGTCATTTAGGAGAAAACAGTTTTTTGAAGAACACCAACGACTATTATTATCAATACGTACTTATGTCAAGTAAAACAATTAGAAAAATTGCACATTCAAAATCGAATAAGTCTAAATTTTCATTGCCTCTCTCAATTAAATGGATAAATTTTTTTAAAGATAATGGCTATGATATTAGAATTTATCGCTCAACTATTTTGCATTTATTTCTTGGACTGCGAATAATTTTGATCAATTATTTAAAGATATTTCTAAATTTTATATTGCCGACGAATCAATCTGTGATGCTTAATGGAAGCGCTTCAAACTTGGCGTTTGTATTTGATATGAACTCTGGAAGTTTATCCAAAATTAATGAAAAATTAAAAAAATTTACCTACAGTAATTGGCTATTTGAGAATACTGTAATTGATTTTATACATACAGATATCCCTTTCGCAGATGATAAGCGCTTAAGGTATCAAAAAAATCCTTTCGAGCTTAGTTGCAGGTTTAGTTACATTAAAAATTTGTTGAATTGTATCTTTGTTTCAACAAAAATATCTTTGAGATTTCCTAAATTATTTTTTCCATTATTAATTAATTTTTATGATCTATTTTTATTGATGTGCTCAAACGATAATAGATTAAAGTCTAAATATAAGTATTTTATTTTTACAAACTCAAGGGGAGAATTTAGACCCATCTGGACTTTAGATAGAAAGAATCATGGTGAAAAATCTATTACAATCCCGTACTCGGCTCCTGAATTTCTCAATTCTCCTTTTGATGGCAATTCAATAAACCATCTCTATAAAAACGAACAGAACCTGCTAAGTGATTTATTTCTACCAGCGTTTGTTCAGAATTTTAAGAACCAGGGTGAGGCATTATTTAGTCCTTATTTTATTGATTCAAACGCTGAACTAGAACCTCAAACATTAAAATGTATTTCTGTCTTTGATTACGAGGCTCCACTTGGACATTTTGGAAGCAATTCTTTAAATGAATTTGGATATCATAATATTGATGTAGTAATTGGTTTTTTGGATGATATTTTAAAAGTTTGCAATAGTTACAATTTGAAAATAATCCATAAAACAAAGAGAAATAATATTACTGTTCGGCAGTCTGATTATTCTCGTTACTTGAAATTTTTGGATGCACTTGATCCTTGTTTTTATCAACGTTTTGAAGCCGATTTAGCGCCCATAAAACTGATTAAGGCGTCAATTGGTACTATATCCTTCCCAATTTCTACTCCAGGTTTTATTGCAAAGGACTTAGGATATAAATCCTTTTTTTATGACCCAACTTGTTTAATGAACCCAAATGATCCAGTCTTCAGAAAAGTAGAATTGATATGTGGAAAGATAAATTTGAGAGAACATATCAAAACCAACTTTACTAATTTTTAGGAAGAACCCGCCCTACCGGTTTCCCCGACCGCTCAATATTTAGACTTTCTAAGTACCCTTTGTAGAATTTTGTAGACTTGATTCTATTTATTTTTGATTTTTTCCAAATTTCAGACTCTGGCCAAGATCCTGAAAAATGTATAAAATAATTGCGCAGAATTGAATTTGTGATAATTGTTGTGGCTCGAGATTTCGATATTTTCTTAAAAGCTTCAGGGTAATAATTGGCGGCTTCATAACTCCAAATGGCTTGAAATTCATACTCTAACCAATTTATCCGAAAATTTTTTTGAAACTCATAATTCAAATGAGTTTGTTCACCATTATTCGTTATAGTTACTACATCTTGATTATATTTATTGAAAATGCTTGTCATAATTTCAGAGCAAGTTTGGGGCTCAAACATAAATACCCCTGAACAAGCATAATCATTAAATGGTTCCAAGTTATGGTATTCGTAAATTTCTTCAGTTTTCATGAATAGTGAAGAATCTAGTGGGTACCTTCCATCTGAGTAAAAATGTCTAAGCCAAGACAATTTTTTGAATGTTTCATCTAAATTGAATGGTAAATTTTTCTTTACAGATATTAAAGATATTTGATTAGGTTTGTGTTTATCAAAAATATTAGGAGCAATCGGGCTAATTAGAATATCCGTATCTAAGTAACAAGCTGTTTTAATCTGTGGGTAATTAACTTCAAGATGTTCTGCGATCAAAAATTTTTGCCAATTAGGTTTTTTCCAATTTGGATTGTCCAATGGAATTAGGTTTTCATTTATCAAAATTAAACCTAGATTATATTTTTTAGCATATGTTTTCCAGGAAGGGTAAATTTTCTTTTTCCATAGTTTTTCATAATCTCCGCCTATGGCGATAGTAACCAAAAAATTTCTTGATGTTTGAGTTCCATAAATAATTTTTGATTTAATTTTGATCTCCGTTAAATTATATATTTTTGTGAGTTTATTTTTGTGGAATTATTTTGCTTAAACCATTCTAGGGTTTCATTTAATCCAACATCAATATCGCGGAATTGGAAGTCTCCAAATAGATTCTTAAACTTTGAATTGTTGCAAGTTAGTTTTTCTACTTCTGATTTCTCAGGCCTAATTCTTTCTTCGCTCGACTTGATTCTTAAATCTTTACCTGTGATTTTCATTAATTTATTTACAATTTCTGAAATAGAATAGGCGCCACTTCCGCCAATATTTATACTTTCTCCAATCCCTGCGTTTGATTTTAGTAATGTAATTATATTTTTAGTAGTGTCTTTAACAAAGTTTAAATCTCGAATAGTGTGTGTGTTACCTAAAACGATTTCAGTATGCCCAGATTCTATTTGGGAAATAATTGTAGGAATCACAGCCCTGTTTGATTGTCTCGGGCCATAAGTATTAAATGGGCGTGCAATTACGACTGGCAATTCAAATGAATTGTAATAACTTAAACTCAGAGAGTCTGAGGCGATTTTGCTTGCACTGTAGGGAGATTGAGCTGAAAGTGGGTGTTTTTCATCGATAGGAGAGTATTGTGCAGTTCCGTATACTTCACTAGTTGAAAGTTGAACAAATTTTACAATATCTCTCTTAACTGATGAATTTAGTAAATTCTGTGTCCCAATCACATTGGTTTCTATATAGCTATTTGGCGCAACATACGAATATGGTATCCCAATCAGCGCTGCTAAATTTATTATTATATCTTTGCCATTAACTAATTTATCAACCATACCGCCATCACGAACATCTCCAAAGATTACTTCACAATTATCAACTAGCTTAGAATTCTCTAAGTTACCCATAGAATTGGAAGAACTGTATTTAAACAACGCTGTTACTTCATAATTGTCTTGAATTAACATTTCTACTAAGTGCGAGCCTATAAATCCACCAGCGCCTGTTACGAGAATTCGCCTACTCATTTTGAAGTCCACCCACCGTCTATCGCAAGAATTTGGCCCGTTACATATGAAGCGGATTCAGATGCCATCCATATGACAGCATTGGCAATATCATTTTCTGTTGCCATTCGCGCTAAAGGCACCACTCTATTGTATTTCTCAATAAATGCCTCGTCTTGGTTTCGTCCTATTCCTCCAGGCGCTATTCCATTAACCCTTATTTCAGGGGCAAGGATAGTTGCTAAGTGTCTAGTTAACTGCACTAACCCTCCTTTCGAAGCTGCATAAGTAGCTGGAGTGCCTAGACTTGTTCCTTCATAAATCTCCTTGGTATTGCCTACTAAACCATAAATCGAACAAATATTTATCACATTCGAGTTTTCTGTAACTTTTAATAATGGTAATAAGTTTTTAACAAAAATAAATGGTGCTAATAAATTAATTTTTAGTCCTTCTAGGAATAACGATTCGTCCTGATTGTCAATGGTTGAAATGTAATTGGTTGGAGCAGATTTACCCGTCATCGCCGCATTGTTGACGATCACATCGAGTCTAGATAAGTTTTTTTCTAAATATTTTAATTTTTTTACTAATTCAGTAAAATTTGATAGGTCAGCTGGAAATAAGTAAGTGTTTAATTTAATTTTTCCGTCTAAACTACTCTGAAATTCAATTAACTCATTTTCATGCAAGTCAGCAAGAATTACAAAATAGTCAAGGTTAAGAAAGTCAATACTTATTTTCTTTCCCAAATAACCGGTGGCTCCGGTCACAAGTACCACTTTTTTATCCTGGGTATTAATCTTCAATTAATTTCACAGATCCTGTTTTCAATAACAATTCTAGCAACTCAAATTCCTCCAATGAATCGATGGACATTGAACGCTTTTCACTCGTTTCTAATCCAACGTACTGCCCTCGATTCAAGTAGTCTATCGTAAGGCTCCGAGCTGCTCCAGCTTTCCAAGCATAATACGATCCATTAATACGAAAATATTTAGGTACCTCTTGTCGAGAAGTGAAATCTCCTTGAATTAGATTCATTTTGGTAATCCTTCTACTGTGGTCTAATGAAACCCCTACCCATAGAGGATTAAAGTAGGGTTCGCTTACCGAAATTACTCCATCTACTGTTTCATCAGAATTCAATAAATTAATAATTCTTTCAAGATCAGTATTGCTTCGCAACGGACTTGTTGGATCCAAAAGAAGAAGACTTGAATTTTTAATATCAACTTCGTCAAGAAAATGTCGAATAACATCCACCATTGGCGAGCTATCGCCGCTAAATTCTTTGGGACGAATAAATGGGATCTTTGCGCCAGAATTACTAGCTATTTCTGCAATTTCTAAATCATCGGTTGAAACATATACTTCTTTAATAAGTTTATTTTTGCTAGCAAACTCAATCGTATGGTTGATTAGTGGTATTCCGTTTAATTTTTTTAAATTCTTGCGAGGTAGTCCTTTTGAACCACCTCGAGCTGGGATTAATGCCACATAATTTTCAATCATCAACTGTACTCCCAAATCCCAGAATTATTAACACACAAGAATTCAAATGATTTTCTTTTATTGCAAGCCCTGGCTGCGTCAATTACAACTAAATTATTAATAGCCTCTAATAAACTAGGGGGCTTAAATTCATTTGAGAATACAGACGTAACTTGCTCGGTTAAATAAGATATTTTACGATGCGAAGTATAAATTTCTTCCTCCGAAAAATTACTTTTAGAATTATGCCAGGAAATTTTATCTGCAAGCACATTCCACTTCAGATACCCACCATCCGTAAAATAAATTTTCGCACATCTTTTCTCCACTTTTGAGAAATAGTCGAGGGTTATAATTACCTCAAAGGTCTCATAAATCAATTTAGTCGAAGTAAACGTTTCAACTTTTTCATTACCTAAAAGGCGGTTTGATTTAGTTTCTCCAGAAATTTTAGTAGGTGCTCCAAAAATACTCAGAATATAATCAAATTCATGGATTAAATCTCTCAATACCCCACCTTGTTCAGGATCAGCCCAATATCCTTTCTGATGGTCTCTTCCAGGACGCCAATTTGGCAACCAAGATAAACAACTAATTTCAACTTTTAATATCTCATCTTTAATCGATTTAATATTATTTAATAAGTACGCATATCCAGACCTGAATCGCAGGGGTGCCGATACAAAAATGTCTTTAGAAAATAAATCATTTAAAGAATGTCGGGCATTTTCCGTCGAACTTGTAAGCGGCTTTTCTATAAAAAATGTATTGCTGTTATTTATAAGTTTTAAGAATGTTGGTATGTGATCCTTTGTTTGATTGGCGATTATTACTAAATCAAAGTGTTTATTCAGTGGTAAATCACTCATTTTGTATACATTAGGTAAATTCAAATCTTGTTTTGATAAAACTGATAAATTGAAATTAGTTTCTTGTGATAACGATCGATAATATTGCTTTCCTATAGAACCATAACCGCAGATCAAAACATTCTTCATAATTTTAAAAATTCATTAATTTTTTCAGCAACTCTTTTGACGTCTTTTTTATTTAGAGATAAATCAGAAGGTAGGCATAAACTAGATTCAAATAGCTTTTCTGCATTAATGCCTGAATACTTTTCAGCAGAACTAAATACGGGCTGCAAGTGTAACGGTTTCCAAATTGGTCGCGCCTCAATACTATTTTGTTGTAGTTTTTCTATTAATTGATAATTTGTATCTTTGTTTTTAGGGCTAATTATTTGAATAATATTTAGCCAGTAGTTTGATATTGAATTTTTAGGCGAATCAATTAATCTTACAAGATCGTGATTCAGGTACTCCTTGTACCAATTGTGAATTTGTTGCTTTTTGGCTATCTTTTTTTTGAGAGTTTTAATTTGTGCATATCCTATGGCAGCAGAAATATTACTAATTCTATAGTTATATCCAATTTCATTATGTTCGTACCAAATGGTTTTTTCTCTGGCTTGCGTTGAAATCTTGCGTATATGCTCACTTACTTTTCGATCATCAGTCAGGATCGCTCCACCGCCGCCTGTGGTAGCGATTTTATTTCCATTAAAAGAGATGATTGATATTTCACCAAAACCGCCAGATTTAATTCCGTTAAATTCAGATCCTAATGCTTCGGCTGCATCTTGAATGATTTTTATCGAATATTTGGAGGCAATTTTTTTAAGGCGGTCATAATCACATGGAATTCCAAACAGATCTACAATAATTATTAAATCAATTTTGTTGGCATTTTTGGACAAATATTCATCTAATATATTCAAATCTATATTTAGATCCTGCATATTACAATCTAGAAAAACTATTTTAGAACCAGTATAGCTTGCTGCAAAAGCAGTCGCCGCAAAAGTTAGCGTTGGTACAATTACTTTAGAGTTATAACCAATTTTAAGGCTCAATAGTGCAAGATGTAATGCGGCAGTTCCTGAGCTCAACGCAACAGCATATTTTCTGCCACTAATTTTAGCTAATTCTTTTTCAAATTTTTCAATATAATCGCCTTGAGCAATTTGGTTTGACTTTAATGATTTAAGTAGATACAGGTATTCTCGAAATTTTATTTCAGGAGTACTTAATTTAATTCTAAAATTCTGCATCATAGCCACTTAGATTACTTGATATTTCTTTTCTCGCTGATTCTAAACTATTCAGATTGCCAATATCTTTCCAGTATGGGCCGATCGAATAGTGGCCTATTTGTGATCCACTTTTAAGTGCTAATTCGATTAAATCTGGCATATCCATTTTGACATATGGAGTTAATAGATTTATCACGCTTGTGCTCAACACACTTATTCCTGCATATATATCAATTGTATATTGAGGCTTTTCAATTATTTTAGAAATAAAATTATTGCTTGTTGAAATAACACCATATGGAATTTCATACTGATATTCGTATGAACCCACTGTTATAGAATTCAATGATTTCTCATGATATATCAACATTTTATAAAAATCTATTTCTGTTAACACGTCTGAGTTTATAATTAATATTGGTAGCTTATCTGGATTTTCTAGCAGTCTTGCGCATCCAACCGTGCCTAGAGGGGATTCCTCTTCGATGTAATTTATTGAAGCACCAAAGTTGGATCCGTCGCCCAAAGCAGACATAACTTCATGTTTTAAATAGTGAACTGAGACTGAAATGTTTTTGAAACCAAAATCAACTAATCTCTTGATATGAATTTCTATTAATGAATTATCCCCTATTTTAATCATTGGTTTAGGAGTATTATTCGTCAAAGGTTGTAGTCTTTTTCCTATGCCGCCAGCCATGAGTAAAACTGGATTTTCTATTTCTCCTAATTTCTTTGATTGCCTTGTGTATAAATCCAATATTTTTCGTTCTTTGTTTAGTCTAGGGATAAAATCAATGGCAAATCTATCCATCGCCCTAATCTTTTCCTGTATTGATTCTGATTCTGCAATAACTATTGGAGATCTATTTACTACGGATTCGATTTTATCATTCAATTGAAAACCGGAGATCAATCCACGACGAATATCACCCTCTGTAACTGTTCCCACTAATCGCCTTGATTCATCGATTATCAGCAGTATTTTGAATTTCAAACTATTAATTCTAACCAATGATTCTTTAATTGAAGTATCGAATGACATTAGATTAGCTTCGAAATTTAAAATTCTAATTAGATTAATTGGTGATTTCCACTTCTATGAGTTTACGATCATTCATTGTAAAATATTACCTTAATGGGGTTCTGTTTATTACTTAATATATGTTTTTGTTTAAGATACTCGTACTCTTTTTCTAAGAAAACAGTCCAACCTATAAAAAAATCACATTTTTTCTTTGAAAATCTGGTTTTACTAAAGAGCAAGGGATCGTCTTCCTCATTTGAGGTACCACCGCCGAGATGTACGCTTTTTATTCCTATTTGTTTAAAATATGATATTGCCCTGTGTAATATCAATTTTAGTGGTTCAAATTCACTAAAATCCAAATCCATCGCACTTAGAAAATATTCACTATAGTAATCCGAATTCAAAAAAATTGCACCGGCAATTATTTGACTATTTAATGTTGCAACATAAAATAGTGAATTTTTCTGGACAATAACATCTCTTAAGAACCCTACATTTGTATATAACTCATTTCTTGCTTTTTTTGCCTCCATATTTTTCCTGTAAATTTCAAAAAACGATACTATATCATTAAAATTTTTTGAGGACTTAATTTCGATCGCGTTATTTTTTTTAATGCTTCTTGTCAAATTTTTCGAATAATCATTTAAGTAATTCGGGTTGCCTGTGTCAACCACTACAGTTAATCTATTGAATTCTACATTTCCTGAATAGTAAATATTGTTTCTTAGCAAAGGAATGAATCTTATAAATTCAACTAATATAGATTCTTTAATGCAGATTTCACGAAAAATTAAATTAATTTGATCTATACGTAATTTATTCTGAATATTAGTAATAGGGCCACCGTATGAAATTGGTGTTTCAAGATCGAAGTAATGCGTGTCTTGAACCGGATTTAAAATAGATGCATAAAAGAAAAATTCATGTGAATCATTGATTAAAAAATATAACGGTTTAGACGACTTCCTAAGCCTGGCTTCTACTTCAATCATTGCTGGGTTTATAGATGGGTATTTAAATTCATGTTCTAGGTTGTCATAGAAGCGTTGGGCTTCTGCGTAATTCACTATCATCTCAGGAAATCAAATCATCGGGATTGTATTCTTTACTCGCTTTACCGCCTTGAATGTAATTCCAATATTCCATTGGACTTATACCTGTACCTGGTCTTTTAATGCACAAATTATCCTCAGAAAAGTTTTCTTTTTCAACAATTTTTCTCTTTGCGGTCAGGCTTTTTCGGGCGACCATTTTTGTGTTTAACTCTGAGGTTGTAGCTTTTTTAATGCCATCTCCTAAAACTTCATACGCTTCTTTAATATCTTTTATGTAATTTCTAAATTCTTCAGGATTGCTGGACGAAGCATGATCTGGGCCTGCGCTAAGTTTGTTCAAAGTTACATGTTTTTCAAAAAAGGTGCAGCCTAGTGATAGTCCCATAATTGCACCAATGGAGTTCAATGTATGGTCTGAATAACCAACTTCTAGTTTAAATTCCTCTTTTAAAGTTTTAACAGAAGAGATATTAATTTCATTTGAATTTGCTGGATAATTACTTGTACAATGCATAATTGCAACTCGATTATTAATTACACTTAAAGTTTCGTTATAATGTACTCTGGCATTAACTATTTTATGCTTGAAATTTTCAGGTTTAGCACCTTGAAATCCTTGAGCAATTACATAAAGTGCCTGATGAATCTCTTCCAAATTTGACATTCCGGTTGACAAAATAATTGGTTTATTAAATTTTGATATTTCATATAATAAAGGTCCGTTGGTTATTTCTCCTGACGGAATTTTATGTATTGCTACGCCTAAACTATTTACATTGTGGCAACTTTTTACATCGAACCCAGTAGATAAAAATGGTATTTTAATTTTATCTGAAAATTCCTTTAATTCCCTAAATTCTTGGATATTCAATTCTAATTTTTTTATCATATCAAATTGAGATGTTTCGCGTGTATTTCTTTTTTGATAATCGGCAAGTGGTGCGTTTATGCCAACAACGTCTTCAGTTATAAATGTTTGAAACTTAACGGCGTCTGCACCGGATTCTTTAGCCATAACAATTAGGTCTTTTCCAATTTCTACAGATCCATTGTGGTTAACTCCGATTTCAGCAATGACGAAAGGTTTTCTGACTGTAGGCGTAAAAATTCGAAACAAATCCGCGGATTTGAAAGTAGAATGCATGCCTAGATTGTATATAATTTGAAATGAGAAAGGGATTGTATTTGAGCCTTCAAAATAAGAAAGTTTGGTTATTTTCTACTTGTAGAGCAGATCTTTCGACAATCCTCCCTTTGTGTAAAGCCTTAGCTAAATTAAATTATTCCCAAATTACTTTAGCATTATGCGGGAAACATGATGAGCTTGCCTTAAAAGATTTAGACAAAATAAAAATAGATGGAATTGAAGTTTTAATTGGACCTATTTTGCCTAGTAATGAAAATGAAATACATGCAGAAGATTTATCGCAATTTTTAATATGGATATCTCAAGTCTTAGAGGAAAATGTACTCTCGGTGGTAGTAGGAGATAGATTTGAAATTTTAATTTTAGCAACATGGATAATTTCAAGGAACAATAAAGTTATACATCTTTCGGGAGGTGACACAACGCCAAAGTCACTTGATAATAAATATAGATACGCAATATCGGAACTGGCTGATCTGCACCTAGTTATTCATCCTGATCACAAAACTAATTTATTGAAAGAGGGTATTGATTCGTCTAAAATTAGAGTTGTGGGTGATCCTGCGCTCCAATACTTAAATGAATTAGATATTACAGATGATAATTTACTTAAGTTGAAAAAGAAATTGAATCATAATTTCACTAATTTTGGATTATTTTGTCTTCATCCAACATCAAACTCAACTCAAAAAATTATTTTGGAGCTGCAAACTTGTTTTAAAATACTTGATTCATATGGTGAAATAGTGTTTGTAACAAAACCAAATCAAGATCATGGATCAGATTTAATTTTAAAATATCTCACTGAAAGAGCAAAACTTGATAAAAATTTTATTATGATTGATCTTTCTTCTCAAGAAGAGTATTACACTTTGTTGAAATATGCCGATTTTATAATAGGTAATACTTCAAGTGGTATTTGGGAAGCTCCTTCATATGGAACGCCTTTTTTAAGTATTGGCGATAGACAAAAGGGAAGGTTGATTGGGGATAATGTCATCGAAATTGGCATGAATTATCAAATAGGAGTTTCTGCTGTAATTGATATTAAAAATGGTAAATTTAAAAAATTGCGTAGTAATCCAATTAATCCCTATTACTTACCAGATTCTGCGAATCTAGCAGCAACGATAATTAAGGAATTCCAATGAGTATCGGAGGATATTTCGATTTAACAGAACAAGACATTGACTCCTGGGAAAAGTCTTTAAGAAAGAATGCTTTACATAAACCAAACCATATAATTTTTTCAACTGGGTCCAACAGCTTAATTTTTTTACTTACGAAACTTAGTACACAAAATAAAAGCAAAAAAGTATATTTGCCAAACTTCTATTGCGAAACAGTGATAAAGAATTTAATTGATTTTGGCTTTATACCTATCAGTTATGAAGTAGACAATAATTTCAATCCAGTTAATATAGAAGATTTGAACTTAATTGGTAGTTTAGCATTTGTGTTAGTAGATTATTTTGGGATATGTGACTATAAAAACAATGCACTTTTACCAATTTTAAGCTCATTAGGCTTAAATATAATTTTGGATGAAGCTGGGAAAGCCGATATCTTAAGTTCAGATAAATACGAACCTGATATTTATGGTGTTTTTAATAGCTTAAGAAAATTTACTAAATGCTTAGATGGGTCAGAGATATACTGCAGAGAAACGAATTTGATTGATAATAATTTTAATCAAAGCAATTTTAAAATTGAAATTAGTGATAGAATGACGTTGCATAAAAATAGAAGTAAAAATTATGAAGATGACAAATTATTCAGAAAACTTGATCAGCACGAGTATAACAAAACCACAAACTTAAGCTTTCAAAATGTTTC
>JACCDP010999811.1_pt1 | contig 13968 bp, 10 predicted proteins | sample 7445841 | NCBI WGS metagenome assembly JACCDP01 (sample SAMN15323441, study PRJNA562643) | freshwater metagenome | isolation source: river surface water | place: USA:Blue River Watershed | collected 2017-08-17
AAGCGGCTTGTAACGCATCGTGAGGCATTTGACCGACTTCATAAACAAAGCCAAGAGGTTTCAAAGGCGATACAGAGCCAGATTGATACGGATCAGGGGCGTCGCAGTGAGCTTTTTAGCCTTAGTACCAAGCTATTACAAATATCGGTACAAGGGTCAGATCTGGTACGAAGAGAGTTTGACCTTAAGGTACGCACAGAAAAACTTTTCGGAGAAATTTCTATTAGGGGTGTCGTATTGCCGCGTCTTGAGGAGGTTCTTGCAGTGCAAGAGGTGCCGCGACTTGATGCGAAGCTTGCGCCAAATTTAATAGCGATTCGTGCGGAAGCGGAATCTGCAAAAGCCGCCGTAAAGACCGTATCTGCCCAAAACTACCCATCCATTAACTGGGTTATTCAGAAAAGTACTCAAAAGGATGTTTTAGACCGCGATACGCCAATGTATACGGCTATAACTTTTAGTCTGGATTTGTTTAAAGGTTTTGGGATTAGCAACGCAGAACGCTCGGCTGCCTCTAGGGCGAGTGGTGCAAAGAGTCGCTACGACCACGCGCAGCGAGAGTTCTCTGTTCAACTGCGTAGCTGGGGTGCCCAGATTGAGATGCTAGATAGTCAAGTAAAGAAGTTATCAGTGATTGAAAACGATGCTTTTCGGCTTTTGGAAGTTGCCTATCGTCGCTACGAGCTTGCGCGCGCTGCGCACTCTGAGCTAATTGACGCAGAATTAAGCTATTACTCTGCCAGAATTTCTCATGCAAATAGTCTTGCCGAACGAGATCAACTGCATTTAAGGATTATTACTGAAAGCGGCTTGCACCGCCAACTTATTGGTACGCAATGACGCCAGCTGTTCAAACGCTCTTAGCGCAGGCTCTAAAACAACAAGAAGCGGGTAATGTTGCCGGGGCAAAAACGCTCTTTCAAAAGATCGTTAAAAAAGACGCCAAAAACGCTTACGCACTTTACTCATTAGGCGTGATTGCCCAGCAATCTGGCGATTATGTTCAAGCGTTTGATTATTTTAAGCGCTGCGTTACTCATAATGAAGGCTTTGCCTATGCTTGGTATGCTCTAGGGATTATTTTTGGAAGCCGCAAGATGTATTCCGATGCGTTTCAGGCATATGAGAATGCAATTTTATTAAGTCCAAACTATACTGAAGCGCTCATTAATAAGGGTGTATTGCACGAGGAGACCAAAGAGCACTACAAGGCGCTCGAGTGTTTTGAAAAAATCCTCTCTTATAATCAAGATTACTCACCTGCCCTCTTTAATGCCGGAGTGCTGCTTTCTGACTTTAAAGAGTTTGACCTCGCGATAAGTCGGTTCGAGCGTTTAGTGCGGCTTGATCCCAGCTACGACTACGCACTGGGCTCATTAGCCTTTGCAAAGTTGCATGCCTGTGATTGGAGCGGATACGCCGAGCTTCGCCAGCGGATCGAACACGGCCTTCTTGAACACAGACGCGTTTGTAAGCCACTGGCCATACAGGCGATCTCCGATAGTGCCCAGGCGAGCTTTGAGGTTTCCAAAATATTCGCTACAAAGGCCTTCGGCGATGCCCCCAGGGTCGGGTTAAGCCCTCCCGCAGGGCAAATAGGGGTCAATCCAATCCGTCTCGCGTATCTGTCTCCTGATTTTCGTGAGCATCCTGTGGGTCAGGTCATTGCCAGTGTCCTAGAGCGCCATGACCGCTCAAAATTTCACACGATAGGGCTCTCCCTAGGGGTGGACGATAAAAGCCCCCTGAGAGGCCAAATAGAGGCCTCATTTGACGAGTTCTATGACCTTCGGTCGATCCCGGATGACAGCGCAGCAACTTTCGTCAATAGCCTAAATATCGATGTTCTTGTGGATCTGGCAGGCTATACAGCCGATAGCAGGACATCTTTGATAAAAGACCATCCCGCCCGGGTGCAGATCAATTTCTTGGGCTATCCCGGGTCGATGGGAATTGGATGTATGGACTACATCATTGGCGATGAGATCACCATCCCGCGGGAACATGAGCCGTTTTACGCGGAGAGGGTGCTCAGGCTTAACCGGCCTTATTTCCCGCCCTACGTTAACACAGTGGCGCCTAGCGCTAAAAAAACAAAGTCAGACTATGGCTTGGATCCCAACGCCTTTGTTTACGTCTCTTTTTGCAACAACTTCAAAATGAATGCTGATGTCTTTATCCTATGGATGAAGATCCTCTACGCTGCGCCGAATTCCATACTTTGGCTTGCCAAGACAAATGCTGCGGCGCAGAGAAATCTGCTCGCCGTTGCGAAAAGTTTGGGGGTGAATACCGACCGCGTGGTGTTTGCGGAGCGTGTGCCGGCTTATGCCGACCATTTAGATCGGTACGCCGTATGCGATCTCTTTTTGGATACCTTCCCTTATAACGCACACACAACTACCCAGGACGCCCTAGTATCGGGACTTCCTGTATTGACCAAAGTCGGAGGGGCGTTTCACTCTCGGGTAGCAGCCTCTATCCTCACTGGAATCAAATGCAATGAGCTCATCTGTGAGAACGAATCACACTACCTTCAACGCGCCGTATACTTTTACGAACAACCTGAAGAATTAAAAAATATCAGAGAAAAAATTAGTGCCGAGATGCTTACCGATCGCCTAACGCCTTATGTTCAAAGCCTAGAGTCTGCATACTTAGAAGCTCTAAGAGGGCAGGCCTAGATGGTAAACACTATTGTTGCACCGCCTGCAGTACTGCACAGCGCGTTAGAAGTATGGTTTATTCAAAACTGCGTTTTCGGCGGGGTGTCAATCACACTCGATCTACACGCAAACCAAATTAGAGGTAAAACTGTCGTTTATCTCGATTACGACTTAAATCCTGCAACTATTGATTTACTTTCAACAAACGATAATCGCATCATTGTGTATCACCTAGGTGACGAAACGGCGATAAAGGATCGAAATTCTTATTCGAGTGTAGATATGGTACTTCGAAATTATTATTTCGAACACATCATTAACGAACAAAACCCTAATGTACATTGGGTTCCGAATGGCTACCGAAGTGGGCTAGGACCAAGGGATAGCGAAAGCTTAAAACCTACAAACCAACGACCGATGTTGGCTAGCTTTTTGGGCTGGACGGCAAATACAAAATCTTTTAATAATGAGCGCTTTGACTTTGGCAAAGCCGCCAAGCTCTGCGGTCAAGACCTATATATGAACGAAACGTCCGGTTTTGCGCAGGGATTTAATATAAGCCTATACGCAGCGGTATTAGAAAATTCCGTTTTCTGCCCTTGCCCAGCCGGAAATAGTCCAGAGACCATACGACTCTACGATGCACTAGAAGCAGGTGCAATCCCAATTATGCTCGACCATCGCTTTTTACAGAATGCGAACCCGCATCAAGCACCGCCTTTCCCGATCTTAGGATCATGGGCAGAACTACCGCATTTTTTAGCGGATGCACGAAGTAAAATGAATGCGCAACCGAGATACTATTCTGATATGCAGTACGCCACCTCTACATGGTGGAAAACGCTAAAGGATAGATCACGCAGACGAGTTATCGAGCACACTGCATCGCCTTAATTAAAATGCCTATGAACCAACAAACAACTCATGAATACAGTGTTACTACGATGCATGTTTCATTTTGTGCAGATCTACCTTATGTACCAATTCTGTGCGTTGCACTTACGTCGCTTTACATGCACAACTTTCGACGTCCCATCGATGTGACGGTGGTTCTGCAAACATTAGATGAAACCGCCGAGCGATTAATACGTGAATCTGCTGCTCGATTCAATCGAACCGTAGAAATTATTGATCTTAAAAATATTGATTTATCACACCTGCCGGAATACTCCCAGCCGGTGTCCACCTACTATCGACTATTACTGCCATCACTTTTGAAGAATCGTAATCGGACAATTTATCTCGATTCTGATCTAGTCGTTGAGATTGATTTATCTGAACTCTTCGACGCCGACTTAAATGGACATCCACTAGGTGGTGTCCCCGACCGGGATGCGATACAACAGGGTCTACAAGCACATATCAATCGGCCTGGGGATCTGTATATCAATGCCGGCGTCTTGGTAATGGACCTAGACCAATGGCGTAAAGAAAGTATTGCCGAACAGTGTATGCAGTGGTTGACCGAAAACCCAACGATCGCAACGATGATGGATCAAGATGCTATCAACTACACACTTTATAAAAGAAAACTATTCTTCGATAAAAAGTTCAATTTAAATCCGATCCACGATCCTCCCGTAAAGACGCTCGCCGAAATTCCGGAGCGTATATTACACTTCGCTGGGGCAATAAAACCCTGGCATAGTTGGTACGATTTCGACTTAATTGAAATATTTAATTTTTATAAAAAAGTCGCTTCCGTAGAGGGAATGATCAGCACCACTACGCCGACTAAATTTGGGCAGTTTGTATCAATTGCGAATCAGTCATTCTCACGGAACGATTTCAAAGAATCTTCGGAGCAGTATCATGCAGCTATTGTTGCTCTTTCAAAGATAACACAAATTACAGATCAGATCATCGAACTAACGAACCAAGCGATAGCCGCCCATAATCGTGGTGATTACTATAATGCCGCTAATGTATTTAGAGGCTTGCTTGATTCATTCGGAGTGTCCCCCAATACAACGGACGTATATCAGTTACCTGAAATACGTTAGGCTTACATTGAAATACTAAAGGCCATAAAATGTTCTTTTTAACGCAGGATGAATTAGTTGAGCAGCAATTGCAATTAGGGAATTACGACACCGCTTATCGACTTGCAGTATCTAATGAAGGAGGTAATTCGAAGCAACTTGTAGAGCTCGTAACGGAACGGGAATCGGAGTTCAATGTCAACTACAACGAGATCCTAAAAACAGATACAGACTGTCAAAGTAAATACTGCGAACTGGGAAATTTATACTATAAAATTAATTGTATTGATCTCGCGAATCGAAGCTTAAAGATTGCCGAATCGCTTGGTGCGACCGGCTTAAGATACGAGCAACTTTCCGAGTCAATTTCGACTTACTGGGGTAAAAAGCGAACTGACTTTTCAAGTAAAATCGGATCGCGACTTTACAGTGCTTCGTTAGAGCAAGAGCAAGTACTATATCTTCTAAAAAAAATTTCTAACTGCGAGTCGGGATTCTGTGTTGATATTGGAGCAGGTGAAGGTTTGCACTGGTCTAATAGCCGAAAACTTATCGAATCGGGTTTCGACGCAATTCTTATTGAAGGTTCTGAAAAACTTTTCGATAATTTGAAAATCAATTGTCAATCATTTACAAATAACCTCGCGCTAGTAAATGAATTCGTCACTCCAAGAACCATTCTAGATATTTTAGCAAGTAATAAGTGCCCTCGGGAGTTTGATGTCCTATCAATAGACATTGACTCATTCGACTATTACATCTGCGAAAAAATATTGGGCGAATACACACCATCAGTGATCGTAATTGAAGTAAACGAGCGAGTGCCTCCTCCGTTCGAGTATGTTATCGACGAAAGTCTTATGAGCATACAAGCAGATATGTCAATGATTTCAAGCGCAAGTATTTCTTACTATGCCAAGAAGCTAGAAAGCTTCGACTTTAAGTTAGTAATGCTTGAATATAATAATCTAATAGCAGTCAAACATTCAAAATTTCCAACATCGGTACACGACATGGAGAGAAGTGCTGAAAACTTGTACTGCGTTGGTTATCAATTTAGAAACGACAAGGACACGCTGTATCCTTACAATCGCCAGATGTGTCTTGCTTTTGGAGCGCCTCAAAATCTAATAGTTTCCGACCGCAGTGTTTCTCTCGATTACTGCAGCATATATTTAGAGTATCTTAAGTCAAAGAACGTTCCGTTCCATATCAAAGCCTTAACCTAGTTTGTTTCCATGCACCTCATATAGTCAAAAGCAGGGCGAAAATTGGAGATAAGTAATACTCGAATCATAGTGGGGATCGGCGCGGACCCCTTAATTAAGTTGCACAGGTACTGTAAGCGAAATTGGATAAATTATTTCGACTACATCGATTTCAAGGATTTCTATTTTGTTTCGAGATCGCTAGAGTCTGATTCGGATATGTACCTTGATAACGAAATAGTCTATTCGCTCCCAAAAGAGATCCGAGATTCAATTTCTTTTTCGATGAATAAATCGAACGATTATCATAACGATTGGAGTGGAGACTTTGGTAAATCCGTGCTGATGACTTCAATTAAGTTCTATAGGTTTCTGATTGACTCGAACCCCGAAGATTTTGTATACTACTCGCCCACTGCAACATCTGCGATTGATATAGAACAGATAAAAATCTATATTGAAAATTGTTATAGTCCCCACTCCAAATTTTACGGTGGGGCGCCAATTCCTATCGTGCATCGTCCTAGTTCGGATGTATTTTGGTACGTGTCAGGTTCCGGAATGATGATGTCAAAATCAACCCTAGCCCTTTTGTGTGCGCGCCTTGAGAGTGCCCCTGTTCTGACAGATGATCTTTTGTATGGGATATTGCTTTCCGATCACCCGAGATATGTAATTACTCGCAAATCATTATCTGTTACTCGAAATATCCATCATGAATATGATGAAATTTTTAGAAAAGTAGACGAATACAGAAAGCATGGATGCTTTTGTTTTCGACTAAACTCATCATGGTCAGAAAATCTTGAGGGTGGACGTGACGAGAATGATTCCATACTTCAGGGTATAGCTTTCAACGTGCTACTTAAGCATCGCAACTTACCTGTTATGTATTCCGATAATGATTTTCATGTAATATGTGAGCAACTCGGATTTGATTTTTGTCCGCCAACTTTGAGCCCTGGTCATTTCTATGGCGGCGACTCGGTTGTCATTGCCGGATTTTAGTCGAGCGATGCTCCGTAACAATACATACGAAAATTTCTTCAATTTCTTAAATACTGGAATGTATTTGCAGTCAGACTCGTAAATAGAAGAATAAAGCGATGTTGGTCCGCTCGTTTACGCTAGTTATTGAAGGATTTAAGTATTACGCAGATATGGCGTGTCGATCCACGATTCATCGGGGAAGCTGTCAAGATCGATATGTGCTCATCTTTCGCTTGTAAGAAAGGGCTGGTTATTCTAAATAGTCTATAACTTTCACTACTACGCCCTAAATAGTGTCTACGAAAAAGTGGATGTTTATGAACCAAATCGAACATAGTGACGCACTGAAATATGGCCTGACAGGTCATTTAGAGAGTTACTTTAATTGTTTTTTAACTGCTTGTGACATAACGAACAAAGATGTTCTTGAAGTTGGCGGTGCATTGCCTGGAAACTTGGTTATTGAAAAACTTGGCGCGCGTAGTTGGACAGCTGTTCAATCACTTTCGTATGCGGAGCATCGAAGTGATAACCAAATTTCGACAGACTCGAGCTACGGGGAAAGATACTGTTCGATATTTGAAAATATTGAAAATCTCTACGGTGATTCACGCCTTAACGCACGTTTTGATTTTATTTTTTCAGTCGCATGCTTCGAGCATATTCATAGATTATCCGATGCGTTGCAAGTGATGTATACCGCTTTGCGCCACGGTGGGCGTCTTTTTACGGCGTTTGCACCGATCTGGTCGGGGCCGTGGGGCCATCACTATGATTTCGGAGTACCTGATCGTTTCAAATCAATAGAACCGGAGGGCGGATGGAACTCACAAAATATATTTGGTCCGTGGGACCATCTTATTTTTTCACGCACACAATTTTACGAACTATATCGGAAAAAATTTGATGATGAATTTGCGAGGCAATTAATCTACCTAATTTATAACTCTCCACACATTAATCGATTTTTTTATGAGGATTACGAATATGCTCTCCAATCAAGTAGTTTTCGAGTCGATCTATTTCAAAATGTATTTAGTATTGAGGATACAGAAGGAACTAGAATGACTATAAGTCATCTTCGTAATAACCATAAAGATTTTGGCTATCGCAATTTTAGTCATTCTGGTATTGTTGCTTTACTCAGCAAACCGCAAGCCGTTTGATCTTTACGTTTTTTATGGGTAGGACAACTGACTAGTGAAGTTAGGATTCGCCAGCGAAAACTACACAAAGCTCAATCGTAAGCAGTGGCTGGCAAGACTTATTAGACGCTAACTAACCTGTCCGGTTTTCTCGAACAAATTTCATCTAGAAACTCTGGGGTAATCCTCCCCTTTTTAGTGGGGCTTGCAACACTACTTAATTCAAAAGGGGGTTCCCCGCTTCCGCAAAGTATTATAATTTTCAACATAGATTGATTAAAGATGGTGCTCGTACTCTAGAGTTTCATTCGGCAGAGCGAACGATAAGGTGGACGATAAGTAAAAACTTTGAGCTACAACCCAGAGAGGAACTCTTTGACTTTAAACCGGTTTTCTCTGAGTTCATACATGGATTTTATGGATGGGAGCCCGATCCGGCAAGACGATTGTGGGCGTGGACTAACGTCGGCCAGTCTGCAATTCGTCTTTTTATGCCTTACGGATGCAAACTTCAAGTAGATATGGCTCTGGAGAGCGCGGTGGAACTAAAACTTAACATCAATCTTATTAATGATTTTCGGTCTCTTCGGCTCGCCGCTGGTCAACCAATCGAGATAAGCTCATCACCAGCTTTAATAACAATGCTCTATACAGACATTAAGTTTCTGGCCTCAGGAACTCCAATGAAGGTTCAGGGAGACGCTCGAGAATTCGGTTTCCGAGTGACAAAACTTCATCCATTTTGTTCTAAGTAAGATATTATCAATCTCAGACTATGAAAGTCGTAATTCTTGCTGGTGGCCTTGGAACTCGAATCTCCGAGGAAACCCACCTAAAGCCCAAACCTATGATTGAAATTGGTGGACGTCCAATTCTTTGGCATATCCTCAAGCTCTACTCTTTGCACGGCGTAAACGACTTTGTAATCTGCTGCGGCTACAAGGGCTACGTAATCAAAGAGTATTTCGCAAATTACTTCCTGCATATGTCGGATGTCACCTTTGACATGAGCAATAACCAGATGGAGGTACATCAACGCAACGCAGAGCCGTGGCGTGTAACCCTCGTGGATACTGGTGACAATACAGCGACTGGCGGTCGTCTTAAGAGGGTTGCTAGTTACATTAAATATGAGGAGACTTTTTGCTTCACCTATGGCGATGGTATTGGGGATGTTGATATTTCCAAGCTAATCAACTTTCATAATGGGCATAGAAAGCTCGCCACTGTCACCGCGGTTAGCCCGCCTGGAAGGTTTGGCTCGTTAGCTACCAAAGGCGATAAAGTCACTGGTTTTCTTGAAAAACCACGCGGTGATGGCGGGCTGATTAATGGCGGGTTTTTTGTGCTTTCTCCAAAGTGCATTGATTTGATTGAGGGTGATCAGATGGCTTGGGAAGCAAGTCCTATGACTGAACTAGCTCGGCGCGGCGAGTTAATGGCGTTTGAGCATCGCGGTTTTTGGCAGCCGATGGATACGCTTAGAGAAAAAGACCTTCTTGAGTCTCTTTGGCAGTCGGGCAAGGCACCTTGGAAGAAGTGGGCCTAGACGTGCCTGGTATTGACAAAGATTTCTGGCGAGGGAGGAGAGTTTTCCTCACCGGGCATACCGGATTTAAGGGAAGTTGGCTCTCTTGTTGGTTGCAAAGTCTAGGTGTTCAGCTAATGGGTTACGCGCTTAAACCAGCCACGAACCCGAGCTTATTTGAGGTTGCCAGCGTGGCAAATGGGATGGCCTCAATTTTGGGCGATGTTCGGGATTTGGCGCACTTTCGCGAATCAATGCAAAGCGCTGAACCAGAAATTGTGATTCACATGGCAGCCCAGCCCTTGGTGCGCCAGTCCTACCAAGACCCTGTGGAGACTTATTTCACCAATGTAATGGGCACTGTGAATCTTTTTGAAGCAGTACGCGCAACGCCAAGTGTCAAGGCGGTAGTGAATGTAACTACAGATAAGTGTTACGAAAACCGAGAGTGGGTCTGGGGCTACCGAGAAAGCGATCCTATGGGCGGCTACGACCCCTATAGCAGCAGCAAAGGTTGTGCGGAACTTGTGAGTGCTGCGTATCGTTCATCTTTCTTTAACTCAAAAGAGTATGCAGAGCATGGGGTTGCGGTAGCAAGCGCACGAGCAGGTAATGTGATTGGCGGTGGCGACTGGGCTCAAGACCGCTTGGTTCCGGACATTCTTGCTGCTTTTCGGAAAGACACTCCCGCCAAAATTCGCAACCCACATGCAACTCGGCCTTGGCAGCATGTGCTCGAACCATTGCGGGGGTACTTAATGCTAGCTGAGAAACTGGTGATAGAAGGCCCAAAATACTCGCAGGCTTGGAATTTTGGCCCCAACGATGACGACGCAAAACCTGTGGGTTGGGTCGCTACAGAACTGGCGAAGCGCTGGGGTAATAACGCCGCTTGGAACGCAGATACGGGAGACCACCCACATGAAGCACGTTTTCTTAAGCTCGATATTTCTAAGGCGAGAACCGACCTTGGTTGGAAGCCAAGGCTACAAATCGCTGATGCGCTAGATTTAGTAATTGACTGGACTAAGACATACGCTGCTAGAAAAGATATGAATGAGTTTACCTTGATGCAAATCGCCAACTATCAGGATCTAAACGTTGCATAATTCAGAACCAGAAAACCGAACATTTGCGCGCCAAAATAGCGCAGCTTGTTGAGCAATATGCCAGCATCGCATTTACCGAACTGCAATTTATGCCCGGTGCCCAGGCCTGCCCTACGATTTGCAGCCCCCAGGCCACACTCGCCCTGGCAGCGCGTGCTGGAGCCCCTTGCGGGTTACTTGGTGCTTGCAGAGCAGCTCTGTGCCGACACTGGTCTGGCCGGGGGCCGGAATTTCGGCCCGCAAGATTCTGATGTGCGTAGTATGGAAAAAGTGCTTAAGCTCACTTCTCAGTGCCTTGCCGGTGGCCTAAACCTGCAGATAGACAGCAGCGCCCAGCCCCATGAGGCCCGGCTGCTTAAGCTTGACTGCTCTAAGTCGATGTCTTTCTTGGGCTGGAAGCCCCCGGGGGGGGCTTGAAGAGGCGCTGGCGCATACCTGTCAATGGTATAGTCATTCGTCAGTCAAACGAAGTATGAACGAGATACGCCAGTCTCAGATCATTCGCTATTCGCATCACTAGACACTTAACACACCGCAGACTCATGACCCCACTATCGGATATTCCCATCCAAACCACTGCGCAAGCCCCCGCACAGGCTTCGCAAGACCAGGTGCGTATGGACGCCTTGCGCCAGCAGATTCTGGGTCTGGTAGAAGACTACGCAGCTGTGTCCTTGGCGCCAGCCGCCTTTGTACCTGGAAAGATACCCGTGCCGCCATCGGGCAAGCTGCTTGGGGCAGAAGAACTCAAGAACATGGTGGAGGCAAGCCTCGACGGTTGGCTCACCGCCGGGCGTTTTAACGAGGCCTTCGAGAAGCAGTTGGGTAAGTTTTTGGGCGTAAAGCATGTTCTTACGGTCAACTCGGGGTCGTCTGCCAACCTCGTGGCCTTTAATACGCTTACCAGCCCCAAGCTGGGTAGCCGCGCCATTCAAAAGGGAGATGAAGTCATTACCGTGGCGGCGGGTTTCCCCACCACCGTGAACCCCATTTTGCAGTTTGGTGCCGTGCCGGTGTTCGTTGACATAGAGCTTGGCACCTACAACATTAATGCCAGCCTTATCGAGCAGGCAATTGGCCCCAAGACCCGCGCGATTATGCTCGCCCACACATTGGGCAACCCGTTCAATCTAGAGGTAGTTACCGCGCTGTGCAAAAAGTACAAGCTCTGGCTGGTTGAAGACTGCTGCGATGCACTGGGGGCTACCTACCATGGTCAGCTGGTGGGTACGTTTGGTGATATTGCAACCCTAAGCTTCTACCCAGCCCATCACATTACGATGGGCGAGGGCGGTGCGGTGTTTACCAACAACGACGAGCTTCGCAGCATTGCCGAGAGCATTCGCGACTGGGGCCGAGACTGCTACTGTGGCCCAGGCAAAGACAACACCTGCGGCAAACGGTTTGACTGGAAGTTGGGCGAACTACCCCACGGCTATGACCACAAGTACACCTATAGCCATCTGGGCTACAACCTAAAGATCTCTGACATGCAGGCGGCCTGTGGGTTGGCGCAGTTGCAAAAGCTGCCGCAGTTCATCCAGGCGCGCAAAGACAACTTTCAGTACCTTCACGAGGCCCTTGCGACTTTGCAAGAGTTTCTTATGCTGCCCGAGGCCACAAAGGGGGCAGACCCCTCCTGGTTTGGCTTTCCCATTACGCTTAAAGAAAACTCTCCGGTCACACGGCTTGATCTGCTCACCTACCTAGACCAAGAAAAGATTGGCACCCGGCTTCTTTTTGCTGGGAACCTCACCCGCCAGCCCTCGCTTCAAAATCAAACCTACCGAGTTGCAAGCTCGCTCACCAATACCGACACGGTGATGCAGAACACCTTTTGGGTGGGGGTGCAGCCTGCGCTTTCAAGGGAGTTGCTTGACTACTCGGTCGGTCGTATTAATGGGTTTTTAGGTGAAGGCATTCACTGGAGTTAGTATGAAAAAAAGTATTCCTCCTAACTTGTTTGTGCTCGAGATGGCCAATAACCACATGGGCCAGGTAAGTCATGGGGAGTCCCTCATTCGAGCTTTTGCAGACGTCTGCAAGGATTTTCCCGAATTCAACTTCGCCTTCAAGCTTCAGTATCGAAACCTGGACACTTTCATTCATCCAGATCTCAAAGGAAGGATGGATGTGAAGTACATCAAGAGATTCGAAGAGACAAGGCTGAGTCGGGCCGACTTCGATGCCTTGATAAAGGAGATTAAGGCAAACAATTTCCTAGCCATGGCAACTCCGTTTGATGAGGAGTCGGTAGACGTGGTTGTTGAGCAGAATTTAGATATCTTGAAAGTTGCGAGTTGCTCTTTTACAGATTGGCCATTGTTGGAGCGAATTGTGCAAACGGACATGCCGCTCATTGTGTCGACTGCCGGCGCCTCCCTAGACGACATCGACAGGGTTGTTAGTTTTCTTCAGCATCGGGATAAAGACTTTGCCCTCTTGCACTGCGTGGCCGAATACCCAACAGCCGACGACAAATTACATCTTGGGCAGTTGGATCTCTTTAAAAAGCGTTACCCCGACGTAAAAATCGGCTTCTCTACGCACGAGAGCCCCCAGAGCTTCGACATTGTGAAGGTGGCGATTGCTAAAGGGGCCGAAGTCATAGAGAAGCACGTCGGTCTACCAACTGCGCAGTTTGAAATCAATGCGTACTCAGCCAGTCCAGCGCAGGTGCGTGAGTGGCTCGAGGGTGCGCGTAAAACCAAGAGTGTCTGTGGTCAGTCAGACGCGCGTCCGCCGATTAATCAGGTGGAGGTTGAGAGCCTTACCTCCCTTCGCAGAGGCATCTTCGCCAAGCGACCCCTTAAGGCGGGTGAGACCTTGAGCAGGGCCGATGTCTACTTTGCGTTCCCGCCCCAGAGTGGACAGTTCTTGGCCAATGACTGGTCGAAGTATTCGTCCTTCCAAGTCACTAAAGATATTCAAGTAAACGCTGCCGTATCGCCGGAAAATTCATCCGTTCGCGACAGTCGAACCGAGGTGAGAGAGGCAGTAGACAAGGTAAAGGCACTTCTGCGGGATAGCGGTGTGGTTGTGCCTGGTGGTGTGGACTTAGAGCTATCCCATCATTATGGGATGGACAACTTTTTAGAGACGGGTCTTACGCTAATTACTGTTGTGAATCGTGCCTACTGCAAGAAGCTTTTGGTGTCGCTGCCCAACCAATTCCATCCAGAGCAGTTTCACAACGAGAAGGAGGAGACCTTTCATGTGCTTTACGGCGAGGTTGATCTCTCACTCAATGGCGTGAGCAGGACCTATGGTCCCGGCAGTGTTATCAACATAGAACCAAAGGTCAGGCACTCATTCATCAGCAAAACAGGCTGCGTGATTG
>JACCDP011191202.1_pt1 | contig 13967 bp, 40 predicted proteins | sample 7445841 | NCBI WGS metagenome assembly JACCDP01 (sample SAMN15323441, study PRJNA562643) | freshwater metagenome | isolation source: river surface water | place: USA:Blue River Watershed | collected 2017-08-17
AAAGTGGGTATATTGCTCAAATGGCGGAATGGCATACGCAGCAGACTCAAAATCTGCGGGTTATTATAACCGTGTGGGTTCGAGTCCCACTTTGAGCACTATTATTTTTTGACAATAGGAGCGCGCCAGTATGTGTGATTGCAGTAATAAGTGCGAGAAGTGTGAGACAAAAGACAATGATCCATTATTTGGATTCAATGTTCCAATCGCAAATGAACTGGTTCTTAGGTTATCCCGAATAAGGGTTCTACGATCCAGTTGTTCCGATTCTAATGAAGGTGAGTTTAGGGTTCATTTATCTGAAAGAGAATGGAATCAGATTGAAAGATTGGTAAAGGAACTGGAGAAGTGAAATGAATCTATACATGGATAGATGGCTATCAGCTTTAGAGAGCAAAGCTGATAAGCATACCAAGTTTGTATATGAAACTGGCTATAAATACACCAAGGTTATTCGTCAATATAATGGGCGGAATAGTTCACATGCGTTTGTGGATAACAATACTGGAGATATTTATAAGCCAGCTAGTTGGCGGGGACCAGCAAAGGGCGTAAGATATAACCTATATACTGACATAGATAAGCTATTGCAAGAATGCGACCCATATGGTGGGTATTTGTATAGGTGATTTATGTATATGGTAGAATGTGAAGGGAAAACATACTCTTTTGATTATGTGAGCGAGGCTATTCGCTATGCTGAGATTGAGCTTAGCGAAAAGAGTTGTAAGGTTTTTACTTATCATTCTAATGGCGCTCTTTATTATGAATGGTATTATGTGAATGGGGAGCGGCATAGAGAAGATGGACCTGCCTGTATTGCTTATTCTGAGAGTGGCAATAAGATAGTGGAAGATTATTATTATCATGGGATGATTCATCGGGATAATGGACCTACTTGTTTATCTTATTATGAGGATGGGCAGGTAAGTGTTGAAGAATATTGGCAGAATGACAATTTCCATAGAGAAAATGGACCTGCTATTATTCACTATGATAATAGTGGGAAGGTTACCTATGAGCGATACTACGTAAACGGTAAATAGGAGAATAGCCATGATTGATTTTGTATTGACGCGGGTTCCTGGCAGCTATACTCATTTTCAGCCAATCCATATTGGGGATTTGACGGTTTCCATTCAAGCAAGTCAAACTCATTATTGTTCCCCTCGGAGGGATGGCATGGAATCGGATTATTATGATCGTTTTGAGGTGGCTCTTATTCTGAATGATGAGTGGTTTCATCCAGAGAGGGATAAGAGATTTTCCAAGACTAGCTGGTCTAAGTATTGGTCTAGTTTTGATAATGTGGCGGCAGATGTTCCTCGTGATGAGATTGAGAATATGTTGGATGATCTTCGCGAGACGCTTATTGATTGATCACTTAAAGGAATACAATGACAATCAAGGTTGTGTATAACGATTGTTTTGGTGGATTTAGTTTGTCTAATCAAGCGGTCAAGTGGTTGGGCGATAATGGGGTGAATACAGAGACTTATTCTGATTTGCCTCGGCACCATCCAATGTTGGTCAAGTGTGTTGAAGAGCTTGGTCGTCAGGCTAATGGGCAATCTGCCAGTCTAGTTGTTCATAGTTTGGCAGGAAATAAGTATCGTATTGATGAATACGATGGTAATGAGACGGTGGTAGAGCCCAATGAGAATGAATGGACGGTAGTTAATTTAGAAGAGTTTTGAAACAAAAGGGTATATGTTGAAGGATCTTCGCGAGACGCTTATTGATTGAAGTTGTTTAGCTTCTCCTATACACTTATACAGGAGCGGTATTATGTGGCAAGAACTGAGTTTGGATAACAAAATCGCATTTTTGCAAATGAAAATCGAGGGTTGTCAGAAATCCATTCAGATGTATTTGAGTCACATTGAGCAGCACCGTGGAAGGTTGGATACCTATGCGGTGGCATATGTGCGTGGCTGTAAGCAAAGGATGAAAGCTTACAAGTCGGATCTGGCTTATTACCAAAGCGAGTTGGATAAGTTGGAGAAAGAGCGAGACTTGAGGTTGGTTTTCCAGTGAGATATTTTATCAAGAAGTCTTATAGGTTTCTTGATAAAGGTCAGTGGTTCCCATCGGTTAGCTAGGTGATTCTAGGTAAGGAGAAGGTATGAAGCCTATTTTTTATTCTGAGGATAATGACATGGCAAATAGGTATTTGTCTTGGGAAGATAATATAAAGTTGGTATTTGCCAAGTCTATGTTGAATAGTTATCGGCAAGGATATCTTGATTGGAAGCTATTGCTCAAGAATATGCGTAAGGAGTATGGAGATAAGTACAAGCAGTATTGCACTAGTACATTTGAGACTTATTTTCAGTATCGGGCTTTGTTTCGTTATTGGCGGAATGAGGTTATTCGGTTGGAGGGTTTGATTTCTAAGTGAGGATTATATGAAAGTTTATGTAGAGGGTTGTTACAGTAACTATCCTTACTTTCGTGTAACTTACAAGAATACACGTTTTCGTGTAAGCGGGTTTACTTGGAATAAAGAAACTGCTTCTGAGGCGCTTGACATTATTTGTCAAGACTATAAGTTGAATAGAAAGAATATAGTTTTTATTCATCTTTGAGTAAAGATTTTACTTATAGGACATTTTATCATGAGCACTATTCGACGTTTGCCTAATGGTAAGTTTACCAATAACACTTCAGAATACAGTAAGGCTTGGAAAGCAGAAGCTAATAATCTTTGTAAAAAGACAGGATGGAAGTTGGTGGCTTTTGATCCTGATTTGCAGTTTCTTGCTGGGGATAAGGTAGTGACTTTGCCTTTATGGGCGGTTAGGGATCTTATTAGGAAATGAAGTTATTTGAGTATAATGGATTAGATGTATCTTCATCTGGAGAAAGTATTTCCTTTATTATTGGAGGTAATAAATGTGAGATACCTTATTTGGAGGCGAAGAAGCTTGTATTTGCTTTATTGAAGGGGCTTGACGAGCGGGATCAATTGTTTATTTCGGATCTTGATTTTATGATTGAGGAAATCACGGGATTTTCTTTATCGCAATTGGTGAGTAAGAAGTAAGTAAGTTACTTAGCTTAAAGTAAGATACCCGGAAAAGTCATTGGTTATGGCAGGAGTTCTTATAAAGCTCCCATTGGTGAGTTCGATTCTCCCTTTCCGGACCAAATTATAAAAGAATAAAAATATGAAAAACTTTGAAGATCAGTTAGCTATTACTCTTTTTGATTGGCTAGAAGAAGGAGTAGATGAGACTAAGTATCAGCAATTGATGCATTTGTATCAAACTACTACTTATCCTAGTACTTTGTATTTAGCTTTTGCTGATGTACTAGATCACAGTATGATGGTGAATGGAAAGTATTATTCTTTCCATAAGGCTATGGAGCTGTTGAAAGTTAATCCTAATAAGTAAGGAGTATTATGTTTTACCAGTTTCGCCAGAACAATTCCGGTGGTTCTTATGATCTTGATGACGACATTTCCTCTACTGTAGTAGTGGAGGGAGTTGATGAAGATGATTGTTATCAGCGAGCCCAGAAGATTGGGATTTATTTTGATGGAGTTTTGAACGGGAAAGATTGTGAATGTTGTGGGGATCGTTGGTATGGTGGGGATGAGATTACATTTTCATTAGACCATGCTAATGAAGTTCCTACTCAAGATTATTCTACATTCAGGTTTGATCATAATGTGACGGTGATTCATTATTTGAATGGAGAACGAAAGTACATTAAGGATTTTAAGTCTCAGTTTGTAGAGGAGGTTTGAGATGGAACTATCTACAGTTATCAGCAAAGTCCAGAAACTGCTATCTCTTGCCAATAGCAGTAATGCTAATGAGGCAGCGGCGGCGGCGGCGGCTGCCAATAAGCTAATTGACCAATATCGTTTGTCTGAGGCGGATTATTCTGCTGAGGAAAAGGATATTGATCCATTGATTGAGGATGAGGGATTTATTTACGAAACTGGTCGGATTGTGCCTTGGAAAAGTGCTTTGGTGGTAGTGCTTGCCAAGCATTATGGATGTGCGGTATTTAATTCTGCGCATTATCCTGCTGGTCGTAAGGTAAGCCGGTATAAGCTAATTGGTAGGACCAGTGATATTCATATTACCAATTATATGTTTGGTTGGTTGGTGATGGAGTGTCAACGGCTTTGTGATAAGGAGGCTCGTGGAAATGGAAAGATTTTTGCGGCTTCTTATTGTCAGGGATTTGTGGCTGGCATTAGGCAACAGTTGAATAAGTCCAGAGAAGAAGCTAAGGCAACTGCCAGTGAGAGTTCTATTATTAAGATTAACTCTCGTGAGAATGAAGCAGTTGCTTTTATGAACAAGATGCATAATCTTCGTACTAGTAAGGTAACTAGTTCTAGCAGATTTGATATTGGGGCATATAATGCTGGGATGGATAGGGGAAAGTCCATTCATTTGGGGCAGAGTATGGCAGCTGGGAGTAAGGTAAGGCTGCTTGGTTAAAGAGAGTAATATGAAGCAAGCGATTATTTTGTGTGGTATTCCTGGGAGTGGGAAGTCTAGTTATGTGACTGGATTGCAGGAAATGTGGGAGGACATTGTAGTTTGTTCAGCGAATTTGTATTTTACTAGAGATGGTGAATACAAGTTTGATCCTACGCTTTTGGGAGAAGCGCATAATTCTTGTTTGAAGAAGTATGTTAGTGCCTTGATTAATGAGCAGAGAGTGGTGGTAGATAACACTAATACTACATTGCTGGAGATGGCACCATATGTTACATTGGGGATGGCATATGGTTATCAGATTCAAGTAGTTAGGTTTAGGGTTGATCCTGAGGTGGGAGCGGCTAGAAACATTCATGGAGTGCCATTGAATGTTTGTCGTTTGATGGCGGAGCGATTGGATAGTTTGGAGATTCCGCCTTATTGGAAGGTGAGTTCGGTTACTCTTTGACAGGATGTTGAAAGGTCAAGGAAAACAGGTTTCTGTTTTCCTTGATTTTTTGTGCCGGATGCACTTGGCATGGCTCTTGCTATATAGCCACGGCTGGAGCCCTTGTGGTTTCCCATCTGTTAGCAAGTTGTGGTGGTTGGTATAGCATAGCAATACGAAGTTTATAAAGCAGATAACTTATTTAGATTTAGGTGGCGGCTGTCCCATCTGCTAGCTGGTAGTGGCAAGGGATGAAGGTTGCAGTTTCGTAGTCGGAATAGTAAATTCCTAATCTTTTGAGGAGTATTATGGCTACTTGTTCTAGCTGTTATGGCATTGGCTACCATGAAGATTATGAAGATGGTCGATATTTTCAGGAAGATTGTTATCATTGTCGGGGAACTGGAGAAGTAGACCAGCATACTGCTTATTTGGATAAGCTAGAGCAAGTTATTTATGCTTTGGCATCAAGGCATTTGAATCAGGTGATTAGTGATTATAATAGTAATCCTGATGGAGAGGGATGGAGTTTTGGTGCGGCGGAAAGCATGATGACTGATAGTGAGTATTATCAATATCATTTGAACAATTATATTGAAGATTTTGCTAAGAGATTGGTTGAGATGAGCCAACAGGATCAGCAATTGTTGATTGCTTGGAATGAGATGCCGGTGGAGCATAAGACTTTTACAAAAGTTAGTATGTGTGAGATTACTCCAGTAGTGAATGAAGTAGCTACTGATGATGTGATGTGTAATCATATTCCATTCTGAGGAGAGCAGATGATGCGTAAGTGTGAAGTATGCGATGGGGTTGGCAGTAAGTTTGATGCTTTTGACAAGCAAGAAGTGAAGTGTAGATATTGTGAGAGTGGATTTTTTAAGGAAGTAGATATTGATAATATTCTTTCTTTTATTTTGGCGGGGAGGGGAAAGAATAAGGGAAAGTTGCGTAGCAGTATGACTTCACCGCTAAGGAGTGAAGGGATTAGTAAGAATCGTGCTTATTATGTTTGGCGTTGGGCGCGATTTCATGGTGGAGCAGATACTACTTTTCCGATCATGGCTTCTTTTTGTGTGAAGGGAGATCCATTCAAAGGTGAATTGGATTCTTTGGCGGATCAAGTAGCTAAGACTTATTTTGGAAGTGATAGGCGTGGAGCCCTTCGTTGGGGGCGGGCATTGGGTTATCTTCCTTAGTTATTATCATATTTTGTGGGGAGCTTCCCATCTGTTAGCTAGGCTTGATGCTAAGTGTAGGGCATGGTTGCAATACAGGCTTATGAAAACAATCAAACTATTAGTTGATTATAGTGATGGAAAATATTTTGCTACTTCATTGGAGAGTTTAGAGATTACAGAATCTAGTTCTCCTTATATTTATTCTATTCCTGAGGATAAGTTTAGGGAGTGGGAAGAATGTAATAAAAAGGCTACTGAATGGCAATATTATTGGAGGAGATTGGTGAATCGAGTAGATAGTGCTAAATGTGAGCATGAATATTTACCTGATGAGGATGGTACGGTTTACCATTGTGGTTCTGACGATAATGTTACTTATGTAGATGGATTTTTTCTTTATCAGCAGCACCTTTGATAAAGGGAGATACTTATGGCTCGTAAGTTTACCAATCAGTTGTTGGAAATGGTGGAGGAGGGTATTCTGAACAAGGATACTTTGATTCTGGCATGTTTGAACTATATGAGTGAATCTGATGTTCAGGATATGGCAGAGTGCAATAATTTTATTGTGGATGAGGAAGATGGGGAGGATGATTGCAATGATTGAGGAGAGTATTATTCTGAGTCCTATTTCTGAGAAGGAATATAAGCACAATATTGAGCTTTTGCAAAAGCAGGAGCCGCAATTGACCATTGACCAAGTGGAATATTTGGAGATGGTGCGAGATTTTCATCAATATCAGACATGGTTTTGGATTTAGTTTTTAGTTTAGCTCGGATGGCGGAATCGGCATACGCAGCAGACTTAAAATCTGCGGACCTTATGGTCGTGGGGGTTCAAGTCCCCCTCTGAGCACTAATATAATAGGAGAAATAATGAGACCTAGCAAAGCTATTAGTACTGCTGCTTATTGGCTTAACCTAGGGATTTCCCAGGATAGGTATTACACTTCACAACATAGCGATTCTTTAAAGACCGCTAAATGTTATTGGGATGATAAAGTTCTAGTTTTAGAAGTAGATGGAGAGCAGCATAGGTTTCAATATCTAGGCAAGCAATAATCTGTTTAGTATTGGGAGATAAGCAAAATGATTACGCAAGACCAGATGTTGCAAAAGATTGTTAATCATGTAGAGAAGCAGGTTGACGAGATTCTTGTATCTTGTGATAGGGGACCATTTGAACGAGAGATTAGTTCCAATGAGATTCTTGAGCAGGTAAAGATTTTGTTGGATCAAGGATTTGAGATTAGTGAGATTGTGGAATCTGTACTAGATATGGATCATGGTTTGCGAATGAATCAAGTTGAAGGTTGATTATACTAATAAGCTATTATTTCTAGTATGCTTGATAAGAGATTACTGAGAAAAATAGATTTTTATTATAAGATAGCTAAGCTTACAGTATCGCCTAGTTATTTTACTAAAGACACAAGACCAATACATTACAGTGATGAGGGGAAGGCTCCTACTGTAGAGGGTATTTCTTCTACCACACAGGAGATACCATTATCTGGCGGCAGACCATCTTTATCCTCGATTGAGGATTATCGTGGTTATTTTAGTGTGACTAAGATACCATATCATATTATTTTTGTAAATGATATTTTTGGCGTTACTGAGACGACAATAGGCGATTTTCAAAAAATTGTTAAAAACAAAGTATTAGAAGATGCTTCTGAGGAAGCAAGATTTTTATTAAATAATTGGGACAAATTATTTAGTAATGCAGAGAATAGCATTACAATATTAGCTAATGAGTTTAGTTTTCAGGATGCCCGCGATCCTTTAGCGATTGATCATGATATAGGTCATAGGTTACTTGATTCTGACAGTACATTTTCTCTTGATTTCTTTCAGAAAACATTAGATGCAATAAATCAAGATTATTTGATACAAGAATTTAATTTTGATCATCAAAATAACGAGATATCTAAGGTAAGAGATCTAGATCAGTTAGAGATAAATGATAGAGAAGTAATATTTACTATATTACTATCTACTTTTATGACTAATAATTTGTTACCTAACTCTATTTCTGCCAAGAATATATCTAAATCATCGTTAGATGATTTGATTCCTGATCTTATTCCATATGTTAGGCGTGGTACTTTATCTTCATTGATAGATAAATTATCTCATATAGACTTATATTTTAGTAATAAACCTAAGAGGATAACCACTACTATTGATAGTTTAGTAAGTCACTTATCTAATCTTAATAGAGATACAAAGTTTTTTAAAATTTCTCCAAAGAATTTTGGAAATATTCCTAACTTGAAAAAAGTTTTTACTGAATTTGCAAAAGAGTATGATACTTTGTTAGCTTCTAAGTTAGAGTCATTAAAAGGTCATGTTATTTCTCTTTGGAACGTATAGGATATCTAGCATTACGTTGCGACTTCCCATCTGTTGGTAGAGTGTGCTGTACTGTGTAACCAGCGAGGCTAATGATGAAACAAATAGATTATCTTGGAGAGATTGATAATATTGTTTGGTTTTTAACCTCGGATGGAGATTTACGGGGTTGGGGCGGGAAGAAACCAAAATTGCGTTATCATTTTCATATTTATAGTCCTCCTTCAGAGAATAGTAAAAATTATTTTCGTTTTTTTGATGCTTGTGAGCTTGCTGAGAAGCTAGGATATTTGCGTCGGGTTTATTTTTATGAACTCAATTATTTGCAATAAATTATTTGATTATAAGCAATTGGCTCTAAATAAGCTTATCTCAGTTGGTATTGAGGATAAGTTGATGATCAAAATCAAGCAATCAAACAATGATTTTGTTGCTATGTATCGCAGTTATTCTCAATATAAGAATGGTGGCAGGGGACCTATTTTTTGGCTTGCTCCAATGTTATTGGAGAATAAGCCAGAGTTTATTATTTCCGTATTGCATGAATATGGTCATGTGATGGCAGAAAGTGCTTATGTGAATAATGACAAATTGTTTTCTTTATTGAAGGATAGTTATCCTGGTCGTTCATATAATCGACCATGGGATGAAGAACAATTTGCGGAAGATTTTGCGCAAGAGGTATATAATAACTTTCTTTCTAAGAAGATGTTTCAGATAATTCAGCAGTATATTCAGGAATAAATTTATGAATAAGCTAGCAGTATTGGTCATTGGCAATTTGGTGACTGGGTATAAGTTTTACGGACCATTTACCAATGCGGATTTGGCGGCAGAGTATGCTAATTTATTTAATTTGAAGAATTGTTTTGTGGTAGAGTTGGATAATCCAGAAGTTGTGGCTAATAAGCAATTCTAATCTGTGAGGAATAAAATGGCACATCTTGAGATTGTAATGGATAATGATCCTATGTCTCCTCGGGTTGCGTATTGCAATCTTGGCACTATTCTATATACTTCTTCCAGGTATAATCTGGGAGATAAGCAAGTTAGTGCGGAGGAGATTGACAAGATTGAGAAAGACAGTGACAATATTGTCATTCCGGTGTATGCTTATATTCACAGTGGGGTAGTGCTAAATACGGTTGGGTTTAGTTGTCCTTGGGATAGTGGTAAGTGTGGAATTATTTATATTAGCAAGCAGCAAGTTCGAGAGAATTTTGATGTAAAGAGAATTACTGCTGCTTTGAAGCAAAGGGTAATTGATTTTCTTAAGGTTGAGGTAGAGGTATTTTCCAACTACCTATCTGGCGAGGTGTATGGTTATCAAGTAATTGATGATGATCAGGTGGTAGATAGTTGTTATGGATTCTACTATAAGAAGGATGCAGAAGAAGCTGGGAATGAGGCTTTGCAAGATTACAATGGAAAATTGGAGGTAAGCTGATGAAAGATGAGCCGTTGAAGCTTAATTTGAAGTTTAAGGTATGGCTTCAGATTGAGGCATGTGATGATGAAAATGATTTTTATGAGGATGTTTCACCATTTCCGGTTTGTCTTGGAGAGTATAAGACCATTGACCAAGCTGATATGGCAATTATGCAATTGACTGGCAAAAGTAGTTTGCGGTAATTATTTTTGCTTGATAGGCGTCTGTATGCCGCCTGCCTTCTAAGCAGGAGAAAGCTAATTGGATTCATGCAGGTTCGAGTCCTGCCAGACGCGCTTTATATAAAATATTTATTCTTCTTAGAAAGATTATAATTATGCAGTTTAAATATGCTAAAAGGCTACATAATCGAGATCAGGTTCATCTAAAGCTAGATAAGGATTGGGTGGAGGGCTATGTAGTAGGAGACTATGAACTATCTGCTAATGGAAAAGATATTTATCTAAATATCCAAACTAAATTTGGATACCATTCAAAAGTACATCATAAAGATTTAAAATGAAGGATAATAGTATGAATAAATTTTATAAGACCAACATTATGATTACGGTTCTTACACAGGACTATCCTGTTAGTCCTAATACTCCTATTGAGGTAGTGGTTAGAGAAATCACAGATGGCGATTGGTCTGGAGTAGTTGAGATTACTGAAACCGTAGAATTGTCTGAGCAAGAAATGGCTACTGCCTTGTTGGATCAAGGTTCTGATCCAGAATTTTTTGGAATTTCTGTATGAAGCTATACAGAGTTTCTTTTCTTACACAGCTTTTAGTAGAAGCTGAGGATGCAAATCAGGCAATTGATATTGCCAAATTGCATCAGCACCAAGAGATTACTGATTTAGATTCAGTGGAACAAATTAATAATGTAACAGATTTGTTACCAATTGAAAAAGGCATTTTGCCTTGGCGTAGTAGTTATAGGCAAAATGAGCCTGAAAAGTTGGTAGAAGAAATTTTGAAGGAGAAGCATTATGGGACTTGATATGTTTTTGACTCGTAAGACTTATATTGATCCTGGATATACTGTCACCATTACTAAGAATGGTCAGCCTGCTGATATTGATTGCAGTAAGATTTCTCATGTAGTAGAGGAAATTGGATATTGGCGCAAGGCAAATGCAATTCACAATTGGTTTGTGCAGCATGTTCAGGATGGAAAGGATGATTGCGGGAATTATTATGTATCTCCTGATATGTTGAAGGAATTGATTACTGATTGTGAGACTGTCTTGAATGATCCTAAGAGTGGTAGGGATATTTTGCCTACTGCTAGTGGATTTTTCTTTGGTAGCACAGAGTATGATGATTATTACTTGGATGATTTGGCAAATACTGTAAAGATTTGCAAGAAGGCATTGGAATTGGTTACAGAGGGTGGAAGTATTTATTACCAATCTAGTTGGTGATTTATGAATCACCAAATTACTTCTGGAGTAAACAATGGGTGCTGAACTAATTTCTGCTGTTTTGGAAATCAAAAAGAACATTAATCCTGATTGGAAGAAAGCAGAAATGTACATCCAAAACATGGATGATTTGGTAGCAGTAAATACATATTCAGATATTCTACAGTTGGGAGATGAATATACCGAGGAGGATTTGGAAGATATTCCTCTTGAGATTGAGAATGCCAAGAAGGCATTTATGGATGCTTTATTTTCTTGCCAGGCTGGCTGGGAAAACAGTCATAGGTTTATGAATAAGATTCAACTGAGGAGCAGCGTAATTTTATTGGCAGCTGGAGAAACTTATGGAGATAATATTGATCATTGTGATGATATTATTTTGTTTGATGGCTGTGGGGCTGCCAAAGAAGCTGGATTTTATTAAAATGGAAACTAATATTCCTGATGGATTCTATCTAATTGCGGTAGAAGATGTTACTAAGCTAAAGGCAATGACTTTTCTGATACAGTCATTTCTTAGTAATGGAAAGAATGTAAGCACTTCTTCTGCTGAGAAGATTGTTAATGATATCAATCATATTATTAGCAATCTAAATAAGTCAGCGCCTAATGAGGATAGGTAATGGCAACAGAAAAAATCTCAAATATTATTCAAGGAATAGTTCTTTCCAGGGAAGAAGCATGTCAATTGATTGTGCATCTTACTGAGAGTTTAGGGCATTATCAAACGCCAAATACTATTCCGACACCACCAACTCTTTCTTTTAAAGATCCTTGTGGGGTACTACTAAAGCAAATTGTGTTTGCTGTAAATGATAAGGCATAGAAAAAATGAAGTATCGCAATAATCTATCAGACGTTTCTAATAACTCTTATTTTGAGGTAGTGGAAAGTTTTGATATTTTTATTTTGGTTGGATGTTATAAAACTGAGCATTATATAGGTCGGGCGAATGTATTAGGTAATCAGTATAAGAAGATTACTTTGCAGCCTGGTGATTATTTGTATGATTTGTTTGGTGGAGTATTTGTTACTTACCAAGGATCATTTTATCCAGCTAGGATGCAATTGAATGAGAAATCATTTTTTGAGAAGTCTTATGGTACTGAGATAGAAAATTTTCCGGTGGAAAAGTTGAAGTTGATTACGGAGCCGGATATTGTATTTATTTACAATATCAATCCGCCTATGGTGCAGACTCCGACTAGTTTTTATGGAAGAAGTTTAGACTCAGTGATTTAACTGGTGAACAATGAATTACAAATTGATTGACAATGATGTAAAGGTTGAATTGCATGACGAAACCAACGAAGGATATAATGGAGATTATAATCCAGACGATCCTGAGGATAAGTTGTTGATGCGGTTTGACGTATTTAAATTTGAGAATAAGGAGTGGGTAGAGGTAGACAATAGTTCATATTGTACTGAATTGCCTAGTGATCTTGATCCAGAGAAGGCGCATCGAGTATTGTCACTTATTATGATGGAAGTGGCAGATGATGTTAGAGCTAACATTTCGATTAAGAAGAAGTGTGAATGGCTTTCTTGGATTCAATGTTAAACTGTTAGGTTAAAAATGCAAGTTCAAACTCGTTCTGAAATAAATGGTATTCGATATTTTCAGCAACTTTCTGATGCTATAGTTGCGGCTGAAAAAGATTCTTCTATTTATAAGATTTCTTTTTCTTTTGGCATGGAGCCTATTCGATTAGTTCGATATGGTGATCAGTGGGTTTATCAACCTTTGACGGTACAAAAGCCAATTTTTGTAAATATTCCATCAGAGTAAATTGCTCGTAATAACTCAACTAAAAAATGTTAGAGCAAAGTAAGCCAGATTATGTCTTAGCCTTTACTACTGATACTGTTAATAGTAAAGGAACTAAAGACATAATTAATATGGTTATGTTAGTTGGTATTAGGTATAAGATTATTTCAGAGTAGTTGTTTGCGGGCGAAGCTCCCATCTGCTAGCCGGAAGGTGCCAGCTATGAGGGAGGCGACAATGAAACGAGGTTGAATATGAAAATCTTTCAAATTTCTCAAGAAGATTTGAAATGCTTTTCTTCTCTTGATGAAGAAGATATTGGCAAGTGGTACATTATTTTTAATGGTTGCTTGATTGGTTTTTTTGATTGTCGAGAGAAGGCAGAGCAAGTAGTTTGTCATTTTAATCATTGCTAGGAGATTAATTATGTTCGATTTTCAATATGAAATCAATCGTTATGTGCATCCTAAGACAAAGCAGCTTTTGACCAAAGAAGAAGTTGAAAAGCAAGGTCTTGATATTAAGTTTTTGGATTGTGAAGGATTTACTCTTTATGTAGAGGGGAATGGTAGTTATACTCCAGCTTGCCTTCATCGACTTCCAGAAGATTGTTATCCAGAGGATTTGGATTCAGAGATTACATCTATTCAAGATATTGATGGTAACGATTGGATGGAGAAGGTTTCGGATTCTGAATTGAATGAAATTGGGGCTAAGCTAGATCAGATTATTTATGACAGTTCATCATCCGACTATGATGATAATCGGTATGAAGATATGGCATATGATCGCGCTCACCGCTATGATGATTATTGAGAGATTGATATGATCAAGCAATCTTTTCAAATTCGTGATATCAATAACTCTTATGTGCGGAGTCTTTTGAATAAGGTTGGAAAGTTGGCTG
>JACCDP010166747.1_pt1 | contig 13966 bp, 9 predicted proteins | sample 7445841 | NCBI WGS metagenome assembly JACCDP01 (sample SAMN15323441, study PRJNA562643) | freshwater metagenome | isolation source: river surface water | place: USA:Blue River Watershed | collected 2017-08-17
TCGAGAGTTCGAGTCTCTTCGCCCGCTCCATTTCGCGATAAGCCCCAGTAGCCCAAAAGGTTACCGGGGTTTTTGTTTCCGGGGGATGGCTTCGCCTTCTAACGCGCTACGGGGGAGCCTTCTAGCAAAACGCCAAGCAGCGCCGAGCGCCGCCAAGGACGCCGAGCTTTCCCCCGGCCGCCCTGGCGGCCGCAAGGAGCACGCCTCGAGCGGAGGCCGGGCCTTGAGGGCGAAACAGGCGGCGGAAGCGCCTACGGGCCCGCGGAAGCCTTCACGGCGTCGGTCTCGAAGCGGGCGAGGTTCCCGTTCACCACCTCGCGGATCTCGTCGAGGATGGCCGCGCCCTCGATCCCAAGTTCCGCCGCGTCTTTTCCGAGGCAGCGGCTCGGCAGCTCCACCTCCAGCTTCAACCGCAGCAGCAGGTCTAGCTTCTGGCCCAGCAGGCCGAGCATTTCTTCGACCACCGCGCGATCGACGACCTCCTGCTCCTCCCGCCGGTTTTTCGCCCGTGCGAGCAAGATCTGCTCTCGAAGCAGTTCCGCCTTGAGCTCGTTCAGCGTGGCGTTGCCCGCCCGGGCTAGGCCCAGCCGGTCGACGAACCCGCGCCATTCCTCGACGTTCCAGCCCTCCGGCGCGCCTTTGAGCTTCCGGTAAAGGCGGAGCGATTCGGTCGACAGGTTGAGCGCCGCGGCCAGCGCGCGGGGCGTCTCGGGTTGGGAGTCATCGGTCATCGTGGACCAAGTTTCGTGAAAAATTCAGCCGAGCGGACACGCGTTGGGTCCAGAAACCCGCTCGAGTGCGTCAGTTAAAAAGATTCCCTAGCGGGGCCACCGGCCCAACAACGGCCGAACGAGATACGGAGGCTGCCTTGACTATAGAAGATCCTCGCGGCACCGCGAAGCTATGAGGCACTGGCTGGCTAATGCTCTCTTTCTTTGGTTCTTCCTAGATTGTGATACCTCGTGCCACGAATCCCTATATCCAACAGCTTTTGAAAGAAGCCCGTCACATAAGGGCCCGTTTTTCGCCTCCTATGGCTCTCGATCATTTCGCGCGGCTATCCACGAGACGCGGCGAATAACCTTTGATGTTGATCTAAAAAATAGATTCTTTCAACTCTGCACCATGCCCCCCCCCCGGTTTGAGGTGTTCCGAAATTTGCCCGATGAATCCGTGGAGAAGCTGGTCTCGAATCTGCCTTCACATTCCTTTGCACCAGGAGATGTGCTGCTGCGGGAAACCGATACGAACAAACTAGTCTACCTAGTCGAGAGTGGCGAAATCGAAGCGTGGAAGGGCGAGCCAAAAACACCGAGTGGGGTAAGACTGGCGACGCTTAAGCCCGGAAGCTGCTTCGGCGAGATGTCGGCCCTGAACGGGGAGGCCGCAACAGCCAATATCGTGGCGGCTACTTCCGCCACGGTGCGAACCTTGAGCTTGGAGGATTTGCCTGCGGACGGTGCGGTACAGAAGCAGGTCACGCTCAATCTTGCTCGCACACTGGTGAGCCGGCTATCGAACACGAACTCGTCACTTAAAGCTAAGCACGAGTCTGAACTGGCAGCGATGAAGCTGGTGGCCTCGGCATCAGCCTTCCTCACCCGCATATTGACTACGATGTCTTTCTACATGTTCGCGATGCCTTTGATCGCGTTCATGATGCCGCTACTGCCGACGTCGTCGGTAATTTCATTTTTCCTAATCCTAGTTTTTCTCTGGGTAGTAATTGATTTCATTAATAAAGCACAGATCAAGCATGAGGATTTTCACATATATACACGCGGCTGGCAGAGGCAAGTGCTGACCGGGGTGATCTGGGCATTGCCTTTCATGGGCGCGTTTTTAGCAGTGAAGATCTGGCTCGCTTATAAAAATCCGGATACGATCAGCATATTTGAGCCAATGCGGGGGCTAGGTGCTCACGCGAAACCGAATTATTTGATGTGGGCAGGCTTCGCGTTCGGCTACGCCGCACTCAGCTTTGTTCAGGAGTACATCCGCTGCGTCGTGCAGGCCTCACTCGACATGATCGCAATACCGCCGACGAACGGCTCGCGCTGGAAATCAATCTTGGTAGCGGACTTATGCTTCTCCTCTCTACACATGCACATGGGCGGCACGTTTGCGTTCCTGTCATTCGTTGCCGGCCTCGTGTTTGGGTTTATGTTTTGGCGGGTGAAGTCATATATTGCCGTCGGAACGGCACACTCGGTGTTTGGCGTATGGGCGATTTTCGTCATCGGGATCCCGAGATAAAAGAACGTGGTTTTTGATCATCCGGTAAGTGCGCAGCAAAGAGTGCGTGCAGTTCGGCGACGTGCCGATCGAGAGTTTCAGGGGCCCAGTTGGTAGTTGGGACCGGCGGGAGGATACAGACGTCCACAGCGGCCGGTCGGGTGTAGGCGCGTCCTCGGGGCCAGCAGCGATGGGCGTTGCTAACGACGATAGGAACAATAGGCAGACGGGTGGCTAGCGCGATATGAGCGAAACCGCGCTTAAAAGGGAGCAGGCGTCCATCTGAGGAGCGGGTACCCTCAGGCCACATCCACACAGAAAAGCGCAACCGCCGTATCAAGCCAACAATTCCTCTCAAAGCGAACGCAGCATCTCGCGTGTTGGAGCGGTCAATGAGGACGTTACCGGAAAGGGCGTAGAGTTGTCCGAGGAAAGGAATCAGAGCAGTCTCTCGCTTGCCCGTACCAAGCGTGCCGGTGGGCGCAGCCCAGATTCCAAGAAATATATCGAGGTATGACGTGTGATTGGAGATGAAGATGGCCGGTTGGGTCGCGCCCAGTTTCCGGCGAACTCCGGGTGGGATCGTCGCCCCGGAGAGAAGAAGCATCACTCGGCCGGTCATTTGTCCGTAGACGTTGGAGGCAAGGATCCGCAGGCGACGACTGGGGAGCAAGACCAGGAAAACCGGAAAGAAGCAGGCCGAGATCGGCACCAGGTAAGCCCAGCAGGCTAGCAAACGTATCGTAACGGCGATGAAATCGAGGAAGCGGGCCATGGAGTTAAGGCACGTAGAACCAACGCACGATGCGCGCGTCAAGCGGCAGAACTAGGGCGTGTCTTCAAAATCGGTGAGCTAGCCAATCGAAGACCGCGGCGAGTTGAACGAAGCCGAGCTAGGTTTGCGCAAGTTTGTCATACCGAGTGCTGATTCGGCGGTGGCGCTTGATGCGTAAAAAGAATTTTCCGACGTGGTGGCGGCGCCGGTAATTGCCGCGGTGAAAGAGCGCGCGCCGCTTACGGTTGCGCCTGGGAGGAATGCACACGCTAGTGCTATGCTGACGTAGACGAGAGCGGAAGGAGTCTGCGTCGTCGCGCCATGGTATTCCCGTCCGCAGCACGAAGAACATCGACGAGACCATGATGGGGTCATCTTTCGGCGGCCGACCTAGACGGCTCTGTTGACAAGATAGAGTCATATAGGTCTATCGGACTATGCCGTTTTCAACCAAGATTATCGCCGCCTTTTACTGCTTTTTTTCGCCCGTCGCATTTGCGGCTTCCGCCTGGCCGGCACCGGTTGTTGCAGAGCGTTACGTGCGCCTCGCTTTCGCCGAAAACATAGCTCTCAAATCGCATGAACTCGATGTATCCGCCGCCCGCTCGCGACTTAGCGCAACTAGCGCGGCGAGGCTGCCCCGTGTCGACTTGCTTGCCCGCTACTCACGCGCTGAGGGCGGCCGAACCATCGACGTTCCCTCCGGCGACCTGATCAATCCGGCTTACAGCGCGATAAACTCCCTGCTTGCGGCAGCGGGCCGGCCAGCCTCCTTCCCCCGCGTCGACAACCTATCCATCCCCCTGCTCCGGGAGAGCGAGCAGGAGACCAAGCTCCGTGTCAGTACTCCGCTATTAAATTCCGAGCTGTCTCGCTGGACAGCTTCCCGCCGGTCCGCAGTCGATTCGGCCACTGCCCAACAGGCTGCCGCCCGCCGCGAACTCCGCCTTGCAGTCCTCACAGCTTATTACACCACGCTGCGCGCCCAGTCCACTGAGCAAATCCTACACGGCGCCACCGAACTCACCGCCGAAGCGCTTCGCTCCTCACGAGCACTCTTCACAGTCGACAAAGCAACCGAGGACCGTGTGCTCCGCGCCGAGGCCGACGATCTCACAGTTAAGCAACAGCTCGCCGACGCCATTCGCGACCGCACTTCCGCCCTGGCCGTCTTCAACGCCCTCCTTCACCGCCCACTTGATTTCGCAATCGACGCACCAACGACCGAGGAACTTGCCACACTCACCACCATCCTCCTTACGTCAGAGGTAGGTCCTATCGCCGTACCCGAATCCCGTGAAGAGCTTGCCGCCCTTCGAGCCGCTGCGAGGGAGGCCTCAGAGGCTGAGTCTGCAGTCCTGGCTCGCAAGCGACCGACCCTTTCGCTCGTCGCCGATGGCGGCATACAAGGCGAAAGATATCGCACGGGCCACGGTTTTGACTACGTCCAAGTTTCACTCGTGAGTGAATTTAACCTCTGGGACGGCCATCAAAGAAAACATGAGATCGACGCTGCCCGATCCCTCCGGCGCAAAGTCGAGATCCGACTCGAAACCGTCCGCGAACAACTCGCCGTTGAACTCAGCTCCGCCTACGGAGAGCTCGCTGCCGCCCGCGCCGCCTACCCCACCGCCGAGCGCCGCACCGCGGCTGCCGCACGCGCCTTCGACCTCGTCTCCGCCCGCGACCGCGAGGGCCTCGCCAACCAGCTCGCATTCCTGGACGCCCGCCAGACCCTCACCACCTCCCGCCTCAACCTCGATATAATCCGCATGCGCCTGTTTATTGCCGCCGCCCGCGTCGACCGCGCCCTCGCCGCCGCTCCGCTCGATTAATACTCTCCAATATAAGTCACGTCCTCCACCGCCCGACCTCTGCCATCCATGAGCCTTCCCTCGCTTTTACGGCTTGCCGTCGCTGCTTCCGCCATATTCGCCGGCTGCAAACCTGCTGACACCACCGCCGCCGGTCCAGTCGCGCCGCGTGCTGTAAACATACGCGTCGCCTCGGTGAATTACTCAACCGACGTGCCGCTAATTCGCGCTCCTGGCATCCTCGCCCGCCAGACTGAGGCGGACCTTTCATTTCCCTTGCCGGGCCTCCTAACGAGTGTCGCCGTCCGCGCCGGTGAACGCGTGAAAGCCGGCCAAGAGCTCGCGCGCCTCCAGTTAGACCCAGTGGAGGCCCAGCTAAATCAGGCAAATGCCGCTGTAGAAAAAATCAAACGCGACTTAGCCAGAGTAGAGAAACTCCAGGCTGAACGCGTCGCCACATTGGAAAACCTTCAGGACACCCGCACCGCTCTCGCCCAAGCCGAAGCCGCACGCAGCGCCGCCGAATTCAACCGCCGCCACTCCGTCATAAATGCCCCGAGCGACGGTATAATACTCCGCCGCACCGCCGAGCCCAACGAGATTGTCGCCGCCGGGCGCCCCATAGTCTCCTTCGCTAGCGAAGGAGAAGGCTGGATCGCCAAGGCCAACCTCGCGCCCCGGGACGCCTCGCGGATCGCAGTAGGCGCCAAGGCCAGCATCGACGACTACAACGGCGGCAAGCTCAGCGGCCAGATCATCCGCATCTCCGCCGCCGTTGATTCCCTCACCCGCACCGTGCCAGTCGACGTGCAACTCGACTCCCCGCCGGTCACAGCCCACTCCGGACAAATCGTTTCCATGTGGATCAAGCCGTCCCTTGTCCCCGCCCGCAGCACAGTCCCCCTGACGGCCCTTCGCGACGGCAACGGAGGCAAAGCTTTCGTTTTTATTCTAGAAGCAGGTGCCACCGTCGCAAAACGCATCTCGGTCGAAATCGAGCAGATCGACGGAGATCGGGCCTACCTCCGCACACCTTTACCGGCGAACGTTCAGGTTGTAGTCTCTGGCGGCCAATATCTTAACGACGGCACTTCGGTGAACATAACCAAATAAGCCGCCTGCGCTCCGCCGTACGATGAATCTTACCTCCTTCTCGCTCAAGAACGCTCGCTTCACATTAGTTATCTTTGCCTGTGTATCAGTACTAGGCCTCAGCTCATTTTTAGAAATCCCTCGCCGAGAAGATCCACTCCTTACCCTGCCCGGGAGCGCCATCGTCGTCGTCTTCCCCGGCGCAAGTGCGATGGAGATCGAACGGCTTGTAGTCCGTCCTCTCGAAGACTCCGTCAAGGAACTTGACGATGTCCGCAAAATGAGGGCCCTCATTAAGGACGGTGTCGTAGCTCTAAATGTTGAATTCAACTGGAGCGTCTCTCCCGAAAAAGCTTACGACGATGTCCTTCGCCAGGTGAGCAAAGCCAAGGGATCCCTCCCGCCTGGCATATATAGCATCGAGGTCCACCGCCTCACCACGCTAACCACATCGACGATGCAATTCGCCATCGTCTCGCCCGACGCTTCTAATGCGCGCCTCGAGGATATCGCCGAAAATCTCCGCCGCCGCATCGAGTCGGTCCGAGGTGTCAGGACTACCGAACGGCACGCTATCCCTAGCCGCCACGTCCGCGTCACGCTCAATGCCGACCGCGGCTCAGCCCTACGCGTACCACCCCTCCAAGTCATCGGCGCAATCGAAGCCGGCTCCGTCTCAATCCCAGGGGGCACCGCCGAAGTCGGCGAGCGCCGCTTCAATATCGAGACGTCCGGTGCCTACCGCTCCCTCGACGACATCCGCCGCACGCCCATCGCCGGGTCCGGCACCGCCGTCGTTCGCCTTGGCGATATAGCCGAAGTTTCTTGGGAAAACGAATCCAACGAATACTTCGGCCGTTTCAACGGTCAGCGTGCCGTCTTCGTCTCCGTCACCTCCAGCGGTACGGTCAACCTGTTCGATGTCCGCGATCGCGTCATTGCCGAGATAGACCAACTGCGGGCCACCTTGCCCGCCGATGTAAGAATCGAAACCGCCTTCGATCAGACCAACAATATTCGCAGCCGGATCGCCCAACTCGAAACCGACTTCCTAATAGCATTTGCCCTAGTGCTCGTGACAGTTTTCCCGCTCGGCTTCCGGGCCTCTCTGCTGGTCCTCATCTCCATCCCGCTCTCCCTTGCGATGGGGATACTCGCCCTGCACCTGATGGGCCACAGCCTAAATCAACTCTCCATCGTCGGCTTCGTCATCGCCCTCGGTCTCCTAGTCGATGACTCCATCGTTGTCGTCGAAAATATCGCCCGTTTTCGCCGCATGGGCTATGAGCCGGTGCAGGCTGCCCTAAAAGCGACGAATCAGATTGCGGTAGCCGTCGTCGGAACCACCGCTGCGCTCCTTTTCGCTTTCTTCCCGCTCCTCAATCTCCCCGGCGCCCCCGGTCAGTTCATTTTCCCGATGCCGCTAGCAGTCGTTTCCACAGTCCTGGCGTCGATGTTCGTTTCGCTCACCATTATCCCACTCCTCGCCAGTCGCCTCCTCAAGGGCGATGAGCCCGAACACGGCAACGTTGTGCTCCGCTCCCTCGACCGCGCCATTCAGGTTTCCTACCGCCCTTTCCTGCACTTTTGCATGAAGTACCGCATGCTTACCCTCATACTTGCCGCCGCGCTAACGGCCCTCGTCCCTCTCGTGGTGAAGCACATCGGTTTTAGCCTCTTCCCCAAGGCCGGTATTCCGCAGTTTCTTGTAGAGATTGAGGCTGAAGAGGGCGCCAGCCTTGCCGCCACCGATGCCATAGTCAGGCAGGTCGAGACCATCCTCGCCGCAACCCCTAGCGTCGAAAGCTACTCCGCTAACATCGGACGCGGGAATCCCCAAATTTACTACAACTGGCTCGGTAAGCGCCAGAAATCAAACGTCGGCGCCGTCCTCGTCTCCCTCAAAAAGTTCGACGGCAAGACCAGCCCCGCCGTGATCGAGAAGCTCCGCCAGGCCTTCAATCAGATAACCGGTGCCCGCATCGACCTGGTCGAATTTGAAAACGGCCCAGGTGCCGACGCACCCGTCGCCGTCCGCTTAATCGGCGAAGATCTGGAACAGATGGCGGAAATGGCCAATAAAGTAACCCAGCTACTAAGGGCCCATCCCGGCACCGAAAACGTCGCCAACCCCATGTCTGCCCTCCGTATGGATTTCAAAGTAGTCGTCAATGAGGAGGCCGCCGCCTTCCTTGGTGTCACCCGCCTCAATATCGACCGCACCGTCCGCCTCGCTTTTGCCGGCCTCAACGTAACACGCTTCCGCGATACCAACGGCGAGGAATTCAATCTCCAGATTTCCCTCCCCCGCGGCGATCGCGCCACGCTCGAAAATTGGAGCAAGATCACGGTACCCGCGGCCACCGGAGCGTACGTACCGATCGACCAGGTAGCCCGCCTCGAATTCGCCTCAGTGCTCCCCGACATAGAACGCTTTAACCGAGAACGCTCAACCCTAGTTCGTTCTCAAGTCCGCGCCGGTTATAACGTTGGCAAGGTCACAGCCGCCATCTCCGATGAACTGCAAAAACTAAGTTGGCCCGCCGGTCTTCGCTGGAAGCTTTCCGGCGAGGTCGAAAGCAAAGAAGATAGCTTCGGCGGTGTGGGTAAGGTTCTCCTTATCGCCGCGTTTGGAATCTTCGCCATCCTCGTACTCGAGTTCGGCAGCTTTCGCGGCACGCTTATCGTCGCCTCGGTCGTCCCGCTTGGCCTCATCGGCGGCGTCACCGCCCTCTGGCTCACCGGCTACTCGCTCTCGTTCACCGGAGCAATTGGCTTCATCGCCCTTGTCGGCATGGAAATTAAGAACTCCATTCTCCTCGTCGACTTCACCAACCAACTCCGCCAGCAGGGCGTTCCGCTCCACACCGCTATTGAGCAGGCCGGTGAGACGCGCTTCCTTCCGATCGTCCTGACCACCGTAACCGCACTTGGGGCGCTCCTCCCGCTCGCCATGCAAGGCAGCGGACTCTACTCGCCGCTCGCGATCGTGATCATCGGCGGCCTCATCAGCTCGCTCATCCTCTCCCGAGTAGTAACGCCCGTCATGTATTCTCTCCTTCCCCCGAAGATCGAGTGCACCGACGGAAAGCCGACCGCCGCCAGCCATTAACGATTAACGTTATTCCCGGATTCTTGTGGGTCAGAAGTTTCCGGCTACGGTTTTATTCGCGCTGTAAGTTGCAGCTTACCCCGCGACTCTGGACCTCGATACCGCACGCATGGAGATTACCTCAGCTTTTTTCAAAGCTCGGAAAGCAGCATCCTTCTAGCCTGGCAATAAAACCGGACCCAACGGTCTTCGATCGGGTCCTCGATGGCAAGAACGCCAAAGAATTGGCTCGGGCGGCCATGCGCCTCGGGATGACACGCGCTTCGCGCTCGCTCACGTCCTATAAGTTTTTGCCACGATGGTCTTAGCGCAACCGAAGAATCGCATGCATTGGCGCAACCTCGAAGCTGGTTTGCCGTCGCGTTCCAGCGGGGCGTAATTGATGAAAACCAATCGCCGTTGGGCCTGGAGCAGTACACCCCATTCGCTGTCTGTATGGTGAAACACCCGTCAAGTTGCAGGCAGAGGTAGAACTCTAGATCCTCTCGCGTTACAACTACCGTCATACCTTTGCAGTTGACCCGTGCGAACACGATCCTATTGCACGACCCAATACCGCGGGCGAGTATTTACACGTCCGAAAGACAACACTGCGACGCAAATGCCCTTGATCCATCGGATAGCCACAACTTCCAAACCGACAGCCACTAGCCACGGACTTTCCGAATGACCGAAGACATGAAACCAAAGCAAACCACCCTTATCCTGGGCGGCTCGAATGGAACGAAAACCCTAGTATCTATTCTAGGCGATAAATCCAACCCAGAAAACGACGGACATGTTATCAGGGTGGTTTCGCGCTCCCCCGAAACTTTTCTGGATACAAACTCAAAACCAATCCTATGGACATGTAATGAACAAAAGGCTTTTTCGAATTTAGCCCCATTCGACTTTTTTCCAAAGAGTTGGAGATCCCACGCAGGAAGGCCCGATGGTGTATTCGGGTACAGTGAATTGGAAGCTGCTCTGACCGGGATCGGCGCTCAAGATGATGGTGAAGCAGCAGATGTATGCTTGTTGTGCTGTCCGGTCCACGCCCATCTGCAAATTTTACGAAAGATTGCCAGGGCATTGTACGATTTGAATGCAAGGGAACTTTTGACTTCAGATAAGCCGTTGCTGATAGGAACTCTATATGCGGGTGGCGGCTTTGATTGGATGAGTAGGATTGCCTTCTGTGTGGAGAAGCCGGTTGGCTTCAAAGGCTGGTCACGACCGCTTGCGTTGTTTGGACTGCGATCGTTTCCGTATCTTTGTAAGAGCATGGAACCCGGAAAAGTTACTTTATATGGAAGGTTCCCTCAAATCCAGACAGCTGTAACTCCATGCACACCTTATACTAGATATATCGTCAAGGCTCTGCTGGGCAGGGTACTTCAATGCTCTCAGACTAAGATACAAATTGATTTTCTCGGTATTTCATCCACGAACTCTAATGGCGGGGATGGAAGCGGTCAGATAGCAGACCTCTCGTATAATCATTTCTTGGCCGCTGATAGGGCCACTGCTTTACCGCGCCCGCGCCCGAGTACAGCGGATCTTGCTGACCCCCACTGTTCACTTGGGTTTTTGGGCTGCACCCTCAACTCCACGAATCAACTTTTACATCCCACTATCATTTACGAATTATTCAAAGAAGGGTTTGCAAGTTGGCCTAACGACGGATCCCGCCCCCCTCTACCCCGTTTCTATGCCGATGGTGCAACGCCCGCCGTGGGTAGATTAATAACCGAAATAGGAGCTATCGAATGCTACCCCATTCTTTACACGCTCGATGCGTTACTATCACCCGATGGCACGCAGCCTATATCATGCTGCCATGGAGGGGAACCAGTAGGCAGATTCCTCCTCACTGTCGCAGGTAACTCACCTAAAAAACTCGCACAACGTTCCCGCATGACGGACTGCATCGCTTTTAAGGAACACAGGCAAAGCGCCGACATAGAAATCTGTAGACCTAAATTTAATTTTCGGCCGCTCTTTGAATTCATGCTCTACTTTGGCTTAAGTCGCAACGCACGACTGGGCTCAGTCCTAAGCCCGGCCTACCGCGATCCCAACGATCCCGCCAAGATCTTACCCAACACCAAAACGAGATTTTTCATCGACGATGTACCGCATGGTTTATGTATTTTTTTGGGCATTGCTGAATTACTGGGGCTCGATTTGGAAAAACATACCCCTGAAACATTGAGATTGGTGAGAAAGCTACAGTCTTGGATGGGTAAACAATATGTCCTCCCCGAAAAGAACCCTTATCTCAGAGTGGTTGCCGACGCGAAGGATTTGAAAGAGACCTCATCGCCACAGGCCTTTGGAGTCTACAGTATTGATGATCTCAAGACCTTTTTGAGCATGAGTCCTTTCGGTTTGAATAAAAAGTCCGTTATGGAGGATAGGGTTAGAAGCAGTCCTATGGTTGGTCTTGACGCTTTCACGCATTCAAAGATCTAAGGTCATTTTTAACATTTATGCCGGCTTTCCCGTCGGCATCGCGCCGCGGCGTTTGAAATTCTCGCCATCCCGGTCGATCCCGTTGCGCGCGGCGGTAGGGGGCTACTGCAAGGGACAGGACCTCTTGGCGCCCCAATCTTACTGTTTGTAATTCGCCGCTTCTGCGGCGGACATAGTGCACCTTGCGCGCAGTCGCTGAACGAGCAGTGCGGTGACCAAGATGCAATTGAGGATGAGCCAACCGTGGGCTAACGGGGTGCCCTGCAGCAGTAACCGGTCCTCAGGGTGCATCCAATCCGGGTAAAGGTGTTCGGACAAATGGGGAAAAAATGAATCCTGCAGCACGAGGAGATAAAGCGTATAGAGCCGCCAAGTGACGTAATTTTGGCTGTCACGCTCCGCGGCACACAGAAAGGAGGCCAACGCGAGGACAATCAGGGCGCCGGCAGTCGCATTTTCAAAGGAAGGGTGGAACCAGAAAAAGCGCGCAAGGCTCATGACATACGCGACCTGCCAGAGTGGGTTGCGGAATCCAAACTGGCATTTCGCGCCGCGCTGCGACCATTTCAATGGGACGCAGAATCCCACGATGGCTATCGCCACGCCGTTGAGCGGATTTGGACCTTGCAATTCGAATAGCCCGACTTCCAGCACATTCAAAATGAGTACGTAGGGCAGAGCAGCCACAAGGAAGCGCGAGAAACGATGGCCCGGTTGGTCACGCAAGAAGGCCCATAGGAACGCGGGGACCACGATGGAATATCGCTTCACCCAAGTTAGCCAACTATACCAGTCCGAGGTTACACTTAGGAGGGGAAACAATATCAATATGAGGCCCGTAAACCAAACGGCCGGACGCACAAAGCGGCGTAGGGCGTAGGCCAGGAGTAAATTGGTCGTAACAAATATCGCTACGGCTAGCGGGAAGGAGGGGGCCACTAAGCATTTGCATTGCGAACCTGATGCGGGCTGCAAATAAAATCCCAAGCCAGCGCAGGAAGTCGGTACGCGGTCACGCGAAAGCGGGGCCGTCCCCAAAGGGGTCAGGGCGTTGATTGTTTAAACCGCCGCGTCCCAAACAATCAACGCCCTGACCCAATGACGCTTACCGAAACATCCCGCGGATCCGAATCGGGTCGCGCTTCAGGTCGTGAAGAACCGCGCGACTTTGCGGACGGCGGCGCCGACCTCGCCCACGTGGGCTTCGTCCATGGATTCGTTGAGTGGGCATTGTACGCCCGTGGCGAGGATCGCCTCCGCCTCCGGACACCGCACGCGCGCGTAATCCATCTCCGTCATGCCCGTCTCCTTGATCGGCCAGCGGCCGGCGAAGAACGCATGCTCCCGGAAGACCTTGGTGCCGTAGATCGGCACGGGAATGTAGCCGGCGGAGGCCGAGGCGCCCTCCGCCCGCAGGGCTTCGACAAACTCCGCGCGCGAGCATTTCAGGCGCTCGAGCCGCAGGCGGAAATAGAAGAACCAGAATGTGCCGCGATCGTCCGCGGGCAGCGCAGGGGGGATCACGGAGGGCAATCCGGAGATCGCCTCGATGAAAACGCGACCGAGAGCGGCACGCTTGGCCGCGATCGCCTCGAGCCGCTCCAGCTGCGCCGCACCGAAAGCCGCCTGCAACTCGCTCAGGCGGTAGTTGCTCGCCAGCACCGCGGTCTGATCCCAGGTGAAGCCCGCGGTCCCGCGGTCAAAGCCTTTGTCTCCGAATTTCTGCAGCGCCGGCCCGAGGCGCGAATCGCTCGAGGCGACCACCCCGCCGTCGCCGGCGCCGATGTGCTTCGAGTTCATCAGCGAAAAGCAGGCCACGTGACCGATCGTGCCCACGGGTCGGCCGCGGTATCGCGCGCCCCACGCCTGCGCGCAGTCCTCGATGAGCACCAGCCGGTGCCGGTCGGCGATAGCTCGGAGCGCGTCGAGATCGCAGGGCGTCCCGGCAAGGTGCACGGCTATGATCGCTTTGGTGCGCGGTGTGATCGCCCGTTCCACCGCCGCCGGCTCGAGGTTGTAGGTTGACGCCCCGAGGTCCGCGAAGACCGGGACCGCCTGCTGGAAGAGAATCCCCGTCACTGTGCCGAAATCGGTGACCGGTGACGTGATGACCTCATCGCCCGGCCCGACGCCCGTCGCCGCCACCGCGATATGGAGCGCGGCGGTGCCCGAGGAGCATGTCATCACATAGTCGCGCGGGCAGTGGCGCTTGAAGCGCTCGATGAAGAGCGCGGTCTGCTGATTCACCCCCTTGCCCAGCCAATAAAAAATGGATGCCTGCGCGATGGCTTCGGCCACCTGCTTCTGCTCGCGCCCATCCCAGCGCAACCATGCCCCCGGCCTGGTGCGCACCGCCCTCGGCCCTCCGAGTTTCGCCAGTTGCCCACCGTCGGCCCCCGCTTTGGCGTCTGCTGCGCGCGAGCTCCGGGGGAGCCGGGCGGCCAACCAAGCCGCCGCGCTGGTCGTGAAGAGCCTCCGTCGCGA
>JACCDP010275041.1_pt1 | contig 13965 bp, 18 predicted proteins | sample 7445841 | NCBI WGS metagenome assembly JACCDP01 (sample SAMN15323441, study PRJNA562643) | freshwater metagenome | isolation source: river surface water | place: USA:Blue River Watershed | collected 2017-08-17
GAATGATGGTCGTTTGACATGAATATCTCTTTAAATTTTATGTTAATGACAGTTAAAAATACTATATATTAGATTTTGTAATTTAAATATATAAGGATTAAAAAATGAAACAATGTACCTACAATGTGTTGGCTCTATTAGTCTTTGCCCTATCTTTTTCTTATGTGCCTACTGCAGCATTTCAATATCATTGCGTCTATGACGGCGTGACCACATTTAATGTGCCTATTTTTATTTTTCAACAAGTATTTTTAGCCACAATTCTATTCATCATTAGCCGTTACAGTTTTCGAGATGGCAAAATGGTCTGCTGGATGTCGTGTAGCCAAAAAAATAAGAAAAAGAAAAAATAGTTAATCAAGTTTAGCTTTATGTTTTGACTGCCTTTTAAACTTTGTTTTATCTTTTTCCACTTTAGGTTTAAAAGGCAAGTCAGCACGGAAAAGAGCGTAATGTGTCTGAGAGCGCAGCTTAAGTTTACGGATTTGCTTCATAAAGCATTACGCAATAATATCTAATACGCCCCGCGTAATAAACTCAATTGCCATAGAACCTAAAAGTAAACCCATGATACGGGTAACTATTTTTGTACCTACAGCACCAATCACTCTAGAAATACTTTCAGCAAAACTTAAGGTAAGCCAAATTGTTAGAGATACGAAAATACATGGGAGCACTAGAAAAGATAGATTTACAAAATTAGGGGCTTGGTGAGCAGCAATAATCATATTACTAATCGCCCCGGGCCCTGCTAAGAGAGGAATGCTAAGTGGGACAAAAGCAATTAATTCTTTTTCTGACTTACTATTTTGTGTAGATTCCATAATTTGATTTCGTCCTAACATCATGTATATGGCCATGATCAGAAGAAGAATACCGCCGCAAATCTGAAAACTTGGCATAGAAATGCCAAAGATATTTAAGATTTTATCTCCGAGAAAAAGTGAAACTACAAGAATGATAAAGACAGTTAAAGCTGTCATCTTGGCTACATTTTTTTTATTAATATTTTTATGTTGACCCGTTAAACTCAAGTAAATCGGTAAGCAACCTGGGGGGTCAACAATTGCTATCATAGCGATCGTCGTTTTTATTATAAAAGTCCATTCAATCATGATTTATTTCCTACATTAAAAAATGTTATCAAGTTTAATATCGGTGCCGCAAACTATATTAAGTATAGTAGCTGCCCATCCTAAATATTTCAAATGACTAGAGTTTTTGTTTTAATACAATCTCTATGATAACTTTAGCGATATAACCTAGAACGCCCATACAAAGAACACCTAAAAGCCATAAAGTTCCTTCCTTGCCTGCTTTGCTTTCTTTGGCGATGCTAGACACAATAAAAAACATAAATATCACAAGCCCACCAATCATCCATGGTGTGCCCGCTTCAATTAAATCTTCAAGTGCATCTGCTGTCATTTAGTTCTTCGAGGCATTGATTTGAGATAGATCAATCATAATGGATTTCTATTCATAAATTACAAATTGATTGATACGTTAAAAATAAAACAACTCTATAATTAAAAAATGAGTATCTCCATTAAATCAATTCCTATTCAAGCTACGCCTCAAAAAAAGTCTTTAGCTTTAGATGCAAACGATTGGAAAGCGCTAGATGATATAAAAGAATGGTCTCATTTTAGTCAAAGCATAGATAAAGAAAACGCTCGATGGGAATCTCATATTGTGATCGAAGGAATGCACTGTGCTGCATGTGCTTTTAAAGTAGAAAATGCACTAAAACCTCTATCTGGCGTTGATGAGATATCGGTTAATGCAACTTCAGGGCATGCCAAAGTTATTTGGCAATCTAATCTCATTACGCCATCTCTTTGGGTGAGCAGTATTTATAAAGCAGGCTATCAAGCTTTTCCGGCAAGCGATTTATTACATCAGGATGAACGCAAAAAAACTCAACGACAAGCTTTATGGAAATTACTAGTAGCTGGTTTTTGTATGATGCAAGTGATGATGTTTTCAGTGCCAACTTATATGGCCATTCCGGGTGAGATGACAAGCAATATGAAAAGTCTCATGGAGTGGGCAAGCTGGGTGATTACTTTGCCTGTCATATTATTTTCGTGTGGGCCTTTTTTTAAAAGCGCGCTCAATGATTTAAAAACAAAAAAAATCAGCATGGATATGCCAGTATCTCTTGGTATTTTGATTATGTTTATCGTAAGCACTGCAGCAACATTTGATCCCAATGGATTGCTTGGCAAAGAAGTATATTTTGATTCACTGACTATGTTTGTTTTTTTTCTTTTAATAGGCCGATGGATTGAATTAAAAATGCGGGATAAAACAGCAGGTGCACTCGATGTACTTATGCGACGTATGCCCCGCATGGTAAACCGTTTAAATGCTAATGGCATGATTGAAAAAATTTCTGTAAGCCTTATTCAAATAGGAGATGTGCTTGAAGTTAAACCTGGGGAAGCTTTCCCTGCGGATGGAAAGATTATCTTTGGTTCTACACATGCTGATGAAGCTCTGCTCACAGGTGAATCTGCTGCCATTATAAAGTCAGTTCACGCCAAAGTTATTGCAGGAAGTTTTAATTTAACTAATTCTATTCATATGCAAGTTGAACTCTTGGGACAAGAGACACGTTATGCCAAAATTGTTCGCCTGATGGAAAAAGCATCCACGGATAAACCTCGTTTAGCTTTAATGGCTGATCGTATTGCTAAATATTTTTTATTGGTAGTGATGTTGCTAGCTTTTGGTGTTGGTATTTATTTTTGGCAATTTGATCATGCTAAAGCGATTCTTGCAGTGGTAGCCGTCTTGATTGTGACATGCCCATGTGCACTCTCTCTTGCAACGCCTGCTGCAATGTTAAGTATGTCAGGCTTTTTAGCAAAGCAAGGTGTTTTAGTACAAAAAATGCAAGCATTAGAAGCTTTAACGCAAGTGAATACAGTAGTGTTTGATAAAACTGGCACATTAACAAGCGATCAAATTTTCATTGATAAAATATTTACAGATAACAGCATGACAGAAAAAGAAGTAATGGCGATTGCAGCATCTTTGTCTTCTTCATCGCTTCATCCTGTATCTAAAACTTTTGTGCATGCTAGTGAACCAAATCACACTTTAAAGATTGAAAAAATTGAAGAGGTGAGTGGCGGCGGATTATTGGCTTCAACATCCTTAGGTGATTTTAAACTAGGGTCACTGACTTTTTGTGGTCTTGTCGGCGATGAATTTAATCATTTAAAAGAAGAGCAATTACAAGTACATTTAATGCGAAATAATAATTGGGTAGCTAGTTTTATGATGACAGAATTAATCAAAGAAGATGCACTTCTATCTATTCAAGCATTAAGACATCAATCTTTAAACATTGAAATTTTGTCTGGTGATAAATTGTCATCTGTAAAAAGAGTCGCTGATCAATTATCAATCCAAAATATTAAAGGCCAATGTTCACCCGAAGACAAATTAAAACATATTCAATTATTACAATCACAATATTCTAAAGTGCTTATGGTAGGCGATGGATTAAATGATGGTCCTGTATTAGCTTTTGCACATGCCTCAATTGCTTTAGGTCAAGGTGCGCCTTTATCTCAGGCAAAATCAGATTTTATTATTTTAAAAGGTGAGCTCTATCTAATTCCTAAATTGATAGCGCAAGCCAAGCGCACGATGAAAATTGTTAAGCAAAATTTACTTTGGGCGGCTTTATACAATCTCATTTGCATTCCTTTAGCTGTGATGGGATTTTTACCAGCGTGGCTTGCAGGATTAGGTATGGCATTAAGCTCACTTTTTGTAATTTTGAATGCATCGAGATTAGCCTTTTAGCCCGAATAAGAGACTTAATACTTAAAAATCTATGGATATTCTTTATTTACTAGTTCCTTTCTCCGTCATTCTAGTGCTAGTTATTCTTGCAGGTCTTTGGTGGGCTGTGCATAGTGGACAGTTTGAGGATACCGAAAAAGAAGGCGAACGTATTTTGCACGACGATTGATCTAAGTCAAATCCCCATTCTCGAAAGTTTGAGAAACTCTAATGTATAAATTAATAGCCATCAAAAAATAGCTATTAAGTAATTAGGGGGAGTTATGAACGCAAAAGCAAACTTAGCGATGATTTATGATGATGGCGTCATAAGACAATTTTCAATCATGGCTGTTGTCTGGGGTGTTGTGGGCATGCTGGTAGGCGTAGTTATTGCGGCGCAACTTGTATGGCCAGAACTAAACTTAGGACTTCCTTGGACTTCATTTGGTCGACTGCGTCCCCTTCATACCAATGCGGTGATTTTTGCTTTTGGTGGATCAGCTCTTTTTGCTTCTTCTTATTACGTGGTGCAAAGAACCTGCCAAACTCGTTTATTTGCAGGTAAATTAGCCTCGTTTACTTTTTGGGGTTGGCAAGCTGTCATTCTCGCTGCTGCAATTTCATTACCTTTGGGTTATACCTCTGGTAAGGAATATGCTGAACTTGAATGGCCGATAGATATTTTGATCGCTATTGTTTGGGTATCTTACGCCATCGTTTTTTTTGGCACGATTGCAAAAAGACAAATTAAACATATTTATGTGGCGAATTGGTTTTACGGATCTTTCATTATTACTGTGGCATTACTTCACATTGTAAACAGTGCAGCTATCCCCGCGGGCTTTATGAAATCTTATTCTGCTTATGCAGGTGTTCAAGATGCCATGGTGCAATGGTGGTATGGCCACAATGCGGTGGGCTTTTTCTTAACCGCTGGATTTTTAGGCATGATGTATTACTTTGTGCCTAAGCAAGCTGAGCGCCCTGTGTATTCATACAGTTTATCGATTGTTCACTTTTGGGCTCTTATTTTTACTTATATGTGGGCGGGCCCTCATCACCTTCATTACACAGCATTGCCAGATTGGGTATCTTCCTTAGGTATGGTGTTCTCCCTCATTTTGTTTGCTCCAAGTTGGGGTGGCATGATCAACGGCATCATGACGCTTTCAGGGGCTTGGCATAAATTACGAACGGATCCAATTTTAAGATTCTTAATTGTCTCTCTGTCTTTCTACGGCATGAGTACTTTTGAAGGTCCGATGATGTCAATTAAAACTGTAAATGCTCTATCTCACTATACCGATTGGACAGTAGGTCATGTTCATTCAGGCGCACTTGGTTGGGTGGGCTTAGTATCTATGGGCACTCTTTATTTCTTAGTGCCTCGATTATTTGGCCAAAAGCAAATGTATAGCATAAAAGCCATTGAACTTCATTTTTGGATGGCAACAATTGGTATCGTTCTCTACATTACAGCTCTTTGGATTGCCGGTGTGATGGAAGGTCTCATGTGGAGAGCAATCAATCCAGATGGCACACTTGCTTATTCATTTATTGAGTCTGTGAAAGCAAAATACCCTTACTACATCATTCGTTTATTAGGTGGACTTTTATATCTAGGCGGTATGTTGGTGATGTTATGGAATGTTATTAAGACAGCAACTAATGGTAAGCCTACAAATATTTTAATTCCTGCTGTTAAAGGAAACTAAAGAAAAAAAGATCATGGCAAAAGAAACTAAAAAATTAAATAAAGAAAAAGTAGGGTTTAGTCACGAGACAATTGAAACAAATAGTTTTCTCATGATTATTTTAATTTTGGTGACAGTAGCATTTGGTGGCATCGTTGAAATTATTCCGCTCTTTTATCAAAAATCAACAACCGAGCCTATTAGGGGTTTGCAACCCTATACGGCAATGCAACTCATGGGGCGTGATGTTTATCTGCGTGAAGGTTGCTATAACTGCCACTCACAAATGATTCGCCCATTTCGAGCTGAAACACTTCGGTACGGGCATTATTCAGTGGCAGGCGAATCTGTTTATGACCATCCATTTCAATGGGGTAGCAAACGCACAGGCCCTGATTTAGCTAGAGTAGGTGGACGCTATAGCGACGAATGGCAACGCATACATTTAAATAATCCAAGAGATGTAGTTCCTGAGTCGATTATGCCGGCTTATCCTTGGCTTGAAAAAACAGAAGTTGATTCAACAGTTGTAGCTCAAAGAATGAAGGCCTTAAGAATGGTAGGTGTGCCATATACCGATGAAGATATTAAAGGCGGGGCAGATGCAGTCAAAAATAAAACAGAGCTTGATGCACTGATCAGTTATTTACAAGTGCTTGGCATAAATCTTAAATAAGGATTTTGATGAATATTAACGATTTAAGATCAATTGCAACTGTCGGGAGTTTTGTTGTATTTGTCTCTATTCTTTTTTGGACTTGGAAAAAAAGAAATAGTCGAGATTTTAAAGAGGCCGCAAATTTACCATTTGTAGAAGATGTAAAGCCTGTAAAACATAAAAAAATTGTTGCTAAAAAAGGTAAAAGAACATGAATGATTTTATAAATGACTTTTGGCCAATGTTTATTAATGTTATATCGCTCGGTGGCATCTTAGCTTGCGCATTATTATTATGGAAAACAAGTAAAACTAAAGTTACAAAAAGCAAAGATGGCACAAGTGGTCATGTGTGGGATGAAGATCTTAAAGAAATGAATAATCCATTACCTGTATGGTGGGTTCGATTGTTTGCAATCACGATTGTATTTAGTTTGGTTTATTTGGTTTTATATCCAGGTCTCGGGAGCTATGAAGGACAACTGGGATGGACTAAAAATAAACAATATGACAAAGAAATAGCAGAAGCCAATAAAGCGCTGGAACCCATTTATGCAAAATATGCAGCTATGTCTATTGAAGATTTATCAAAAAATGAAGACGCTAAAGGTATTGGCCAGAGATTATTCTTAAACAGCTGTGCACAATGTCATGGGTCCGATGCTCGAGGTTCAAGAGGTTTTCCAAATTTAACTGATCGCGATTGGCTTTATGGCGGATCACCTGAAAACATTAAAGAAACTATTATTAAGGGTCGCATGGGTGTGATGCCTCCAATGGCTTCTCTTATTGGTAACGATGACGAGATTAAAAATGTAACTCATTATGTATTAAGTTTATCTAATAATCAGCATGATGCTAAGCGGGCAGAATTAGGGAAAGAGAAATTCACAACAGTTTGTGCTGCATGTCATGGAACAGATGGCAAAGGCAATCAACTTCTAGGAGCGCCAAATTTATCTGACAGCATTTGGTTGCATGGCGCCGGTGAGGCAAATATTGTTAAACGTATTCACGAAGGTAAAACAAATCAAATGCCTCAGTGGCAAGAGAAATTTTCGCCAGAACAAATTCATGTACTCACAAGCTATGTCTGGGGCATGTCAAATCATTAATTTTCTAGCAGTTCTCTAATGAATTCATCTGAATCGAATAGACTTCTTCCAAAAGACGAAGTCATTTCACTTTATACATCACAAGGAAAAATTCAGACAAGAGGTGTGCAAGGATTTTTTTCGAAATTACGCTGGCTCATGGCGTGGCTTACACAAATTTATTTCTATGGCATGCCTTGGTTGCAATGGGGTGGTCGCCAAGCACTTCTTTTTGATTTAGATGGAAAGCGTTTTTATATTTATGGTTTAGTTTTATACCCACAGGATCTCATTTACCTCACCGCAATTCTTATTATTTCAGCGCTATCTTTATTTCTCTTTACAGCAGTTGCAGGAAGATTATGGTGTGGTTTTGCATGCCCGCAAACTGTTTATACAGAAATCTTTATGTGGATTGAATCAAAAATTGAAGGCAACCACATTGCAAGAAAAAAATTGGATGATATGCCTTGGACACCCAAAAAATTCGGTATTCGTACAAGCAAACATATTGTATGGCTAGTTTTTGCATTCTGGACCGGATTTACTTTTGTGGGATATTTCACGCCAATCAGAGATCTCTTTACTGAAGTTAGATATCTCACTACAGGAACTTGGGAAACTTTTTGGTTATGTTTTTATACTTTTGCAACCTATGGCAATGCAGGCTTTATGCGTGAACAAGTATGTAAGTACATGTGTCCTTATGCAAGATTTCAGAGTGCCATGTTTGATAAAGATACATTGATTGTAAGTTATGACAAAGAGCGAGGCGAGCCTAGGGGAGGCAGGTCAAAACATTTAGATCATCAAGCACTTGGCGACTGTATCAATTGTAATATTTGTGTCCAGGTATGTTCAACAGGTATTGATATTCGTGAAGGTCTTCAATATGAATGTATTAGTTGTGGAGCTTGTGCTGACGCATGTGATTCGGTGATGGATAAAGTCGGCTACTCGAGAGGACTGATAAGATTTACGACAGAGAATGCTTTAATTAATCATTGGTCTAAGCAGGAAATGATCAGGAATATTTTTAGAGTGCGAGTACTTATATATGGTTTTGTATTGGCTATTATTATTGGTGGAGTTTTATGGGGCCTAACATTTAGAAATTCTTTTAGAATTGATGTGGTGAGAGATCGAGGTGTGATGGCTCGGCTAGTTGATGGTGGAATGCTTGAGAATGTATATCGATTAAATATTATGAATGCCCTTGAAGAAGGACAGCATTATAAAATTTATATAGAAGGACTTAATAATATTGTTGTTGATTCAGATAATTTAGAACCTAACAAAACAGTTGCTATCAAAGCAACTGAGTCACGATGGGTTCCTGTCAGAGTTCAAATTCCAGATGGTATTGAAAAATCGGGGTCGCATAAAATTATGTTTAGAATAGAATCTGAAGAAACGCATGAGATTGTAAGAGAAGAGTCGACATTTATTGTGCCGAGAAATTAAGGATAAAAAAATGGAAAATCAAAATAATACAATTTGGTGGAAAAATGGATACGTGTGGCTTATTTTAGCCGGCCCAGTTTCTGTTGTGATCGCTTCATTCGTGACTTACTATTTAGCAGTGACAAGGCCCGATGCTGTAATTGATAATTACTATCAAAAGGGTATCGAAATTAATAAAACGACCAATGAAGAAAGAGACCCAATGGCGCCTGCAACACAAGCTCGCAATAATGCGCAAACCGGAATCAAGCCTAAATCATATTAATAACTTACAGTTGTTGCAATATTAAGACTACGTAATTTGGTTGCAATACCTTCAAGCGCTTCTTCCGCAATGCGGCCCAGATTCTTAGCTTGGGGTTGTAACGAAGGCCTAGCCAATCCATAAAGATGGACACCCTGGATATTACTTTTAACTTCGCTCACTAATTGTATATAAGCATCAATATCCTTTTCGCTTGGGCCTTTTCCATCAATGGTGAAAATACAAGTTTGTATAAAAGTGGGGCAAACGTTTATGCTATTTCGAAGGCGTTCTAATATTTGATATGGTTTCATATTAACCTGATTAATTGTCTTGATACTTTCTTCAGTTGCAGCATCCACTTTAAACCAAACTTCACCATTCATTTCTTTTAGCATTTCAACACTTTTGATGACAGATGCTTTATGCATTAAACTTCCATTAGTAATGAGACGTACTTTGATTTTATGTAGTAGATTAAATTCTTCGAGTAATTTTTTTACAATCAAAATAACTTCTGGAAACTCTTCGGCACTTGTAGGCTCCCCGTTTCCTGAAAAAGCAATATCTTTTAAATGACGATCTTCAACAGATACATTTTTTTCCATGTAATCACCATAAATAATTTCATGAAGAAAAGAGCGCAGCTCATGTTCGAGCAATTCTAATTCGATAGGTGGAGGTGTGCCACGAGTAAGATTGGGAATCTCACAATATATACATTGCCAATTACATGCATTATTGACATTCAGATTAACACCAATAGATAAGCCACCAGCTCGCCTTGAAATGACCGAGTAAATATATTTAAGCCCACTTAATTCCCGGCTGTGGTCATGAATATTAAGATATTGTTTAGACAGGCTCATGTGAAGAGCTTTTTAATTGCAATTAGGTAATTTAACAAGTTGTTTTAGTGAATCTGGTTTTAGAATTTTAATATGCTTTTGTTTAACTTCAATGATGCCTTCTTCACTATATTTTGAAAAAGTACGGCTAACAGTTTCAAGTTTAAGACCTAAATAACTGCCAATTTCTTCACGAGACATTCTTAATATAAATTCTGATTGCGATTGACCTCGTGCAAAAAGTCTTTGCACGAGATTTACTAAAAAGTTAGCGAGTCTTTCTTCAGCTGACATATTTCCTAGAAGCATCATCATGCCATGTTCGCGAACAATTTCACGACTCATAATTTTATGCACATGCTTTTGTAATACAGGAAATTCACGTGATAAATCCTCAATGTGATCAAAAGGCATGACACAGACTTCCGCATCTTCTAGAGCAAGAGCGTTACAAGTGTGACGATCATTTACAATTCCATCAAGACCAATAATTTCGCCGGCCATTTGAAAGCCTGTGACTTGTTCGCGCCCATCTTCTGATGCTACAGAAGTTTTAAAAAATCCTGTACGAATAGCATAAAGCGAAGTAAATATTTCTCCATTTTCAAAGAGCAAATCGCCTTGCTTAATTTTTTTACGTACGGTGACAATTTCATCAAGTTTATGCATGTCTTTCTGATCAAAACCAACAGGCATACATAGTTCTCGGAGGTTACAGCTAGAACAGGCTACTTTGAATACTTCAGCTTTCATGGAAAATTACTTATCCTTTAAAGGGTTAGTTTAGCTTATTCATTGACCCATGAATAGATGAGCATTTTTTGATTTACGTCAAAGATCACAATTTGACGTTATGGCACATTAATATCTTATGGATATTACCTTCGAAAATAAGCCAAACGATTTAACTTCATCGCCTATTTCGGAGTCGCTTTTGCAAAAATTCGATGTTAGTGGGCCAAGATATACTTCATACCCTACCGCAGATCGATTTGTAGAAGCCTTCACTGAAACTGCTTACAAAGAAGCTTTAGAACAAAGGCGTGTACGATCAATTAATCAACCATTATCAATTTACGTACATATTCCTTTTTGCGAGTCACTTTGTTTTTACTGCGCTTGCAATAAAATTGTGACTAAACATCATGAACGTTCTCGTGAATATCTTAATTATTTAAAGAAGGAAATTGATTTACATCTGGATTACTTAGGCCAAAAACAAGTTGTGAATCAGTTACATCTTGGTGGAGGGTCACCTACATTTTTTTCAGATGAAGAAATCCAAGAGCTTTTTAACAAACTTAAGGAGGTTTTTGTTCTAAGCCCTCAAGGGGAATATTCGATCGAAGTAGATCCTAGAACAGTTGATGAGAAGCGATTAAAAAAGTTAAGAGAGATTGGCTTTAACCGTTTAAGCTTTGGTATTCAGGATTTTAATCCTGAGGTGCAAAAAGCAGTGAATCGTATACAACCATTTGATCAGGTGGCCAGTTTGATAAATGAAGTTCATAAAGATGGTTATGATTCAATTAATATAGATTTAATTTATGGGCTGCCACTTCAGAAAATTGAAACATTCAATCAAACCCTAGATCAAGTGATTAGTTTAAAGCCAGATCGTATCGCTTTATATGCTTACGCACATTTACCAGAACGTTTTAAACCGCAGCGACGTATTGATAATAATGATATTCCAACTGCAAAAAATAAAATTTCAATGTTGTGTTTAGCAATTCAAAAATTTCTTAAAGCTGGATATGTCTATGTAGGTATGGACCATTTTGCCTTGCCTACAGATAATTTAGCAGTTGCAAAAAGACAAGGAAGATTACATCGAAATTTTCAAGGCTATAGTACACAACCTGATTGTGACATTATTGCATTCGGTGTTTCAGCAATCGGCCGCGTGGGGGCGAATTACAATCAAAATACAAAACAGCTTGTAGATTATTATGACTATCTTAATCACGGACGCTTTCCAATTTTTAAAGGCTTAGCCCTTTCTAAAGATGACATTGTGCGACGAGCAGTCATTATGGAAGTTATGTGTCAGGGTCGGTTAGATTACGAGTCAATTGAATTAGCTTATTTAATTAACTTTAAAGAATACTTCTCATCTGAAATGATACAACTTCAAAATTTTAAAGAAAAAGATTTTGTAGAGTTAGATGACTCAGGTATTCAGGTCACAGAGGTCGGCTGGTTTTTTGTAAGAGCAATCGCAATGATTTTTGATCGATACTTGCAATTAGATAAAAATCGTACGCGGTTTTCTAAAATTCTATAATGCTTTTCCAATTTTCGGTTTTTTTGTCAATCTTCTTTATGGGACTGATGGGCGGCCCACATTGCATCGCGATGTGTGGTGCACCATGCACTGCAATTAGCGCACAAGGATTTCGTCAGGTTTGGCAATTTCATTTAGGTCGCATCCTAGGCTATGGAGTTTTGGGCGGCGTTGCTGCTTATTCTGTTAATAGCCTCGCTTGGTTTTCAAATCAATCTATGTCACTTCATCCCATCTGGACTTTCTTTCATGGCTTTATTTTTGTGTGGGGATTGTTGATGTTGATTTATGCCAAGCAACCTCAATGGATCGATCATATCGGTGAATCAATTTGGAATACGATACAAAAATTTTCGAAAACGTTGAGAAGTAATTTTTTATTAGGCGTACTTTGGTCGCTTATGCCCTGCGGACTTCTATATTCTGCATTGCTTGTTGCAGCGCTCACTTTAAATATTTTAAACGGCACACTTTCCATGATGTTTTTTGCACTGGGCACAAGTATTTCTTTGGTTGTTAGTCCAATTATTTGGATGAAGATAAAAAATGGAAAATTGTGGCTTAATGAAACCCAAGGTATGCGAATTGCAGGGGTGTTATTAATGATTGCGGCATCCTGGGCAATTTGGATGGATCTTATTCATCCTATGAAATTGTGGTGCCAATAAAAAAAGCCTCTATCTTTGGAGGTATAGAGGCTTAAGGGGAAATGCTAGTGGACCTAGCATTATTTGCTACTAAAACTTTTTACCTACACCAAAACTTACTACCCAGGGATCAATATCAAGATTATCAATTTTTGTAGTTGTACTAACATCTGTACTAAACCAGATTTTTTTTACATCAAAATTAACTAACCATTTGTTTGGAAGATTGTAATCGGCTCCTGCTTGAAGGGCTGGGCCAAACATATTTCTTTCAACAGTAATACCTGTTGTGTCTAAATTTAAATTTCTATCCATTGCTCTAATATAAGACATCCCAGCGCCAACATAAGGATCAATTGTTTGATCTGGGTTAAAGTGCCATTGCGCAGTTAGTGTTGGGGGTAAAAGGTTGATACTACCTAACTTTGCACCAGCGTTAGCTCCTGATCCACCAATATTGACATCATGTCTTGAACCAACAGCGAGAATTAATTCAGCCGCAATATTTTTTGTAAAGTAGTAAGAAAAATCGATTTCAGGGATTGTATTGCTATTGACTTCCAATTTATCACCTACAGTTGATACTAGATGACTAGACTCATCTGGTGCGATATGAGTTACTCTTGCACGAACTACAATGTCACCTTTTTCGGCGAAAGATAAAGCTGGTGCCATAAGACCAGCAACTAAAATGGTAATGAGTGATTTTTGCATAATATTTCCCTATTAATGACAGGGTAATTTTATGGCTTATAAGGGAAAGTAGACTTGATATAGATCAAGTCAAAGTTATTTAAGGGAATTAAGCCGATCTAGCAATGGAGATAAGTCGTAGCCTGCGATCTGAGTTTTGTTTAAAATTTCATCAATAGGCAATTTTTTTGCATGTGACAAAGCCCAAAGCGTTGAACATCTTGTACCAGTTCGGCAATAAGCAAAGACAGGCTTTTGAGCCGCCTCGAAATAGCAACCAAATTGAGTAATATCATCATCTGAAATTTGCCCACCAATCACAGGTTGATGGATGGCTTTGATACCTAAATTTTGAGCTTCTTTTTCAATAGCTGAAAAAGCTAGCTGTCCTTCGGACTCCTGGTCAGGGCGATTACAAAAAATAGTTTTGTAGCCTTGTGCTTGAATTTCTTTTAAGTCTTCAATCGTGATTTGATCAGAGACGGTAAGTTCGTTATTTATTTTTGCAAATTTCATAATTTCATTCTACTTTA
>JACCDP011378976.1_pt1 | contig 13964 bp, 17 predicted proteins | sample 7445841 | NCBI WGS metagenome assembly JACCDP01 (sample SAMN15323441, study PRJNA562643) | freshwater metagenome | isolation source: river surface water | place: USA:Blue River Watershed | collected 2017-08-17
GATTTTGCCAAGCGCGTTTTTACTTGCTTCCTGCGCCGCACGCGCCTCAGTAGCCGTTGCCCCACCCGCAATCCTAGCCAACTCGTTGACCTGATCCGCACCTTGCAAATCGCGCAGCGCACGGTAGTAACTCGTCGGGTCTTTCTTCTCGGCATACGCAGCCAACGCTTGAAACATATCGGCATCCACGCCATACGCCGCTTGCCCCGCAGTCGTATTTGCAGGCGCAACACTCAACGCCGCTTTCACCGCAGGCAAATTCTGCCCCGCAGCATCACGGGCAATTTTAGCCGCCGCAATCGTCGGCGCTCGTCCGGTTGCAAGGTCAATCGCTTTTCCGGCAACCTTTCCAACGCCTCGCGCAACGGGAGGCACTACCACCGGAACAGCCGCGCCAATCGCAGCCCCCGTCGCTATTTCGTCAGGGTTTACCGCAGCCGCACCCGCAGCGCCCGTTACCGCACCGCCCGCAACCTTTGCGGCCACGTTCGGGATTCCGGTCATGCCGGTCTGGAACCCGCCCGAAGAAAGCGCAGGAGCGAGTTTTGCCAAGCTGGGAATCATCGCAGCGCCTTTGGCAAGCGCACCGCCTACCCCCGCAGTACCAGCAACTTCAGCGCCGAATTTACCGACGCTGTAGGCAAACGCCTCGGGGTCTGCGCCGATAAGCTGTTGCAACGCGGCATCCATTTTTGCGCGACGGGCTGCGTTTTCGTCGGCAGACTCAAACGGACGAATCAACGTTGCGCCAATTGAACCAGCGCCACGCACAGCCCCGCCAACCATATCTTTAAGGTCTTGTCCGCGATTAGTCAATTGCCTATCAACAAACGCGCCCGCAATTGCTCCAATCGGCCCAAATCCCATGCCGATATTCATGCCTTGCGTTTGCACTCTCGGGCCTGGAATCTCAGAAATAGGTGCAGCAACAGGTGCAGCAACAGGCGCGGGCGCAGGCGCAGATTCAGCGCCAAACTTCAGGCGAATGGCTTGCTGAGTCTCAGGATTGGCATTGGCATAGTTCGGGTCTTGCGGCGCGTATTTGTCGAAAATAGCCTTCTTTGTCGCCGCGTTCGCATTGACATAGTTAGGGTCTTTTACGATTTCACCAAGACTCGCCATTTGACTTCCTTGTTATTTGAGCAGCGGATTGTTAGCGTCCACGCCACCCGAGGGATTAATGCCCTGAGTCGCCATATCTGAAGTCACGAATTGGTCTTTGCGTTTATTCATAATGCGTACAAGTTCTTTTCCAGCAGCTTTGCGAATGTTGTTTGGCAAAGACGAGTCTGCAATCTGTCCCGCAGCCTCTTTGTAAGACTGCGTATCTTTGTCAGACTGCGGGCCTTCAAATCGCGGAACCATTTTCAAAACGATATCAGCAATCGGCTTTAGCCTTGCCGTTGCAATCGCGCCCTGTGTTCCAACACCAACCAAGCCAGCAGCAAAATCAACCCCTCTACCAACGCCGCTGCCCGTTGATTGGTCAATCAATCCACCGTCTTTCGTCACATCAGAAAGTTCAAAAATGGCTTGGTCAAGTTCTTTGCCAAGTTGCTTTCGCGCTTCCTGCGTTTTCTCAAACGTCGCGCTAGGCTTGCCCTTGCCTTGCTGAGTTTGAATGACTTGCCCAAAGCGGTTGTATTGCGTCACGTTGCCCGCAGCATCGGTTGTCGTATTGGCGACAAGGCGGTCTTGCAATCCCGCCTCCGCCTCTTGCACCTTAACACGCCGATCCTCAAGTCCAACACGTTGCCGCTCAAGGTTAACGCGCTGCCCTTCAAGTCCAACGCGCTGCCTTTCCAACGGCAGTTTCTCAGTCTCATACGGCGTGAGAGAAACCGTGCCAACGCTTCCCGGAACAACCGAAGCAGGGCCGGAACCGTATTTCGGCATACCAACAACGTCAGTCGTGCCGCCGAGATTGCGGCTCACAAAATGCCGCTCCAACGCCTTATCCGCAGTCATCATCAGCCCCTCTTTAATCTCGGGGCTAAACTGCTCAGGGATTGCAGACGCATATGAGGGCATTTCCTTAATCGCAGCCGCACGCCACGCAGCATACGTTTGCGGGTCGTTTACGCTAGGCAGGAAGTCGCGGAATTTCTTGATCTTGGCCGCGTCAATATCTTCTTGCGCTTTTGCTGCTTCGCGTTTCTCTTTGTCGCCCTTAATAATCGACTCGTAAATGCCTTTTCCAGACGCTCCAAACCGCAGCAAGTCACGCTCTTGCCCCGCGCCCATCGTCGGCAAAAACGCCCGTAGCGCGTTCTGTTCCTCAAGCCCGCGCTGCATTTCCGCCATCTTCATTTGGTTCAGCGCATTGGCTTGCTGTGCGCCTTGCAACTGCATGACTTGCGCCATAGCGTTAACCGGCGACTCAAGCTGCATGGGCTTGCCTGACAGTGCAATGCTAGGATTAATCGGCATGGTTAAGGCTCCGAGGAATACGCGCCATAGTTGATATATGACGGGGTGCGTAGCATGTTCATCAACTGATTCTGCTGGTACGCATTTGCCGCCCCGCCCAAGCCAGAAGCCATTGCGTTCGACCCGCCAATGTATCCACTCGCCCGCGCATTACCCGCGCCCATGTACGCCTCGCCCGCTTGGTTCGCGTAGTTCGCGCCCGCATTGCCGAGCGCATTCACCGAGGTCTGCCCAAGCCCCGCCATGCTCTGCAACGGGTTCAGCGCGTTTGCACGGTTTACCTGATAGCGGTTAAACGCATTCTGATACTCGTTCGAGGCCATATCCTGCCCGTAACGCTGTGCGCCCTTTAGCGTCGCCCCTGAGAGCAGCCCGCCACGCGCAGCCGCCGTTCGGTCGAGCGCCTTCAAGCCTTCCGACAGCCGAAACCCGTATCCAGGGTCAGCCTCATAGTCAGCCATGCTGAACGGGCGCGTAAACTGCCCACCGGGGCCAATGCCCGATTGCAACTGTGCCAGCGCGTTTTGCCCCGCTTGCCGCCACGGTTCTTGCAGGGCGACTTGCCGATTAAACATCTCACGCTGTAGGGCGGCGGCTTCTTGTGCGCTTTGAGCCTGTGCGTTAGCAGCGGACTCGGCTGCGTCCGACGCCATCATCCCGCCAATAATGTTACCGGCAACAGGCAGTGCGGTTTCAATTCCCATTAGTGTGTCCTCACAAAATAGCCGTTTTCAGCATGTTGAAACCCAAGCCTGCTCAAAATTCCGTGCATGTATTCATGGCCGGGAGAGACTTTCGTCTTGACTTCCTCTCCCGAAAACATCGCCCGCAGCAATCCGCGAGTCGCCCAACGCTTGCGCCACTTCGGGAGGATAGACGCATGAACCTCACCGTTCTTCCTGAAAATAGCGCCTATACACTCGCCATCACGAACAACCGCCTGAACGTCCCACGATTCCAACTGTTGCTCATAATCGCCGTAAGAGATAGGCAAATTCCAGTCGGTAGCTTCGTAGCCAACCTTTAGCGCCAACTCTCGGTTATCAAGCAACAACGTGGTCATCACGAAATCTCGCGTCCGCTGGCACGAATGTTAATCGCGCTGCCCGTTCCTGCGATGGTCGAGATAAACCCGCCGCTGGCAAGCACTTGGCCGACAATCTCGGGGAACGTGTAAACCTCAGATGCCTGCAACACCTTCTCTTTGGTAATCAGGTTTTGGTTGCCCGCCGTATCGCTAGGCGTGACCAAGTTCACGCTAATGTTGGCCGCAGACCCGCTGTAGTTCGTCGCCGTAAACTTGTCAATAATCGTCGTTACGTTCGTCGCCGTGTATTGCGTGGTCTGCGATGATTCGGCAATCTTTGCGGGGATCAGGACTTTCGCTGAGATAGTCATGTGGTTTCCTAAGTCTTAATAATCTTCAACACAACGGCGCTAGGTTGCATGTTGTTATGCGCCCCGCCCCCACCCGTTGAACCCGTAGTCCCGCCAATGGCGTTTGCGTTGTTGTTCGTGCTATCAGCGCCCGTTCCCACAAGCGCAAGTTTGGTCTGCGTGTCTTGCGTGTGAGTGTGCGCCGGAATTTCAGGCGTGGTCAGCGTATGCGTCTCAGCACCGCCCGTGTTTCCGACCGCGTTTCCAAGCGTTCCGGTTCCAGACCCGCCAGAACCAACAGCAACGCGCCGCTGGAAGTTCGGCACGTTAAACGTAGTGCTTCCGTCGCCTACGCCCCAAGTCGTGCCGATTGCGGCAAACAACGTGGCATACGTGGTGCGACTAACCGCCGCTCCATCGCATCCCAAATACCCCGTAGGCGCAGACGTTCCGCCAAAATCCAGAATCGTCCCCGTAGGCACACCCGTTGCCGAGTACGTCACGCCACCGGAACCGTTAGCAGTCGCCACCGTTCCGGCAGTGGCTGCGCCTGAACTCATCTGCGCAGCGGTAATCACGGACGTTCCAACGATGTTGAACCGCGTCGCGCCATACATCACTTGCACGGGGACGCCGATTTTCAGTTCGCCTCCAACACAAGCTGCACCATTGGAATACAGGTCTTTAGCACCAAGCGAGTCAATGTTGATTGTCGTCGCCGCTGTGTTCGTCGCTGCGGGGATGAACGAGAACACTTGACCATCTTGATACGCAGAAAGGGTTGATGGAGACGTTGCCGTAATCGTGTTTGTGCCGGAAACCGTCAGGTATGACTCAACCGAGACGCTACCGGGGTTGATGTTGTCAACGGTGTAAATCAGGTTGTCGTCGGAATCGTAGACCGAAACCTTGTAGTTCCCGTCCCAAAAAATCGTTGCTTCGCCGCGAGAATCGAGCAGCACCGGATTGGTGTTTGTAACCGTCGCCGCCGAAGTTGTGTAAGTGTCTTTGAGCGTCGTGGTTCCAGGCTCATAGGAATAGACTTTCCCGCCGACAAGGAAACTGCCATCGCTGGCAAAAAACTGAATCTTCGGATTTGGGGAAAGGTTAGCCATGATTTTCCTTACTCGTAATAGGCGTCAAAAGTCACGGTCGCCCAAATGACTTGGGAGCCAGTAGCAGTGCCAACGATGAACTTGGCGACAGCGGAAACCCATTGCCCCGGATGGACAACAATCGGGCAATCAAACTTATGCATGATTGCTTCAGCAGGCGTGCCGATAGCCGCGCCAACAATCCACGACTGCAAGCCAAGCGGGACGCGCCGCCATGCCTTGCTAGTGCCCGTAGCAAACGACGCGGATTCAGTTTGTGCAAGGCTAGGGATTGACCCGCCAGTAGCACCGAAGGCAAGCGACCATTGCAGGATTGAGGCGGTAGTGGCGACAGCCGCGCCGATGTTTACGGAGTCAATCCGAATGCCACGGATAACCAAGTTCCGAGGCGTCTGCGTAGTGCTACCTGTGGGGCATTGAAACGAAGTAACTTGCCCGTCAATGCCTGCCACAGCAGCCACAATGCCCGCCTGACCACCCAAACCCGTAGCAATCGCAGCAGTCTGCGACAAGGCGGAACCCGTTACCGTAGTCGCCGCCGTGGCATTAGGCAGAAGCGCAGTAGTTCCCATCGTGCCGCCGTTCTGCCCCTGATACGCCATCTGCCCAAGGGTGCAAAGCTGAGTAGGCCAGTCACGCGACGTAAGCGCGTCCATCAGGGTCACGTTAACGTCAGCGACCCGCATCGTGTTCGTGTTGGATACCGCGCCCGTGTTGTACTTCATCAGGAATAGCGGCAGAGAAGTAGTTTGGAAAGGTTGTCCGTTTGCGTTAGGGACGGGCAGCAACTCTAGCAAAATGTCGTCTTTCCAAAACTCAACCTCTCTTTCGCCAGCAACGAACGTATACTTGTCTAAATCACCAAGCGTCAAGCTACCAATAGATGCAAGCACGCCGGTTTGCGTTTGACTTGCTGAGTAACTGACAACTCCAATCAGCCCCGCAGAAGTCAAGCTAAACCACACGCCATCAGTGGGCGGGGTTGTGGCGCCAGTTGGCAGACCTTGCCCCATGAGCCAAACTTCGTTAGTCACTAGCGCGGCGGTAAACATGCCCGCATGGAATTCAACCGCAAGAGGATACGTCCCAAACAGCGGGAAGTGCTGGAACGTTCGCATGAAGGCGCCATGCGCAGAAGTCGTCCCCTGCACAGTTCCAAAGTTAACGGTGCCAGCGCCGGGTTGCGCTGCGGTCATCGTGTTAAACGTGTATGACCAAACGCTAGTGTTCTGCGCAGAGGCGTTAAATGTATCGCTGAACAGCAGCGTATCCATGCCAACCCGCTGCCTATAGTCCTGCGAAACTTCAGGAGGACGAACCAACCGTTCGCCCGTCACCGTTCCCGCATCCACCTCAGACAGCATCGTGGCAAATCCGGCAGCATCCGCACCACCACCTTGCACGCTACCATTCGCAGTGTTACCTGGCAGGTTTACTGTTAGGTTGTAATTCGCGTCTACGTTTGCCTTACCCGATCCGTTAGAGCCTGAGTCAATTACGGCCATTTATGCCCCCACTTGGTAATACACTTTTCGCCTACCAACAACCGGCCCCGGAGTTGCAAGCGCAGTCAACGTAAATTCGCCCGTCGCTGGAACACAAGCAAACACGATCCCATCCCACTCCCAATCGTTTCCAACGCGCCCGGTTGCCGTAGCCCCGTCAGGAACCGCTACAACCTTGCTGCTAGTGCTTACTTCCGCATCAACAATAGTGAATGTCGCACTATAGGCGGGAGCAGTGCCAAAATCAATTTCCGCGCTTGTCCACGTTGCCCCGCCCGTTGATTGCTCAGGGATTTGATTGTCAATCGCAGGCAGCAAATATAAACCTTCAATCTGCGTTTGCAGCACCGCAACCTGTTCCGCAAGCGAATTTATCTTCCCGTCCTGCTGTAATCCCTGAATCTCGGTCTGCAACACCGCCACCTCGGACGCATCCACCGGGGCCGGGGAAATCTGCAAGTCGTCCAAGGTAATGTCGTTGCCGCCCGAGCCGGTCAACTGAAATATGTTGAGCAAAAACCGATACCAATCACGGGAAATCAGCCCGGTACGCTGGTCGATAAACGGCACCCGAGGGGCCGGAATCGAGGTCATGTTCTCGGTATTAGCCATTCGTGCCACTCAGCATCAATTCAGCGCCCATAATGGCGATTTTAACGGGGTCTGTGCCGGATACCTCATACACCCTATCCCGCAGCTTCAAAGTCATGCCCAAACGCCGCCAAATCGTTCTGTAGCCGTATTCTCCGATCCTTCCCATCGAGCGCCAGTGTTCGTTCGACCACGTATGCCCGCCATCGTCTGACCACCGCAGCATTACCTGCGGGTCGCTGCCCTGACCTGTCGTAATTCCAACACCCGTCTCGCAGTCCAACTGCAACGAGTGCTGCGCGGTACGTTTCAAGTTATTTTGCCCGGTCGGGAGCGCCCGCCACGAACGCAGCCACTTCTGAATCTGCCCGTTGTCTGCATACTCGGTCATATCAAAAGCGTAGAAATTGCCTGACTCGTAGTCCCCAATGACAATCTCGCTGTTAAACGCCATCTGGCAGTTGCCGCGATGCCGGGTAAATCGCCCGTAGGCAAACCCCGCTCGCTCATGCCAAGCGTTTGTCGCTACGTCATAGACCCATGTGGCATTAGCCGAAGGAAAGTTCAGAACGTAAAACGCATGCCCGTCTTGCTGATAGGTATAGCCTATCGCATCGGACAACGAGCCATACTGCTGAATCTGCCACTCCACCGCATGCGTAGATACTCTCTGCCCCGTGTAACCGTTTGCCCGGTACACCACGCCCTGCCCACGCGCATCGGCTCCAAGCCAGAACAAACCGTTGTCCAGCTTGGCAACCGAGTATGTTGCGGCGCAGCCAATCTCGTTAAACGCGCCCTGAATTCTTGCCAACGGGAAGTCAGGCGTCCCCGCGTCGTACCACACCTCAACTGAGTTTGTGCCAAACAGCCACACCTCGCGGTGATCCACAATTAACGACACCAGCCCGTCAGGGGAACCCTCTGCACTGGCAAAATCCAGCGAGTCAATGTCGGTTCCGTCCAAGATCGCAGTCACATAAAACCGCTGGCTATCGGGCGCGTTGAACACAAAATACCCGTCGATGTAGCCCACCGTCACAGCCCCCGGAAAATCAGGGTCAACGATTTGCTGGAACGAGCCGTTTGATGCGTTGTAGATAAACCCGTCAGGATTGCAGGCAACGAACAACTGAGTCCCGTTGTCAGACATACTCACCGGCCCGCTGCCCGTCACGGTGCCAAGTTCAGTCACAGTCCACAGCGAGTCAATCCGATACAGTTTTTCTCCTGACACCACATACCCGTAGTTGCCAAACTGCCACATGCCACGGCAAGGGCCATCGCCCGCTACGCCAAGTAAGCGCAGTCCAGGGGCGCGAGACAAGAACCCCGCCTCTTTGCCGCCTTCAGGAATCGCCTCGGGGTACAGGTTAACCATGCGGTTGTCCGCAGCATTGACACTGCGGGCCACATAGCTAGAACCGAGGATAGGGGACTTCATAGCGAGTCTTGGTAAATCCAAATCGGGTTGTCGTCAATCCAAATGTCAGCGTGCATCGCCAACCCTTTTGCTTTTCTGCTGGTGTAAATCACTTCAACAGGCGGATTCTGAATTGCCTCATCCGGCCTTCTCATTGTGCATATCTTGACTTCATGCCCTCGCGCTTTAGCAAGACCAACAAACGCTTCCCACAAGTCAGGGTCAGCGGTGTACGTCTTGTCGTAGTCAAGCGCAATAATCATCAGAAGTTGCCCGTATAGACGTTGAACCTCTGTCGATTCCCAACAATCGTGTACGGGATCGACATAATATCGTCAGGGTTGTTGATGCGCTTAAGGTTGCGTTTGGCAGTCATGGCAATGCGCTTAACCTGCGGCGAAGGTTCTACGCCAAACTCAGGCGCAATCTCACACGCCAAGTTATAGGTAAACGCCCGCAAGTAGCCCGGAGGAAACGCAAGCTGCGTAGTCAGTGTCGCAGGCTGCGAGAGTTCTTCAACCGACACAAAGTGCCATTCCAACTCTTTTGTCGGCACGGGGTAGACATACATTTCCACACTTGGAAACGTCATGTTGACCCACATAACTTGCGGGTACGTGCTAGTGACGGTCTTGACCGCGATGCCGTTGTATTGCTGCTGGTTCAGGAACTTGATGCCAAACGAAATGTTGTTGGCGGGGTCGTGGAAGTACGTCGCATCGTCAAACAGAATCGGACGGTTACCGACAAAATCGCCCGTAGGCCCAAGCGTGCGCGAACGAGTGCTGGCAGGCCACGTAAACACTTGGTCTTGCGTGGAATACACCGATAGGCGCTCAGTGTTCCACGAATCAATCATCTGATTCATGGCAAGCAACGCATCGTTTGACGTATCCGCAGACGGAGTTTCGCCCTCGGCCAAAACGCCAATCAACCGCAGTGCGCGGTTAATCTGTTCTTCCGCCGTGTAAGGTGCGCCGCTGTAAGAAAGGACTGGCATCGTTGCCTCTCAATAATTAGGGAATGGCTGCGCAGGCGGGGTGAAGTTAGCCGTGTATCGGGCAACGCCTTTTGTGATCCTCAGTTCGTCAATGTTGCCATTCAACGAACGTTGCGGTGAGGTCTGCCCGCCAATGACGGGAACCGCCGCTGCGCTGTAATACAGCGAGGATGCCGTAGTCGCAATCAACGTTCCTACCCCGTTGATGTACGCCGTAAACTGGCTTCCGTTTCGCACATACGCAACGTGCGTCCACTCGTTCAGACCAATCGGAGTCGCCGCGCTACCGGAAAACAGGTTAGGCGGGAACACCCCGTTGCTTGACGCGGACAACACAAGGTTCCCCAAGTTGTCCATCGTCATGTAGACCGAAACAGCCAAATCGCCATCAGCGGTTTGGAACAAGCGCGAGGTCTGCGCGTTGTAGGAATTCACGTAGACAAACATTTCAACCGTCCAATTGCCGGTCGAAAAGTCCCACGTTGCGCCCGCAGGCATTTTCAAGCAGCTATTGGAACCCGAGGAAAACACGCCTGACCCCGTGCCAAACTTGAACCGTGACGTACTAACCGTTGTGTTAGTCGCCGTTACCGTCAGCGGAGCCGGACTGTTATCGGTAAACGTGGTGCTACCGTTTGTCCCATCGCAATGCAGCAGCGTCACCACGCTTGAGTAAAACGGGTCATCCGTGCGAATGCCCAACAGCATTTGTTGCTGTGCGCTCACGAAAGGTTAGTCCCGTTGATGTACCAGCGCGTAGACGAAATTTTGACCGCCGTAGCTACGCCGTATTGCGCCAGGGTGCGGCTTCCCGTGGAGCCTGCTCCCACAAGGACAAGCGTATCGGAGTTAATCGCAATCGTCACCGCGCCCGCCGAGTCGTTGACAAACGTGATTGCCGTACCGTTTTGATACGGCACAGAGGCATTAGCAGCAATGGTAAACGTGCGAGGCGTTGCATCCGTAGACGGGTGCAGGATTTGGCATCCCTGATCGCCAAGCACTGTCACATACGCTGCCGACTGCGAGTTCACGGGGATGTTCAGATAGCCAAAGTTGCTATCCGCAGGATCAAAGAGAATCACGCCCGTCAGGTTTTGCCCCGTGTACCCCGTCGCGCTAATCGTAATGCTGTACGTGCCATTTGCCGCATAGAACCCGTACTCACCGTCTTGGTTCGTGGTAATCGGGTTGTCTTGCGTGGTTACGCCATCATCAGAGTAGATGGTGGCTAGGTCGCCGTTTGAGTCGTAAACGGAGACAGACGCGCCGTTGATAGCCCGTCCTAGCTGTGTTTGCACTACGTCAAAGTATCGCTGCATGGCGGGCCTTTCCGGTTAGATAGTTGAGTCGCCGCTATCCTTGCGAGGCCGCCCACGCCGTGGCAAATGGTTTGCTACCACTTCCTGCGGCTCAACTACCGCCGCATCCGGCTGCTGCTGCGTAGGCAGATTATAGCGCACCCATCCGCATTTTTCATCCGCTTCGGCTTCCAAGTCCATTGTGGCGACTTTGGTTCCGTGAACAGGGTGCCGCAGGTAGATTGTGGGCATAGGAGCATGCCCCCCGAAGGGGGCATTAGGTTAGTTTGAAGCAATAATGTTGATTGCTTCAAGGCGGGCTTCAACCTGCGCCAGCCGCGTTTGGAGGTTAGCAACCACTGACAAAACGCTATTACCCTCGTCCTGAGTCACAAACCCAAACGGCGTGGTCTGCGTCAGTTGTTGGATAGCGTAGTCAGGCGTGATCGGCGCGTTATGGGTAATGGTCGTCAGTTGAGCAGTCAGAGCAGCACCCTTAGCTACCGGAGTGCCGCCATAAAACGCAACCGTTCCGCCCGATTTCCCAAGCACCGCCCCGTCAAGCAGCGGATCTTCGTAGGCAACGCCTACAGGTTTGGTATTAGGCATCATTCATCCTTTGAAAAGCGCCCCCGAAGGGGCGCGTTAATTACGACAGACGGTAAAGCTGCCAAGCCGAGTCACCAGTCTTGCGAGCGCGGAACCGGGCCGAAGACGCTTCCTGAACCACGACAACGCCGCCGCCCGTCACCGTCCAGCCGGTGTTGGTCGTCATCGTAATGTCGAAGTTGGACGAGGCAAGGTTAATTACCGAAAAGTCGAAAAAGCTATCGGTTTTTGCGTTCGTCAGCGTCGCTTCCAGGTTTGCCACGGTAGGCAGCGTATACGCTGCGCCCGCAGTCGGAGTGCTAAGAATGATGCCGTTCAGCAGTTGAGCAACGGTCAGCGTAGCCGTATCAGCAGCAGTCGCCGGAGCGGACTGATTGCCAAGTTTGACTTCGCTGTTATTACCGTCACCAATTTGTTGTCCACCACCAACAGTCGGGAGTGCCATGTTCGTTTCCTTTGAAAAGAGTTAAAACCCCCGCCTTTCAGCGGGAGCGTTTGTTGGTTAGCCCCACAGCCTGCAAGCCATCTGCGGACGAATCGTGCTGTAGCCGTACAGAACGTCAATACGGCAGGGCATGCGGTCATTGTTGATGTCGTATTGACGAACAATACGCATCGAAATGCCGTTATGCACTTGGCGCGAAGCCATATCCACACCCTGCGGCAGCAGCAGGTCAGCAGTCGCAAACGAAATGGCGTCCTTGTGATACACAAGGTTTTGCGGGTACTGAGTCGATGCAGCGCCCACAAAGGTCAGTGCAGCACCGTCTTGCGGAAACGCATCAATCGTCGCCAGCGCGTTGGAGCTGGTATACATGGCGGGCGAAACCGTCACGTTCGTCCACGCGCCACCGGAGGCAGTGCTGGTAGACACAACGGTGAACTGTTGCAGCGCACCAGTAGACTCGCGGGTTTGCGGGTTTACGGCATACACACCCGCAATCGTGAACACATCGCCAGCAGTCACCGTCGCAGACCCCGTGCCACCGTCAAAGCTGATGGTCGTTTGGCCTTGCGTGGAAATGGTGCCGTTGACAACGATGGTGTCCGAAGTCGAACGGGTGCCGGTCGTGTGCTGCTTGATGGACTGGCTCATGTTGATCTCGTCAAACCCAAGCACGCCCTCGCCCATCATGCCGTTCTTGAACTGACGGGAAATGGTGTTGGTCGGGTTGAACAGACCTTTCATGCCTTCCACAAGCCCCGCGTTAGCAGCCGGGTTAACGGTCGCGTAGCGCGGATTCATCACGGCAGCGGCTTCGTTCAGCTTTTGCTGCGCTTGCAGCAGAACCAGCGAAGTGCCGGGGGTCGTGCCAGGAGTGCCCACCGAGGCGTAGATCGACTTGTAAGCGTTGGCAACGTCAGCGTCAATGCTGGAAGCAAGCTGCGAGATACGCGGCTTCAGCACACGCTCGGCAAAGTCGTCCAACTGCATCGTCAGTTCGGCGGAAGTGAAGTTCACGCCGATATGCTTTTGCGAGGACACGGTGAGGGTCGTGAATTGCTCGTTGTCGTCCTGCACTTGCAGGGCAGCACCGTCAGTCACCAGCGCACGATCCGGCAGGCGGATACGCAGCGTAGAACCAATCTTGGCACCTTCAACGGCAAACGAATCGTCGTACTGACGGTTCACGTTACGGGTGATTACCAGATTGTTCTCCAGAATCTCCAGAGCCTTTCGGGTAATCATATCAATGGTAAGCAAACTGTTAGCCACGGTGTTTTCCTTTCAATGAGTTAGCGATTCCGCTGCGCTTCCCACTTTTTCATCTGTCGTTTGCGGTCGGCTTCAATCCACTCACTCGTACTCATCGTTTTCACGGAGCGCGGGTCAGTCGTATCGTAAGCCGGAGACACATTGCCGTTAGGCTTGACAGGTGCAATTGGTGCGGGCGCTTTGGATGATTGTTTTACGGGAGGATTTTGAGCGATTTTCGCCTCAATCTTCCCAATCTCTTTAGCTTGCGACAGCGGAGAAAGTCGAGCAATGCGATCCGCTTCCTTCGGATTTGAACCCAAGTAATACGCTACGTCCGGGCCAATGTCCGAGGCTTGGATTGCTTCGGCCATCACGTTTGTAATCGGAAGCGCAGGGTTATATGCGACTTGTTCAAAGTCATCATACTTCGCACGGGCTTCTTCTTCCTGTTCGTGATAGCTTTCAAGAACTTCGCGTTGCCGCTTGGCCGCCTCCCGTTGCTCAAGCAGTTGTTGCGCCTTGTGCATAGCCAATGCTTCGGTATACGCTTCGGGCGATTCAAACTGCTCTTGCGTAAGGGTAGACGGGGCAGGCGCAGCAGAGGTTTTCAACGCCTCAAGTTCCTGTTGCCGCTGGCGTTCCCATTTACGCTGTTCGCGTGCAAGTCGCTTGCCAATTGCAGCGTCCAATTCTTCCTGAGTGAAGGTTTTGGTCGCTTGCTGTTCGGCCTGCGTTTCTTCCGGCGTAGAGACAGCTTCGGTTTCAGGCGCAGCCGTTGCCACCTGTTCCGACGCGGGTGCTTCCGCTAACTGATTTACTTCCGTGACTGCTTGAGTCTCGTCCATGATTACCCCGTAATGGGTTCCTGACGTTCGGCGTCAGTGCCGTTATTCACTATCTAGCTTTGTCTCAAC
>JACCDP010887568.1_pt1 | contig 13963 bp, 11 predicted proteins | sample 7445841 | NCBI WGS metagenome assembly JACCDP01 (sample SAMN15323441, study PRJNA562643) | freshwater metagenome | isolation source: river surface water | place: USA:Blue River Watershed | collected 2017-08-17
AGTCAGCAACAGTTAATTGCCCAAGAATCCAGGAATAAACAGGTCGAAGCGCATCACTATTTCTCTGTTGTAAAAATGTCTGCACGGCGGCAGCAAATGAACCAACAGCGATTCCTGACAAGAGAAGGGAACCAGGATCGTTGTAAAGACGACCAGCTACAAAGAATGTAGCAACCACTGCCAAGATTCCGCCGAGAAATGCGAATATAGGAAGAGATGCGTTAAATTCTTGGTTTGAACCAGTAATCGCAATTGTGGCACCTAGTCCCGCGCCACCAGCTGCTCCTAGTAGATAAGGATCAGCAAGCGGATTTCTAAAAACTGTTTGATATGTCGCTCCACTTGTTGCAAGCGCGGCGCCAACAAGAGCCGCTAGAGCAACTCTGGGAAGTCGAATCTCCATCAATAAAGCTCGCTCTTGTTCAGAGAGTGAAGATTCTTGTCCCAGAATTGTCCTAATTATTTCAAACGCATTTAACTGAACTGGTCCGATAGTAATTGCAACAATGCAGGAAATGAGCAAGAGCACTATTGAAAGTGCAGTAAGTTCCCATCTCCAAATAGGTCGCAATTGGTTTTCGGTCATCATTATTTAATCGATTTCCCAACCAGTTCGTAGAAATCAACTATTCGAGGACCCCAGCGCGATGGAATATCGGCGGGAAGTGCAATAACCCGATTGTTCTTGACCGCTGAAATCACAGACCATCCAGGTCGCGCTTTGAGTGAATCAATAGATTCACCGTATTGGGCGTCAGCTAAGAAAATTAGATCGGGATTACTCTTTATTAGGTACTCCGCACTCAATTGTGGGTATCCCGATGCATCAGCGCCACTTGCTGCATCTGCAATATTTATCAAACCAAAATCTTTATAAACGCTACCGATAAAGGTCTTAGATGTGGCGGTATAAAGAGTGTTGTCTAGTTCATGGAAGAACTTTAGTTTTGATTTACTCTTGTTCGTGACAAGTGCTTTTTTGATTCTAGATTTCATTTCTGAAATCAATTTCTTTGCAGCTTTCTCTTTATCTATGACCTTTCCGATAAGTCTAATTTCCTTATAGGTATCATTTACGTTTTTCGCCGCTGGCTCCACAAAAACTGGAATCTCTATCTTTGTTAAAGCATCTCTCACAGTTTTTGCATTTGTTGCGTTTATTTGCAAGACCACAAGATCAGGATCGAGCGCTGCTATTGCCTCAACATTTGGCGTAAAGCTGCTTAAGTCACTTTTAGGAACTCTTGCTGGATAGTTTGAATTATCGTCAACAGCTAGCACTTGACTATCTGCATTTAACGCAAAAAGGATTTCGGTTGCGGATGGTGAAAGTGAAATTATTCGAACTGGCTTTGCCAAAAGTTTTGTAATGTATCCACCAGACTTAACTTGGAGCGGATACTTACTAGCACTAGAAGCACTTATTAAAGTCGTAGAAAGCAAAACAAAAACTAAGGCAAGACTTAATCTTGCAAACCTCTTAAACATAAAAACTCCCCCAAAACTTGTTGAGGGAGAAAGGGGGCTTTTCAGAAAACTCCGGAAAGACCCGACCTTCCTCCGAGATCGGTAACTTCGGCGTTAGCGCCAGGCGACCTGGCTAAGATCTTTCGATCTTTACAGTTGCGGGAACAGCGCCGGAATTGAACCGGACTTCGCTAAACGCAACGCCCCTGCCTCGTTAGAAGCAGTCCATAGAGGCTATCAGTTCCCCGAAAGGAATAGCTGACAATTTCGGAGTATGGCTCGGAATTGTTCACTCCCGCTTCATTCATCGGCTTATTTGGGTTTATTTTTCCTGGGCAAACTTGTAACCATGGAAAATCTCGGTTCAAACAAAAATCCAAATTTTGAGCACTTAATATTTTCAGGGGGTACTGGGCGAAGCGGAACCACGATAATCGGAAGGCTACTCTCACGTCATTCAAAAATTGCGATGGCGAAACCTGCTGAAATCAAATTTCTTACATCTGGAAATGGTTTATTAGACCTGCATTTAGGGAGAAAAGTCGGAAGGTATAAAAGTCTTTTGATTACGGAACGTCTACATCTTGAAAGATTTAAATATAGACTATTTCACGATTGGTGGAGCAGGGATGATAAATCGGGAGGAATTACTGGACTTCAAAGTGGAATTCCTCGGGAAGTTCTTGAAGAAATATTCAGTTTAATGAAATCCCAATTTGATACGGATAAAACTTACTCTATACAACTATTCATGAGTAGTTTTGTTGATTATCAGCTGAAGTCTTTTGGAAAGAAATTGTGGATTGATACTACTCCGATAAATCTATCAAGAGCAGTTGAAATAGAGAACCTTTTACCCAATTCAAAATTTATACATATGATTCGGGACGGACGAGATGTAATTGCATCTGTAATTCGTGAAAGATGGGGACCCAATACTTATGACGAAGGCTTGATTTGGTATCGGAAAAGAATGATAAAAAGTTTGACAAGTACCAAAATTCTAGATTCGAAAGTTCTAACTTTATCGCTAGAAGATTTGGTAATCAATAATCGTAAACCCTCTATAGAAAAATTACTATCTTTTCTAGAACTAAAACCAGAACCAAAATTCAATAACTTTTTTGATGAAATTATTAGAGAAAGTAGTATTAGTAGACGAAGATGGAAGAACGAAGTTCCAGATCTTGCCAATTTTAATAACGCTTACGCAGATCTATTGGAAGAATTCAAGGAAATAAATCCTGAATTGCCACTCACAATCTGAACATCAAAATTGTGAATGGAAGCTTGATAGGCGCGTGTGGCAATTTCAAATCTACTTTCAATGTATGAGGTACTTGCTCCCATAATTACGTGTTCGAGTCTGCCACCATTTCTAAAAGTATTGGCCGCGCTATCTATATTCGAATGGAACTCTATTGGCGGCAGATCAGATTCATTCTTGGGAAATTTATATGGAAAAAAGAAGCGAAGTATCAAAGCTGCAAATCTCAAAACATAATTGGCATTTCGTCTGAGAAAACTCGCCATACCTCTCTCGAAAGCACTTTGAGCTAATAATCTTTGGTATCTAATTCTCTTTAAAACAAGAGAATTAATTCGTTCATTCATGAAAGATTCGACTATTTCTGCAATTTCTTTTGCCCCGGTCAGTTTGTCAACCTTGCGACAATTAGAAGAAAGTTTGCTTCGTACTTCTATTTTTGATAATTGATTGATCTTCTGGACAAGATCAATTTCGTCTTCACCTGTCGCGAATAACGCTAAGTCTAGATCTGCGCACCAGCGCGCTCTAGCTTCTTGATCATCTGTGCCTCGGGTATTTGGAATAAACAGGGTAGGTATACGAGCCGGAATAACCTCGTGCACGGAGTTATAACCGCTTGCGCAAATAACTCCATCAAATGCAGAGAGAACTTCGGCTAAAGGAAAATAGCGAATTATCTGTATGTCTAAGTTTTTGGGAACTATTGACTTTCCATCAATATCTTTAGGAACTCTGGTCATTACAACTAAAACATTTCTAATTTTGCTCAACGCACTGAGAACTGCTCTAACTTTCTGATTTATGTCTGAATCGCCAACGCCTAATTGCACAAGAAAAATCAGCTTTTGTGGCGGAAGTTTCAGAATCTGACGTGCTATTTTTTTACTGACGAGTTTATTCTTCTGAAAAAGTGTAACTGGACTTGTAACTTCTGCCTCGGCTCTATTTTTTGTCGGTCCAGAATCGTAGGAACTTGCTATGTCGCCAGGTTCAATAACGTAGTCCATTAATTTTGATTGGAGCGAGAGCGCTAGTCCTTGGGGCTTTGTCTTCCACATTCCTCTTCTAACCCAAACGAGAGTAACTTGAGGACGTCTAAATTTCATTGCTATTAGACCTGGATACGGTACAACTCCATCAAAAGTTACGACCTTAGCGTTAGTTTCATCTATTAGAGCTATCAAGCGATCACGAAGATATCTATCCCATCTTCGTCTTTGCATCCAACCTTTATCTCGACCGGGAACAAATTCGCACTCAATTCCTAAAGATTTTGAAACTTCTAATGCAGAATTAGCCATCGAAAATATAATTGGTCTTACGCGCGAACTGAAAGATTTTGCAATTGCTGCCGTTCTAATCAAGTGACCGGCCCCAACTCCATTACTCGTTACCATGATGACAGCAATTTTTCTCACTCATCGAAATTAACCTCAAAAAGTTAATTTGAAGAATATTGAAGATGAACAAAACTCAAATCAAAAATGTAAGGAATGGTATTAAACTGGAGTAAAATCCTCGTATGCGTCTTGGGGTATTGGATGTGGGTTCAAACACTGTTCATCTCCAGGTCGTAGATACTTTTCCGGGCGCTCGACCTAATCCAGCAACTAATTTGAAGTTTGATCTCCGTCTGAATGAATTTATCGGAGAAGAAGGAAATATCAATTCCGACGGCATAAGTAAACTTCGAGATGCAATAAAGTCGTGTATTTCTGAATCTAAAAGGGCGAAGGTTTCAGAGCTCTTACCTTTTGCAACTTCCGCTTTAAGAGATGCTGCTAACGGAAAGCAGATAATTGACGAAATCAATAATCAATTCGAAATTGATCTTCAAGTATTAAGCGGGGAAGAAGAGGCACAATTTACTTTTCTTGCCGCTCGACGTTGGTTTGGTTGGTCGAGTGGTCGCCTATTAATGGTGGATATTGGAGGAGGTTCTCTAGAACTGGCAGTCGGAGTAAATGAATCAGCCGACACTGCATTGTCCCTTCCGCTCGGAGCTTCAAGACTTACTAAGAATTTTCTTGAAGGAGATCCTTTCACCAAAAAGTCATTACGGAAATTGCGAGATCACATAGAATCTCAAATCTCGGAAATCCTAGGAACTTTGTTACATCACCAAGAAACTGATAGAGCTATCGGCACTAGTAAGACTCTTAGAACTTTAGCAAGATTAACTGGAGACTGGTCCGGCGGAGACGGTAAAAGTTTGCATCAAGATAAGTTGCGCATAATTCTTCCGAAGCTCTCGGAAATGTCTGAGGAAGAACGAGGCGAGCTACCCGGAGTTTCAAGATCGCGAGCGCGTCAAATAGTCGCTGGGGCATTCGTAGCAGAAAGTGTTCTGAGAAATTTAGATATTAAGTCACTTGAAATATGTCCTTGGGCTCTTAGGGAAGGAATCGTACTTAAGTGGCTAGATTGGATTAAGCAGTAGTTGGTGCTTGAATCTTATCTACGGCGATAATTTCGTTAGCTATGTGATGAACTATCCAAGCATCGCCAGGTTTAAGAAATGTATCAGTTATGTTAAATCCTTGTTTTGAAAGTTTGAACTGAAGGTAATGCGGAAGAATTGGATTGTGCGAGCATACTAATGTAGTTAAATTATCCACGAGAAGTCGATCAATATACTTGAAAACTCTTCCTTCTCTAGCAATATATACTTCTTCGCTCAAAGAGTCAGTAAAAAAGTAATTCAGGCTTAAGCGTTTAGCAATCGGCGTAATTGTTTCGTAACATCTCACCGCACTAGAAGAATGAATTTCTTCAATTTGAAAAGGCACTAAATTTTCGACAATCTTTTCGGCCTGTTGAGTACCAATTGCATCAAGCGGCCTAGAGAGATCATCTTCTGCCCATTCGGTCCTCGGCAATGCTTTTCCATGTCGGAGAAGTATTAGAACTTTTGAATCTAGATCCATTTTTGAAAATCTATCCAAAATTTCTTTATCACTTTCATTAGTCAGAACATTTCGCGCTTCATCCATGTTTAACCAAAGAGACTCATCGATTTCAGAGTGATCTGGTTCGCGAACTTTTTCTAGATATTTTGCTACCCAATATGTGACTTCCTTAATGCCATCTAAAGTATTGTAAGTAATGTTTCCTAAACACCTCGAGAATCTGGTCCGAAAGCCAGTCTCTTCTAAAGTTTCACGATAAGCGGTTTGAATTAAGGATTCACCCTCTTCGCACTTTCCCTTAGGGAAAGACCAGTCTCTGTATTTTGGTCGGTGAACTAGAAGGACTTCTTTTACATCTTCGGAGTTTAACCGCCAAACGATTGACCCGGCAGCGAGATTTCTCTTGCTAGATTCCATTAGTAACCTCCAATATTTCCTGATGTAAATCCTTCAGTCGCTTTCCTTCTTCATTCAGAATTTTGCGAGTCCAGTTGTAGCTATTTTCCATATTCCAATGAACATATTCCTCATTTTCATAACATTGCAACAATTCATCGAAATACTTTTTGTGTTTTGAATTGTCAACACGAATAAGTGTTTCTACACGTCTATCGAGGTTGCGTGGCATTAAGTCTGCACTTCCAATCCAGTATTCGCTGTTTCCATCGTTGTAAAAGTTGTAGATTCTGGAATGCTCCAAAAATCTGCCCAAGTAAGATTTAACTTTGATGTTTTCGGAAACACCAGCTATATCTGGAACAAGTGAACATATGCCACGAACAAAAATATCAATCTTTACTCCCGCATTAGATGCCTCATATAAATGATCTATAAATTCGTCGTCTACTAATGAATTAAGTTTGAGTCTGATACGTGAAATCTTCCCTGCCTTACTATTTTGGATTTCATTATCGATCTTGTCATGTAATTGCATTCGCATTCCTTTTGGTGCAACAATCAATCTTGAAAAATTCTCATTATGGACAAAGCCCGACAATTGATTAAATAATCTAGTCAAATCATCACAAAGATCTATATCGGAACTCAATATTCCAATATCTTCATAGAGTCGAGCTGTTCTAGGATTGTAATTCCCGGTTCCTACGTGACAGTAACGTTGTAATTTTCCATTTTCACGACGAATTACTAATGAAAGTTTGGCGTGCGTTTTCAAACCAAGAAGTCCATAAACTACATGCACACCAGCTTCTTCCAATTTTTCTGCCCAACGTATATTCGCTAACTCATCAAATCTCGCTCTGATTTCAATTACTGCAAGGACTTGTTTACCGGCTGCCGCTGCTTCTATCAGAGCATCAATGATGGGCGAATCTCCTGAAGTTCGATAAAGAGTTTGTTTTATTGCCAAGACATTTACATCAGTAGCAGCCGCTTCCAGAAATTGCACAACCGTTGAAGTAAATGAATGATAGGGATGATGTAGCAATATTTCATCCTGGCGAAGATGAGTAAAAAATGAGTCAGAATCTAGTTCGGTTCCATTTCTTAATTCAATTGGAATTTGCCCCTTAAATGATTTGTATTTCAAGTTGGGTATATCGAGATTCGCAATTTGACTTAAACCAGTCAAATCCAACGGTCCTTTATATTTAATAACTTCTCGATCACTTATTTCTAGTTCCGTAATCAATCGTTCTAGAAGATCTGGCCTGATATCACTCTCAACTTCTAATCTAACGGGTGGACCAAATCTTCTCTTCGAAAGTTCTTGGGCCATAGTTTCTAAAAGATTTTCACTATCATCTTCATCTAGTTCTAGATCTTCATTTCGTGTCAATCTAAAAGCGTAATGATCAGTAATTTCCATGCCGGGAAATAGTTCGTTTAGGTGGGCGGCAATGACAGATTCCAGAGTGATAAATCTGTTCGAGAGTTTTGGATGAGTTGCTAAAAATCTTGGAAGAATGTTGGGAACTTTAACTCTAGCAAAATATTCATCTTTAGAATCCGGATGCTTGACGAGCACTGCAAGACTGATTGAAAGACCTGAAATGTATGGAAAGGGGTGAGATGGATCTACGGCCAACGGAGTAAGAATCGGGAAAATTGTTTCTTCAAATATCTTATTAACAAATTCCCTTTCAACTTCTGTTAACTCTTCCCAAGAGACAAAATGAATATTTTCTCGAGCAAGTTCCGGAATCAGGACATCATGCAGGACTTGATTCTGTCTAGAAATGAGACTCTTGGTTCTTTCCAAGATTTTTTCTAAGGTTTTCTGAGGCGTTAATCCTGCTGAGCTAATAGAGGATATTCCGGATTCAATTTTTAACTTAACGGATGCGACCCGAATCATGAAGAAATCATCAAGATTTGAAGAGACGATGGATAAAAACCGAATTCGTTCTAGCAATGGAATAGTCTGGTCTTCGGCAAGCTCCAAAACTCGAGAATTGAACGCTAGCCAACTAATTTCGCGGTCGACTACGTTCTCTGGATTAACGAAACGAAACGTTTTTTGCACGCTATAAGCATCCAAGTCGAGTATGAACTCAGGATTAACTTAACTGGAGTTCTTTATGAACTCCAAGTACCGCCAGACTTAAATCTTCATCTCGGCGATCAGTGAGGGCCCAACTCCGCAGCATCCTCCGATATATCGTGCTCCGGATTCAATCCAATCCTCAATATATTGGCTAAATCCCAAATCATCCCCAATCCAAACTTTTGAATCTGCGTCCCAAACTTTCCCGGCATTTGGATAAATGACAAAATCCTCTTTTCTAGAAATACTATTTAATAAGGAAGAAATAAGTCGCGGGTCAGTGCAGTTAATGCCGACAGCCATTCGATTCTCTGATTTAGCAAGTCCGGAAATTGCTGAATCGAGTGAATTTCCATCAGAAATATTCCTTCCATCTTTGCAAGAAAAGGAAATCCAATAGGGAATCTTGGTATCCTTAATCAAATCTTCAATAATTTTAGCCTCGGCAAGAGATGGGATAGTTTCAATAGCAAAAAGATCCGGATTTGTGCCTGCAAGAACTTCAATTCTCTCTTTATGAAACTTCACCAAATTCTTTTCTGAGATTTGATAATTTCCACGATATTCGCTGCCATCTCCAAGCGCTGCTCCGTAAGGACCGATGCTCGCGGCGATTTTTGAACTGGCTCCCTCTGCAGCAATTCTTGCTAGCTTTGTAGAAGCTATTAGCAGTTCAGAAATTTTCTGATCGCTCTGTCCAGTCTTTTCTTTACCAATAAAAGACACTTGATAACTTGAGGTAATTATGATTTCTGCACCGGAGGCGATGAATGCCTTATGTGCCGCGATAATTGCATTAGGGTTCTTCTCAATTAGTTCGCCAGTCCATAATATCGACTTTAGATCTGCACCTTGTTCTTCAAGGGCAGTTGAAAGACCGCCGTCGATCTTTATCATGGCTAAAGATAAACCAAACCCCCGTGCCATGAGCACGGGGGTTTGGTTACCTCGATTTGATGCTTAACTGATTTTTGCTATCTGTTGTTTTGCCTTGTCATATAGAGGACCGGTAATTTGGGCAAAGCCTTTTTCAGGGTGCTTTGTTGGACATTTATCCAACATATATGTCAGGAACTGCTTAACAATTGCTTGCTTTTCTGCATTCTTTCCAGAGGCGTAAGCAAGAGCGTAAGAAGTCGTTCCGATTGGATAGGCTCCGGGAATTTTCTTTGCAAAATCAACATCTACGGTTCCATTATCTTTAATGGTTCCACCACCCAGGAACGCTGATGTTCCAGCCGCATCTGGTGCTACGAATTCACCCGCAGCATTTTGTATAAATGCAACAGGAAGTTTGTTATCCAAAGCAAAGCTTAACTCTGAGTAGGTTATTCCACCGACTGTTTTTGCTACGCCGGCAGCATTTGCGGCGGAACCAGATGCACCTTGGAAGTTGAAGAATGTGGAGATGTTATTTGGAGTTCCGTTGGCAAAAGTTGTGTTCTGAGCCTTTGGCCAGAGGCTTGAATTGCCTGTTGCAGCATTTGCACCGCGTAGGAATCTGGTGAAGTTTTCACTAGTTCCAGATGAATCTGTGCGATACCAAACAGTGATCTGTTGATTCGGTAAATCGATATTTACCTTTTTTGTGTTGTATTTCTTGATGACTGGCTTTCCTTTTTTATCAAGAACTGGAACAGTCTTTGTCACCATCTTGCCATTTTTATCTTTGACCGAAACTTTTTTTGTCTGGAATACCGGAGTCTTTACGGTGCGCTCATTATCCTTCGCAAGAGCTTTGTCATTCCAGTTGGTTATGTAGCCTGAGAAAATTTTGGCAATTGAAGCTGGAGATAAATATATAGGTTCCTTAACAGTTGGGAGGTTATACATGATCGCGATTGGAGCCGCATATGCCGGAACATAAATGAGATTTGATGGTTCGCCAGAGGAATATGGAGCATCGGAATTTGCGAAATCAACAAGATTTCCTGTGAAATCTGAACGGCCCTTTCCGGATCCGCCACCCGAGTAATTGACGGTGTGACCGGTTTCAGCTGCGAAATCCACTTTACAAGCATCGACCAGTGGTGCAGCGAAAGTTGCTCCACTGCCATTGATTGAACCAGCAAAAGCCGGTGCTGCTACCAACAACAAAGCGGATGTGGCAAGAGAAATTCTCGCCAATCTCTTCTTTGAAAACATTCTTCCCCCTTATAGTAAGAATTCCTACTTGGAATCTAACGCGAATCTATTTTTCTTATCCCAACTGAAGCGATAGGGAAAGAAAACAAATTGTGTAATTTAAGTTAACAGTTGGTGTATTAGCCAAATCTGCCGGTTACATAATCAAGCGTGCGCTGATCCTTTGGTGTTGAGAAAATATCGGAAGTGCTACCAATCTCAACAAGACGCCCTGGACCACCGTCCGAGAGGAAGAATCCTGTGTAATCAGAAACGCGAGCTGCTTGTTGCATGTTATGAGTAACGATAACGATGCTAATGCTCTCAGAGAGTTCGCGTATGGTTTCCTCAATTCGAAGAGTTGAACCCGGATCAAGGGCCGAACATGGTTCATCCATTAGCAATACCTTCGGATTAACTGCCAATGAACGTGCAATACAAAGTCGTTGCTGTTGGCCGCCAGAAAGTGCGCCACCATATTCATCCAGGCGATCCTTTACCTCGTCCCATAATCCGGCGCGAATTAAACAATTTTCAAGTAGCTCATCCGCTTTATCTATTTTAATTTGCGCTAATCGAAGTCCAGAGAGAACATTTTCGCGAATCGTCATTGAAGGAAATGGGTTCGGCTTTTGAAAAACCATTCCGATTTTCAAACGAATCTTCGTAACGTCTATTCCAGATCCGTAGATATCTTTTCCGCCCAACAGAACATCTCCAGCTAAAGCTGCAGTTGGAATGAATTCATGCATTCGATTCAAAATTCGGATAAAAGTAGATTTGCCGCATCCAGATGGTCCGATTAGCGCTGTAACCGTTCCAGGAGCAAAATCCATCGAAATATCTTCAAGAACTAGTTTCTTGCCAAACCAAGCATAAATATTTCGAGCCTCTAGTCCCATGCCATCCTTTATTTCAGATTTCTGGGTAGATTGTTGATGAGAAGCGGCAACGCTTGCAAGCGATGACGGCGAAATTCTCTGAGTTTCTCTATTTTGCTCTGCTCTTATGTTCGTTTTTGTCATTTCGCTCTCCTCTTGGTTTTTGCTTTCGTCAATGTTCATCGTCGCGCCCCCCTAGTCCTGCCAAAATATCTAGCCAAAGAAAAGAAGAGAAAAACCATGATCATAAGGACTATTACGCCTAGCCAGGCACGCTGGATAGATTCTGGATTACCAAGTGAATAGTTCTTCCAAACATAATATGGAAGAGCAGAGCTATTACCGCTGAACGGATTCAAATTTATGGCATCTGCACCACCAATAGTCAGAAGTAGTGGGGCGGTTTCACCGGCGACTCGAGCAATTCCAAGAATTATTGAAGTTACTAAACCGCTTTTTGCGGCTGGCAGAATAATCATGGCAACGGTGCGCCACTGGGTTGCTCCAAGTGCTAGACCAGCTTCACGCAGATCATTTGGAATCAATTTCAAAACTTCTTCCGATGTTCTTGCCACAGTTGGAATCATTAAAATTGCAAGAGCACCAGCTCCAGCTACAGCGTTGTAGCTGTTTCCAAGTCCAATCATCCAAACCGCGTAAATAAATAGCCCGGCAACAATTGATGGAACGCCACTCATAGCCTGTACAAAGAACCTGACAGTAGAAGCAAAACGTCCTTTAACCTCGACTATGTATAGAGAAGTTAGAAATCCAATTGGCGTACTGATAATTGTTGCTAATAGGACTACATATAAAGTTCCAATTACGGCGTGCAGTAAACCGCCTTCGGTAAGTGGCGAATCGGCCGAGGCAAGTGACATATCTTTGGTGAAAATACCAAGTGATAATCCGGGTGCGCCCTTTCGGATAATTTCAAATAGGAGCGATGCAAGAGGAATAATCACAAAGGCAGCTGCTACATAAACAAACACTGTGCTTACGCTGTTAAAGGCAGCCTTTCTATCTCTTCTCAACCAACTAATAGAAGCAGAGGTAATTATTGCCATTGCGATTAACGCAATTGAGAATCCTAATTTTCCTTTTAAGGGGGTTGCAGCAACAACAGCGAGCGTGGAGAAAGCTGTGAAGAATGCACCAAGAATCTCCGGCAACAAGTCTTTAGCTTTTGGGCGCCACGGCTTTTTTGGGGTAACGGTTGTCATTTCTACCCCTTCCTTGCAGTGCGATTAATGATCGCATTAGCTATGAAGTTGACTATTAAAGTGACCACAAACAATACGAATCCGGCAGCCATTAATGCCCGCAATTCGACCGCATCTGCTTCACCAAACTTATTAACAATCATCGATGCAACTGAGCCGCCCGCACTTAAGAGAATTTCAATTCTTATGTCATATACAAGATTTAGAACGGTATAAACAGCGACAGTTTCACCAAGTGCGCGCCCAAGTCCAAGCATTGCACCGCCAATGACGCCACCAATTCCATATGGAAAAACCACCGCTTTAATCATCGACCACTTCGTCGCGCCAAGCGCGTATGCAGCTTGAATTCGATCTGGAGGAGTTTGCGCAAATACTTCCCGCGAAATTGAAGCAACAATTGGAATGATCATAATTGCAAGAACTAGGCCAGCTATAAATGGTGATCTGGAATATGCCGGTGCCGGCATATCGAAAATTGGAATGAAACCCAAATATTTATGAATAAGTTTTGCCCAATATTCGGCGTGAGGCATCAAAATAAAGTAGCCCCAAAGTCCAAAGACGACCGATGGAATAGCTGCCATAACATCAATTACGACAACCATCGGTTTTTTAATCCACCCTGGTGCGTAATATGAAAGGAATAGCGCTGCCCCTACTGCAACGGGAACGCCAAAAATAATGGCAAGAATTCCAATAACTAAAGTTCCATAAAGCATCGCACCAATTCCGTAACTTGCCGCGATTCCTTCTTCAGGAATTGCGTCAATCCAGTCAAAACCAGTTAAGAATTTCAAACCTTCAGCTCGAAAAACTTCAAAACCGTTGTAAACAAGAAAAAAGGCAATAAGAGCAAGAATTAAGAGAGTTGATAAACCACCTGCACTTACGACGCCACGGAAAACTTTGTCGGAAAATCTAGGAACCGTAGTAATTTCTCGCGGTACCGGTGCGATTTTTGGCTCTTGGAGGGCGCTGCTCACATGGCGATCATGGGAGATTTCGGGGCAAGTGCAGGGTATTAAAGGTTAAGAGAAAGTGAACGAGGAGTGAAAACTCTCCCTGACATAGACTCCGCCGGTGGCTAATGATCTTCCGTTCATAATCTGGGTCGATTGTGAGATGACTGGGCTCGATACCAAGAGCGATGCCTTAGTTGAGATAGCTGTTCTCATCACTGATGCCCAATTAAATGTCATTGGTCAAGGTGTGGATCTAGTTATTAAATGTAATCAGACCAAATTGGATGGCATGAGCGAAGTAGTTCGAAAAATGCATGAGGATTCCGGCCTTCTCAAAGAAATTCCAAACGGCGTTTCATTAGAAACTGCAGATAACGCGATTGAGGAATATCTAACTAAATATCAAGTAGCGCCCGGCAAATCTCCCCTAGCCGGTAACTCGGTATATATGGATCGTGCCTTTATTTCTAGAGATTTACCTAAATTAAATTCATTTCTTCATTATCGAACAATCGATGTTTCGACTATAAAAGAATTGGCTCGCCGTTGGTATCCAAAAACATACTTTTCTGCACCGGCCAAAGAAGGCAATCATCGAGCGCTAGGTGATATTAGAGA
>JACCDP010011338.1_pt1 | contig 13962 bp, 11 predicted proteins | sample 7445841 | NCBI WGS metagenome assembly JACCDP01 (sample SAMN15323441, study PRJNA562643) | freshwater metagenome | isolation source: river surface water | place: USA:Blue River Watershed | collected 2017-08-17
AAGGAAATCCTCCGTCAAATATGTTGTCTTGATAGGTGCTAAAAGCACCTGACCCTGGAAAATTGAATTGATCTTTTGAAATTCGGGCAAAAAATGGATTATGCGAAGGAAGGTTGGGGTTGCCAAAGCCGGTTGAAACCAAGTCGATTACCCGTAATCCAGGCACACCGAAATTCGAAAACTTGGCATTGGGATTGTAAGCACTCGTTGAAAAGGAATTAACGGCGCCTTGAGGGCTAATTCGCAACGGCGACAAGGAAGTAATGTTCTGACAGTCGGTTTTGTATCCAAGAAACAACCTCGATTGTCCGTTCCAATTGACCCCTATATTTCCATTGTCCATCCAGGGAAGGGACACCTCCTGAGCTCCAACCATGGCTAATTGCCGCTGTAAAAGCGTTCCTAATGAGTTTTCCTGTCCAATACTGTAAAGTGCATCGTCCATATACCCCGCAGTGTGCCCATCTCCAATCGTCATAAATTTTGAGAAGTCTGCATTCCCAGAATTATAAGCGTTTTCGGGTGCTTTGGGTTTACACGCAATGAGTATCATCAGTAAAGCAAAGAAGGATATCTGCCGCATAAGACTTACCATTTGTAATTTATCCCAAGACCCGGAGCGAAGGCAATGGTGGTGAAAGTTCCACTCAATCCTGTTTCGAGGTTGGTGTCCGCTCGTTGAATTTTAGTAGCATAAACCGAAGCGTCTAAACTGAAATGTTGGGAAAGAATATAGGATACTCCAGCTGTTCCGTACCATCGGTTGGCGTCGGGAGTTTCAGGAGTGACATACCCGCTTTGAACAGGGGAAAAACCAAATCCCCCGCCAATCCTAGCGATTAACTTTTGACCAGAATCGTCAGAAATAGCAACGTATTGCAGTCCCGCACGAAAGGCGAAAATACTCTTATACCTGCGCGCAGATTTTGTGTCGAGCAATGAAGTCGTATTCGTAGCATAATCAAAGGACAAGGTGTCATAGGTTTTCCAACCGACATAATTGATATCCAAGACGGCATTCAAATTCTTGCGGACTTTAACATTAAAACCTAAGGTAGTAACAGCCGGCAGCGGTAGGCTGGAGGTCAGCGCTCCGTTGGGGAAGTTGGTTGATAACCCTTCTGGCACATGAAAAGCCACGTTTCCTTCAGTAACTGACATGTTAATTCCGGAACGATAGGATAATCCAGCAGTAAAGACACCTCCCGGATTGTAAAAAACCCCAAGATTGTATCCAAAACCCATGGCCTTACCTGAAATCATGGCGTGACCGAAGGTTCCGTCGTTGAACTGCACGGGAAGGTCTTTTTCTAAAGTAACCTCCCCGGGCGACCAAACGAATCCCGCCCCAATACCGATGTTGTCAGTTACTTTAAGAGAAACGGTAGGTTGAATGTGAAACACTTTCATCGCCAACCGTGTGATGGCAAAACGACCAATCCATGCGTCTTCGTATTGAACGGTACTTCCAAAAGGAGTGGTTATTGAAATCCCATAGGCTAAACGATGGTACTTCTTAGGTTTGATTAACGCGTACGCAGCAAAGGGTGTCCCCACCGGGTTTTTCGTTCGAAACACCTCTTGTGTTGCTGAGTCAACGTACATAACATTTGCGAAAATGGGAGTAGTTGCGCCATTAACCTCACTTTTGGAGGAAAAACATGCACCACCCGGATTGTAAAACAAGGTTGAGGCGTCTTGCGCAAAAGCGGATCCTGCACACCCCATCCCTTGTTGCTTTTGTCCTTGAAAATTTACCTGAAAACCTTGAGAAAAAAAGGGATTCAACAGGCTTATAGCGAATATAGCGATCGAGTATAATAATGGTCTACAGGTATGCATTAACCCCAAATTTACTTTTTTTTTCAAACTTCCTCGTTGAACCAGGTAGCTTCATCGGTAAATTGCGTAATGTTCCTGCGATCTTTTTTTGTTGGTTTGCCCGTTCCGTAATGCTGGTAGGCTTTTTGAGCCTCGATGTAATTTCGCCATTTTAACCGTTCTTCTTCTGGAGTAATGTCTAAAAGAAACCTTGGTACTAATGCAGCACCTATGCGCTTTTCGGTTAACTCCAGTACTTTATAGGAAAACCAGGCATTGGCTTTTTGAAATTTAAGGACATCTCCAGGCTTGACTTCCTTAGCCGCCTTAACCGGTTGATCGTTGCAAAGCACCTTTTTCTTGACAACCAACTCCGTGGCAATTGAACGAGTCTTTGCCAAACGCACTGACCATATGAACTTATCGATTCTCAAGTTCTTGCCTTGTTTTTTTAGTTAGCCCTTGGTATACCAAATTGTACGATGTTAGCATAAGGTTTTCCACCATAGATTGTGACGCATGGAGGGATGATAAATCAAGGGTAAGCCAATGCGTTTTATTCATGTGAAAACCTCGGGTGATCCATTCGTATCGCTCGGTTAACTCTTCTACTTCCGAAGGGCTTGACTTTAAAGTTATGCGTTCTGCTTGGTAAATATCAACCAATACAAACATCTTTCCTCCTACTTTGAACACGAGGGTTGTTTGATTGAAAGGAAATTCCTCCGAAACGAAAGGTAAAGAATGACAAAACGACCTGATATGATCGAGATTCATTTAAACATGAACAAAATCCGGACATTCTTTTTGTCCTAAAAGCTTAAGCATTCTTGTATGCGAACGAAGCGCCGAAATAAACGTTCGGTTGCTGTGATACGGCAAATTAAATTCCTCGGCTGTTGCCTTTACAATTTTAGACAACGCACGATAATGAACATGGCAAATGTTAGGAAAAAGATGGTGTTCAACTTGGAAATTTAATCCTCCAACAAACCAGGTAAACCAACGGGATTTCATCGAGTAATTGGCCGTGGTGTATAACTGATGTACTCTCGAGTCGGCTTCAACATCACCGGAATCGTTCGGTTGTGCAAAAGCTGCGTCGGGAATTACGTGAGCCGGCTGAAAAACCAATGATAGCGTCAAGCCGGCAAGCAATTGCATTAATACAAAAGAAATGATTACGTACGGCCAAGCGACCTGAGCAAAATAGAGAGGTAAAAACAAAACCAAAACGGCATAAATCACCTTACCAATAAGAATGTACGCCATGTGTTGCGCATAAGTTAACCCCTGGGTTTTTGTGAGCCCCATTTGGTTATAACGTTTTGCCTGTTTAAAGTCTTTGGTTAAAAACCACATCATGGTCATCAACGAATAAAAAAACCAGACGTAAATGTGCTGATATCTGTGGATCGGTTTCCAAGCGGAATAAGGAGAAAAGCGGAGCAAAGATACCGGTGGATCAATGTCTTCGTCGAATCCGTCAATATTGGTGAAGGTGTGGTGTAAAACATTGTGTTGAATTTTCCAATTCGTTGGGTTACCACCAATAAAATACATGATGCTACCCACGAAGTAATTCACGTTCTTGTTATTCGAGTATGCGCCGTGATTTGCGTCGTGCATGACCGAAAGCCCCAAACCCGCCATTCCTAATCCTGCAAGCATCCACAAAGCGATGAATCCTAGTGGAGAAGCGGTGTAAAACGAAAGGACAATAGGAATAAAATACAGACACATCATAAACAGCGTTTTAACCACCATCCCGAAATTAGCATGACGCGATATGTCTTTATCCGCAAAGTAGGCTGATACTCGTTGGTTCAAGGTTTTGTAAAAAGCTTGATTCGGACTTCTCAAAAACGTTGGAGCCGTAAAATTATTCTTCATTGGGCTAAATTAAGGTTTAATTAATTTCAAAGCAATTAAATCAAGGTTTCTTTGCAAACAACTCTGCGTGAATTTTTACCTCATCGCTCACCGCGTCAGGCTCGCCAATGCCAAAATCGGAGCGCTTGATGGTAAAATCTGATGCGATCGAAATAAGGCCTTTTTTCGCGTAGGAAAACGCAAAGGGAATTGTTTTGAAAACCTCTTTTCCTTTGGATTTCATGGTTCCTGTAACAAACCACACAGAATCTGCGGCTGTAACTTCTTTTCCAAAAAAAGTAATGGATGGGAAATTGGTGGCATCGAAAAAATCGGACGACTTCGCATGCTTTGCCATTCCATCCATGTTGAGCGATAAAGAGTTCACATCGATAACAAGGTCAAATCCTGTGACGAGCAGAGAGTCATTGATGGACACCCGTCCTTGCACCGCATCAAAGAAGCCCGAAAAGTCGTCAGATTGAAGGTTAACTTTCGATGCTTTTGTAAAAACGTAATGGTTTTGGTTAGCGGGAAGGGTTTGTTCCGATTGGGACCAAACACCCGTCATGCCAATGAGGGTTAGGAGAAGCACAAAGCCCTTGATGAGCATGCACTAATTTTTAATCACTTCGAGGTCAGCTGTTAAATTGATTTCATCGGAAACCACCGCCACCGGCATATCCTTGCCGACTCCAAAATCCAAGCGATTGAATTTTCCAGTAATCTTAAATCCTGCGACATCCAAGCCCGCTCTGTTTTTGGCGTTTCCGTTATGGGTCGCGGTCAATGATACTTCTTTGGTTACCCCGTGCATGGATAGGTTCCCCTTAATTAGGTATTTTTTTCCTTTCACTTTGGTGCAGGAGGTAGATTTGAATTGAAGGTTGGGAAATTGACTTACCGCAAAAAAATCTTCCGACTTCAGGTGGTTGTCTCTGGCCTCCAAACCTGTATTAATTGACGAAGCGTCGGCTACTAAATCAAAGGTTGCATTGTTGAAGTCTTTATCATTTGCGGTAGTTACCGTACAGGTAACCTTGTCAAATGCACCATTTGCATCCGAAATACCCATATGAACAGCAGTAAACCCTAAGCGAGAGTGCGCGGTATCTAAGTTCCAGGTCCCTTGGTTAATCACCGCAAAGGAAAAAGTAATGAATGCTGTTACTATCAGGATTAATTTTTTCATGGAATAGGAATTTTAAGTTAGTCAATCAAAAATACAAAGGTGTAACAAACTAATGGAATATTTGTTGAATAATTAACATTGTTTTAGAAACATCAAAATTGGGGATTTGAACTCGAAGGTACTGGATCATCAACTGAAAGGCATCTCTTAGTTCTTTTTTATCCGAAACGGGTTTTTCGAGCAATAAATTATTCCATGCTTGAGCCCCGTGGGTTGAATTAATTGCTTCCCGCGAAAAAATGCCCTCCATTAAATCAAAGCCCGATGCCTTGTCAATGGGCTCGGGTAGATAACCCAAGGCATCCATCCATTGGCATAAAAATTCAAGGGGTAGATGAAATAAGGATTCCGCTGTTGCCAATTTTAAAGCGGTTTGTTTAAGCACAAGGTCTGTCCTGATATCAAATTGTCGATGTTCGCACGTTTGATGGACCACATCGCACAAAAAATATGCGATTGCAAGCTTTTGCGGGTCTTTACACCAAGAAGTATCTTGGCTTACAATCTCTAAACGCTTAAGGATGCTATTTCCCGTTGAATTCGAATATTCGAGTTCATATTGAACAAACGGAATTAATGGGGGGTGTTTTTTGGAAGGAAACAACAAAAAGGAGGTTAATCCCTCATGTTCCAAGTAAAACCCTAATGTTTTAGCTCGGATAGAAAAAACATTTCGTTGTACGAAAAAACCGGTGGCGGTGTTATTCACCTGCCGAAGTTACTCAACCTTTTTTTACTATAACCGAAACGTTGCCTTGATTTTGTTCAGATTTCCATTGGTTCAGTTTCGACTTCATTTTTCCCTCTTTGGATGAAGGCGTTTGGTCTTTAACGCTTTCGGTTTTACGGTCCTCTTTTTTAGAATTGAAGTTGATTTTCACCACTTCTTTAATTTCCTTCTCTTCTTTAATTTCTTTCACAGTGGTGTCGTTTTTAAACGCCCCAAATTCAGTCTTTAAAATGGATTTTATCGTTTCTTTTTCGTGCACCAATTGCTCTTTGATATCTTGTTTTCGAGAGGATTTATCCCATTCAATGATGGGGTTATCCAAATGCCCATACATTCTCAAGTAAATTTTCGCCCCCGTCCCGTCGTCTATTACCTTTCCAAATTCAGCATCGCGATCTTCACCGAGCAGTTCCCTTAAATCGAATTTAATTCGATAATCTATTTGTTGTTCAAAGGAATGGGTTCCTGATAATTCCAAATCCATTGCGTTTGATTCAATGCGCATGTTCGGAATCGTGAGTACGCCTTGCTTTATAACAAAGGTGTTTTCTAAGGTGTTGAATGAAATGTTGGTCAAGTTTCGTTCAAAATTATCAATGTTCTTTTTCCCCAAGAGTAATTTACCAGCGTTCGTTTTAAGGCTAGAAGCAACCTCCTCCAATGCGCTTACATTCCTCAAGGAACCGTTCATTACCTTCACGTGAGCACTTACGTTCATTTGATTCAAATCAATACCTCCTACTAAATCAAAAGGAGCAAAAAACTGCACCTCCGCTTGAGCGGTTCCCGATATTTGATGAGCGGTAATGACCTCTTGTTCGAAATTATTCCACTCCCTGAACATGGGGGCAAATTGTAAATTATGGGAATTTAATTGTGCATTTATGAGCAAATGTTCAGGGGAATCCTCCGAAATTCTCAATAAGCCAGATATGTCAGCGCCTCCGTTGCGTAAAGAAAGTGATGGAAAATTTAAGGTTCCGTCTTGAATGCTCAAGGTTCCCTTGATTTGTTCAAACAGGTGATTATCGTACGAAATTTTCTGAGCATTTAATTCGATTTTCCCGTCAATGTTTCTCGGTAAAACAAACTGCTTACCCGCGTTATCCTTTTTTTCTTCCTTCGTGGTTTTTCCCAGGTCTTCAACATGCATATTACGGCTTGTAATCGCACAGTCTACCCGCAAATTTCCTTTGCCCGATAAATAATTATACACGTTACCCAAACGTCCATCAAGGTTCAAATCGCTGTTATTTACGGCGAGCGTGGCGCCCTGAATATCAACCATGCTACCTGAAAGGGTAAAATTCCCGTTGATGTTCTCAAACGTTCTGTGATCGTTGTTCGCTTTAAACCAAACATTGGTTAAGCCCAAATCTCCGTTAATTCGCTGCACGTTTACTTCCTTATCGAGTTGAAGGTTGAATTCGGCGTTAAGTTTTGCTAAGCCTTTCACTTTTTCAACGTATGGGTTGCTGTAAAGTCGATTGACGATTCCCAAATCCAATCCTCCTTTTACGGAGCCTTGGATGCTCGGTTTTACAAAGTTGTTAATGAAAATGTTGCCTTTGAAAGGTCCTGCAACGCTTACAAAATGTATGTTGGATAAATGCAACCGATCCTGTTGTGGAATGCCGTTGCTATGATAACTTCCCTTTAAGGATAATTGTGAAATGTGGGTGTTTTTCACCGGTTCTTGTAAATGTCCGTTCTTTACACTGAAGTTGCAATCAATGGTGGTATGAGGTTGACTTTTATTAGACGCCATGTTCAAGTTGAAATCAACGGTCCCTCTTCCTTTGTAAGCATCAATCTCTTTTTTTGCTGTTTCAATGGATAATTTGTTAACGACTTCGGCCAGGGGTAAGGAGTTTGCGTTTAAGGAAATATCCATGCTGTCGGGAGTGTAAATTCCACCAAGCGAAAACGGAATAGATGCAATGAGCAATTGGGTTGTAGGAATTGAAATGTTGCCGGATGCCGCATCTATGTTCATGGAAAGATCCACTTCAACGGGTTTGTTCTTTACCAAAACAACGGCCCCGGATTCAATTTCGTTCAAGTGAAATCGGCCTTTGGCCTTCAAGTCAAACTTTAAATCATTCATGTTGCCTGAAAAGGTCATTTCCTCCAACGAGGTCTTTATGTCTTGTTGGTCTGCCGCATTTAAATAATTCACCTCGAAATTTAAGGTTCTAAAGCTGCTGATTTTTACCGCCAAAGGGTTACTGGAAGAGTCCTCGGATGCTTGAAGAATATTATAATTCGTTGCGCCGGATTTCGAAGTTCGCAGGTTGAGTGCGCCGTTTTTTAATTCAACGACGCGAATGTGATAGTTCTCCTTCCATAAATCGATTGGATTAAATACCATTCGTATTCTTTCTGCCTTCAATAACTTTCCTTGGCTCTTTTCGTTAGGGAAGGCATCGTTGACCTTTACTTCGTTGAGGTTGATGGCAAGGTTTGGAAAAGTGGACCAAAACGTAACGTCGGCTGATTCAAAGTAAACGGGTTCTTTGAATTGCTTTCCAACCTCGCTAATTACCGCATTGCATATTCGGTCTTGAAACAGGTAAATAAGCAGGGTAGTCAATAAGACTATTGAAACCATAGAAATTAGGCTCCATTTAAGCCCTTTAATCAATTTTTCTTTTACCGTCATTGCCGTGGTTTGTGGGCAACTTAACGGAAGTAACGGGTTAAAGGTTACGTAATCCTGAGATTTCTTTTAAGAATGCAAATACCGGTTTCCAGTGGCTCCAAGAGCCGCCTCTTTTACGGCTTCTGAATACGTCGGGTGCGGGTGGCAAATGCGTGCGATATCCTCTGCCGATGCTCGATACTCCATAGCAACCGCGGCTTCCATGATTAAATCCGCAGCCCGGGCAGCAATCATGTGAACTCCAAGCACTTCATCGGTGGCTTTATCCGAGATGATTTTAATAAAACCGCTAGTGTCCATCGAGGCCCTTGCTCTTCCCAGGGCTTTAATGGGAAAATTTCCGACATTGATTTCAATTCCCATGGTTTTTAATTCTTCTTCGGTTTTTCCGATGCTCGCAACCTCTGGCCAAGTGTAAATTACTCCTGGGATTAGGTTGTAGTTAATGTGAGGTTTTTGCCCGGCAATCCATTCTGCAACAAATACGCCCTCCTCCTCTGCTTTGTGCGCTAGCATTGCACCGCGAACGACATCTCCAATCGCATAAATGTGTGAAACGCTTGTTTGGAGGTGGTCGTTTACCTCAACCTGTCCGCGAGCGTTAACGGTAATGCCTACTTTATCAAGTCCCAAGCCTTCCGTGTATGCTTTCCTTCCAACCGCTACCAAGCAGTAATCTGCTTCAAAAGTCACCTCATTGCCTTTTTTATCTAAGGCAACAACGGAAGTTCTATCTCCTAAGTTGGTGACCTTCTGAACTTGATGTTCAAAATGGAATTTAAGCCCTTCTTTTTTGAGGATTTTGGTGAGTTCTTTTCCAATAGAACCGTCCATGGTGCCCAATAAGGTTGGCGAATTTTCCACCACTTCCACCTCGGATCCCAAACGTGCATAAACGGACCCGAGCTCTAAGCCAATAACACCACCACCAATAACGATGAGTTTTTGGGGAATTTCGTTTAGTGAAAGAGCCTCCGTGGAGGTAATAATCCGTTGTTTATCCGGAACCATGCTGGGAAAGAAATTAGGCTTAGAACCGGTAGCGATAATAACATTTTTTGTTTGAAGTTCCTTAACTCCCTCAGGGCCCGTGACAGCAATCGTTGTAGAATTGACAAAAGATCCTATGCCATGATGTACCTCAATTTTATTTTTGTCCATCAAAAATTTAACCCCTGCACACGTTTGGCTGACCACCTCATTTTTCCGCTGGATCATTTGTGTAAAATTGGCCCTTACGTCCCCGACTTCGATACCATGTTCCTTGAAATGATGGGTCGCGTTATAAAAATGTTCCGAGGAATCAAGCAATGCCTTGGAGGGAATGCATCCGACATTAAGGCAGGTCCCGCCTAGGGTCGCGTATTTTTCCACTAAGGCTGTTTTAAGGCCTAATTGAGCGCAACGTATTGCCGAGACATACCCGCCTGGCCCCGAACCGATAACTACAACATCGTACATAATCAACGTTTTTCTGCAAAATTACGATAAGACGGAAGATATTACCTAAAAATACGGATAAATAAGCAACCTAAATCGTCCATTTGTGTTTAACAGCCATGATGAAAGAAGAAATCGTGTTGGCGGGTGCTGGTTGGTTGGGAAAGCCCTTGGCTCTTCGATTAAAAGAGGTTGGATATTCCGTTCGTGTGATTGGCAGGTCTCCTGAGAAACAGGCGGAATTCAAAAGCCTTGGCCTAGCATACCAGGTTGTTGATTACGAGCAATTACCGAAACTCAAGCATGAAAAGTTGATGATTTGCCTTCCGCCATGTGAGCATTATTTGCGCATTATCCAAAATATTGTGAACGCAGTTGACCCTTCTTTTGTCCTATTTACAAGTTCTACGAGCGTTTATGCTCAAACGGCAGGATCGGTTAATGAGAATTCGGTATGCGAAGGGAACCCGCTCCTTGTTGAGGCGGAAAAGTTATGCCTGAATGGACCGCCAACCGGCGCGGTTTTAAGGCTCGGGGGCTTAATTGGTCCGGAACGAAATCCTGCGAAGCATTTCAGCGGAAAATCCAATTTATCCAACGGACTTGCCCCGGTTAATCTAATCCACCAATCGGATATCCTTCGATTCGTAGAGTTGATTTTACAACAAAATCTCTCGGGAATTCACAATGTAGTCCACCCTTTTCATCCCGCCAGAAAATACTACTATGAGCAAGAATGTTTGGCATTGGGACTGGATCCCTGTTACTTTTTGCCGGAAGGAGATGGCAAGGTGGTTGACGGTTCTAAAATAACGCGGGCCTTAAATACGGAGTACCTTCACCCTATTGTTTCACAAGGTCGTTTTGGCTAACTTTGGACGAAGAAACATGCAGAGGCTCCTTTTTTTATGGTTGATTGCTTTACTAGCCTTCGAAGGTAAAGCCTCTCACATCATTGGCGGTGATATTTATTACGATTATTTAGGGAACAACCAATATCGATTTTACCTTACCCTTTACCGAGACTGTGCCTCCTCGGGAGCCGCCTACGATGACCCTTTGCAATTGGCCATTCATTTGGGTAATGGGAGTTTGTTCCAGAATGTTTCCATTCCTTTTCCCGGAAGCACGCCCGTTCCGCTGGATTTTAACAATCCTTGCGCTACCCCTCCCGGTGGGATTTGTGTTGAAAAAGCGACCTACATCACGGTTGTAACTTTACCTCCTACGCCTTTGGGGTATGATATTTCCTACCAGCGATGCTGTCGAGGGCCGAATGTAACGAACTTGATAACCCCAGATGATACGGGCATAACGCTTACCACACACATCCCTGGATCGAATGTTGGCGACGGCACCTTCTATCAGAACAGTTCTCCCCGTTTTGTAACCTATCCCCCAATATTGCTTTGCAATACAGAGGCTAAAATATTTAACCATAGCGCCACCGATCCTGATGGAGACGTGTTAAGTTACTCCTTGGTAACGCCCAACGCAGGCGCAAGTTCGATTACACCCCTTCCGCCTCAAACGCCGCCACCCCCATTTCCTCCGGTGGTTTGGGCGCCCGGTTACAATGCTAACAACCCCTTGGGACCTGGTTCAACGATTACCATTAATCCAACAACGGGCGTAATGCAAGTGATTCCTCAGAACATTGGGTTATTCGTGGTGGGCGTGAAGGTTACCGAGACCCGAAATGGGGTGATAATTGGTTCCACAGTACGTGATTTTCTATTCCGAATTTTTAACTGTAACATAACCCTCCAAGCACTCTTGCCTAGCCAAGAACAGCTTCCAACCTTTGTTTCCTATTGCCAAGGACTTACCGTCAACTTTGTGAATAACTCCTACGGCGGAAGTACTTACGCTTGGGACTTTGGTGTTCCTGGCACCAATTCCGATGTGAGCACGTTGTTTGAACCGGGCTTTACCTATCCCGCTCCGGGAACCTACACGGCTTCCCTCATCGTAAACCCCGGACAGGCCTGCACGGACACCGCATTCATCACGGTTGTCGTCAACAATCCTTTCTCCATTTCATGGAACAGCGCTGACTCTTTATGCATCGTTGGAAACTCTTTCAACTTCACGGGAATCAGCAGCGCTCCACCCGGAATTGGTACGTACAATTGGGGGTTTGGAAATGGAGCGAGTGTGAATACAGCAAACGGCCTTACCGTTAACAACGTCTCGTTCAATGCTCCGGGCTTTCATGCGGTTACCATTACAGGAGATAACGGCGACTGTGTCACGTCCTACACCGATTCCATCTATATTTTTGACGTTCCTGTTGCCAGCGCTTCATTTCCTCCGAATCAAAATTGCCTCGGATTAACGGTGCCCTTTGGAAATTCCTCGACCAATTCGCTGGTTACCCATTGGGATTTTGGGGTGAACGGAATAACCAATGATACGAGTAATATGTCTACACCTTCGTACACGTATCCCAACCCCGGAACCTTCGAAGTGGTATTGACCGTTTCCTCTGGACTCAACTGCAGCGACGCAGATACGCTGAATATTACGGTCAACGAGCCCTTAATTTTGTCCTTCACTCATAACGATTCGCTTTGCATCAACGGAGGTCTTTTTAACTTTGATGCTACGGTTAGTGGCCCAGGAAATGCTACCTATTGGTGGGATTTTGGACCGAACGGGAACCCGACAACATCGAATGACATTGATGCGAACGGCGTTGGATTTTTAAACCCCGGAATTCAGCCCATCACCTTGTATGGTTCATTTGATAACTGCATAGATTCCGTCCAAAGCCAAGTGTACGTTTATTCCGAACCTAGTATTGGCTTCACTATGATCCCTGGTCTGCAATGTGTTCCCTATCCTGCGACGTTTATCAATACCTCAACGACGGATGGTCCCGCTCAATATGCTTGGGATTTTGGAGATGGTTCAACTTCCTCCAGTTTCAACGGTTTCCATACCTACTACCAGGTAGGTAATTACAGCGTAAGCCTAACCCTTACTACCCTTGTTGGTTGTATAGACACCTTGTATTTGCTACAACAAGATATCATCAATGTTAATCCCTCGCCGGTTGCCATGTTCAGTGTGACCCCAGAAGAAGTGAACGTCTGTGACAACGAAGTGACATTCACCAATGAGTCTTCAGGAGCAACCTCGTACTTGTATATTTTCGACCAAAACGGGTTTATGTCGGAAGAGCCGAATTTCACCCACGAATATGTAAATGTAGGAACCGACTACCCACAACTCATTGTTTCGAATCAATTCGGATGTAAAGATTCCGTTCGCCAAACGTTAATGGTATTGCCTTTTTCCATTTATGTACCCAACACCTTCATCCCGGACCAAGATGGAAAAAACGATGTGTTTTTGCCAATCTGCCCCTTTGAAATCTACGATTGGGATTTTCAAATCTACAACCGTTGGGGTCAAACCGTATTCACGACAGATCGTTTAGACGAAGGATGGAACGGCACGTTTAAGGGCTTCGATTCTCCCGATGGAGTATATTCGTACAAGATACGTTATCGAGGTTGCGAATTCCCCAGTGCATGGCAACAAATCACGGGTTCTGTGAGGTTGCTTCGTTAGGTTATTTCCGAAGGACAAAATTCTGTCCTAAATACACTTTTCTTACCTGTTCATCGTTGGCCAGTTCTTCCGCGGTTCCGCTTTTCAAAATTTTACCCTCAAATAAGAGGTAGGCCCGATCGGTAATCGAAAGGGTTTCTTGAACGTTGTGGTCGGTGATTAGCACGCCAATGTTGCGGGTTTTTAAGTCTGCAATGATGGATTGAATGTCTTCAACTGCAATGGGGTCTACCCCAGCGAAAGGCTCATCCAACAACACAAATTTGGGGTCCGTTGCCAAGGCTCGGGCAATTTCTGTTCTCCGTTTCTCTCCTCCAGAAAGCCGGTTACCAAGCGTTTTCCTAACTTTAGAAAGCGAAAATTCGTTGATCAATTGTTCGAGTTTTTGAAGCCGGTCCTCTTTGGTAAGGGGCGTCATTTCCAAAATTGCAAGGATATTGTCCTCAACGCTCAATTTGCGAAACACAGAAACCTCTTGGGGTAAATAACCTATGCCTAATTGAGCCCTTTTATACATGGGAAGCCGTGTGATTTCTTGGGAATCAAGGAAAACCTGTCCGTTATCGGGTTGAACTAAACCCACAATCATGTAAAATGACGTGGTTTTTCCGGCTCCGTTTGGACCAAGTAACCCGACGATTTCCCCTTGTCCAACTTCCACAGAGA
>JACCDP010057915.1_pt1 | contig 13962 bp, 10 predicted proteins | sample 7445841 | NCBI WGS metagenome assembly JACCDP01 (sample SAMN15323441, study PRJNA562643) | freshwater metagenome | isolation source: river surface water | place: USA:Blue River Watershed | collected 2017-08-17
CGACGGTGTGCTCAACCCCAACACCGTCAAGCTGGCCCCCGGTGCCATCATCCCCGTGGCCCGCAACGGTGGCCCCCAAGGCCCTGCCCTGCAAGCCCTGCCCCGCTCTGGCGACTTCAACGTCAGCCAGCTGGTCATCAACGACCTGGTGGCCAACATCAAGCGCATCCTGCTGGACGAGTCCCTGCCGCCTGACAACATGAGCGCCCGCTCGGCCACCGAGATCGTGGAGCGCATGAAGGAGCTCGCTCAGAACCTTGGCTCTGCCTTCGGCCGACTGATCAACGAGACCATGATCCCGTTGGTGGCCAAGATCCTTGAGGTGATGGACGAGCGTGGCCTGATCGACATGCCCCTGCGTGTGAACGGTCTGGAAGTCAAGGTGGTTCCTGTCGCCCCCCTGGCCCAGGCCCAGAACATGGAAGAGGTCAACGCGATCATGCAGTACGCGCAGCTGCTTCCCAACTTCGGCACAGACGGTGCCACAGCCCTCAAGAACGACGTGCTGGTGGACTACCTGGCCGACAAGCTGGGCGTGCCTGCAGCTGTGAGGAACACCAAGGAAGAGCGTGCTGTGCTCATGGAAGAGATGCAGCAGCAACAGGCCGTGGCAGCCATGGCACAAGCCCAGGCAATGCAGGCCATGGGCGGTGCGCCTGGAGCTCCAGCACCTGAAGGGGGCATGGCATGAGCGGCTGGGATGACTTGGAAGCCCAGCCTGCTGACATCCGCGAGGTGACCCAGCAGCGTGAAGACCTGGCCAGGATGTGCCTGCGAGTCTTTGGCACCGAGGAAGGCCAGAAGATGCTGACCTGGTTGCGCGACATGTATGTAAATGTGCCCATCGCCGTGCCGGGCACAGATCCCTCTCACGCATTCTTTGCCGAAGGGCAGAGAACTGTCGTGCGGGACATCGAGGCGCGGATTAACCAAGCAAGGAACCTATGAGCGAATCAAACGACCAGCCCGGTGACAACACTGGCCTACTGGACAGCGCGACCATTGACGACCCCACGAAGCCTGCGGGCGACCCGCAGAAGACAGAGATTGACCACAAGGTAAGCGCAGACCCCGCAGCGCCAGCCAGTGGCACGGGCGCACCCAAGACGCGACCCGACTACCTGCCAGAGAATTTCTGGAACTCCGAGAAGGGCGAGCCCGACCTCGAGGGCATGGCCAAGAGCTGGCGCGACCTGCGCGCCAAGATCAGCCAAGGCAAGCACAACCCCCCGGCCGACGGCAAATACGACGTCAGCAAGTTTGGCGAAGGCGCTGAAGAGAACCCCATGGCCAACACCATCACCGGGTGGGCCAAGGAGAACGGCCTGTCCCAAGCTCAGTTTGACGACCTGGTCGACAAGTTGCAGAGCAACGCCAAAGAGATGATGGCCGGCGAGATGATCGACCCGGCCAAAGAGATCGCGCAGCTGGGCCCCAATGGCCAGGCTGTCATCAACGGCATGGTCGACTGGGCCCGTGGCCTGGTCAACAAAGGCGTCTGGTCAAAGGACGACTTTGAAGAGTTCAAGATCATGGGCGGCACAGCCCGCGGCTTGACCGCCCTGGTGAAGATCCGCGAAGCCTACGAAGGCCGCGTGCCCATTGAATCCGCACCGGTCGACGGCGCACCCAGCAAAGAGGAGCTCTATGCCATGGTGGGTGACCCGCGCTACAAGAGTGACCAGGCCTACCGCCAAAAGGTGGAGCGCATGTTCCAACAGTTTGCCAGTTGAGTTCTCCTCCAAGGTCTGCCGAAAGGCAGTTGCCATTTGACCCGGCCTAACCCGCCGGGTCTTTTTTTTGTACAAAAAACAACCGTCCCTGTTGCATATTGTCTAATTACGCATAAAATCAAAGCCCAAGGCCCACCGCTTACGCGACCCTGACCGCAGCGAGATGCTGACGTTTGGCTGGCGCAACCAGCAAGCAAGGCCCTGGCGACAGGCTCACCGATGCGATAAACCCTGATCAATCAACCGAATGAGGTATCCAAATGAGCGTTTCTCTCTCAAACGCCTTTGTCACACTCTTCGACGCAGAGGTCAAACAGGCTTACCAGGGCAAAGCAATGCTGGTGGGCGCTGTGCGTCAGCGTCGTGGTGTCGAAGGCTCCACTGTCAAATTCCCCAAAGTTGGTCGCGGCGTGGCAACTGCCCGTGTGACCCAGACCGATGTGACCCCCATGAACGTGGGCTTTAGCACGGTTACCTGCACCCTGTCCGACTGGAACGCCGCTGAATACAGCGACATCTTCAGCCAGGCCAAGGTCAACTTCGATGAGCGTTCTGAGCTTGTCCAGGTTGTTGGCAATGCAATCGGTCGCCGTCAAGATCAGCTGATCCTGGACGCGCTGGCTGCTGCCTCTGGCACCGGCACCGTGGCGAACTCTATTGGTGGCGCAAACACCAACATGAACATCGCCAAGCTGCGCGAAGCTGCCAAGATCCTGAACCAAAAGAACGTGCCCTCCGACGGTCGCAACATCATCATCCACGCCAACTCCTTGGCCGCGATGCTGGAGCAGACCTCGGTGACCAGCTCTGACTTCAACACGGTCAAAGCTTTGGTGCAAGGCGAGATCAACCAGTTCATGGGCTTCACGTTCCACGTTCTGGGTGACCGTTCCGAAGGTGGCTTGCCCATCGACGGTTCCAGCGACCGCACCCTGTACGCCTTCCACAACTCGGCCATTGGCTACGCAGAAGGCATCGCTCCGAAGACGGAAATCAACTACATCCCCGAGAAGACCAGCTGGCTTGTCAACGCCCTGTTCTCCGCTGGTGCTGTGGCGATTGACTCTGAGGGTATCGTCAAGATCACGGCCCGCGACACTGCGGCAGCCGCTTAATAGGAGGGTCTGAAAATGGCTTTCTCTTCTACTGGCTTCGCTACCGTCTCTGCATCTAAGGCGGGCAATGCTCCCTCGATGCACACCTACAGCACGGCAGACGCAATCGCTGACGTCAACACCGCCGGCTACTTCAACAGCATCGCTTCGCTGTTGAACGTCGGTGATGTGATCTTCTGCTACACCAGCACTGGTGGCACCCCGGCCATGTCTGTGGTTTGGGTGAACTCCAACACTGGCTCTGCAGTTGATGTGACCGACGGTCTGACCGTCACTGCTACCGACAGCGACTAATCGTCGTTGACGGCAACTGGGCCAGCCACTGAGCAATCGGAGGCTGGCCCTTCTCACATTGAGAGGTTCAAATGGCTGCAGGCGACACCGGCATCACAATCTGTTCAGACGCCCTCATCATGCTGGGCGCAAAGGCCATCACGTCGTTCAATGATGGAACAGACGAGAGCTCGGCCTGCGACCGCCTCTACCCCGACATCCGAGACTCTGTGCTGGTCATGTACCCATGGAGTTTCAACACCAAGAAGACCGGCCTGGCGCGCTTGCTGACCGCACCGACGAGTGTGTGGCGCTATGCCTACCAGCTGCCCGGTGACCGTTTGAATGGCCCTCGAGCTGTGTACGACACGGCCGCTGTGGGTGCCACCCCGCGCAAGGATTGGGAGATCCAGGGCGATCAGCTCCTGACCAACCTTGAGGCCGTCTACATCGACTACCAGTACAGCGTTGGCGAGTTCGCCATGCCCAAGTATTTCGTGCAGCTGCTGAAGTACATGGTGGCCTGGCACCTGGCAGAGCCCATCACTGAACAGCAAGACAAGTCTGCCCGGTGGCAGCGCGTCGCCGTGGGTGATCCTGCTGAGAATGGCCGCGGTGGCTTCTTTCGCCAGGCTTGCCAGATCGACGGCCAGAGCAACCAGATGCGGATCATTGACGACTACACCCTGATCGCAGTGAGGAACTGATGAGCAGGTTCGTCGAGATCCAATCCAACTTCAGCACGGGCGAGCTCGACCCGCTGTTGCGTGCTCGGGTTGACCTGCAGCAGTACAACAACGCGCTGGCCAAGGCCACCAACGTGCTGATCCAGCCACAGGGCGGGCTGCGCCGTCGTCCCGGCACCAAGCACATCCTCGAGCTGCCCAACAGCAGCACGCCAAGCGCTGGCAACGGCGTGCGCTTGGTGCCTTTCCAGTTCTCGGTGTCTGACAGCTACATGCTGTGCTTCACCCATCAGCGCATGTACATCATCAAAGCTGGTGTGGTGCAAACCAACATCAACGGCTCTGGCAACAACTACCTGACCACCACCATCACCAGCGACATGGTTGACGACATGTGCTGGACGCAGAGCGCTGACACCCTGATCGTGGTGCATCCCGACCTGCAGCCCGTGCGGATTACCCGCACCAGCGACACGGCCTGGACGGCCACCACCATCACCTTTGATTCGATTCCGAAGTACGCCTACAACATTGACTTCCACACCAACAACGGCTCGACGCTGACGCCGTCTGCTGTGTCTGGCAATGTGACGCTGACAGCCTCAACGACGCACCACGACAGCGGCGCAGCGCAGGCTGGATCTAGCACCACCATCACGCTGAAATCAACAGCCAGCGGAACTGATGATGTCTACAACGGCCTGTATGTCACCATCACCAGCGGCACTGGGGCTGGCCAAATCCGACTCATTGAGGATTACGTCGGCAGCACCAAGGTGGCCACGGTTGATGTCGCATTTACTACAGCGCCAGACAGCACCAGCAACTATGAAGTGACGACCTGGACTACGCAGTCGGTCAATCAGTACATCAACGTGCAGCCACAAGGCCGGGCCAGGATTGTGCGATATGTGTCGTCAACCGTGGTCGAGGCTGTGACCGAGTATCCCTTCTTCAACACGACAGCCATTGATGCTGGCCGCTGGGAGCTGGAGCACAACTACGAAGACGTTTGGTCTAGCACCAAAGGATGGCCACGCACGGTCACGTTCCACGAAGGCCGCCTGTACTTTGGTGGCAGCAAGTCGCGCCCATCAACTATTTGGGGCAGCAAGATCGGATTGTTTTTTGACTTCGTTCCCAACGAGTCACTGGATGACGATTCTGTAGAGGCGACCCTAGACACCAATGACCTGAACGTCATCACCGACATCATCAGCTCGCGTGACTTCCAGGTGTTCACCACTGGTGGCGAGTTCTACGTCCCGCAGCAGGGCACCGATCCTGTCACGCCGCTGACGTTCACCTTCAAGAACGTGAGCCGCAACGGCGTCAAGCCTGGCACTCGCGTGCAATCGGTGGAATCTGGCTCGGTATACATTCAGCGCCAGGGCAAGTCGCTCAACGAGTTTGTGTTCACTGACACGCAGCAAACCTACATCACGCAGCGTATCTCGCTGTTGTCTGGCCACCTGCTCAAGGGGCCGCAGCGCATTGCACTTCGCAAAGCATCAAGCACTGACGAGTCAGACCTGTTGCTTATGACCAACACCACTGATGGCAGCATGGCTGTGTTCAGCATCATGCGCTCTCAGCAGATCACTGCACCGTCTGAGTTCATCACTTCCGGTCAGTTCATCGACGTTGGTGTGGACGTGACCGACATCTACTGTGTGACCCAGCGCATCTTCAATGGCAGCACTCGGTACTTCATTGAGCGCTTCATGGACACGCTGTACACAGACTGCGCGTTTATCGGTGGAGCTGCTGCGAGTGCAACCAGCTTGCCGCACGTTGGTGAGTCTTTGAATGTCATCTGCGACGGTGTACCGCAAGGAAATGAAACCGTCAGTGCTGGTGGTGCTGTGACGTTTGATCGCGCCAGCACCAGCAACTACGAGGTCGGCCTGCCTTTCACTGTGTACCTCAAGACCATGCCGGTTGAGATCAAGCTGCAGACGGGTTCTCGCATCAGCTTCAAGAAGCGGATTGTGGAGATCAGTGCTGTGCTGAAGGACACGCAAGACTTGACCATCAACAACCAGACGGTAACGACCCGGCTGATGGACAACCCACTGCTCGACGATCCTGTGCCGACATTCACTGGCATTAAGCGTGTGAACGGCGTGCTTGGCTACAGCCGCGAGCAGTCCATCGAGGTCACGCAGACGCTTCCGCTCAAGATGACTCTGCTTGGTCTTGACTACCGTGTTGCGGTTTATTCGGGGACATAACCATGGCAGTGACACCTGACCAACTACTTGCTGGCTCTGGACTGTTGCAGTCTTATGCCGCATCTGAATACCAGCGTGCAGCCGGCATCCAAGAGCAGACCAGCTACCTGCTGAAGGCACGCGACACCCTGGCGGTGGCCGAGGTGCGCGCCGACATGGACACGCAATATGCGGAGATCCAGACCGGCCGCATGCTGAAGAAGGCTGAGATCGAGGCCCGCAACTGGCAGATCCAAGGCAACCAGCTCCTGAAGAACATGCGTTCCACCAATGCCAGTGTGCGTGCCCGTGCGGCCGCAAGTGGCGTCGTGGTTGGAGAAGGATCAAACCTGGGCATCCAGCAGCAGAACACGGCGGCAACCATGCGCGACCTTGCCGTGACCGACTTCAACGCACTGGCCGCCAAGGTGCTGGGCTTTGAGGACGCCACCGCAATGCTGCAGTCCACCCAGATGCAGAACACGCTCAACCTGTATAGCGCCAGCCGTCAAGCTGGCCAATACGAGCAGGCGGGTGCAGCAAGTGCAAGCCGCGGCGGCCTGTTGTCCAACATCACGCTGGCCAAGGGTGGACTCGAGTTCGCCAAGGTATTCAAGTCATAAGGGGCGCACATGGCAACACAACGAATTGAATCTGGCCAGGTGCAGCTGCGATCTGTGGGCAATGTGCCAATGCAGCAGGTCAGCCAGCCTGCCGTCAACTTTGTGGGTGGCCAGGCACAGGCTCAGACATCCAGCGTGCTGGCGCAGACGCTCGACCGCATGAGCAGCGTGCTGTACGAAGAGGCCGGCAAGCAGGCCGTCGAGCGCGCCAAGGTCGACTATTTCAACAACTACCAAGTCAGCGACGAGCAGATCCAGCTGGCCAAGAATGGCGACCCCACTGCAGCCGCAGCACTGAAGATGGGTGGCAGCTTCAACGTCTACGACGTGGCCATGCGGAAGCTCCGCACGTTTGACCTGTCTGGCCGCTTTGAAGTCAACGCTGACAATGAGTTCCAGAAGGTTCTCATTGATGTTGAAAACAACCGCATGACGTCCAAGCAGGCCGCCGACAAGATGGCCAACGTGACGCAGGGTTTCACCAGATCACTGGCCACGCAAGATCCCGAGGCCGCCATCAAGTTCCAGAACACCATGGGCATGCGCGCCAGCGTGATCATGGGCAAGGCATACGAGCTCGAGGCCAAGCGCCAGCGTGAGGTCGACACAGCTGAATTGCGGCTGGCGCTGGACACCGACATGAACCGCTTGGAGCCGACGCTTGACCAGGTGAGCTACATCAACGCCAAGGGCGAGACACGGCCCATGACTGACCATGTGGACGCCACCATTGCCAGCATCTACCAGCGTGTCACGCCGCGCCTGGGCCTGGCCGAGGCCGAGCGCATGGTCACTGAGTACCGTGCCAAGGCCAAGCAGGCCACCATCGGCGTGATCTCAAAGTACGTGACCGACACCGGCTTTGCTGCCGATGCCATGTCTGCCATTGCCAAGCTGGACAAGGGCGACGCCGGGAAGATGACGCCGCTGTGGAACGCGATCAACTTTGAGGACAAGGCCAAGATCCGCAGCAACCTGCGAACCGTGCAGATCGAGCGTCAGACCACAGCCGACCAGGCTGATAAGGACGCGCTGCAGAAAGACACCCTGCGCGTGGCCGAGCTCCAGTCAGAGTTCTTTAGGACTGGCAACAAACAATCGCTGGATGAGTTGCGTGCCATCAGCATTCGCAGCCCCAAGGCCATCACCCCAGAGGCTGTGTTTGACCTACCCAAGAAGCGCAGCGAGGGCGAGCTGGCCAACCCGCGTGCTGAGTTCATCCTCAAGACCGAGATCATGGAAGGCCGCCACCCGGATGCCAACTCCATCGAGCGCCGCGGCCGCGAGCTCGGCATCGGCTACAAGCGACTGAGCGAGAGCCTGCTGCCCTTCCTGATTACCCGCACCAACGACGAGGAGCGCGACATCGAGCGCATGTTCCGCACCGAGTCGAAGATCGTGCCTGGCCAGTTCAACATCAGCCAGCGCCAGAATGCCGCTTACGCCAAGCTGACCACCGACTTCACCCGCGAGTTCCAGCGCATGACCGCAGACGCGCAGGCGCAGGGCAAGCCTGCCCCGACGCGCATTGAAGTGGCCCAGCAGGTCATCAGCAAGCGCCAGAGCAGCGAGCAGTCCAAGGCCATCAGCAACGGGCTGGACGCGCTCAACAAGCAGTACGGCCGCGAGGGCTCGATCCGCAAGACCGGCATCGTGTTCACCGAGGAGTCGGACTACGCCGACATCGCCGGCCAGGCCGACAAGCTGGGGCTCAAGAAGGAAGACCTCTCGAGCATCCAGCAGCGGCTGCGGATCATCAAGCAACAACGTGATGCACTGGACGCACAATGATCAGAGACTTCGACTCCGCTTACATGGACTTCGGTGCTGCACGGGACTACCCGCCTGCTGTGCAGGACGAGCCCAGCATTGACGGCATGCAGCTGGCAGCCGGGCCCAGCCCCGTGGTCTCTGATGCTGGTGCTGCCTTCGGCGTCTACCCTAGCGCTGGCCGCCGCCGCCCTGAGAGCAACTCTGGCGTTGGCGAACGCATGGTGCTCGGCGCACCTGATGCCGCCGCCGGTGCTGCTCGCGGCGTGGTGACGTCTGGCCTTGGCATGGGCGGCGACATCGAGAAGCTGGGCAAGTTCATCTACCGCCTGGCCGCAGACAGCGAGGGTGGTTCATTCATGGATCGGCTTGGCCGCGCTGCCAGTGCGCTTGAAGAGCGCTCACTGTTGCCGTCAAGCGACGACATCAGCAAGAACGGCTACACCATCCCCGGCACCAACATCACCCTGCCGCCCCTGCCGCAGGCGGTGCCAGAGGGCACGTCTGCCTTTGGCCTCACGCCTGATCAACGCCAGACCGCTGCAGGCGTTGGACAAGTGGCCGGTGAACTGGTGGGCGACCCTGTGGTGCTGGCCAAGGGTGCCAAGGCTGTGGGTGCCGGTGCCAAGGGTTTGGCGCGCATGGCTGGCGAGCAGCTCAACGACGCCATCCTGGACGGCACCGGGCCGCTGGCCAAGGTGGTGCCCGCCGCGGCACGCCCGCTCAACATCGTGCAGCCTGGCCCGGGCGTGGTGTCGACCCGCCTGCCGACCGCGGTGAAGGCCACGGAAGACCCCATGAAGGATCGACTGGTCATTGACCTGGACGCATCCAAGCGCGACCCCGAGGCCTTCTCGCACAACATGGGCCTGATTCGCCAGTACCCCAACTTCGCGTCGAAGGCGCGCAACCCCGACCGCCAGGCCGATGACTTCATCACCGAGGTGAAGAACAACCTGCTGTACCTGCACGACCAGGTGCCCGAGGCCACGCGCCAGCGCAGCAAGCTCTGGTACGACGGTGCGCGCAATATCGCAGATCGCTTCGCTGCCGACTACGGGGTGCCCGACCAGGCCGTGTCTGGGGTGCTGGCTGTGCTCTCGCCGCAGAAAGACTGGTTTATGAACGTGTCGCTGGGCCAGCGCGTTCTCGACATTGTGTCCAAACAGCAATCGACCCGTTGGGATTCAAGCATGGACGAGATGGCCAAGGTCATCTGGAGCAAAGACAAATACGCTCCCATGGTCGACGCCATCCGTGGCAAGACCCTGGCCGAGATCAAAGACCCCGGCCTCAAGGCCATGTGGCTGCGAACCTACGACCAGGCCAAGAACCCACGCGAGCACCAGATCGTGAGTCCCGAAGGTGACTTCGTCGGAGTCCGCACAAACGCGGACGGCAGCCCGACCAAAACCGGCTGGGGGTCGCTCAACGAGATCGGCAAGGCTATCTTCATTCTGGACAACCCCGATGTGAACAACATCAGCCTGAGTCTGGGTGATGCTCACAAGGTGCGGAACTTCTACAACAACATCTACGCCCCGAACGACCCGGCTGGCCATGTGACCATCGACACCCACGCGGTGGCCGCCGGCCTGCTGCGCCCACTGTCTGGAGAAAGCCGCGAGGTCAAGCACAACTTTGGATCTGGTGTGGTTGGCGAGGTCGGGCCATCAAACAGCAAGATCACAGGTGTCAAGGGCACCTATGGCATCTACGCCGAGGCCTACCGCCGGGCTGCCCAGGAGCGCGGCATCCTGCCCCGTGAGATGCAGTCCATCACCTGGGAGGCTGTGCGCGGCCTGTACCCAGACACATTCAAGAGCCAGGCCAAGAACGTGCAGCAAGTGGACGATGTCTGGCTACAATATCGCAAGGGCAAACTCTCCCTTGAGGAGGCACGAAATGAAGTCTTCAGAATCGCAGGTGGAATCGACGCCCCCGAATGGGAGCGAGCAGGACTTCGTCCTGGATCTGCTCAAGAAGTTCAACCTGCCGGTAACGCGGGAGAACTACCTGGGCCTGGCGTACCCGGAGGGGGTGCCCGAGGAACTGGACGAGAGCAGCCTCCCGCAGGAAATTCGTCAAGCGTAACGCGGGGCCGTCAAGCTCTGCAGCAAGGAGCTAAGTGATGGCCATCCAACCCCTCGAGCAACGCCTGGACAGCATGGCCGCACCGGCCGATGCAGCCGATGTCCAGCCCTCACTGCCCGCCACGCCAGAGCAAGGCGCACCCGGCATGCCGCAGGAAGAGGGTGTGCAGGTGGCCGGCGTCGGCACTGTCGTTGACGTCCTCAAGGGCCTCACCAAACAAGGCGCACGCGCCGCCAAAGAACCCAACCTGATCGACAACCTGGTGCCCACGCCGCCTGGTGCCACCAAGCCTGTGGCCACACCTGTGGTTCCTGTCACCCCAGCGACACCGGCCGCCACCGTCAAGATCACCAAGCCGCGCCCGGTCGACGTTAGCGAAATGAACCAGGTGGCCGACGAGCGCATGTTCCTGCAGATGGAAGGCGCTGGCCAGGCCAAGCCGCCAGACACCCCGATCTCGAGCGCCTGGACTGACAACGACAGCCTGGCCGCCACCATCCGCGCTGCTGGCGACAACTTCGCCAAGCAAGAGCCCAGCATGTCGCTGCGCTCGATCTACACCCAGGCCATCAACGCTGGCGTGCCCGAGCAGTTCCTGAAGAGCGCCCTGGCCGGCGAGAACATGGAAGCCACTGTGGGCGGCAGCAGCCTGGCCAAGCAGCTGGCCGGTGCTGTGGTTGTGCATGACGAGAGCGCCAAGAAGCTGGACGGCCTGTTCCAGCAGATGGCCGCCGGCACGCTGGACGACCAGGGCAAGCTCAACCTGCGCCTGCAGCTGGCCCAGCACAAGATCGTGGTCGACCAGCTGAAGGGCATCCAGACCGACGTGGCCCGCTCGCTCAACGTGTTCAAGCGCGTAAAAGACAGAGGCCCTGGCTTGGACACCCGCGACATCCGCGCCGCGCTGGACGAGCTCGGTGCGAACCAGTCCGACCAGGTGCTGTTCCAGTTGGCCACCGACTACATCAGCACCCCCACCCGGGCAGGCAAGAACCGCATCATCGAGGCTGGCCTGGGTGCCAAGCTGCGCGACGTGTGGTTCCACACCTACCAGGCCAACCTGCTCAACGACCCGCAGACCCACGCCTACAACGTGGTTGGCAGCGGCGTCTTCGGTGCCCTGGCTCCGATTGAGCGCACGGTGGCCATCGGCATCGGCAAGGTGCGCTCGATGATCCCCGGCGCAAACCCTGACCGCTACATGCTGGACGACGTCCAGGCCGGGCTGTCTGGCCTGAAGAACGGCATCCTCGACGGCTGGGAGCTGGCCAAGGAAGCGCTCAAGCAGGGCGGCGAATCCAAGATGACGGATGCGGGTAAACCCTTGAACCCCGTCAGCGCAGCCAACCTGTCCGACACACCGGTCAGGCTGTTTGGCCAGGAGGTCTATCGCACCCCGGATCTGCGCGACACCTGGCTGGGCCGTGCCATTGACGGCTTGGGCTTTGTGCAGGACGCCATGAGCTTCAGGCCCATCGCCGCGGCCGACGAGTTTGTGGGGGCCATCGCTGGACGCTACCAGCTGCATGAAGAAGCGTGGCGTTTTGCCAACAAAGAATACGACCGCCTGGTCGCTGCCGGAATGGACGAGGCCGCTGCCCGTGCCGAGGTGCAGGGCAAGGTTACCCAGCTGCTGACCGAGCGTCCCCGTGAGATGCAGGAAAGCATTGACGGCCTGCGCCGCATGGTGACCCTGCAGGAGACCATCAGCAAGGAAGGTGCACTGGGTGAGACTTACTGGTGGAGCAACCAGATCCTGAACCTGGCCCCGGTCAAGGTGGTGGTGCCGTTTGCCAAGACGGTGACCAACCTATTCATTGAGGGCAGCAGCTATATCCCCATGCTGAACACCCTGTCGCCCCGCTTCTACGACCTGTGGAGCAAGGGCGGCCGTCACCGCGACGTGGCCATGGCCCGCCTGGCCATGGGCGGCACGGCTGTCACGGGCGCTGCCATGCTGACCCTGGACAACCGCATCACCGGCTCGGGCCCGTCCCAGACCGAAGACCGCCAGGCGCTGCAGAACCTGGGCTGGCAGCCCTACTCCCTGGTGTTCGACAAGGGCGAGATCAGCGAAGAGAACCTCGAGCGCCTGAGTGCCATCACCAAGGTGGCCGCGGGCCCCGACAAGGTCTATGTCAGCTATTCCCGCTTCGACCCCATCAGCATGATTTTCTCGATGGGCGCTGACATGGCCGATGCTGCCAAGTTCGACCGGCACCCCGACCGCGAGGACTGGCAGGTGATGGCCATGGCCGGCATGACCGCCACCGGTGAGTACATGAGCAACCTGCCCCTGCTGCAAGGGGTTGGTGAGCTGATGGCCACAGCACGCTCGCGCTCTACCGACACGGGTGAGAAGGTGGTGCAGATCTTCGACTCGCTGGCCAAGCAATACGCCAACTTTATCTACACCGGCACGCCTGGTCTGGGCATGAGCAACAGCACGCTGATGGCGCACATTGAGCGCATGGTTGACCCGACCAAGTCCAACACCAAGTCGCCAGAGATGAATACGCCGCCCGGCCTGCGTGCTTTCTACGAGGCCCGCCAGCGCGTCATGTCCCGCATCCCCGGCCTGTCAGAGAATGTGCCGCCCATGCTGGACAACCTGGGCCGCGAGCTCAAGGTGCAGAACCGCGGCCTGGACTATTGGGCCAATTGGGCACCGGTGGTGCAAGCCACCGAGGGCAAGACGTCCGAGGTCGACGAGATCCTGGCCAGCCTGAACTTCGGCATTGCCAACCCCAGCGAGACCTGGGACGGCGTGCGCCTGTCGTCTGGACAGATCAACCGCTTCAAGCGGCTCTATGGCCAGGAGCTGCTGGACGAGGGCATGAACCTTGAGCAGCGCATTCCCTACGAGCTCAAGCAGGCCGAGATCGACGCCAACGTCACGGGCGAGCCCATGCTGATTGGCGACAAGCAGAAGCTGATCATGTCCATCGTGAGCCGTTATCGGGAAATGGCCAAGGCGCAGATGGTGGGCGACGTCACCTCGCCAGACGGCATGGATGATGGTGTTGCAGAATACCCAGACCTGGCCGCAGCAATGCGCCGAAACCGTGAAATTTCAAGGACATACGGACGGTAAGTTCGTACAATTTCCATCAGGAAGGATTGATCAATGGCCATCCCAATTTCCAACGTACCACGTCGAATTGTCTACGCTGCGTCAGGCGTAGGCCCGTATGCCTTCACCTTTGAGATTCTGGCCAACACCGACATCGCGGTCTACAAGGATGACTTGCTGCTAACGCTGACAACCGACTACTCGGTGACGATCAACGCCAACGGCACCGGCAGCGTCACGCTTGTTGCGTCGCCAACCGGTGCATCGCAAATCGCCATTGTGGGCAACCGCACCATTCAGCGCACAAGCGACTTTGTGACGGGTGGTGATTTCTTTGCGAACACGTTGAACGACGAGCTCGACCAGCAAACCATCTTTGCAC
>JACCDP010560492.1_pt1 | contig 13951 bp, 14 predicted proteins | sample 7445841 | NCBI WGS metagenome assembly JACCDP01 (sample SAMN15323441, study PRJNA562643) | freshwater metagenome | isolation source: river surface water | place: USA:Blue River Watershed | collected 2017-08-17
ACGCACTTGCTGAGCGACCAGATCTGTTATTTACCGCCACTGAAGACACATTGCATCAACGGTATCGGGAGCAAGCTATGCCAAAGACAATTGCTTTAATGGAAAAGTTAAGAGGTGCTGGCTTAGCGGCAGTAGTCTCAGGAGCAGGACCATCGGTTATGGTTCTTTACTCAGGTGCTGAGGATGAGATTGATCAACTGCAATCTGTTGCCCCAGGGTTCACTGCAATCAAGTTAGCCATTGCAAAAACTGGGGTTGCATAGCCGGTTTTCCCTATATAACTAGGGTGTGGTAGATTTACGCCTGTCGGAAAGTACGACAGATTCATAAGATTTAAAATCCCAAAAATAAAAAACTTTTTTTCGCGGGATTACCCTCATACGGGTAGCAAAAATAATAAAAAAGAAAGAATGGCACGAAATAAATGGCAGAGAAAAAATCAACCAATCGCGCAGATGCGGTTGAGTTAGCAGATATGGCACTTAGTGATCTTAAAAAGGTCGCTACTCAACTAGGAATTGAAAATGCCACCACATTGAAAAAAGCAGAACTTGTCCAATCTATTGGCGATCTGCAGGCCGCGAATCGCGAAGCCGCTAAAAATGAACGAGAGGCTCGTCGTATGGAACGACAGAACAATCGAAACAACAGAAACAACAATGTTGAGGCAGAAGAGAACGAATCTAGCCAAGACATCTCATCTAATAATTCAAATAGCAATTCTTCTGGTGGATACGGTGACTCCGACCGGAGCGATAACAATCGTAGATTTGGCCACCGAGATAACAACCGAAGAGATCGAGGACGAGACCGTAATCGAGATCGAAATCGAGATCGTGGGCACCGTGAAGATCGGGAAATTGTTATTGGACCAGATGATGTACTGCTACCAGTTGGTGGCTTGCTAGATATTTTAGATAGCTTTGCATTTATTAGAACTGGTGGATACTTACCATCACCTAATGACGTTTACGTGTCACTGCAACAGGTCAGAAAATATGGTCTACGCAAAGGTGATGTAATCACAGGATCTGTGCGCGAGCCTAAAGAGGGTGAGAGGCGAGAAAAATTTAATGCGCTAGTAAGAGTTGAAACCGTTAATGGCGTCGAACCTGAAAATGCTAAAGAGCGAGTTGAGTTTTCAAAGTTGGTACCACTTTATCCGCAGGAAAGATTACGTTTAGAAACTGAACCAAATGTACTAACCACCAGAATTATTGATTTGATCTCACCAATTGGTAAAGGTCAACGTGGATTAATTGTTTCACCGCCAAAGGCTGGTAAAACTATGGTTCTTCAATCAATTGCAAACGCGATAACTACAAATAATCCTGAATGTCACTTGATGGTTGTTTTAGTTGATGAGCGCCCCGAAGAAGTGACTGATATGCAGCGATCTGTGAAGGGTGAAGTTATTGCTTCAACATTTGATCGCCCAGCAGATGATCACACCACAGTTGCTGAACTAGCAATTGAGCGCGCAAAAAGATTAGTGGAGTTAGGTCATGATGTAGTTGTTTTGCTTGATTCAATTACCCGACTTGGACGTGCTTACAACATCGCAGCCCCAGCCTCTGGACGAATTCTTTCCGGTGGTGTTGATTCAGCTGCTCTTTATCCACCAAAGAAGTTTTTTGGTGCTGCACGTAATATTGAAAACGGCGGCTCACTAACTATTTTGGCAACTGCTTTGATCGATACTGGATCCAAAATGGATGAAGTTATCTTTGAAGAGTTTAAGGGAACTGGAAATATGGAGCTCATCCTTAATCGTAAGTTTGCTGATAAGAGAATTTTCCCTGCGGTAGATGTAGTTGCATCTGGAACTCGTAAGGAAGAAATTCTTATGGGAACTGAAGAGCTAAGCATCGTTTGGCGTTTACGCAGAGTGCTGCATGCTCTTGAACCTCAACAGGCACTTGAGTTACTTCTTGAGAAGATGAAGGGGACTAAATCAAATGTTGAATTCCTGCTTCAAATTCAAAAAACTACAACTGGTGGCGATATGCCAACTAGTAGCGCATCCAGCAAACAGGAGAGCGATCAAGCCTAATTAATGCGTAAATTTTGACTGCTTAACCTGAGCAGTTATTCTTTACCCCTCTAGTACTTCACTAGTCCTACTGGTTCACAAGTGTTCTTATAAAGAATACTTGATCCAGTAATAATCAAGGAGAAACATGAAGAACGAGATCCATCCACAGTATGTCGAGACCAAGGTAACTTGTGGTTGCGGTGAAGTTTTTACTACCCGCAGCACAAAGGAGAACGGCTCAATCTATGTTGAAGTTTGTTCTGTGTGCCATCCGTTTTACACCGGCAAGCAAAGAATTCTTGATACCGGCGGTCGCGTAGCTAAATTCCAAGAGCGTTTCGGAAAGGCTGACAAGAGCGGCACTAAGTAGTTTTAGTTAAGAGAGCGCACCTAAACATCCCAGGATGTGGTGCGCTCTCTTTTTAATTTCTAGTTAATTATTGTTGAAAGGAGAATTAGATGGAACGGTTTGCCAAAGTCAATGAGCTATTAGCTGAGTATGAATCCCTTGAAGCGCAAATGGCTGACCCATCTATTCATGCTGATCAAAATAAAGCGCGTGCCCTAGGAAAGCGCTATGCCCAACTTGGTCCAGTTATTGCTGGCTATCGGGCATACAAATTATCTGAAGAAGATTTAAGTGCTGGCAAAGAGTTGGCAGAATCTGATCCAAGTTTTGCCTCCGAGATTGATGCATTAGAGAAAACAAGGGATGAGGCAGCAGCACTTTTAGAGGAGTTACTTCTTCCTCGAGATCCAAATGATGATCGTGATGTAATTATGGAGATAAAAGCTGGGGCTGGTGGAGATGAATCAGCAATCTTTGCGGGTGACCTATTTCGAATGTACTCAAGATATGCCGAGAAACAAGGATGGAAGATTGAGGTAATTGATACCACGCCAAGTGATATGGGCGGATATAAAGATATGTCAGTTGCGATTAAATCCAAAGGTGTTGCAAAGCCAGGGCAGACTCCTTATGCGAAGTTAAAGTTTGAAGGTGGAGTTCATCGCGTACAACGGGTTCCAGAAACTGAGTCTCAAGGTCGTATTCATACCTCAGCAGCTGGTGTATTAATCCTGCCCGAGGCTGAAGAAATTGATGTTGATATTAATATGAATGATCTTCGAATTGATGTTTATCGCTCATCTGGGCCTGGTGGACAAAGCGTAAACACAACCGACTCAGCGGTTCGAATTACTCATATTCCAACTGGAATTGTTGTTTCCTGCCAGAATGAAAAAAGTCAGCTGCAAAATAAAGAATCTGCACTTCGTATCTTGCGGGCGCGTATGTTGGCAGCAGCCCAGGAGGAGGCAGAACGAATCGCTTCGGCTGAGCGGAAGAATCAAGTAAGAACTGTTGATCGAAGTGAGCGAATTAGAACCTATAACTTTCCGGAAAATCGATTGAGTGACCACCGAGTCAATTACAAGGCAAATAACCTAGATTCGGTGATGAATGGAGATTTAGAGGCAGTAATTCAAGCTCTAATTGATGCAGATCGAACTGCAAAACTTTCAGCAGGTAACTCATGAAAGAGCTGCTAAGAGCAGCATTCTCGCAATTTGAAAAAAATAAAATTCCGATAGTAGATGCAGAATTATTGCTAGCGCATCTGCTGGGAGTTTCTAGAAAGCAAATACACAGCCAGGCAATCGAACTTAGTGGAGTTGAACAAGAAAAAGTAGCCGCTGAATTTAATGAATTAATTAAGCAGCGACTTATGGGTAGGCCAGTTCAATATATAACTGGTAATGCAGCCTTTAGATACTTAGAACTTGAGGTAGGTGAAGGGGTCTTAATTCCAAGACCTGAAACTGAACTAATTGTTGATCGAGTGATTGGGCACTTAAACTCTCAGAATGATAAAGATGTTGCCAGAAGTGTTATTGATTTAGGTGCAGGATCTGGCGCAATAAGTATTGCAATTGCTACTGAGGCAAGCATTAAAGGTATAAAGGTAAGTATGGTTGCGGTAGAAAAATCACCAGAAGCTGCCCAGTGGTTAAACAAAAATATTGCTAAATATGATTTGCCAATCAGAGTTGTAGTTGAAGATGTGCAGAGAGCACTACCTGAAGTAAAAGCAGATGTGGTAGTTGCAAATCCACCATATATCCCAAATGATGAGAGGCTACCGATTGAGGTAGCCAACTTTGAGCCAGAGATTGCATTGCGGGGTGGTCCAGTAGATGGACTGCTTGTTCCAAAACAGTTTATTGAAGCCGCCACTAGAATGTTAAAGTCAGGCGGCTACTTCATAACCGAGCACCATGAAAGACAAGCGGAGTTGATTAGAAATTTGTTGGCTAATGATTTTCTACCCGCCCAAACTCATGCTGATTTAACTGGCAGAGATAGATTTACCAGCGCAGTCAAAAGATAAGGAATAGATGTGGCTGAGCGAATTCAACTAACTCAATCAAACGAGGATTCATTCAATGAATCTGTAGAAACTGCACTTAGATACTTAAGAGCTGGTGAGGTAATTATTGCTGCTGCCGAACATGGATATGTATATCTAGCGAATGCTTTTGATAAGGATGCAGTAAATGCCATTCATATATTACGAGGAAATTCAGCCGGTACAACTTTACAAGTATTTGTGAAAGATAAAAATATGGCTAAAGGAGTTACAGCTGCACTCACACTTCAACAAGAGGGATTGCTAGATAAATTCTGGCCTGGCTTGCTTTCAGTGACAATTAAATCTCAACCAGGACTGACTTGGAATCTGGGTGATGATCGTAGATTGGGTAAAGTAAATCTGCGCTCACCAAAGAGTAAATTTATATCAGCTATTTTGGAGCAATCAGGTCCACTTGCAACATCATCGGCAGCATTCGTTGGTAAGCCAACAGTTTTAGATTTAGCCACACTTGCAATTTATGAAAGTGATATTGGAGCGATCTTTGATGAGGGCTTGCTGACTGCAGGTCCACTCTCCACCTGGGTTGAATTTTCTGAGAATGAGATCACACTCCAGCGAGTTGGTGCAATCACCGTAGAACAATTAAGAGCCAGCGTTCCTACTATTTCTGCTCCAAACCTTTAGGCTTGTCGCATGTCTAGATTTGAGAAGTACTACGGGCCTGATTTTAATGCGCTAGAAAAACAAGATCCAGAGATTGCGGCGGTTGTGATTTCCGAGTTAGTTCGCCAACGTCAAGACCTACAACTTATAGCAAGTGAAAATTTCACCTCAGCTGCTGTGCTTGCAACTATGGGCTCAACTCTTTCAAATAAATATGCCGAGGGTTATCCAGGTAAGCGATATTACGGAGGCTGCGAAGAGGTAGACAAAGTTGAGGTGATTGGCATAGAACGAGCTAAAAAGTTATTTGGTGCTGAACATGCAAATTTACAACCACACTCCGGCGCAAGCGCAAATGTTGCGGTGTATCAGGCATTTACGAAGCCAGGTGACACAGTATTGGCAATGTCGTTGCCACATGGTGGTCATCTAACACATGGATCGAAGGTTAATTTTTCCGGTAAGTGGTTTAACGTTGTTTCATATGGAGTGCGACAAGATAATGAGTTAATTGATTACGATCAATTACGAGATTTAGCGATCGAACATAAACCAAAAATGATTTGCTCCGGAGCAACTGCCTATCCAAGCTTGATAGATTTTGAAAAAGTACGACAAATTTGTGATGAGGTAGGAGCAATTATGTGGGTAGATGCTGCTCACTTCATTGGATTAGTTGCTGGCAAAGCCATTCCATCACCTGTTCCATTTGCCGATGTCGTCTCCTTTACAACGCATAAGGTATTGCGAGGGCCAAGAGGTGGCATGATTTTGAGTAAAGAAAAACATGCAGCGGCCATCGATAAGGCAGTGTTTCCAGGAATGCAGGGTGGGCCAATTATGAGCGCAGTAGCTGGCAAAGCGGTTGCACTCAAAGAGTGTGCAACTGTTGAGTATCAGAACTATTCCAAGAAAGTGATTGAAAATTGCCAAGAGTTAGCAAGAGGCCTTGAAGCAGCTGGAATGCGTGCTGTTTCTGGTGGAACTCAGACGCACTTAGCTCTCATCGATATTAGATCTACAAAAGTAAATGGAAAAGTAGCTGATGAAAGATGTGGCAGATCGGGACTATCACTAAATAAAAATGCAATTCCATTTGATCCTGAAACTCCAGCAGTTACCAGCGGCATCCGAGTTGGTACGGCAGCTGTAACAACTCAGGGTATGGGAAAGAGTGAGATGGTCCAGATCGCCTCATTTATTGCTCAAGCAATTAAAACTGGTGATGATGATGCAAAAGCTAAATTAATTAGATCTGAAGTACATCAACTAACCGCTAAATTTCCAGTTTACCCAGAGCCAAAGAACTAATTAATCTCAGATGCGTGAGTACCTAGTAACAGTATTACTTGCGGCAGTAATTACATATTTAGTCACGCCATTAGTTAAAGACTTAGCAGTAAAAGCTGGGGCAGTTACAGCAATTAGAAAAAGAGATGTACATCTGCAACCCACACCACGCTGGGGTGGATTAGCAATGTGGCTAGCAATGGCTCTCACACTAGTAATAGTTAATTACCTACCATTGGTTCATAAATCATTTGGCACTGAGGCTACAGGGATTTTTCTAAGCGGTACTTTTATTCTTTTATTAGGAATGCTTGATGATAGATTTGATTTAGATCCAATCACCAAGTTTGCAGGACAAGCATTAGCTGCAGGAATTCTTCTCATTTATGGGGTTCAAATTCTTTGGCTACCAATCAATGGAATAACCACACTGCCAACTAATATTGGTCAATTACTTACAATTTTGTTTGTGATGGTGGTAATCAACGCAATTAACTTTGTCGACGGCTTAGATGGTTTAGCTACGGGGATAGTGATGATTTGCGCAGCCTCATTTTTTGCCTTCTCCTACCTGCTGGCAGTAATTAATGGATTAAATCGAGCAGGTGCACCATCCTTGATTACCGCGGTAGTAATCGGGTTATGCCTAGGTTTCTTGCCACATAATTTTCACCCTGCCCAGATATTTATGGGTGATTCCGGTGCGATGTTTCTGGGCTTGATGATTAGTGCATCTGCAATTACCTTAACAGGTCAAGTTGATGCCTCAGTAATTACAGAGGAAAATGGTGGATCAGTATTACTACCATTATTTTTGCCATTTACCGTATTAGCAATTCCTCTTTTAGATTTTGCGATGGCGATATTAAGGCGTATAAAAGCTGGTCGCTCTCCATTCACAGCAGATCGCGAACACCTTCACCATCGGATAATGCGATACGGATTGACACAGCAAAGAACAACAGTTGTTCTTTATCTTTGGACAGGGATGTTTGCATTTCCAACTGTTATTGCAGCATTTGTTCCATTTTGGATTGCACTTTTATCGGGCTTATTAATTTTTACTCTTTCTCTTTGGGTGATTAGAAGTAACAAGGCAAAGGTTGAATCTAAATGAGTGAAACTCAACTATGGAAAGGCGCAATAGTGCCATCAACCGTTATAGCTTCCCTCAGCACAATCGTTTTAACTCTAATTAACGGTAAATCTGGATTATTTGGTTCACTTTTGGGTTCATTTACTGTAATAATTTTTTTTAGCATTCACTTATTAGTGGCACGTATTTCTAGTGAATTGGATCCAATGGCAACAATGGCACTAGCAATGTTTTCCTATTTTGCAAAGGTTTTATTAATGGGAGCATTTCTGTTGTTGGTAACTAAATACACTGATCGAACCACCATTGATCGGGGCAGTTTTGCCATCTGCGCAATTTTGATTACCATGGCATGGTTGTTTGGTGAAATTCGAAGCTTTTTAAGGTTGCGAGTACACCTACCTCTACCGAAGAAAGAAGGGGATTTATAGTGAGTCGAAACAATTCAAATAACGAGAACTTGAGCAACTCTAAAAACGAAGAGAATGCCCTGTGGTCGATAGTTGGGTATCTCATTTCCGGCCTTCTTATTTGGGGTGGCATTGGCTGGGGGTTTGACCGGTGGCTGGGAACTACCTACTTAGTATTGGTTGGGATGTTGCTGGGGGCTGGGGCTTCGATTTATTTAGTTTGGCTCCGTTTTGGACGCGATTAAGATCACCAAATCTTCATAAAGTGGGATTTTTACCCTTTTAAATTTCGCAGTAATCTTCCATATCTAATAGGGTTTCGCCCGTAGCCGCTCCTTCCCATTGGTTATGGCTAAACCAAGCAGTTCGGAAATAGTTTGCGCAATATTGGCTTCTAACATTTGGAGATTTACGTGGGCGTATGGTTGGCATCAGAGGAGGGCTTTAAGCCACCTAGCACAGCCGATTTTAATTTACCGCCAGTTTTTGGTGACAACCCATACACGACAAAGCCAGTTTTTTTAGTTTTTCTATCAGTAATTTTAATTTCAGTATTTTTCATTATGGCTTCCAGGAAAGCATCAGTCGTACCATCGAAGTTGCAGTTTGCCGGTGAATCAATTTATGGCTTTGTTCGAAATGATTTAGCACGCGATGTAATTGGCCATGAGTTCATGCGCTTTGTTCCATACCTATTCACATTATTTACATTTATTTTGACTAATAACATATTTGGAATTGTCCCCTTCTTACAATTTCCAACGATGTCTAGGGTTAGCTTCCCATATGTATTAGCTTTATTTACCTTTGTAATATTCCATTATGTGGCGATCAAACATAAAGGATTAGTTGCTTACCTGAAAGAAATAATGTTTATGCCTGGCGTTCCTAAGCCTGTTTATATCCTGCTCACGCCCATTGAAGTTGCTACTTATTTCTTAGTCCGCCCACTTACTCTTTCACTTCGTTTGTTTGCAAATATGTTTGCTGGCCACCTGTTGCTACTTGTATTTATTTTAGGTGGTGAGCATCTTCTACAAGGAGTTATCGGCTTAAAACTGGTCTCTCCATTCGCCTTTGCCTTCGGTATAGCCCTTACATTCTTTGAATTTATGGTCCAATGCCTGCAGGCATATATCTTTACCCTGTTGACTGCCCTCTATATTGCGGGTGCGTTAGCAGATGAACACTAGAAAAAACCAAAGCAACACCTAACCAAGAAAGAAGGAAAAGAATATGGAAGGCACACTCAACCTGGTCGGTTATGGCCTATCTGCAATCGGACCTGCAATCGCAACTGGCATGATCTTTGCCGCTTACATAAGCGGTGTGGCACGCCAACCTGAGGCACGTTCAGTACTGCAACCGATCGCATTCCTAGGTTTCGCATTAGCCGAAGCGCTTGCGCTATTCGGGCTAGTTCTAGCTTTCGTACTTTAAAAAGCGCGAGGATTGGTAAAAGATGTTTCAACCTAGATATAGCAGCTGGGCGGCAGGTGAAGCTGCCAACCCTTTAATTCCGCACACCGCTGAATTAATTGTGGGCTTTGTTGCCTTCTCATTGCTTTTCTTAGTACTACGCGCGAAGGTAGTTCCGTTATTTGAAAAAGCATTTGCGGAGCGTACTGATGCAATTGCTGGTGGTATCCAACGGGCTGAAAAAGCACAACGAGAAGCAGAAATTGCTCTTCAGAAATATACTTCACAGCTTAAAGATGCCCAGAGCGAAGCACAAAAAATACGTGAAGATGCACGGGTGCAAGGTGCTGCGATTATTGAAGATCTTCGTACCAAAGCAACTGAAGAAGCAAATCGAATTTCTGCTGCAGCGACTGCAGCGATTGAAGCCGAGCGTCAACAAGCAATCACCTCGCTTCGTAATGAAGTAGGCGCGCTTGCAACTGAGTTAGCCGGAAAGATTGTCGGAGAAGCTTTAGATGACCAGGTCCGTCAGTCTCGGATTGTTGATCGATTCATCGCAGATCTGGAGAAGAGTAAATAATCATGAAGGTATTAGGCGGCTCTAGCAGAGCATCAGTTTTAACTCTGCGTAAATCATTGGATGAGATTGTTAACAAGCAATCTTCATCAGATGCTGCCGTTTTTGCCAATGATTTGTTTACTATTCTTTCAGTTTTAAGCACCTCAATTGGTGTCAGACGTGCGCTAACTGATAACTCCCGCGACGCATCTGCAAAAGCGGAGTTAATCTCAAATTTATTTGGGAAAAATATTAGTGCCCCAGCACAATCACTTCTTGCAAGTGCTGCATCGCTAAGATGGTCCAGTCCGAGTGAGATAGCAGATGCAATTGAAAATCTAGCTGTTGAGGCAGAGGCTGCTACTGCAGATAAAAATGGTGATTTAGAAAAGGTTGAAAACCAACTCTTTGATTTTGCCAGAGTGCTGCGAGCAAATCCTGAGCTTCGTCAAGCATTAAATACCTCTTCCGATACTGATAAAGGAAAGATTTCCTTACTTGAGTCAGTAGTAATTGGTAAGTATGCAGACTCAACACTTAATCTTTTGCGAAAAGTTGTTTCACTTCGCAGGGGACGAAGTATTGATGGCACATTAGCTGCCTATTCACATTATGTATCAACTCGTAGAAATCGATTAGTTGCCCATGTTAAAAGTGCTGTTCAATTAAGTGATGATCAGCTAAACAAATTAGTTGCTGCCCTAGCTAAGCAAATGGGTAGAGACGTACATATCAACCTGGAAATTGATCCAAAGGTTTTAGGCGGCATATCTGTTCGATATTCCGATGATGTTATTGATGGCACCATAGTTAATCGCTTAGCAGAAGCGGGCAGAGCGCTCGTAAGTTAGTTTTAACAGATGCCAACAGCATCTGTTATTTAAAGAGAGAAGAGAGAAAAAGATGGCCGAAGTAAGTATCCGCCCCGAAGATATCCGGGATGCACTGGCTAAACATGTCGCTGCATACAAACCAGGTGCTGCCGTAAAGGATGAAATCGGTAGTGTCACCGAGGCAGGTGATGGCATCGCTCGCGTTGAAGGTTTGCCATCAACTATGACCAATGAGTTGTTAAAGTTTGAAAACGGCACATTAGGTCTAGCGCTGAACCTAGATGTTCGCGAAATCGGTGTTGTTATTTTGGGTGAGTTCACCGGAATTGAAGAAGGAACAACTGTTCGCCGTACTGGAGAAATTCTCTCTGTCCCAGTTGGCGATGGCTTCCTAGGAAGAGTTGTCGATGCGTTAGGTCGACCAATTGATGGCAAGGGTGAGATCAAAGCTGAATCTACTCGTGCTCTTGAGATTCAAGCACCATCTGTTGTGCAACGCCAGCCAGTGAAAGAACCAATGCAGACTGGTATTAAAGCGATTGACTCAATGACTGCGATCGGCCGCGGTCAACGTCAGCTGATTATTGGTGATCGCCAAACTGGAAAAACTGCAATTGCAGTAGACACAATTATTAACCAATTGGAGAACTGGAAGAGTGGTGATCCAAAGAAGCAGGTTAAGTGTATTTATGTTGCAATTGGACAAAAGGGTTCAACTATTGCATCAGTTAAGGGTGCACTAGAAGCTGCAGGCGCAATGGAGTACACAACAATTGTGGCAGCACCTGCATCTGATCCAGCTGGATTTAAATATCTGGCTCCATATACCGGTTCATCCATTGGTCAGCACTGGATGTATAAGGGACAGCATGTACTAATTATTTTTGATGATCTATCTAAACAAGCAGAGGCTTATCGTTCGGTCTCGCTTTTGCTAAGGCGTCCACCGGGTCGCGAGGCATATCCTGGAGATGTTTTCTATTTGCACTCTCGTCTATTGGAACGTTGCGCAAAGTTATCTGATGATTTAGGTGGTGGCTCAATGACCGGATTGCCGATCATTGAAACGAAAGGAAATGACGTTTCGGCATTTATTCCGACCAACGTTATTTCTATTACCGATGGACAGTGCTTCCTAGAAACAGATTTATTTAACGCAGGTGTTCGTCCAGCGATTAACGTAGGTATTTCAGTTTCTCGTGTTGGTGGATCAGCGCAGACTAAGGCGATTAAGAAGATTGCCGGACGCCTTCGTCTGGATCTTGCGCAGTATCGTGAACTCGAAGCTTTCGCAGCCTTTGGTTCAGATCTTGACGCAGCATCAAAAGCACAGTTAGAGCGTGGTGCACGAATGGTTGAGTTGTTAAAGCAAGGTCAGTACTCACCTTTCTCAGTTGAGCGCCAAGTAGCTTCAATTTGGGCGGGAACTACTGGAAAGATGGATTCAATTCCAGTAGTAGATATCCGTCGATTTGAATCAGAGTTCTTAGATTTCATTGCCAGAGAGCGCAAGCAAATCTTTGATGTAATTGCAGCAACCAAAGAGTTAACTGATGACACAGTTAAATCTTTGGAAGAGGCGGTTGCTACATTTAAAACTCAATTCAAATCATCAGTTGCAGCACCGGTTAATGAGAAGAAAGCTGATGCTCTAGATGGTGTGGATAATGAGCAAATTACCCGTCAAGTACCGGCGATAAAGCGATAAGAAAAGAGAGCTAAAAAATGGGTGCCCAACTTCGTATTTACCGCCGCCGTATGCGGTCGGTGAAGGCGACTAAGAAGATAACCAAGGCGATGGAGTTAATCTCTGCTTCTCGCATTGTTAAGGCTCAACAAAAAGTTGCCGCCTCATCTCCTTATGCCAACGAGTTAACTCGGGCGGTCTCAGCAGTTGCCTCTTTATCTTCTACCAATCATCCACTTACAACTGCATCTGCTAATCCAAAGCGAGCTGCGGTGTTAATTATTACCGCAGACCGAGGTATGGCAGGTGCGTACTCAAATGCAGCAATTAAAGAGGGTGATCAACTAGTAGCACTACTGCAATCTAGAGGGCTTGAGGTAAATACCTATCTGGTAGGAAGAAAAGGGATCAATTTCTATAAATTTAGAAATCGAAAAATTACTGCATCTTGGAGTGGTTTTTCCGATAATCCAACTTACGCCCACGCCCGCGAGGTATCTGATGCATTGATCGCAGCTTTTATTGCAGATGCTCAGGTTGATCTAAATGGTGTTGATGAACTGCACATTATTTACACTCAATTTAAATCTATGATCACCCAAACTCCAGATGCAAAGCGAATGTTGCCACTGGAAGTTGTGGAGTCAACAGGTCCGGCAGTGATCTTGCCGATGTATGAATTCGAACCTAATGCTGGTGAGGTACTAAATGCACTTCTGCCTCGCTATATTCAGGCTCGAGTATTTAACGCAATGCTTCAATCTGCAGCAAGTGAGCATGCAGCAAGGCGTCGCGCTATGAAATCAGCAACTGACAATGCTGATGAATTGATTAAGTCGTTAACTCGACTTGCAAACGCGGCTCGTCAGGCCGAAATTACCCAAGAGATCAGTGAAATCGTCGGCGGCGCAGATGCGCTCGCCTCAGCTAGCGCAGGGAGCGAATAATGTCAGTTAAAACAGCAACTGGAAGAGTTGCCCGTGTAATTGGACCGGTAGTGGATATTGAATTTCCCGCCGATGCAATGCCAGCCATCTTTAATGCGTTAAATGTGGATGTCACATTGGGCGGTGAAACCAAGAAGTTAACACTTGAGGTTGCACAGCACATTGGCGACAACCTAGTTCGCGCCATCTCTATGCAACCAACTGACGGCATGGTGCGTGGTGCAACTGTTACCGACACTGGAGCTGCGATCTCGGTTCCGGTTGGCGATGTAACAAAGGGCCACGTTTTCAATACCTTGGGTGAATCACTAGATGTTCCAACCTCATCATTAGATATTAAGGAGCGTTGGCCAATCCACCGCACAGCTCCAGCCTTTGATCAACTTGAATCAAAGACAGAGATGTTTGAAACCGGTATCAAAGTTATCGATCTATTAACACCATATGTACGTGGTGGAAAGATCGGATTATTTGGTGGCGCCGGTGTAGGTAAGACAGTTTTGATTCAAGAAATGATTTACCGTGTAGCAGAAAACTTCGGTGGTGTATCTGTATTCGCCGGTGTTGGTGAGCGTACTCGTGAAGGTAATGACTTATTTCTTGAAATGACCGAGACCGGTGTTATTAATAAGAC
>JACCDP011314517.1_pt1 | contig 13950 bp, 8 predicted proteins | sample 7445841 | NCBI WGS metagenome assembly JACCDP01 (sample SAMN15323441, study PRJNA562643) | freshwater metagenome | isolation source: river surface water | place: USA:Blue River Watershed | collected 2017-08-17
CAGCTCGCTGGCTGGCATTCCAAACCCTGCATTCGCTTCGTCTTTGAGCTACTACGACGGTCTGCGCGCCAATCGCTTGCCTGCGGCTTTGGTTCAGGGACAGCGCGACTTCTTCGGTGCACACACCTACAAGCGAGTTGACCGCGAGGGCGTGTTCCACACCCTTTGGTCAGCTGATCGCTCGGAGATCGAAACCACACCATCTAGCCACTAGATTTCATTAGGTGAAATCACACTGGATTTGGAAGTTTCTTCCAATGGCCCTGATCTGGGGCTCCAGTTTCTTATTCACCGAACTCTCGCTTAGATTCCTGCCTTTTTACGGGGTTGCTTTTTGGCGCACCTTCTTAGGTGGACTGGCGATGTTTGCCCTGGTGTTCCTGTTGAAGTTGCAGCTTCCAAAGGGAGCCCAGTGGTTTCACCTCTGGGTGGCGGGTGTGTTTATGTCTGCCATACCGTTTTCACTCTTTAGCTTCGCCCAGCAATACACCACCTCATCACTGGCAGCCATCATCGGGGCTGCAACCCCGATGTTTACCCTGCTGGCAATCCTGACCATCTACCGCACCGAGAAGGTGACGATGGTTGCAACCGTTGGATTGATGGTTGGACTAATCGGTGTTGCCATCACGCTGGGTGTTTGGGAAGGCTTTGGCCAAAACGATCCGCTAGCCATCGGAGCATTGGTTTTGGCAACCATCTCTTACGGCATTGGTGGGCCTTACATTCGAAAGTTTGTCACCCCGATGAACCTCTCCGGGACCTCATCGGCAGCGGCGCAAGTTTCAACAAGCGCAATCACGCTATTGCCGTTCTACCTGTTCTCTGGTCCGCTTATGACTGCCAGCCCGAGCATCGAGTCAATGCTCTCGATCATTGCGCTGGGAGTTTTGGGTTCGGGCTATGCCTACCGGCTGTACCACGACGTCATCAAAGACGCTGGATCCACCGTCGCATCGACGGTCACCTTCACCAACCCGGTGGTGGCAACCATCTGGGGCATCTTGCTTTTAAGCGAGGAGCTGCACTGGTATGAACCAATCGGTGGAGTGGTTGTGATTTTGGGAGCTTGGTTAGCTCAGCACAAAGCCACTAAATAGTTGTGGCGTAACCACGCCAAACCACGGTCGGTCTAAAGCCCTGGTTTTCATAAAGCTGAAGCGCACCCGACTCATTGCCGGTGTCGACCCCAAGACCTACAGATTTGTAACCCTTCTCGGCGGCGTGTGCGATTCCCCACTGCAGCAAGAGCTTGCCTAGCCCCAAGCCGCGGAATTTTTCCAGCACTCCGAGCTTGTCCACCCAGCCACCACTCATATCCGATCGAGCGTCACTGGAAATCAAGAGCCCCGCTGGCTCGCCATTTACCTTTGCAATAAAGGTGCCGGCACTATCCAGCTGCGCATCGGCCACCTTCTCAGCTAGCCAGTCATCGTGACCGAGTGCGATGTAATCGAAGTGACCGGAGAAAGAGTCGGCCTCGAGCATGTGCAGCAAGCTGGATTGCTCTTTTAGGTCAACCGATTCGATGCTGATGCCCTGAGGGAGCTCAGGAAAGCCCTTCTCAACCGGCTCCTTGATCATCTTGAAGTAGTCGCGCAGAAAGCTAAAACCGCTCTCTTCAAAAAGGGCAAGCAGCTCGGTATCCATCTTGTTGCACATGGTTCTGACGTCAAAGCCCTTGCGGTTTTCCGATAGCCACTCCAAGCCTGCTTCAAACAGCTCTTTGCTCTGGGCCTTGGTGCCAAGGGTGAAGAAGTCTGGCTCAACTCGGTTTCTTGGAGTTGAGGTCTGGATAAACATCACGGCCTTGATGCCGCCCTCATCCAATACCAGGGTGTGGGCAGGCTCTTCGTAGCCATTGAGGAACTCCAAGATTTCGCTCAGCGACATTGCCTCAAAATCTGGGTCAACTCGGAATTCGTGCTTATTGCAAACTTCAAGTAATTCACTCGCGTCATCGAGGGTGGCAACTCTAATCATGGTTAGCGGATGCGGTCCTAAGGTCAGGGATGGTCCAGGGTCGAACCACCAAAATGATAATCGCCAAACAGATGCCGAACAATGTAAAGATCCAGAGCCCGACGTCGCCGGTGCTGGTTGTCGAGAGTTGCGAGTAAACCACGGCGGCAATCGAAGTGGAAACAAAACTCATGGTGCCAATCAAGGAGGATCCAGTTCCTGCCTCCGAGCCGTGTTTTAGCAAGGCGATGGTGGGGATGATGGTTGCGGGTGCTCCAAAGAGGAAGATCACCACAAAGAAGCCGATCTCCGCATTCATCAAGGTTGTTCCAGCTGTAATCATCAAAAACAGCGCTCCGAGCATCGCACCAGCGATGAAGACCACCATCAACCACTGAGCCCTGAAGTACTTGGACATCAGGCCGCCAAACTGCACGCCCAACCAAAGACCTATCGAATTCACCGCAAACCAAAGTCCAAACTCCGGGGCACTAAGCCCAAAGTGATCCTGGTACAGATACGGCACCACATTTAGGTATCCAAACAGTGCGCTGATCTGCAGTGAGTAGACAACCAGCAATCCCACGAAGATGCGATCCCTGAGCACCGATTGGAAACCGCGAAGCATCCCCGCAACCGAAGGCGAGCGCCGCTGGGCAACCGGCAGTGTCTCATGCATAAAGAAAAGCGAAAAGATTCCCAGCGCTAGACCAAACAGCCCGAAGGTCAAGAAGATCAACTGCCAGGGTCCAGCCCCAACCAGCTGCGCACCGACGATTGGCCCAATGATTGGAGACAGCGACTGCACCATGAACACCTTGGTCAGCATGCTGAGCATGGGCTGCCCGTGATAGAGGTCGCGAACGATCGCCCTGGCCACCACATCGGCACTTGCCGCAAAGAATCCCATCGCAAAGCGCAGCACTATAAAGAAGGTCAGGTCCGGAGAGAAGAACAGCGCAATCGCGCAGATAGCAAAACCAAGGGTTGCCAAAAGCAAAAGTGGCCTGCGGCCAAATGCATCGGATAGCGGCCCCGAGAATAGCTGTCCGAACGCAAGGCCAATGGTTACTCCGGAGAGCGAAGCCTGGATTGTGCCGTTAGGAACCCCAAAGAAGTCACCGATTGCTGGAAAGGCTGGCAGATAGGGGTCGATTGTGTAGGGGATCAAGCTCATCGAGAAGCCGAGCATCAAGATGTAGATGAGGAGGTTTTTGCGATTTAGGCTGTCGCCGGAGTCTATGACTAAGCCCCTCGCTGATCTTGAAAGGGCTGTCTGCACCTAACCGAGGATAGCCCTTTGGGCCGAGGTTCTTCTCTGGGGCACGACAATGGCGGTTTATTCGCCCGAGATTTCTAACGATTTGTTTATAAATGTCAGAGCATCGAGGTCAAATTGAGTGCAAAAACCGCTGGTTCTACAACCGGTAAAAATAACTTTTTGACAATTTAGGTAAACATCCCGCGACACGCGGGATTAGCTACTGCCTTAAAGTTCAAGTTGTGGGTTAATGTTCGAGAAATAACTAAATAAGTGAAAAAAATCGCGAGTTGCTACTACATCTAGTGGTTAAGTGCTAATGTTGTAAATCCACAGTTTGCGAGATTTTTCACAAAAATTTGCTAAAACCGGGCCTAAAACCCACTTATCCAGGAGGAACACCAATGGCGGTGACCGTTTACACGCTCCCAGCTTGCGTTCAGTGCGACAGCACTAAGCGCATGTTGCAGCGCAACCAGATTGAGTATGCCGAGGTCGACATGTCTCAGGACCCAGTCGCTCTAGAAATGGTCAAGACCATGGGTTACACCGCAGCCCCGGTAGTCGTCGCAGGCGACGAGCACTGGAGCGGTTTCCGCATGGACAAGATCCAAGCCATCTCCGCTTAGTTGAGGTGCCAGAGATGTTCGATGTTGTTTACTTCTCGAGCGTCTCAGAAAACACCAAGCGCTTCGTAGACAAACTCGGTGCTACCGCCATTCGGATTCCATTGAAATCTGAAGAAGCAGCCAACTTTGTACACGATCGGGACAGTGTCCTGGTAGTCCCCACCTACGGTGGCGGAAACGATGAATCCACTGTTCCAAAACAGGTAATCAAATTCTTGAACAATCCGGTAAATCGGAAACACATCAAGGCGGTCATTGCCGGAGGAAATACCAATTTTGGTAGCCACTTCTGCAAGGCCGGCGACATAGTCGCCAGCAAACTCGGGGTTCCGGTGCTGTACCGGTTCGAGATCACTGGCACCCCAGAAGACGTAATTGAAGTAAAAGAAAGGCTGGCCGAACTGTGGCAAACCAACTAGTAGAAGTAGCTGATGACCAGGGAAACCTAACTGGCAAGCAGACCATCGAGAGCGCGATGTCCTATCAGGACCTAAACGCGATGATCAACCTATGGGGTGCTGATCAGAAGCTGCAGCTAGAAAAGGACAAGCTTGCGGTTCGCAAGTACTTCCTGGACCACGTAAACCAGAACACCGTCTTCTTCCACAGCCTTGAGGAGCGTCTGGACTACCTGGTTGAGAACGACTACTACGAGAAGGAAGTTCTAGACCAGTACTCCTTCGCATTCATTGAGAAGCTTGAGAAGCTTGCCTACTCCAAGAAGTTCCGCTTCGAGGCATTCATGGGTGCCTACAAGTTCTACACCGGCTACGCACTAAAGACCTTCGACGGCAGTCGCTACCTAGAGCGCTTCGAGGACCGCGTGGTTATGGTTGCGCTAACCCTCGCCGCTGGCGATGAGGACATGGCAATCCACATGGTTGAGGAGATCATCTCCGGTCGCTTCCAGCCTGCCACCCCAACCTTCCTAAACTGCGGTAAGAAGCAGCGCGGTGAGTTTGTCTCCTGCTTCCTGCTTCGCATCGAAGACAACATGGAGTCAATTTCCCGCGGCATCAACTCAGCACTGCAGCTATCAAAGCGCGGTGGCGGTGTTGCACTTTCACTTTCCAACGTTCGCGAATACGGCGCTCCAATCAAGAAGATTGAGGGCCAGTCCTCCGGCATTATCCCAGTGATGAAGCTTCTGGAAGACAGCTTCTCCTACGCCAACCAGCTTGGTGCTCGCCAGGGTGCCGGTGCGGTTTACCTAAACGCTCACCACCCAGACATCATGCGTTTCCTAGACACCAAGCGTGAGAACGCCGACGAGAAGATTCGTATCAAGACTCTTTCCATCGGTGTGGTCGTTCCAGACATCACCCTGGAGCTAGCCAAGAGCGGCGAGGACATGTACCTGTTCTCCCCTTACGACGTTGAGAAGGTTTACGGCGTTCCATTCGGCGACATCTCGGTTACCGAAAAGTACAACGAGATGGTCGATGACCCACGCATCCGTAAGTCCAAGATCAAGGCTCGTGAGCTATTCGAGCGCATTGCAGAGCTTCAGTTCGAGTCCGGCTACCCATACGTAATGTATGAGGACACCGTAAACGCTGCTAACCCAATCCAGGGTCGCATCAACATGTCAAACCTCTGCTCCGAGATCCTGCAGGTCAACACCCCTACCACCTACAACGCTGACCTCAGCTACGACGACATCGGTAAGGACATCTCCTGCAACCTAGGTTCGATGAACATTGCCATGGCGATGGACGGTGGCGACCTGGGTCTAACCGTTGAGACCTCGATCCGTGCGCTAACCGCGGTGTCTGACATGTCGAACATCGAGAGCGTTCGTTCAATCTCGGACGGTAACCACAAGTCGCACGCCATCGGCCTAGGCCAGATGAACCTGCACGGTTACCTTGCTCGCGAGAAGGTCCACTACGGTTCCGAAGAGTCGATTGACTTCACAAACATCTACTTCTACACCGTGCTGTTCCACGCTCTGAAGGCATCAAACAAGATTGCTATCGAGCGTAAGAGCCACTTCCACAACTTCGAGAACTCGAAGTATGCCTCGGGTGAGTTCTTTGACAAGTACACCGACCAGGTTTGGGCACCTACCACCGAGAAGGCCAAGGAGCTGTTTGCGAAGGCAAACGTTGCTATTCCTTCTCAGGAAGACTGGAAAGAGCTAAAGGCTTCGGTAATGAAGCACGGTATCTACAACCAGAACCTTCAGGCTGTGCCGCCAACCGGCTCAATCTCCTACATCAACAACTCGACCAGCTCTATCCACCCGATCGCATCTCGCGTTGAGGTTCGTAAGGAAGGAAAGCTAGGCCGCGTTTACTACCCAGCTCCATTCCTAAACGAGGAGACCTGGGAGTACTACGAGGACGCTTACGAAGTTGGTCCAGACAAGATCATCGACGTCTATGCAGCTGCAACCCAGCACGTTGACCAGGGTCTATCACTAACCCTTTTCTTCAAGGACACTGCAACTACCCGCGATGTTAACCGTGCACAGATTTACGCATGGAAAAAGGGCATCAAGACCATTTACTACATTCGCATTCGCCAGGCTGCCCTTGAGGGCACCGAGGTCGAAAACTGCGTCAGCTGCATGCTCTAAGGAAGAGGGAAATCGACATGGCTACCAAACTGATTACCAGACCAATCAACTGGAACAAGATTGAGGATTCCGTAGACCTAGACGTCTGGAACCGCCTCACTCAGAACTTCTGGCTGCCTGAGAAGGTCCCAATCTCCAACGACGTGCAGTCCTGGGGCAACCTGCGTCCACACGAGCAGAAGCTAACCATGCACGTGTTCACGGGACTCACCATGCTGGACACCATCCAGGGCACTGTTGGTTCAATGAGCCTGATGCCAGATGCTCGCACTCCTCACGAGGAGGCTGTGATCACCAACATCGCGTTCATGGAGTCGGTCCACGCCAAGAGCTACTCGAGCGTGTTCTCGACCCTGTGCTCCACCAACGACATCGACGAGGCATTCCGCTGGTCCGAGGACAACCCTTACCTTCAGAAGAAGGCAGAGATTATCCTGGGCTACTACCGCGGTGATGACCCACTAAAGCGCAAGGTTGCCTCCACCCTGTTGGAATCCTTCCTGTTCTACTCGGGCTTCTACCTACCGATGTACTGGTCCTCCAGGGCAAAGCTAACCAACACCGCTGACCTAATTCGCCTAATCATTCGCGATGAGGCCATTCACGGTTACTACATTGGCTATAAGTTCCAGCTGGGCTACAACGAGTCTTCGACTGCCCGCCAGGAAGAGCTAAAGAGCTACACCTACGATCTTCTCCTCGAGCTCTACGAGAACGAGGTTAAGTACACCGCAGACCTGTATGACGAAATTGGGCTAACCCACGACGTCAAGCAGTTCCTGCACTACAACGGCAACAAGGCACTGATGAACCTTGGGTTTGACCCACTGTTCCCGAAGGATGACTGCCAGGTCTCCCCTGCGATCCTCAGCGCCCTAAGCCCAGCCAGCGATGAGAATCACGACTTCTTCTCTGGCTCCGGCTCGTCTTACGTAATTGGTAAGCACGAAGCCACCACCGATGACGACTGGAACTTCTAGGAGGTAACCATGGACTGCAATTGCTCTAAAGAAACATGCGGCTGCGGCGGCAAGCACTAAGTAAAGAATTACCAAAAGAACCGGCCGGTTTGTAATTGGCCGGTTTTTTTGACCCAAGAAGGAGGTGACCATGGATAACGCACTGCTATTGGCGTTCCTGGTCACTCTGGGAGCAGGTCTTGCCACCGGAATTGGCTCCACGCTGGCCTTTTTCACCAAGACCACAAACAAGTCTTTCTTCGCCATCGCGATGGGCTTCTCGGCCGGCGTGATGGTTTACCTGTCCTTTGTCGAAATCCTGCCAAAGTCGACCCAGTACATTTCCGAGACCACATCTCCGGTCCAGGCATCCGCGGTTGCGGCGATCGCAATGGTCGCCGGAATGATCGTGATGGCGATAATCGATGCCCTGGTGCCATCGGGTGCCAACCCACACGAAAACACCGAGATTGAGCTTTTGGGCACCGATCAGGAACGCTCTGAGGCCAGGGCTAACAAGATTCTGCTGCGCACCGGAGTGTTTGTTGCCCTCGCAATTGCGATTCATAACTTCCCAGAGGGTCTTGCCACATTCCTATTGGTGCTTGATGACCCAGAAATTGGCATTGCCCTGGCAATCGCGGTTGCGCTTCACAACATCCCAGAGGGCATTGCGGTCTCTGTGCCGGTCTATTACGCCACAAAGTCCAAGGCCAAGGCATTCCGCCTTAGCTTCCTCTCCGGCCTTGCAGAGCCCGCTGGAGCCGTTATTGGCTACCTTCTGCTAGCTCAGTTCCTCGATCACTTTGTTTTGGGAATTCTGTTTGCAATGGTTGCCGGAGTAATGGTCTTTTTGGCCATCGATACGCTTTTGCCAACCGCTCGAAACTCCGCTCGTGGTCACCTGAGTGTCTATGGCTTTATCGCAGGTGTTGCGGTCATGGCCGCAAGCCTGGTTCTCATTCGGCTTTAGATAATCCCGGTTAGGTTCAGGGTTACCAACAGCATCACCACGCCACCTAGGCGGTAGATCCAGCGGTTGCGCTGAGCGATTCGAACCTCATTCTCGGTGGCGCCCTCGCGACCAAACATCGACAGGATGCTCAATACCAGTAGCGGTAGCGGCAGCAACACGAAGCTGAGCTCGGCATAGGCCGGGGTGGCACCCAACCACATTGCGATGGCCGCAGAAGAGCCAGACGCCACCAGGATGGTGAAGGCAAGGCCTGGAACTCCACTAGGCAAGATTCTCCAAATCCATGGCACATTCGGGAAACGATCCTGGTACCAGCCGATGATGGTCGGTAGCAAGAACAAGGCCGATCCCACAAACGCTTGCCAACCGAAGCCAACGATTGCACCCGAGAGCACAACCCAGATGCCATAGCGAATCAAGAGGGCGACTGCCTTCTGAACCAGCGGCGAATCAGGCAGCTCGGTTGGGTTGATCTTGTTTAGACGTGCTGGGAAGTAGCGAGCAGAGCCCTCCTCCAGCAATACGCGCACAGCCGCTGCAATCGCAACCGCAATACCGAAGTCGGTGACGTGGTTTGCCATGTTCAAGGTCAAACCTGAGATAGCAGGCATTACCGACACCATGGTCATAACCGACCAGCCCGCCATGAATGGCGCAATGGCTAGGTCAACCAGTCTCTCCCACCAGGAGTCCTGGTCACGAGCCGGTGCCTTGCGAAGCGTGCGGAACGCAGTTGCCAACATGGCCGGTCCAATGGCGATGATCATCACGCCCATTAAGGTTCTGATCTGGCTCATGTCCGGTAGCTGACCGGAGGCAATCACGGTGCCAACCAGGAACACCAAGGTCGCTGCGAAACCTGCGAAGGCATCAAACATACCCAGAAGCGCGATGGCAAGCATTAGATACCAGGTCGGTGCAAATACCTCACCACCGTTTTCGATCACAGCCGTAAGCGCCAATCCGATTCCTGCCAAAGGCAGCAGCAGGGTGGTCGAACCAAGTCCAGCGCGCAGATAGGCACCGTCGTTGACTATCTTCGAGAGCAGTGGCGAAATTGGCGCGAGCAAAAGCGTCAAGTCATGGGTCAACTGATCCAAGAACGTTAGCCACTTGGATCTGAACCAGGAAAGCTTGTCTCCCCAGTTCTCCTCAACCAGCTCAATCTGGTCCTGAGCAACTTCCAGCTCTGCGAGATCCTCATCGCCCTCTTCGCCCTCTGGACGAGCCGCATTGGTGTTTGAAGACGAGCCTGAGGAAGATGAACCCGAAGACCCACTAGCTGCTCCACCAGCTGAACCTGCGGCCGCGGCGCCTGCAGCCGCGCTTGCAGCAGCCGCAGCCACACCTGCCGCTGCAGCAGCGGCGGCCATTGCGCCAACCAAAATGCCTACCATCGCAGCAATTGACTCCGGCGAGCCAAGAGGACTAAATGGCACCAGGACAGTGTCGTCGCCAGTGGCACCAATTGCTGGGTTTGCCACCGGACCACCAAGTCCCACTGGCTCCTCGGTCTCTGCGGACGCATTTGTATCAGGGTCAGTAATGTCACCAGGCGCTAGTGGCGGTTGACCGCCATCGCCAGTGCCGGCAGGGTTGTTGTCATCGGTGTTTGGTGAACCATCGCCATCGATGTCGCTGTCTTCACCATTTGGTGTGCCATCGCCGTCAATGTCTGAATCCTGGTCATTCGGCAATCCATCGCCATCGTTGTCCGTGCTGGTGCCTGGTTTTGGAGTTGGCTTGACCGTTGGCTTTGGAGTTGGTTTCGGAGTTGGTGAAACTGTCGGCGAAACCGTTGGTGATACGGTCGGCGAAACGGTTGCAGGATCGGTAGGAGTGACGGTCTGCACCTGTGGTGGGGTTGGGTCGTTCTCGGTGATCACGCTGATGCTCTGGAAGCGACCGGTTCCGATGTCATTCACCGCTGCAACGCTGATGTTGTAGGTGGTGGCGTAAGACCAGTTATTCAAGACACACGCAGAGGTAGTGATGCCAACCGAGCAAATCTCGGTGCCGTTCACCCTGACCACATAGCTGGTGATCTCAGCGCCACCGTCATAGGTTGCGCTAGCCCAGCTGATGAACAAGGTGCGGTCGGCATTGACAACCGCATCCACCATCGCAGGAGCAGATGGGGTGGAGACGATCTGCTGGGTAATACTGTTGGTGTTTACAGCAGCTTCTGATGAGTAGACCGTGGTGATGGTCACGATCTTGAATTCGTACTCCGAAGTCTTTTGGATTCCTTGCGATGCAGTTGGGGAAACTGATGAAGAAACCGTTGAGGAAACCGACGGTGATGAGGTGGAAGCGAGCACAAAGTTCGGAGTCTGAGCCGATTCAAAGCCGGTGTAGGCAATCTGGGTTCCCGATGTAGCCTGCGTGAAGCCAGCCTCAATACCAAACAGGCTCAGAATGAAGTCGGAGATGGCTCCCAGGAAGTCGCTAATGGCCTGCCAGATCGAGAACTCGCCAGTGTCGTTCTGCTGAGTCAAGGTAACCCCGAAGAATGCAACCTGGGAGATTGAGGAAACAGAACTGGACTGGCTGCTATCTGGAGCAACCACACACTCAACATCGGAGCCCGGGAGCTCGCAGATAGGCACGGTGGCACTTAGCGCCTGGGCGGACAAAGTCATCGGGGTCAAACCGAAGTCGCCACCAACCTGTCGAATCCAAACCTCGTAAGAGAGGATGTCGCCCGATGTTGCCAGCGGTGCGTTCCAAGAAATCTGTACCGAGTCACGGTCGGAGACGCCAGTAACCTGCTGTGGAGCCTCGTAGTTTGGACGAGGAGTCTTTGGTGCTGCTGCCGCAGACTCCAAACCAACTCCGAAGTCGGTAATCACGGCAACGGTTATCACGTATGCCTGGTTGTTCACCAGTCCCACCAAGTCACAGGTGACGGTGCGAACGTTCTCATTGGTGTCAGGAACCATACAGGTGTCATCCACCACAAGCTCAGCGCTCTTTGAGACCTGGTTCGCAAAGCCAAACTCCGCAAGCTCATCCTGTGGAGTATTTGGATCATTTGGATCAGCCACTGGTGCAGACGAGCTGACGGTCGAAGAGGAGGTTGCCTCCGGCGAGCTGCTGGCGTCATCGAGTGATCCGGTTGGGGTGGCGATGATTCGGTAACCGCGGATTGCCGAGCCACCCTTGTAGCTTGGCTCGCGGAAGGTTACGGTGATGGACTCGTTGTTGGCTGCCACCGAGGTAATAAATGGCGCTCCAGCAGATCTCGGGATGACAGTGAACCTGGTGTAGGCGGCAGGAGCGGCTGCGTAGCGACCGTTTCCGGCCTGCTCAGCCTTGATCTCACAGATACCGGCATCACCAATCTCTACCAGGCCATCGCTGGTCACGGTACAGGAGGCGGTGTCGGCATTCTCACCGCGTGAGTAGGTAACCGGTAGGCCCGAGGTGGCAAGTCCAGAGAGCATGAATGCCGGGTCACCGTAGACGCGGTCGGCAGGTCGGACGATGCTGATGCTCTGGTTCAAAGTTCCAACCAGGATGATCTGCTTCACTACCGGTGCAGGTAGGAAGTTAGCGGAACCGTTGTGGACCGCTTCGATCTCACAGATACCAGGACCACCGAAGGTGATCTTTCCACTGGAAATTGCACACACCTCACCCGATGCGGTGGTTGCAGCTGACCAGGTGGCAATTCGAATGTCTGGGCTCAGGCTGGTGCCCGATACCAAATCAAGACCATTTACGCTCACCGCAACTGGAACATACTCTGAACCAGAACTTGGGAAGGTCGGAACATTGCTGGTGAACTTCACAACCTGAGGGATCTTGGCGACGTTCACGGTGTATGAACCTGTACCGCTGGATGGCGAGCTAACAGCGAAGAAGTCATTGGTAGCGCGCTTGGAAGCTCCAATGGAACAGCTTCCGGCTGCTTCACCAGTCAGCCAGAACTGAACCTCACCGGAGACGGTCACGGTCTGCTGCTGGATAGAACAGAAATCACGACCGGAAAGAATGCTGTATTCCACGGCACCGGTTCCCGATCCACCGGAGGTGAATAGGCGGATCTTGTCGCCAAAGTTCACGGTGGTTGGCGAGGAGATCATTAGCGGCTGCTGCGCGGCAGGAACCACAGTGACGTCAAGGGTTGAGGAAACCGGTAGGTAGTTGGCGTCACCGAGCTTGGTGGCGTTGATGCGACAGGCCAAACCGGCAGCACCCTGAGAGCGCTTCACACTACCTGGGAACAAGGTGTCACCAATAACCACACAGCCCTCACCGATTGCAGTGAAGATGACTCCGGATTCGCTAATGGTTCCACCGTTGATGCTCATGCGCAGCGGCACACCAAAGTCGATGGTCTTCTGGAAGAGTCTGACACCGCTTCTCAGGGTCTGGAAGGAGAAGCTGCTGGTCTGGCCGCCAACAACCTCTGCGATCTCAATTGCGGACTGCTGAGCCTGGGCAATGGTGAAGCTGGCTCGCGCGCTAGTTGCCAACCAGCGGCCATTCTGCGAAATCTCAACATCGATGACACAGGTACCGGCGCCAAGCACCGATGCAACACCGGTGCTTGGGTTCACCGAACAAACCGTGGTTGATTCGCTGGTAACCGAGTAGCTGATCTGTGCCGAAGCGGTCTCGGTCACCAAGGTCGGCGAACTGGTTGGGAAAGTGTTGCCAGTTGGCGGTGCATAGGTGCGGTTGGCGTAGCTCAGGGTCACGCTAGGGCGCTTCATTACGGTTGCGCTAAATGAGATGTCTGCCACCGAACCACCAGCGCTGAAGACGACGCTGTAGGTCTCGTCCGGAGACCCGACCAGACCCAATCCGGTAAAGGTCGCAACGCCGGAGGCTAGGTTGACGCTGGCGCTTCCGGTCAAAGCTCCCAAAGTTCCACCGACTACCGTGGCGCGGATGCTGTTGCCAGTCGCGGTGGACGCAAAGTTACCCCAGGCGTCGTAAGCCCTAATCACCGGAGTCGAGGAGAAAGTTGATCCGTTGAGGATGCTCTGGCTGGTAACCGCAGGCTCGAACTGCAAACGTGCAGCTGCACCTGGGTTTACCACAAACTCATTCGAGGCCCAAGCCTGAAGCGCAAGCTCCTGGTAGGCGGCGTAGGCAACCTGATCAGAGGCGGACAGGGTTGCAGAGTTGGTGATGGCGTTTAGTTCGTCACGAGTTGAATTCGAGTTATTGATTACCTGAGCACTTGCGACTTCGGCATCGGTTGGCGTGCGAAGCAGCAGCTGATAGGTGTGCGGGGTTGAGCCATTTAGCACACGACCAATTACCTTCAGTCCTGGGAAGCTAACCACACCGGCCTGAACCGTGCGAATCTTGGTTCCCACCAGGTAAGCGTTTGGATCAGAGGAAACCAGCTCGACAATCACCTTGGTGAAGGAGTCATTGGTTGCCACGTTGTCCTGCAGATCAAGTAGTCGCACCCGAACGGTGTTGGTGAGGCTGTCGCCAACCACACCACCGAGGTCACCGGAGCTCATAACGACATCGTCCATCACCTGAATACGCTTTGCGGTTCCAGGGGCGAGCTTGAAGTTGTTTGTGGTTACGCTCAATGCAGGAGTAATAGCAACATC
>JACCDP010167506.1_pt1 | contig 13947 bp, 14 predicted proteins | sample 7445841 | NCBI WGS metagenome assembly JACCDP01 (sample SAMN15323441, study PRJNA562643) | freshwater metagenome | isolation source: river surface water | place: USA:Blue River Watershed | collected 2017-08-17
AAAATAATGAACCTCGCCACAAAAATTAATATACTCACTATCATAACGGCATCCAATATCAAATATATTTTTAATATTATTTTTTATAGATGAAAAAAAAAGTTCTTCTCCATTTGTTTTGGGGTCACAGTTATTAAACATAACTAATTATATTTGTATATAATTTTTAGTTTTTATTATATTACACAAATTATATATTTTAGGGAAGATATTTTTACATTTTTAAAACAATATTAAAAACATAATAAAAATAAATCTTTGTGTATGTATATATATATATATAATACGCAAAGATGATGAAAACCGTTAGCTTACTTGCCATTTTACCTGCACTTACATTTGCCTTTTTTATTCCTTTCCCAGTTTCTGGTCCAAGTCATTCAGTCGCGAACGAAAATGCAGTAACAGTAACAGAACACGCTCATGTAGCAAACAACAACAAAGAAATTAAAATATGCTCTTTTGTAGACTATGTAGATACAGTATTATGTAACAGTAGTGGCTATAATCATGAGAATCAAAATCATACAAAATATTTGAATAACAAGAACGAAAAACCCCCGATTGAATTTAATTTAGAAATGGATCCAAAAAACTTATGTCCTTTATTTGAACTGGTAGATAAATCATTTTGCAAATCGGATAAACACATAAAATTAGGAGTTGAAAAGGAAAATATTGACCCTAAAGACTTGTGTCCACTTCTTGAGCTTATTGAGACAAAATTGTGTTCTTAAGATATTTATTAATAATTTTTATATCTTATATTATATAATACATTTAATATATAATATATGAAAAGTTTAAAACTATCTTCTATATTTACAGCAAGTAACTCGATTCCATTAATATTTTTTGTTTTTATTTTTATCGCAGTTGGTATGTTTTTTATTATACAAAAAACAACTGAAAAACAAAAACAAAATGAATTACAAAAACAAAACAGAATAATAGAGGAAAAAAATATACTAAATCTACCAACTGAACCCTTATCAAATAGCGGTGTTACAGATATAAATAATACTGAAAATAAAGATAACGACGGCGCTTTTAGCAGCGAACATAATACTGTGAATGAAACATTTTTAAATGAAATGGGGTTATTTATAAAAAAAGATGAAACACGACCTGAGGTGTATTCCCATAATCCAATATACATACCACCATTTGATACAGGAAAAGAAACACGATGTGTTACAAGGCATGTAAATCGCCCGAATGAAACAAATATTGTTCAAAATATTTTAAACTCAGAGCTAGTAAAGACGTCGTCGGATGCATCATTTTAAAAGTACAAAATATACAAAATATACAAAATATAACGTTTGATATAAAAACAATATCAAAAGTCATATAAAAATAATTTTAAAATATATATAAAATAGAATATACGTTAACTACCACTGATGTCTTTGTCTTCTACGATAGATAATAGAAAAAACAAAATAGCGTTTATTACTGGTGTAACCGGTCAAGATGGTTCATATTTAGCAGAACTACTACTATCAAAAAACTATATAGTTCATGGTTTAATACGTAGATCGTCTACTATAAATACATCGCGAATTAGTCACATTTTTGATAACAAAGATTTAAAACTGCACTATGGGGATATTACGGATAGTTCCTGTCTAGAAAAAATACTTAACTTAATTAAAAATGCTTATCCTGACATGACTCGTCTAGAAATATATAATTTAGCAGCCCAGTTACACGTAAAAATATCGTTTGAAATGCCGGAATATACGGCGGACACAGATGCATTTGGAACTCTTAAACTATTAGAAGCGATAAGAAATAATAATCTAGAAAAGGTGTCGAGATTTTACCAGGCATCAACGAGTGAACTATACGGAAAAGTACAAGAAACGCCGCAAAATGAAAAAACACCCTTTTATCCACGTTCACCGTATGGTGTAGCAAAATTATATGCTTATTGGATAGTAAAAAATTATCGCGAAGCATATGGAATGTTTGCATGTAACGGAATCCTGTTTAATCATGGTGGAGTAAGAAGAGGGCATAATTTTGTAGAAAGAAAAATAACAATAGGATTGGGTAAAATATTACGAGGAGAAACTGACAGACTTGTTATGGGAAATATAGATGCAATGCGTGATTTAGGGAATGCGGAAGATTATGTAGAGGGGATGTGGCGAATGCTGCAACACGATACACCGGACGACTATGTATTATCCACAAATGAAACACATACGGTTAGAGAAATGATAGAGAAGGCATTTGGGATGTGTGGGTTTAAAATAAAATGGGAAGGTAGTGGGGTAAATGAAGTTGGATATAATGAAAAAACCGGACAAGTAATGATTTCTATAAATGAAAAATACTATCGACCGGCGGAAGTTGATATATTACTGGGAGATTCGACAAAAGCAAGAACGGTATTGGGGTGGAAACCGAAAACATCATTTGATGAGTTAATAAAACTTATGGTGGATAATGATACAAAATATTCCATGTACGTATTGTAATCTACGGTGTCTAAAATCTACGGTGTCTAATCTACAGTATTTAATGATAACCGGAAATAAATATATAAATAATATTAAATAAATGAATATATATTTAATATTAAACATTTAGTATTAAACAAATATGGAAATACTAGAAATACATAACGACATTAAAACGAAGTTAAAATACTTTATTGATATTAAAAAAATACCAAATATAATTTTTCACGGGGTATCTGGGTGTGGTAAGAACACTCTTGTAAATAATTTTATACACGATATTTATCAAAATGATAAAGAAATGATAAAAAACTATGTAATGGAAGTAAACTGTGCACACGGAAAAGGCATTAAATTTATTAGAGAAGAGTTAAAATTTTTCGCAAAAACAAATATAAACTTGAAAGATGGTGAAATTTTTAAAACCATTATATTATTAAATGCAGACAAGTTAACAATCGATGCACAGTCCGCACTAAGAAGGTGTATTGAACTATTTAGCCATTCTACCAGATTTTTTATAATTGTTGAAGATAAGTATAAATTATTAAAACCGATTTTGTCTAGGTTTTGCGAAATATATGTACCTGAACCTATTGTAAATGGTAAAGTAATAAATTTACACAGTTATGCATTAGAAGAAGTATACAATTTAGGAAAAGTAACAAAAAAGAAAATGGATGGTCTTAAAAAATATTTAAAACTAGATAAAAAATATACCCTAAATGAACTTATTGGTCTTTGTATAAAGTTGTACGAAAATGGATATAGTTGTTTAGATATTATAAATTTTATTCGTAACAGCTCATTAGGAGAAAGTAAAATATATGAGTTTATGGTTATTTTCAATAAGATAAAGAAGGATTTTAGAAACGAGAAATTACTAATGTTATTTATATTAAATTTTTTTCTTTTTCGTAGTGATTGCACTTTAGAAAATATTTCATTTATGTAAATGGACGACTTTTCTTTAAATAGTCTACAAGAGTCTCGCAATGAGTGGTGTTCGCGGTTAATTACGGTACTAACGCCTTGTATTATAGACGGTATTAAGTCAATATTCGAAGAATCCTGGAAACTATGTGTTGAGAATGACGAGAAGACGAAATATTTAATGACATTTCAAAACTTCCTTTCAAGAGTTCCAAAGTGGAATCCAAATATTATTTCGCAAGAATGTTCACGTATTAAAGATAAAAGCAACTGTACATATATTTCTGACCTTATAACATGTGTGCATATCATTCAGTTAAAAATGTTATCATGTATGCGTGTCGGGACAAAACAGAAGAAAGTGGATGTAAATATTCCATCTTTAGAAGACTTTGTTCACCATGTATATATCAATGCTGCGCGCAAAGTGTATACAAATGTATATTTATTTGAGATGGGTATATCGTCATTAAAGGCTCAAAAGAATTCAAGAGAATTGGAGATTATTATTAAAGAATGTATTTTACAGACAGTTCGCGAAACAATTCCAGTAGAAGAACTATTAAAGTTGTATATGAACGAAACAGTGGAAAATGCTATCGAAGTTCATGAAAGAGAGGAGATTATTTCTCAAGAACCTATTATCGATAAACCCGTTGCAGGCAATATTTCCGACCCAGCAAACACGCCTATGACCGCAAAACAACTTGCCGAAGAAGCCGAAACACTTTCAAAAATTAAAGCAGCGTCTATGGCATCTATACCCGAAGCATCTTCCGCATCATCTAGTGCATCGTCTAGTGCATCTGGTGTAAGTTTTAACATGGACAATAATAAAGTAATACCAATTGAAAATATATCTAGCGAGTCTCGTCGCGACGATGATGATGATGATGATGACGAAGACGATGACGAAGACGAAGATGAATATGATGATGATAATGTTAAACTAAGTATAGGTGACAATGTCGAGTTAAGTGTCGACCCATTCCCTAGCGACGATGAAGACAACGACAGTAATATAGATTTAAAAATAGAAGAAATCCCGATGATTGACGACTTTTAAATAAACTATTTATAAATCGTTATTCGTAAAAACCCGTAATAGATTATTCCTTTATAAAATAAATGGACAACTTATATGTTTCTGCCGGAATTGTTGCATGTATCTTTCTTTTAGCAAAATTCATAGAAATAAGGTTTATTTCAAAACCAAGCGAAGATGAAGCAAACAACTCAAAACCGATGAAGACTGCACTACGTGATGCTGCTATTGTATTTGTTTGTTATATTTTAGGTCATTTTATCATTACTCAATTCAATGAGTCTCCTGTTATTTTAGGCACTAAGCCTGATGTGTTTACTGATGCACCAGGGTTTTAAACGTTTTAGACGCGCATCCACCATATACATACTTATCACTAGTTGAAAATTTTGTAAATATATAAAAATATATATTTACATAATATATTTACATAATATATCATATACCATGACAAGTTTTGTAAATGTAAAAGACCTCAGACAATTTTTAAATGATACAAAAGATAACTGGAATTACATAACTCCTTTAGATTTTTATAATAACTATTATTTAAAAAAAAAAGATTACTTTTTACTAGACATTAGAACACCAAGCGAATACAAAAAAATGCACATAAAAGGCGCTAAAAATATATTTTGGTTAGATATGTTAGATGAAAAAAATTTAAAAAAAATACCAAAGAATAAGACAATATTTTTAATATGTTACGTAGGTCACACAAGTAGTCAAGTAATGACTCTATTAAAATTGTTGGGTTATGACGTAGTTTCCATTAAATTTGGGTACGGATTATCTCCAGTAAAGGAAATTCCCGTCGCTGGATGGTTGGACTATGGTCTACCGGTAGAAAAAACATGCAAAAAATAGGAAATAACTAGGAAATAATTATTATACTTTTATAGGTACAATAATAATTTTATAGGTACAATAATATATTACATCACTCCATATAAGACGGCATCTTATCAATATTTAGTATTCTATGCGACGACTTAACCTTTTTCTTAGGAAACTCATAATCGGCAAAAATTGGCTTCGACAACTGCGCTTGTGGTGTGTGGTTATGCACACTTCGTGCAATCATCTTATATAATTTAAAATCCGGATAACGCTCCTCGCCATTCGCCTTATACAAAATATTCCTATTTTGGTCATCCGTAACCCACTCCACTATCAACTTAGACAAAGGCTCCTTTTTACATATCGCCGCAACATTGCTTATATCGTCAATAAAATAATCAAAAATAGAACACCCTAGACGACATAAATCAAAACTGTAATTCGGTTCTAAACGAGGCTTCTTATCGTTAAAATAAGGTTCGCAGTTATATTGTGTAGCGGCATCGCCTGTCATACTGAAGCTGTCGCTACATATGACCTTGGATTTATATTTGTAAATAGCGCGACCAAAGTCAATAATTTTGAAAACGCGATTATAGGTAGGAACACGGTAATATTTCTTATTGTAGTGATAATATATGTACTCCTTTTCGGTGTAGATGTACATAATATTGTTGGTATGTAAGTCGTTATGAGTAAACCCGAATAATTTTTGATAGGTAATAAGCGTCATAATAACCTGCATTAAAGCGGACCTCCATTCATTCTCGGTCATTTCTTTTTCTTGCATCATGAGAGAGTCGAGAGTATTTTCGCATTTCTCCAGCATAATTGCTGAGACGGGAAAATTTTTAATTGTTGCCCATAGTGTTTCATCGTCATCATATTCGTCGCCGTCTTCGTCGTCATATTCATCTTCATCTTCATGTTCTCCTTCACCATCATTGTTGCTGTTGTCACCACTTTCATCAGCACTGCCTTCTTCACTATAATATTCTTCGGAACCATTTTTTGATTTTTTATCACGTTTCTTGTTTTTGTTATCCTTGACATCCTTGCCATCCTTGCCACCATACACAGTATCATCTAGACATATAATATCATCAATTTCACAATCACTTCCGGAGCCATCATTACCGTCTGGCTGACCATCGCTTGTATAAGATGAGCGCGAAGAACATGAGCCGGATGTGAAGGAGTCGTTGCTATCACTATCGTTTCCAAAATGAGAATCTTTGTTTAATACTATACCATCTACTTCTTCAATAATGTTTGAATTATCGGCTACTATATCGTCTAACTTCAATATTAATAAATCCTCGTTGCATGGTAGTTCGGATGGTTCGGATTGTTCGGATTCTTTACTATCAGTATTACTAGAAAAAGTATTAAATATAGAATTCAGTTCGTTGCTAATTTTATCAAATTCATCATGAACGACTATAGTTGACTCGTCTATCGTTTTGTTTGTTTCAATGGTAATTTTTTCTTTTTTGTTCCTTGTATTTTTTTGTTGTCTATGTGCGTAGTTAGAATGATTACTATCGTTGTCATTATTGGCATATTCATTATGATTATCGTCGTCGCCGTCATCATCGTCATCCGAAAATTCAATATCTTCAACTTCAAAAAGAATATTTTTATTCTTATTAAAATAAGGATTTTTATCTAAACACTCTATATCATCAATTACGTTGTAATAAAAATCCTTTTTAATAGCATTAAACGAACCATAGAAATTAAGACCATGAATAAACTCGTGGCAGTTTAAAACTTGACTCGACAAGTACGAAAAAAAAGAGTCAACATATGCCGCATTATTTTTATCATTTGCTTTTAATAACCCTTTTCTATCAAGTTTTGATAACACTGGAATATCTAAAATATCGCCATTTGTATTTAAACTTTCATATTTTCCCAACATATATTTTACTGGGTCAATCAAAGGAGAAAATTTAATAAAAATGGGTTTGTGAAGAATTGTTAAAGATTCCGAAGTACTTTTAAAAGCATCCACAACTGCTGCTTGTATATTATTTTTGTCAACAACACCCGATAATGCCGATACATAAAAACGCTGGTTCAAATTGATAGAATTATAATTTGTCTCATTTAAATTAAAATAGTTTTCGTAAATAGGCATATAGTTTTTACTATTTACTATACCAAGTTCTGATTCTTCTAAAGAAGCAAAAAAATCACGATGGTTGAGTTTTCTATAGTTTAAAGAAAATGTACTTTCTCCAAAAACAGGGGCATCGTCGCAAATCTCCATCGTCGATTACTTAATTAGTTAAATACATATTTTTATTATTTTTTAAACTAATAAAAATACTAAATATGCGACTAAATACTAAATATGCGTTTTCTAATTATATGCGTTTGTAAATTATATATTTTTTAATATATAGTATAAATAAGTAAATATATATATAAAACATAGAATATACAACAATGAGCGTAGGTTTAGAATTAGCAAAGTTTGATATGAGGTCAATTAGTTTTCGACCCGATGAAAATAAAGGACCCGTTATTGTTCTTATCGGACGTCGTGATACCGGTAAAAGTTTTTTAGTAAAAGATTTAATGTACTATCATCAAGATATTCCCATCGGTACTGTTATATCCGGCACAGAGGCAGGGAACGGATTTTTCGGAGAGCATGTTCCCAAGTTATTTATTCATGATGCTTATAATACGGCGATTATTGAAAATATTTTAAAACGCCAAAAAGCCGTATTAAAACAGATGAAAAAGGAGATAGAGTCGTATAAAAGAAGCACAATTGACCCGCGAACATTTGTAGTATTGGATGACTGTCTTTTTGACAATAAGTGGACCAAAGACGTAATGATGCGTTTACTTTTTATGAATGGTCGTCACTGGAAAATCATGTTGGTAATTACAATGCAGTATCCTCTCGGTATTCCGCCCAATTTGCGAACCAATATTGACTATGTTTTTATTTTACGCGAACCATATATTGGGAATCGTAAAAGAATCTATGAGAACTACGCTGGTATGTTTCCAACATTTGAAAGTTTTTGTCAAGTGATGGACCAGTGTACCGAAAACTATGAATGTCTGGTAATTAATAACAACGCGAAATCGAATAAATTACATGACCAAATATTTTGGTATAAGGCGCAAACACACGGTCCGTTTAAACTGGGCGCAAAAGAATTCTGGGAAATGTCGAAAGATATTCATTCCGATGATGAGGAAGAACAATATGACCCCGCAAATATTAAACGCAAGGGTCAAGGTCCGAAAATCAAGGTAAATAAAAATAAATGGTAGTAATTTTATACCAACAATAAATTAATATAATTACCTACTACTTCATGTAACTAATTATGTATACAATATATTATATAATTATATTATATAATGAATATTTTAGAAAATAATAATAGTAACAATAACAATAATAATATGAATATTAACACCTATATTCACGATGATGGATATATTTTATTAAAAAATGTTTTAAAAAATAAAGATATTGAATATGGACTATCTAGTATACATGATAATAAAGTAGATTACTTAGTAATGAAAAATTTTATTGATAATATATTTTTTAAAAAAATTAAAGAAAATACAACATTTATAAGTGACCCACACTATGTTAAGTTTAGACTAAGTAATAACAATAACTCAAAAGATGCATCGACGTTTCATGGTGACATTTATAATAATAGTAGTAGTAAACTTTTACCTATTTACACTTGTTTATGTTATTTTGACGATGCAAATATGGAGATAATTCCAGGAAGTCATAAATACAATAATATAGGTTCGAGTAGTGAAAGTTACAATAAAAAAATAACAATAAATATAAAAAGAGGAGATATATTAATATTTCATTCAAATATTCACCATAGAGGTATTAATTTCAATAAATCGGAAAATCGTCGTTTACTACAAGTATTTGAAGTTTTCCCAGACAAAAAAACATATGATGAACATTTCTCAAAACTTATTATAGTTAAAACATCTGAACATTTTTTAATTAAAAATATAGTAAATCCATTACTATATGAATTATCAAAAAGTAAAACAATAATTGATAGCATTACTAGATTTCATTACATTTTAATGTATAATGACTTACATTATAAACTAATTCTTATAGATATACCTGCTTATGAAAAAGTAAATAAATACGTTTCATATGAACCAGGTAAACATATTTTCATAGAACAAGTAAATGATAAAGAGGAAATAAATTTAAACATAATATGTGACGATAAGGTAAATTATATTTATACTAGTAAATATTACTTGTACTACTTTTTATTTTATTTTATTTTATTTTTAATTATTTTTTATATAGCAAAAAGTATATGGTATGGTAACAGTAAGTTACATAAACTTAATAAACTTAATAAACTTAATAAACTTAATAAACTACAAAAAAATAAATAATAGTTTAATAAATAATAATAAAAATTTACTTATATAGTTATTTTATTATTATAATTATATTATTATAATTATATTATTATAATTATATTATTATTATATTATTTTACACTTTAAACGATTTATAGTTTACTATTCGTCTAATAACATTAGCGCCATTGCTGCGTAGTTATGTAAGTCAATTAGTGTATCTCTAATTCCTTCGTCACTTATTAAATTTACTCCATTTTTTGTTATAGACATAGAACGCTGTAGTTTATCTTCTATCCTCATTAAAACACCGATAACGCCATATTTTGCAAATGCATCACCGTAATCAATATTTTTTTTGGTAAATAACTCTAGCGCCTCACTTTGAATTTTTTTCATTTGTTCTACTCGGTTAACTTGTTGTTCTTCTTTATTCATTTTGTATTTTTATACTTTATATTTTATACTATAAATTATAAAATGTATTTATATTATTTTGCATTATTTGCATTATTTGCACTATTTGCACTATTTACATTATTTTAAAATAACGAAAACATAGCATTTATAATTTTATGTAAAGCCTGATTTAAAGACTTAGTAGATTCTTCTGAACCACTGTTTTCATCATATGTCACACCCAGTGTTACGCATGGTATACTAAAATAATTTGAAAGTAAAAATGTTATATAAATACTTTCTGGACCTGTCAATATTTTACTAGCATTATTTGTTTCTGATGTATTTGGTGTATTTGATGTAGTCCATGATATTAAGTTATTTAATTTTGTATTAGAATTATTAGAATTATTAGAATTATTTATAGTAACAGTATCTTGGATTAGATATTTCGTTTTTTTGTATATATAAGCGCATTCAATATAGTTAGGAAATTCTGAATTGTATTTATAATTTTTAAAATCATTATGTATAATACACGATGTCATGTGAAAAATATGTTCGGATTTAAAATAGTTGCTACTTATAATAGATAAATCTATAATACACGATGGTTTAATTTTATCAATAACATTTTTTAGTTTTTCTATCATAGATTTTTTATTCTTGTATTTACTAAAACTACCTCTTGTCAAAAAATAGTAGTTGTCATCATATATGTATATAACACCATTTAACAATTTCATTTTTACAGAATATTCTTTCATCATCCCAAGTGTAAATCTAATATTATTTTCAATACTTAGATTATCTATGATTATAAAAGCATTTTTAATATTCATCGATAAAGTAGCGTTATCAAATTTACGATGAAATGGTTTCTGATTTTTTAATAAATCTAGTATCCATGTATTTTCTGATAACTTTGCAGGAGTATGCGTAAAAATACTATTTATCCAATAATAGTCTTTCCCATTTATATTTGTAGGAGATGTTATTATCAGGTTATCAACACCTAATACATCTACTGAGTATTTTACATTGTCAATCACTAGTTGTATACAAGTATATACAGGTTTTCCAGTATCATTCTCAAAATAATAGTGATATCCATTGGGTGTTTTTTCACAAACGGTATCTTTTGGTATTTTCTCAATTAAAAAGTCAGCATTTTTAACTTTATCCTTTGTATCAAAATCCAAAACTACATATTTGTCAGTAATCATACCAATTGCGTTTTTATTTTTAAATTCGGTATGTTTCGTATTTTTTAATTTTGAAAAATTCATTATATGTTTCTTTTTAAACTCTTCAAAATATAAAATATTATAGTTTTTAACATTAATTCCCATGTCCTGTAGTTTATAAAAATCTGTTTTTAACCTATACATGTATAATGCATTAGATATTGCCCTATATAAGAAATACATGCATATAATAATAGCGGCTATAATGAATAATAAAAAAACCATGTTAATAAATATATTCTCGCTATTAAATGATTTGAAATAATTACTTACTACATATTGTTTTACCTTTTTATTCATGCCGATTAAAAAGCAAATATTATATATTAGTGACATATAATATTTAACATATAATATTTAATAGTTAAAACGCTTATTTTGTTTATTTTGTTTATTCAATATTTTCATGCCGGTTCATATTAATTCTCAAAATGTGTCAGTTTCGACAAACCATGGTCTGTGTTCTTGTCAAGAACAACATTCTCCGCCTCAAACATGCTCTTCTTAATATCGTCAACAGTAGAATCCTCATCCAAGCCATCAAAGTTCGCAGCATTTGAAATACCAACCAACTCCCCATCCGCGTTAATCGTTTGCGTAAGTTTATTGCCAGACTCCTCCGCCTTCTTCATATTCTCTTCGATTGCCTTCTGCCTAGCCTCGCGTACACGTTTATCAAACTCCTGTTTTGCCGTCTCTTCATTCTTCTTTTTATCGGACATAAGTTGATTGAGAGTCTCCTCCATGTACTCGACGCGTCCCGTCTTGTATGCCTCTGGATGAAAAGGAACCCACATACCAACTTGCCCTACATAAATGTCATGATTGGGGTCGACCTCGCGCAACAATTTACAGCGAAGTTCTGCCTCGCCTTGTGTAGCAAAAACGCCGCGCACTTTGATGCCTCTCGTAGATGTTTGGAACCCATGTTTCTCGCCAAACTTCTGCTCAAGTTCGTCTTCATTGTTATCCAAAAATGTCTTATAGTCGTCGCTAATTAATGTACCCGATGTTGCACGAATCGTCTCGCCTTCTTCCTTTGTAAACTCTTGGAAGTCCGCAGTAAGTTTATCGAAAGAAAGAGAATACTTGAATGATACAAAGTTGAGAAACTGGGTAAATTTTTCCATTGACTTTTTGTAATCCCACTGCTTCACAAACTCTTCGAACAAAAACTGCTCCTTTTGTTTGATAATATGCTCTGGAGAAACGAATGAAAGACATACAAATTTTTGACCGGCGATAGGTTTATCTTCTTCTAATAAGTCGACATATTTGGGGTTTTCTTTTCCATCGGGTAAATATTTAGGAGTAACTCCCTTTGGCAAACTATTTGATTCGGACATTATATTATATATTTAAATAATTATTTTAAGTAAGTTTACCATTTATTAATTTATACATTTATACATTTATACATTTATACATTTATACATTTATACATTTATACATTTATTGAATTTAATAAAACAATAAAATAATATTTTTTTCTACATTATATTTATAATGTACGGAACACTTGATTTTAGTGAGCTTTTTAAGCGCTTTATTAAGTATATTATCGAAGGTCTTTGTGTCGCGATAGTTGCTTACTCTATACCATCTCGCTCTCTTAAATTAGACGAAATTGCGTTGATTTCTCTTGTAGCAGCCGCCACCTTTGCCATCTTGGATGTTTATGTCCCCACTTTAGCTGTTTCTGCTAGAACTGGTGCTGGTTTCGGTATTGGTGCTAACCTTGTTGGTTTCCCCACCCCTCTTAAACTTTAAACACTTGAAAATGTAAGATTTTAAAGGGGAAAGCGTTTATTTAGAGACTATATGGATAATATTTACTATTTATATTTTAGTATATAAATAATAAATAATCGTTACTTACTTTATAGAAGACTATTTTTTATTTAATATAAATATTATTATGAGTCAGAGTAGTGAGGGTGATGGTACACCTTTACCTCAATCACCCGAACGCGTTAGAGAACCTACTGTAACACTAACAAAAATATTTATGATAGAAGGAAACGGACAAATTCTTGATTGGGATGGAAGAGAACCTAAAGACAAACGGCTATTTGTTTATGTTACTATAGGTGATACGACATATAAGGGTTATTTTACAAAAAAAAAAGATTCTAATTGTATGCGTTCTGGTCCATATCATTCACAAAAACTACAAGGTACATCTTTTTTGCATTGCGGTAATGGTTCTATTTTATTACCTTTAATGCGAGGAACTCCTAATTTTAATAATCAGGATGAAGATTATTGTAGAATTTATAAATATAAACATAGTGATGATTTTTGGTATAAACTTTACGATTATGATGATAAACCAAATACTACTGAAAATGATAAAATTAGGTCTGTTAATGTGTCAAGTTTGGGAAAACCTCACGCTGATGACCGTGATGATAAAATAAAATACACACCTCATTGTCGGTATTTTCCAGGCGAATACTTATATCTATTAATGCGAGAAACAGGACTACCTTCAAACACAAGAGCAAAATCCCCTTACGGCGGCGGCAAAACTCGCCGAAAGTGTAAAGTAAATAAGCGACGAAATAGAAGAAGAAGAAATACGATGAAACGAAGAAAAACTACAGCAAAAAGA
>JACCDP010693316.1_pt1 | contig 13946 bp, 21 predicted proteins | sample 7445841 | NCBI WGS metagenome assembly JACCDP01 (sample SAMN15323441, study PRJNA562643) | freshwater metagenome | isolation source: river surface water | place: USA:Blue River Watershed | collected 2017-08-17
CAAGTGCCGGCGGTGCGACGCCTGGCCGACGAGGTGCTCGCGAACGGCGGGTGCCTGTCGCGGCGGTGGGGAGACCTGCCGCTCTGGGGCGAGACGCTGCTGCGCGAGCTGCCGGGACGGCACGTCAAGGTGCCGGGCGTGAGCTACGTGCACGGCAGCTGGAACGACTTCGAGGTGTCGTCGTAGTATGATGAAAAGTGCCTCCGTCCGCGCGGCCAGTCAGGTGTAGTAGGCGGCGGCGGTGGAGGAGGGCGTGGGTGGGGAGCTTTGGGGCGGTCGTCAGTCGCTCGTTGGCGTAAAGTTGTACCTCCGACTGTTCGACTATCGAGAGGAGCCCTGCCATGGCACTGCCACAGCACAACCACCTTCTGCTAAACGGCCACACGCTCAACCCGCCGCGCAACGAAGAAGCGACTATCGCCTGGATGGAGGGCTTCATCAAGTCCATCGACATGAAGATTCTGCAGGGACCGTTTGCGTCGTACGTCGACGTAGAGGGAAACAGGGGACTGACCTGCGTCGCGATGATCGAGACCAGCCACGTCGCCATGCACGTGTGGGACGAGCCGGTACCGGCAAAGGTGCAATTTGACCTGTACACCTGTGGCTCTCTGCCAGAGGTGCACACGCTGACACAGATTGTCGACTACCTACAGCTCGAGGACTACGAGTACATGATTTTGGAGCGCGAGAAGGGTTTCAACACCGTCAACCAGCGCTCGTTCTACCGAGACGACACACAACTACTGCTGGACGACGACCGGGCGTGAGCCTTCTCGAGATCGGGCTGCTGCTCTACGCGCTAGTTAGCGGCATAGTTATAGGCACCATCTGGGAGAGATACGGAGAGAAGACGCATGTCCGAAGAGGAAAACCAGCAGTTGGCCAGCAACAACAAGAATGGCCAAGAGGCGGAAAGCACCGCGGTTGAGCCTGACCTGTCCGAGCTACCGCCAGAGGTGACAGAGCAGATCGCCAAGGAGCTGCTGAACAAGCAGCTGCCGCCCGACATGCAGCAGCGCCTAGCTTTTCTCAACGCGCTGGCACTCAAGCAACAGGCCCAGCGACGCGGCGGCAGCCACGCCGCACACGTCAAGAAAAACGCCGCAGCACCTGGCTCACGCGCGGCTCGCAGAATGTTTAGACGAAAGGCCGGCGGTGGATCTTGACAAAGACTTCGTGCTAGTTCACAGCACAGACAACCGACTGCTCAGGGCCTATGGCAACTTTCTAACCTGGCTCGGTGGTGCACTGCTGCACAAGGGCATGCGATACGCCTCGCTCTACCAACTAGACACTGACCACTACAAGACAAAAGACGGCGAGTTCTACGCCCTAGACATACACGTAGACGACGATGAGCAGTAAAGAAGACCTCTACGACCCGTACTGGTTCATCTCTAGCACGGTGATTCAGCTAGAAAACTCGGAAAACATTCTGCACGTACACGCTGACATACACTGCCAAAACAACTGGTGTCCTGCTCACAACCGCTCTGGACACGGGATGCGACTTTTTGTGCAGACGTGGGATCCAGAAAAACGCATGTACTCGAGGGTGTGCGAGCACGGAGACAGTCATCCTGACCCGGACTGGGCGTGGTACCAAAAACAACTTGGCAGTGACGACGCGGCTAACCACTCCTGTGACGGGTGCTGCCTAGGGCACTACTATCACTACGCCGACAGTTCAGCGGCGCCAGTGCCGACCGAGTAGTCTCTGTCTTTCTTCTTCTGTAGTACCGCCCCAGACACCATAGTGCTCTGGCGCGTTGAGCGCGTGCTTTAGGCACTGCGTCAAAACTGGACACCCGGCGCATACTTTTTTTGCGGCCTGCTCGCGCTTGCGCTTGGCGTGGCCGCGCTCCTTTGGCTCGTAGAAAAAGGTCTCTGGGTCAACTTCTCTGCATGCAGCACTAAACTGCCACTCGTAGTTCTCGAACAGCGGCAGCGGCAGCGTCTGTGGGCTCACGCGTTGACCAGCATCTTTACCTCGCACGCGTCGGTAGTGCAGTACGCCTCTCCGATGGCGTCAGCTGCCAGACCGGCGTACACACCGGACAGGTCGATCGGAAACAGCTTCATGGTCGCCTCTTCGTACTCTTCCTTGGTGATCTGCGTGTACGGCATCTGTGGGTAGACGTGGTTGCCGGACGGCAGGAAGCTGACGGTCTTGAGCTGTCCGTCGTACATGTGCAGTACAGTGCCGACGTGCTGTGACTCCGTCGCCGGGTCAAACGTGACCGTGACGGACACCGAGTTGTCCGACCAGTAGCGCTGCGCGGTCGCGGCGAGCGCCATCTTCTCAAAGATTGACACGTCGCGCTCAGCGCGTCGAGCGTCTGCCTTTACTGGGAAGAACACTACGCTGGTTGAGTCTGGTGACTCACTGGCGGGCTCTACGCGGTACTGGGCCATCTTGAACAGCTGCAGCATCGGGTCTGAGTTGGCAAAGCGGATTGCGCGTAGGAAGTACTCTCCGCCTGGTGTCCAGTGGACTCCCGGCGACTCTCCCGCGAGGATAGACACCGTGCCAGACGGCTTTACCGTGGTGGTCTTGATCGACTCGCGGATGCCAAGCCACTCTGAGTACGCGTTGTCGTACTGCTTGATTACTTTGTAGCCCTCGTCCATCCACTCGCGCAGCGCCGGCAGACCTACGCGGTCGGCAAAGTTGGCAACGCCGGACATCGACGTGCCGATGCGGCGGTTGCGCTGCATGATGGCGTTGGTCTCTTCCCAGTGAGTTGGGAGCAGCGTCACGGTCTTGGCGTACAGGTATGCAAACTTTAGGGTGCGCTTGTAGTCCTCTAGGTCCTCGTGGCGGTTGAGGTACGTCTCTACCAAGGTGCAGCACTCGTAGGACTCCAGGCTCTGCTCGGCACAAGGGTTGTAGCCTGCAATGCGCCAGTCCTTGTTATTCTCCGGGTCGACCAGTCGTCCGTACTTCTTGGACACGTCCATCCAGATTACGCCTGGCTCGCCGTTGAGCGCAATGCCCGGGACGATCTTTTCAAGGTTCTGTCCGACGGACACAGCAACTGAGTTGTTGCTCATCCAGCCCCAGCCTGGCGCAGAGGGATCATAGCTGTTGCGCTCTGGAAACTTCTCTGCGTTCTTCAGCTCTAAAAACTCTTGGTCGTCAATGGAGCCAATCAGCAGCTCTGCGGAGCGACGCACGTTGCCAGACACCACGCACACACCAATCAGGTTGCCGATGTCTGCAATGTCGCGACGCGTCAGAGTCTCACCTTCACGACCGTCAAAGATCTTTCTGACGTAGTTGTGCAGTCGTTCAAGCGGTTGGTGGCCGGCGGCGGTACCACCAAAGGTCTTGATGGGCGTGCCAGCTGGACGGACTAGGCTGTAGTCAAAGTCGTAGCACTGCTGGTCTGACTTGAGGTAAGAGTTGATGAGCAGCACAACGGACTCAACCCAGCCCTCGCGACTGTCCTGCACCTGGTGCGTGACGCACTCTCCCGGCTTGTAGATCGTGAAGCCCTTGTCTGCACCCTTGTCGTCAAAGCCTACACCGACGCCGAGCATGGAAGCCTCCATGAGAAAGCCAAACGGCTTGCCTGGGTTCTGCTTGTTCATCTCAGACGTAGACACAAAGGCGCAGTTCTGCAGCGCCGCTGAGTTGCGGTGCTCGTTGACTAGCGGTGTGCCCATGACCCACAGACCTCGTCCCGGCGGTGTCCACTTTAGGTTGAACAGTCTGTCAAACGCCTCCTTGGCGCTCGCCTGTGCCTTGCCGTCGTTCCACGGTAGGCGCTGGCTCTTGCAGTGGTCTTTTTGGATGGAGTACATGCCGTTGATGACGCGCTCGCACACGTCAATCCACGTCTCTTTCTTTCCATCGTCTTTCAGTCGTGAGTAGGTACGCAGAAACGTAATCTCACCGAGAGAGTTGCCTGCAGCGTCTCTGTAGCCAAACGGGCTCTTCTTGTCTTGGTACGAGGATACAAAGTCACTGCTCAGACGAAAAGAAAACATGCCCATCTCTTTCTAGTGTAAAGGTGTGTAATACTTAGACTGTATGCGCAGAGCTGCTCGACGGCGTCGTACGGATACTCATAGAGCTACTTTACCGGGTTGCCGGTTGCGCTACAGACCGATGTATCACACCGGCCACTTTTCCTCCTTTTCAGCCTCTGTCATGCGATCCCACACCAAGTCGACCACGTCGTTTACTTCTGCGTCGTCGTTAGACGCGACCAGGTGTGCAAACTCTTCTAGGATTGTCATGCGCTCTGCTAACTTTCCCTCGGCAAAGCCTGCTTCGTACGCGTTTTCTTCTGAACCGTACACTGGACACTCGGACTGCTCGGTCCAGTTGACTGGCTTCTGTAAAACGTCCAACTCTTTCCACTCTTGACCGGTCCAGACGTACGTCCGCTGCCAGGTGTCGCCCATGCGCGGGTCGCTGAAGACACTGCTCGAGACCACGCTCGTAGCTACTGTGGGAGTGCCAAACGTAGTCGAGGTAGACGTTGTAATGACTGTCTTGCCGTCTTTGCTTCTGTGCGTCCAAGTTGTGTCTGGCGTCATGTGCGCACCATAGCACACGACTAGCCGTAAAACACGAGAGAAACACCGTGTGCCCGAGAAGGGACTTGAACCCCCACGCCGTTGCCGGCACTAGCACCTGAAGCTAGCGCGTCTGCCGTTTCGCCACTCGGGCCGAACCTGTTCTACCTGCCTGTCTTCTTGCGTCTCTTCGCGGTTTCTTGTTTGGTCGTACTCCAGTACTGACGACTGCGCTCAGCGGCTATCCACTCGTCCAGCAGTCTGTTTGGACACTCGGTGACCGTGTACAGGTAGCGATTGCCGCAGTCTGCACACGACCACGTAATGTCTTCTACCGGCACCGTGACTTCTCTCACTTCTTTCACGCCTGTTCCTGTCTATTGTCTTTGGAGTGTCAACCGCACGAGCGGACGACGGGGGTCGAACCCGCGACCTGAACCTTGGCAAGGTTCCGCGCTACCAACTGCGCTACGTCCGCGAAAAAGATGGGGTTAGCGCCGTCTTGCGACCCGTAACGAAAGGGGTGGGTCTACGCGTAAGTGTGGGGACACTAGGCAAGACGGCGCTAACTTCTAGTTGAACGGAGGTGACGGCCGAAAGTCAGTTCCGTTTTTTCTCGCGTTGTACAGCGCGGCTGCGTACGCGAGCGTGTAGATGACTACTACGACAAGAAAGCCCCACTGGGCTGTCTGAAAGATGTAGAGCACCCAGAGAACCTGGTGCAGTGTGACCGGCACCCACGCCTTGTTTGGCCTGGCCGTGACGGCGACCAGGGTGAGCAGAAAGGTGCCGGCCAGCACCCACGACCACGTCGCACTCACGACGTGCTCTCTTTCTCCCAGGACTTCTCTTCGCCCTTGGCGTCTCTGTTGTACGGCTGTCCGCCGTCGCGCAGTTCTGCGCGTATGTCTGCGTTGACGTCTGCGAGTTGTTGCTCCTGCTCGAGCTGTACGTACCGCCGTGCAGTACGAATGAGATCGTCAATAAGCGTCGGGCCAAAGGTAGGCTCCAGTCGGGCGACCGCCTTCAGGATGTCGAGAACGACGTCGTGCATGATGCGAATCTGCGAGTCGTTGTTTGTCAAGTCCCACTCGAGCGGTGTGTCGGTGTTGGTGGGTGTGCCCCAGCCCTGTGAGCTGAGTACGGTGCTGGCGACGCTGAGAATGACCGGATCTACCTCGGCGGGCACCGTGAAGGAGGGTGCGGATACGTAGGTCATGGCGTGACTCTAGCACGTCGTACGAGAAAAACGAGCGGGACGCCCCGAGCGTGTCAGCCCAGCAAAAAGTTACTGAACTGCCAGGGGTCCTCTCGGTCGAGCCGTTCGCCGGTGCCGTCGTACTTCTCGTACGGGTTGTGCAGGTGCTTGAGCGGGTTCCAGCTCACCTGTCGGGACACCATCTCGCCGAGGTACGGCTCCGCGTAGCCGAGGATCGTCTCGTGCGGCAGGTCGTCCGGTACGCACAGTCCCTCGCCGGGATTGTCGACCATCCAGCGGGCGCAGGCAGTGACGGACGCGGCTACCTGCAGTGTCGTCGCGCTCTGTCCCGGCACTAGTTGACGTGCCTCGTCGATCGAGAGCAGCGAGCCGGTCCACCACGCCTCGTAGCGGTGACCCATGAGCAGCACGCCGAGACGGTCCTGCCCGCCTGGGAGAATCTCGTCGTTCATGATGCGTTCTCTGCTCTGGCGGTTCCAGTCACGGGCGATGAGCTCACGCATCGAGGCGATGGCCGCGTCGCTCGGCATGTACGCGTAGTGACAGGTCGGTCTGTACACCTCGACGCCGTCTTCTACGACGGTCAGGTGTCTGGTGATCGTGTACGCCTCGCCGTGGCGCACGAGCATGCCGTTTGTCGGTCCGCCTGGGACCCACGAGCGTACCCACGTGTCCGCGCCCGGGTGCGCGATGAGAATTTGTGTCTGCGAGTCCTCGTGTCGATACGCGTTTCGCGGGAGCGTCTTCTCGTGCGTGCCCCAGCCAAGTTCCGCCGGTGCAAGTCCCTCCTCGTAGAAGCCCTCAACGGACCAGGTGTTGACGAACTCGTCCTCGAGCTTTGGTTTGTCGGTTACCTGCGTGTCGCGCTCGGCGATGTGTATTACCTTCACGCCCAGTAGCTGGGCAACTTTGTTCCACTGTCTGCTCTCCAGCGCGTCGTACAGTCTGTCGTCGCGACCGAGTACACCCTGCTCGGTGAGTGCCATCTGTGCTATCTGTCCGAGTGCGCGCTTTGTGAAGTGTGACACCAGGCCGGGGTTTGCACCGTGCTCGACGACGGCGGTCGGACCCTGCTCTCTCCAGCCTGCCTTCATGCGCTGCAGTCGCTGGTGACGGGCCATGAGCGTAGCGTGGACCGGGTGCTCGGGCACCGCGTACGGATCCCAGAGCTCGTTGGCGGTGTTGATGTAGAGGATGCCGGACCGGTGACAGAAGTCAATGAGGTCCGCGCTGTCTAGGTTCCAGGCCAGGTCGATCAGCAGGTCTCCAGAGCTCAGGTGCTGTGCGATCAGCTGACTGTAGTTGTTCTGCGTCACGCGGTCGACCACGAACTTGACTCCGGCCGCCATGGCGGTCTTGTACTTGTCAGCCGTGTTCTTGTAGTCAAGAATGGTGATCTGGTCGGGACTGACGACCAGGTCTTTGATGAGCAGCGGGACCGTGCACTGTGACACCGAGCCTCCGCCAATAATGAGCACCTTGCCGCCAAAAGTTCCGGCCATCATACCTCCCAGGAGTGTGTTCAAGTTGTGCGTCAATAGTAGGACAAAAAGAAACGGCCGGTCTCCACGAGGGAAACCGACCGTCTCTGGCCGAGAGGAGAGACTAGCTCTTCTTGATCGGCTGCTTGAACTTCTTGGCCAGCGTGTTGTACTGTGCCAGCAGCTTCTTGTACTTGGCTGCCGCGTCGGCGTTGGCCTTGTCGACCGCTGCCTTGAGGTCTGCAGCTGCCTTGACTGCTGCTGCCGCTGCTGCACTATTTGCGGTTGCTGTCGCGCTGTCGGACGCCGTCTTCGCGGCGGTGAGCATCGCGATCATCTCATCCTTGGCCTTGACGGTCGCGTTCAGGGCAGCGATTGCCGCGTCCTTTTCGGCGACTGCAGCCTTCAGGGTGACGATCTGTGCCGCCAGGTCAGCGGTCGCAACTGTCGCAACTGCTGTTCCTACCGGTGCAGGAAGACCAGCCACTGCCGCGGCGGTGGAGCCGTAGGCGGTGATGACGGTGCTACCGGACGCCGGGGCAGCGATAGCCACCTTGGCGGTGCCGAGGGTCGCTGTGGCGGTGTCGGTGGTAACTGCCAGGGAAGCAGCAGTCTGTCCAACGATCGCGCCGTTGGCGACGACTACTGTTGCCGGTACTCCGCCGAGCTTGTTGCCGAACACGTCGACGGCGGTGAGGACCGCGTCAAAGTTTGTGCCCAGAGCCGCTGTAGCGGGTGCAGAGAGTGAGAGAGTGTGTGCGTTTGTCGCGGACGACGTACCACCTAGGTACACGACCACTACGGTCAGACCGCGGGTGACGGTCACCGTGCCGACGGCTGTCTTGGTGGTGAACGCGTAGATTTCGGCGGTGTTGCCGGTGCCGGTGTTGATCTGGACGGTGGAGACGCCTGAGCTGGCAGTCACACGTGTGCCAGTCGGGTTGTCCAGGGCGGTGACGAGCTTGACGTTGTCGGACGCAGTGAAGGTGACTACCGTGCCAGTGTCCACTACTGCGGACAGCTTGACGGTGTCTGTGTCGTTGACGGCGTTGTCCGCCGGAACGGTGACGAGTGCTGGGGCGGTCGCGGTGGTGCTATTGGCTCCCGCTGCTGCAGTTCCCACCTTGACCGAGAGGGTCATGGCGTTTGCACTGGCAGAGGTTGCTGCCAGCCCTGAGATAAGCAGAGCCAGGGCCGAGACGATTGCTAGGTTTTTATTTAGTCGCATGGGAGGTTTATTGGTCCTTCGTAGATTAGTTAGTTGGTTGGTCGGTTAGTTGGTAGACCTCTGACGGACTGGCTGTACAGCCATACCGGCAGCACCCTAATGATACGACGAGAGGTGCTAAGCGACTTTAGGGTTGTGGCTGCTCTGGCTGCTCTGGAGGCCGCGGACCGTCTTGGAACAGGCGCTCCAGGTCATCGACGGACGAGATGTCGCCCGTGGCGACCCCCGTGATCGTAAAGGCGTTGATGCAGTGGTCTCGCAGTGAGCGGACGATGGTGTCTGCCAGGTCTGGCGAAAGGTCTATGTCTGAGTCAAAGCTGGCCTCGATCTCACCGATTGCAAACTGTACGTGAAAAGCCACCTAAACCTCGCTCTGTAGTACCTGCTTTGTGCCACTGATTTTATCGAAGATACTGGACTGACGCTGGAGCCGAGCCACGAACTCGTCCGTGCGCGCGTACTTGTACTTGAACATGCCGCACTGAACGGCTATCTCCAGCTCTAGTTTTGCGCCCTCCGCCGCCTGCCAACGTGGCAACATAATGACTGCGTCGCACTCGAGCAACTGCTTCAGATCCTCTCGCATGTACTCCTCGCGGGTACGGTCGCCGTGGCCACCGAGCGCCTCATGCGGACTGACCACGTCGAGACCACCAGCACGCAAAAATTCGGCCGCGTCCTTGAACGCCGGGTAGTTGTACTCCGGCAGTCCAGTCATCGGACCAGAGAGGTAAAACTTCATAGACACACTCTAGCGTCACAACGCAGAAAAGTACGCGCAGCGAGCTACGATGGTGCTTCCTCGATTGTGTAATGGCAGCACAGGTGCCTCTGGAGCACCCAGTCCTGGTTCGAGTCCAGGTCGAGGAGCCGCCAAGAGAAGGGTGGGTAAATGGCGCTGTGCACCGAGTGCGGTACAGAAGTAGAGCCGGGCAGCAAGCGCGGCAGACGCTGCGCAGACTGTCACGCCGAGTACATGCGCGAGTGGCACTACCGACGCAACGCCGAGGTGCGTGACCTGCTCATAGCAGAGAAGGCCAGACGCAGGTGCGAGTGGGAGGGTGGCTGTCAGTTCAACGTCACCAGGCCGATACACCTGGGCTTTGACCACCTGCCAGGACACGAGAAGCGCTTCGAGCTGGGCAAGGCGCAGATGCTGGGAAAGACGGTCGAAGAGGTGCAAACAGAGCTGGCCAAGTGCCAGGTGCTCTGCCACAACCACCACGCCGAGATGACCGCGCTGCGCGGAAAGCTGAGCGTCGCGCTGCGGGCCGAGATAGAGATGCAGGTCAGAAACGAGGAGACAGAACATGCCTAGGCACTTTGCAAGGTACTTCCAGGAGGAAGCACGGAGAGACAAACTAAGGAGAGAGGCCGTCATGGGCGCAAACAAGAGGAAGCAAGACCAGCCGTTGCCAGAGTACGTACCGGTACCGGCGCAGATCGTCATGGTCACCAAGAAGGAGAGCAGCCTGCGGAGCCTGCTGAAGACGCTCACGTGGAACTTGACCGACTGGTCCGCGACCGTGATCATCGCGTTTCTGTTCACCAGAGACGTCAGGCAGGCGCTGGCCATCGGGGTGGTGCAACAACTCTGGGAGGCGTCGCTCTACTTCTTCCACGAGCGTCTCTGGGCCAGGGTCAAGAAAGTATAAGTAAATGAAGCTCCTGGTGGAGTCCAACGTCCCGCACAACAGCGTCGGGTACTTCGGAGAGGTGCTCGAGGTGCTGCACGCGCTGCTGAACTCAAAGCGCGCGCTGGGACGATACGACGAAGAGATGGGAGTCTGGTGGGGACCGGGCTCGACGTTCTTCGACGCTGGCTACGGAGAAAACGCCTGGGAGTACTACTTCACGCCGCTGTTCAACCGCGAGGTTGTCCACTCTACAGTCAAGTCTCCGTCGTTCGTCGGGTTCTACCCTAGGCCAGGCGCAGCGACCTGGGGACCGTTCTCGGTGCACAGGGACGGCGGGCAGCGACTCAGGGCCGCCGTGCAGGTGGGACGAGAGGTCATGGGGCCAGGTCTGATCTTCGACATACGCGAGGACCTGAAGCTGCAGCTGGCCGCCTACAGCCGAGTACTGCTGGCCGACAGGCCGCACCTCGGAGTACACCGCAGAACAACGGACTGGCACCACGGGCCGACGCTGCCGATAGAGCAGGTGTTCGCGGCGGTAGACCCGCACGTGGACGCAGGGTACGACGTGCTGCTCGTCACGGACAGCGAGCAGCCGGTGCAGCAGTTCTACGGACGCTACGGCGCAGACAGGGTGAAGACGACCGACGCCTGCCGAGGAGTCGACGAGACGACCAAGATGCCGCACACCGGAGTACGGTGCGGGTCACCGGCAAGACACGGGTACGAGGTGCTGCAGGACGCGTACGTCCTGTCTAGGTGTGAAAAGCGCCTAGCAACGAGCAGCAACCTCACGAGCTTCGTCGAGATACTGAACCCCTGGCAGGAGCTGGACGAGTCGCTGTACCCGACGGTCTGGGGAGTAGAGTATGAGTCCGGGGTGCACGGGCCGCTGAGAAGAGAGAAGCCCCCGGGTTGGCCGAACACGAGCGGGTGGTAAGGGCGCAGAATCAACACATGCAGACCCAGACGGTTGAGCGAGAGCTGACCGCCCAGGACCGGTGCGACCGGTGCGGGGCGAGAGCCACCAGCCTGGTCCGGCTAAAGACCGGCGGAGAGCTCCTGTTCTGCCTGCACCACCACAACGAGTACTGGCCGGCGCTGACCCTGGCGGGAGCGGAAGTCCAGCTGTTCTCCGAGTGGCTACAGAACTCCTAGCAAGGACAGAGGACGCGAAGTGGCAGAAGAAAACACCAGAGAAATAGAGTACGTCCTAGCGGACGACTCAACGGTCGGAGGACGAACGGCCGTGCTCATGCACCAGGCGCAGGCAAAGAAGGCGCAGCTCGACCTCGGACTGTCCGTGGGCAAAGCCATCGACGACAAGGTCCACATCCCCAAAAATCGACTGACCGCGGAGCAGCAGCTCTACGCCCTAGAGCTCGTAGAGACCTGGTGCGGCAACGTCTGGCAACCAGCAGACTTCGACCCCGAGAAGGTCGTGGAGGGCTGGATAGAGCTAGGGTGCTGCGTGTACTGCCTGTCGCTGCGCTTCCAAAAGTCGCCCGTCTCCTTCTCCTCCCCGCTGACGACGCAGGAGCGCGGCAGACTGCAGGAAGGCACCTGGCAGCTGCGCTGGTACAACAGCGAGACCGGGCAGGTGCTATGAGCACCGAGCTAGCCGAAGAAACCAGAACGTCGACCGGAGACGGTGACCACGACCGCTTCGCCCACTACGTGAAGCGCGAGGACGCCATGCGCGCCTACGTGACCGGCGAACCGATAGTCGCGCTCTGCGGGAAGGTCTGGACGCCATCGAGAGACCCGGAGAAGTACCCAGTCTGCCCGACGTGCAAAGAACTATTGACCTTCTTGAACGACTAATGCCAACCCAACCGGTAGTACCCAGAAACCCCTGGCGCTGTCAAATCTGCGACCGCCTGTGGGTCGCACCGCGCCTCGCCAGGCGGTGCGAGGACCTCCACCTGGCACCGACAGGCCAAAAAGATACTAACGAAAAATAACAAGCCAAACATCAAAAAGTACGGCAGCGAGAGCTAAAAACTATACAACTATAAACTAATGTCAACTATTATTAGTATACGCGCGTACGCATACGCATAGGCCCTACGTAGAAAATAGTTGACATAAGTTATTAGTTGACATAAGTTAGCTAGAACAAAAATAAGTCGAGAAACACCGTGCTTTAGTGCGCGGTCTCGGCAGAAGTCGTGCTACAGTGCGTCAATGACACAGGGGATGGACGAGCAGGACTGGCTAGAGCCAGAGCCAAAACCCATCACCGAGATCAAGCCAAAAAACCTAGACGGGGCCATGGACCTGCGTGGGACACCGACAAGTGTCTGCGTCTGCGGGTGCGACCTCTGGATAGTCTACGCCAAGTTCGACGAGAACGGGATGACCGCGTACTTCCTAGACATGCAGTGCGCCCAGTGCGGGTCAATGGCCACAGCACCAATGCCAAACGACGGGAGAACCGATGACGAACTCAAAGCCTAACCTACAGCCAGCAAAAGACCTGTTCTCCGCGCTGGGGCTGGACCCTAGCGCGGTCCTGGAGCAGGACAACCAGCTGGAACGCCGACCGAGGAAGGCAAAGCGAGACCACCGGATAAACGTGTGTGGACACCCCGTAGCCAGGATAACCAACGCCAACGGAATCGTCTACTGCAAGCCGTCCAAGATGGAGTGCCCCAGCAAGAAGATCAGACCCATACTCGAGGTGTCCGACCTGCGGTTCTTCCTGCGCAGGACTGAGGGAGCGGGAGCCCTGCACGCCCTGACCAGGGGTCTGGCCGCTCTTGAGGCAGCCGGTGGGACAGCCACCTGGCTGGAGGACCTGAGCTGCGACCGCTGCAGCGGTGTCGAAGGCGGAGTCGTCCCAGCGCCGGTCACACAGGGCGGAGTCATCGTCAGCAGGGCAACCGGGTTCGACGCCATGCTCTGCCGCAAGTGCCGAGAAGGCCAAAACTAACCAACACGGAGGAACCATGGACATAAACCCAGCACAGCTAGACGTCCTTGCGGACGCCATCGTCGACCGGCTCTCCGGAGACCTGGACCAGGACAACGACCTACAGCAGTACCACAACGTAGTCATGGACGAGCTAGTCCACCACCGCGACAAGCAGGTAGAGCACCTAAAGACACTCATCAAGCAATGGGAAGAGGTCACCGGACAGGACGACACCTCTCTGTACAGCCTTGGGCTGCGCCACGCCGTCGACATACTGCGCGGCGTCGACCCCACCGGTATCCGCCACACACCGAGGTAATCTTCACTAGTTACGGAGCAGTTTGTACAAAAACTGACCCTCCGACCAAAACGGTCCCAGGAAAAGCAGATCGCGCCCTGGGACCATTTTTATTACACCACATGTCAGTGCTGTTTGTCAAAGCAAGTCGCGTCTCGCCACACCCAAGAAAAACTTTCCACGGCAGCATGGCATACGTGGGAAGTCCCCCACGGAACAGAAGGAACATGCTAAACAAGGCAGCAATCGAGTCCTACCTCCGCAACCTGCTCGGCCAGGTGATCGGCGCGGTCATGATCGTCTCACAGACGAGCGGCATCGCCTCACCGCTGGAGTTCGGCTCCGGGGAGTGGCTCCTAGTCGCCAACGCGCTGTGGGCGTCGATCATCCCGACCGCGCTGCGCTGGCTCAACAAGAAAGACCCAGCCTTCGGCAAGGTCGCGGCCGTCGCGGCAGCGGAGGCCGGCAAGAAGCTGGACGCCGCCGCCAAGAAGGCCAAGAAGAAGTAACCATGGACGCGACCGTGACCCGCGCCGCCGGAAGGGCGGCCTACGCCGGCCTGCTGACCTGCCTGTCCGTCGTCCTCTCGGACGCGGCGGGCGTGCTGTCCGCGGGCCTGGCGTCCGCCGTCAAGGC